>Ga0209770_10000094_pt1 | contig 52107 bp, 50 predicted proteins | sample LauGreSu1BDMLBDD_2_FD_187572 | JGI IMG/M metagenome (GOLD analysis project Ga0209770, IMG submission 187572) | Freshwater lake microbial communities from Lake Michigan, USA - Su13.BD.MLB.DD (SPAdes) (version 2) | ecosystem: Environmental > Aquatic > Freshwater > Lake | place: Lake Michigan, USA... | reverse complement strand
GAAATCCTTAATTATAGCAAAATAATGCGATAGTTACGATAGTTACGATAGTTACGATAGTTACGATAGTTACGATAGTTACGATAGTTACGATAGTTACGATAGTTACTTTAGTTGAGATATTTGGAAGCAATCATATTCTTTATAGTCTCTATGTCTTTTTTGATAGTCGCGTTTTCTTCTTTTAATTCTTTGATTTGTCCGGTTAATTCTTTGATAGCCTCTACAAATACAGGACCTAATCTCTCGTAGCATATTGTAAGATAGGATTTGCCAGATTTTGAAGTAATGTTTCCGTCGTCATCTCTCGCCATATCAAATGGTGCTATTTTAACAATTTCAGGAAGTACGCTTTGAACCTCTTGGGCGCTGAGACCTATTTGTTTTTCGTTTTCAAACCCAGCTTTTAATGCGTCTTCGTTTGGGTGATAATAGTAGCCGTTAAGATTACTAATAATATCTAAGGAATTGCTGATATTAGAGGTAAATGTTTTCAGCCGCTTGTCGGAATAACACGATGTTATTGTTCCAGTAGCTATGATATTCCCCATAATATGTAGCTTTTCTAATGGAAGTATTGGTGGCGTCGAAGATTCATTAAAAATGCCCACACCCATATTTCCATCGTTTGTTAGAATTGTGCGAATCTGATTGCTTTTAGATATTTTTAATAAATTCCCTATACCATTCTGATTAATTCCAAATATAGAATCGGCTGTCGTTCCCGCAACTTCTAATGCTTTTAAAACTAATTTATCTAAATCTCCAATATCAAATGTACCACCAGCTATCTCTAAGCCTTCTTTAAAAATAACCTTTTGCAAAAATTTGAAATTATTATTATTTTCAAGAGTACCATTATTGAGTGCTCCTATCTGATATTCAAGAACATTACCTCCTATGTTTTCTAAAGAGAAGCACCTGTTTTTATTGCCGCAAAAGAGCTTGTCTATATTATCCAATGTGAAATTATTTATTCGCTGTGATATTATATTTGAATTATATTCGTCCATATCAACGCCATTTATTTTATAGACGCCATCTACTATATTGATATTTCCATTAACTATCAAGCGATTTGAGGTATCCTCTGGCAAAATACCTATACCTACACAGTGACTATCTGTAATTGTTTGAGGGGGATAAAAGATAAAGTCGTCAACTTGTCCCCATTTTGAAGAACCCGTATTTGCTAATATAAGTTCGCTATCATTATTTATTTTAAACTGAGAGCTCAATTTGACAACTCCCGGAATATTACAAGTTGCCAACGGATAATCGCCGAGCGCCGTATAATTAAGTGGAGCCCCGCCAATTAATAAATTGCTATGCGCTGGAAGCTTTATATTTCCATTAATCTCAAACGCATTCTCAATATTATCCCATTTTAAATCTTCGCTTTGAGCAATAGTAGTTCTATCAATATCATTGTTATTATTTAAGTTAGCTAATATAACACCCCCCTTTATATCAAATCTCCTGAGACCCGTTCCGCCTCTCGTAACACCCAGAACACCTTGTGTAATAGTAGACGCATCTATACTCCTCAATTTAGAGCCGTTCCCTTCAAAAAAAAGTGCCTTTAAGATATTGTCTTCAAATATAAGATTTTCGGATTGCCTTATTTTATTATTGTCTCCGTATATCAACTGATTCGGTATAATATTCGGTACCCCTGTACCGCCTTGTAAAACATTCAAAATACCCGCATTAATATTAGAGGCATTTATATTATATACATTGCTTCCAGTTCCTATTAGCTCACGGGCATTTATAATTCCTGCAACATCAAGCGCAAACTGAGGTCTCATCGTGCCTATTCCAAGATTTCCTCGTAATAAAGTTGTTCCGTATATATCTAAGACATTATTTGCAGAGGCACTTGCGCTATCTTTGTAATTAATTTGTAAAAAATTGCTCGTATTCATAACATTCCCGAGAATATTTGAAGATATAAGTATGCCGTTGTTTAAAATGTCTCCATTGATATCTAATTTCCTCTTAGGATTTCCATTGTTAATACCCACATTACCATTTTCATTTATAGTAAAATAATCCAAATATAATAATGAATTGTATGTAGTATTGTTAGAAGAACTATTTAATATTTTATAATCATTTCCACTTAATCCAATATTCCATACCATTATTTAATATATATATTATTTGTTCTCTTATTATTTTTAAATAATATAAATAATACAATATATACAATTACTACAATTACTACAATTATATTAATTAATATCATATATATTGCTATCTAAGATACTAACACACACACACGCATAGAGACTCATAGAGACTCATAGAGACGCATAGAGACTCATAGAGACTCATAGAGACTCATAGAGACTCATAGAGACTCATAGAGACTCATAGAGACTCATAGAGACTCATAGAGACTCATAGAGACTCATAGAGACTCATAGAGACGCATAGATATAATGTAGATATATTATAGATATTAGAGCTGATATTATGAAGGATAAATGCGATAATGTTATTACATTAAAACAGTACGGACCGACTTGTTGGTTCAATAGTATTCTAATGGCCGTATTGTATAGCGATGAAAGTCGCAAACTTCTCTTGAAAAAATCTAAGAAGTGGAATAATAAAATCCTAATATTCAAAACCCTTAAACATATTCTTGAAAAAAAATATTTTCGTTCAAGCAATATATATAATGATTACGAATATTTTGATAAAATAAGACCGGAATACATATTAGAGAAGCTGTATAAATATAATAAAAAGAAGTTCTCGTTTAATCCTAAAATTAAAAAGGGAGGTTATGCGCCTGCTCTGTATATAAGGAAAATCTATAAATTATTAGGCGCCAAAGTATTATTTCTGGATTATAAAGATGATTTACTATATTACTCAAAATATAATAATACGAAGGTTAATAGTTCGGCAGTTAAAAAGGGGCCTGTAATAGATGTCGTTGTAAAGTTTGTTTCCAAGGAAAAGGTTTTGGAGAAGTTTGAAAGCCCCGATGTTATTATTATTAATTTTACGAAATCTATTTTGGATAATATACCAGGATATTACAAAGTTCCCACGGATTCGCCATTTTATAATATAGTTTCTTTTAATGACAAAGTTGCTATCAAGGGAATGAACTATATCCAGGATTCCGTCATATTATCAAATTGGAATCGCACTGAAATCGGAGGGCATTCAATAGCTGGAATTAAATGCAAGGATAACAAATATGTATATAACGGATGGACGCGTGGAACGATTGATATACATTTGCAGAATGTTAATTTTACTAAAGAAGATTATGATAAAGAAAAGCTGTGGGTATCTGAAGTAATTAATAAACGAGTTGTCTATGTCAATGTTAACAATAATATTGTTGTTGATAAATTGCCGGTTGGCGGTATATTAGTTTCTGATAATATACATATCCCCTGCGAATTAATGAAATACGATTGGAATGTTATGAAAAATAGCGAGTTTTGTATAAATAAAAAAGAATGCCTTTTAGATACTCACTCTAATAAAAGTATTAAGGAAATTATCAACAAAGATAAAAACGAGCTATGTTTTTCATTTAATAAAGGCCCGCGACTTCTTATATATGTTAATAATAATAGCAAGAATAGCAAGAATAGCGCAGGTGTCTCTGGTAAGGATAAGGGCGCGAAGGAATGTCCCGAAGGCAAAGTGCTGAATCCTCTGACAAATAGATGCATCAATATTAAATCAATAAATAAATTGCCAAAAAAACCTCTTAGCAAAATGGATAAGAAATGCCCCGAAGGTAAAGTACTGAACCCCAAAACAGGTCGCTGTATTAAGACTGAGAACTTTTTGAAGGCAAATGCCAAGCCCCAGCCCAATATCAATATCCCTACTGGAGTTAAACCGGAGCCCAAGAAATGCCCTGAGGGTAAAGTGCTGAATCCCAAAACAGGTCGCTGTATTAAGGATGAGAACTTTTTGAAGGCCAAGGCAAAGGCTAAGGCATAAGATATAAGAGTTATTTATATAATTAGTTATATTTAGATATGAAAATTTTAAATTTAGTGTTGTATAGTGATAATGACGAAAACTATGTGCAGATGTACGAAGCTTTATCAGGATATTACAAGGGGTTTAGTGATGTCACAACATATTTTTATAAATACAATGAGAATATCTCTGGTAATATTGAGATAACAGGTGATATAATAAATATAAAAGGAAGAGAGAGCTATATGCCCGGCATATTAAATAAGACAATAGATGCCTTTATGCTATTCAAAAATAATGGCGAATATGAAAAGTACGATTATATTATCAGGAGCAATATAAGCTCTATTGTTAATTTCTCATTATTGTCAGAACTGTTAGAATTGAATCCTGTAGAATATTACGGAAGTACTAACATAGGCTATATAACTTTAGATAATACTAATATACCCTTTGCATCAGGGACTAATATAATAATGTCTAAGAAGGGCTATATGACTTTGGTTAATAATATTAATTTATTGAATAGAGCTTATATTGATGATATCAGTATAGCAGTATTTTTTCATAAATTAAATATAAAAATTACAAAGGCAGGTAAAGCTGGAGAAAATGGCTTTGTGTTTGTTCCTATGATAAATAATAATTTGGAATATGAAAAATTAGTAAATGACAAATATTTAGTATATCGCAATAGAAGCGAAAATAATAGGCATTTTGATGTTATTAATATGAAAAACATCATAAAATATCTCGCGTCACATCTCTAAATCGCAAGAGATACTAGCAATTATAAGAATATAGATATGTAAGGTAATATTTGCTATTATCTATTTCTTTTAATTTTTCTACATTTAGAGAGTATTTATTGGCATTACAAAAGCCTAATATATTTTCAAACAATAGCGTGTCATCTTCAAGATTATTATTGGGATTGGCGAAAATGTTTAACATTTTGAAGCGACCATTTGCGACCTTTCTCAATAAACATATATAATTTACATCAGAATCGTTGCTATTATATACTCCGACGACTATATTAGGAGCAGAGAATCTATTTTTATTTAGCCATATGGTATCACTAATTATTTTTTCCTGATATTCCTTGTTATCCTTAGACCATTTATAAAAGGTACTGTATACATTATTATAATTTAATATACAAACATTGCCATTATTATAATTGCCAAATTTAGATATACTGTGAGGACCAATATTTATAGGATAGGAATAGATTAATGATGTATTTAAGATATTTACAAAGGCCAAATAGATGCCAATTAAATACCCCTTCATATATTTTATTTATTATTATATAATACTTATATATAATTATTTTTATCACGGCTTCAGTCAAGTCGTAATAATTCTATAATTATAATTATTGAAAAAGGCTTTTTATATAGTTATAGGGTCTAAGGAAATATAATAATATAATATAATATAATATAATATAATATAATATAATATATATATATCTATGATTTCTTCATATAGATTGGGGGATTTAGTTTTATTACATTTGAGTGAGTGGGAAAAAAATGAGATTCTCAGCGACTATCCTCAATCAATTGGTAGTAAATATATTATTAAAAAAAGGGAACGTTGCGATGTCGAAAATATTGATTTGATAACGCAAATTGTTATGGATAATATTGAAAAATATAGTCATTTATTGCCTAAAAATATTACCGAAAGTACTGTGATACATTTAAGATTGGGGGATGTTATAGCTGGAAATGAATGGCACGAAAAAGGTAAACGTCCTTTAAAAACGGACTATCTTAAATCATTAGTAGCCGAAGATATGAACCCCAAATATGTTATTGGAAAATGTTTTTTTGCTAAAACAAGTTCAAAAAATTATGAAGAATGCATTTCTGCATCTAACGAATATTTAAATAATGTAATTACTGAATTACAGGCAGAATATTTTGATTCAGGAAATGCAGATATAGATTTATATTGTGCTGTTAAATCAAAAATATTTATACAAGGTAAAGGATATTTCAGTAAGTTAATAGTTGAAATCAGAAAAAGGCTTAATTTATATTGTATAGAAACTGCAGTTAACGATTAAAATAAAAAATTTTCTTAGCCTCTTGCTTGTTTTTAATTTTTCAATATCATATATGGATATGGGCTTAAAGATTATCTGATATTAATATAATAAATATGAAGAGAGCCTTAAGGCAAACTTGTTATATATCTATTGAAAATAATGATAATATTGGGTATCAGCTATTTAATATAGCATATCTGATTAATATTTTAAATAAATCTGCGAGCAATCATATTAAAAGAAAGATTGTTTTTAGGAAAGGCAATCATATCTATAGTGATTCTATATTCAAGGGGCTTTTTACTGTATTAGAAGATGATAAATACGACAATCTGGGATTTGAGAAAATATCAATAAATGATATTGATATTGAAAGTTTGTGCAGTTCTACTAAAAATATTGAGATATGCAATACATCGGCCTATACCAAGAATCCCACGATGACATTCAAATATATTGACGAACCTATTAAAAGAAGATTATTAGATCTCGTTTATTCTAACGAAGATTTAATGTATTCGGCTTATTATATGTATCGTGGTATTCTTGCGTTTTTCGGAGAGAATACGAGCGATGATGACATAGCCGCTCTACATATCTTGAAAGCCGATAGCAAGGACTATGATTATTACTATAATGCACTTTCTATTATGAATGATTTAAAGATTAAAAATATTGCTGTTATAACTGATGATATAGAATGGGCTAAAACGATTCTAAATGATATTAACGATATCAACGATACTTCTACATATACGCTTTATTATGTTAGTAATGCCGAAAAAAATAATTACGAAACTCGCTTTATCCTAATGTCTATGTTTAAAAATCTCATAGTTTCAAATAATGCCTCTGATATGGATAGTATGTGGGCTTCTTACCTAAGTTATTATGACAATAAAAAGGTTATTACGGCTGATAAAAATATTATACATAAATATATAACGGATATACTATAAAAAAGAGCATATGATTACGGGCGATTTATACTTTACATTTATAAAAATACCAAGCAATTACAAGTGTCTGTTAGTATGTAAAAGTTGGCACAAAAACATCATAGGGGATATAAAGAAAAGAAAGATAGAGTTTTATGATATGCAATTGTATAATGCTATAAATAATAAGCATATATTTTTGCTATATAGTGCTTATGACAAAGTATTATTACAGGCTTATGACAATGTTATAATAAATATAATGAAAATCATAATAAAAGACGCGGATATAAGGGATAAAATTATGGAAAAGTTTATAGAAAACTATAAACAGCTTAGCATTATTATATCAATATTCCATAATTACAATACAACAGCTATTGTCGCCACGAACGCCGCGAATCAGAATATAAAATATACAAGTGATGATGATAATATTGAAAAGTTTATAGCAGATGAATATGCTAATATACTCAGCAAATACTATAATTATAACATTATATTGACATAATGGCTGACTGAATGGCTGAATGGCTGGCTGAATGGCTGACTGGCTGGCTGACTGGCTGACTGAATGGCTGAATGGCTGACTGGCGAATGCTAACATTTAATATTAACAGTCATTACGGGACTGAGGAATCCGCTGTCTTTGAATATTATTCTGTAATGGAAATGTCTCTCTAATATCTTATTAAATACTTTTTTAACCTTATATTTATCCGGACAATAAATGCGAACATCTGCCTTCCCGTGCTTTACAACAGATACTCCGATATTATTAAAGCTTTTGTAAGCTTCAAAAGGGTCTTCTATTATTTTTGAACTATCAGTGCTATTTGCAGCCCAATATATTATTTTTGTCCCGTCTTCGTATTCGTTCATATCTATGGTGTAATTTAGATTTGCCCCAGAAGGATATTTAGGTTCGCATAGTAGCGTATTGGGTAAATAGGTTAATCCCAAGAATGGCAAAAATGTCTCCTTCTTTAATGATAAAAATATAATTATTGCTATTATTATTATTGATATTATGCGAATAAATATATTATAATCATCGTTAAATAGTATATATATACTTGTCGTTAATGCATAAAGCATTAATGTAAAAATAATAGCCATATGTATATATATTTCGGTCTTAAACAGATTATTCATATTTTTTAGAAATCTATTATATAAAAAGAATATTATTATCTATCGGCTCGCTTGGCTTGCCTTCATTAGCTCATATAGATACTATCGGCGACTCCCATATTAATGCATTCTTCCGCATTAAATTGCAGGTCTTTAATGAGAAGGTCTTTTAGCATTTTCTTATTAATGTTGGTTTTTGTAAGATAAAATCTATTAATATGTTCCTGAATCTTGATGCAGTTCTTATAAGTATCATCAATATACGCTAATTTACCCCAGCATCCCGAACGCAATTCGTGAATCAATACATAAGAGTTTTTACAAACGAATCGCTTTTTACCGTGGATACTAATTAGCGTGCCTGCCGAAGAAACGCTACCATCAATTACAGTATTTACAGGGATACGCGACGATTCCATACAATCAATAATAGAAAATGCCGAAGAAATACACCCGCCGTCCGTGGTAATATGCAAGAACATCTCGTTCTTAACATTCTTCTCTACCTCTTCCATTTTTAGCTCGCTTTCAAGCAACCTAATGTTTTTACACAGATTGAATGCGGATTTCTTCGTGATATCTCCCGTAAAATAGATGTGATTATAATTGACATATATATTATCTCCACCGTTGGCACCACTCCCGCTACCGCCTTCATCTTCAGAATCCTCGTTATTGTTATGTGCACGAGCAAACGCCCCGAGCTTCCTCTTCTTGGCATTTGGTTTCTTGAAAAAATCCATTATTTGTTAATGTGGTTATTTATGAAATGCGATATTATATATTATAGGCACCTAAATCTTATATCATATTGCTGGTAGCTTATTATAAATATTTGAGACCATAGTATGTAAGCAAGGCCTGTAAGACCGAAAAGACACCCATAATAAATATTATTTTTATCATATCATAGGTATCTGGTATCTCTATGTTTATAGAAGGCGTATCCTTGGCATCTATATTTCTTCCTATACTAAAATGAATAATATTCTCAATCATATTGAGAAACAAAAAGACAATCATAGATATCAGTATAAGGTTGTTATGGATATGTATTTTCATCCTTTTTGCTATACGCGGATATAAATATATTTAAGATATATAAGGAGGTTTTTTATTTCTATTTATTATAGATATAGCAATGGAATTATTTCAATATTTAATAGTAATATTAATAATTTCTTTAATAATTCTAATAGTATATTTTAATGATAAGATAAAAACGGCGTTTTTTGATTATTATATGGAGCCTTTTGCAGTTGCTCCTGGGACAGAAGAGAAAATAGGATTAAAATGGTTATATCTTGGCAATTCTGAACCTAATGGGGACAAAATAACGAACGAAAAGCTCTATATATTATTAAATTATAAATGGGTATCTCCTATAATAATTAATATAGATGAGTTGGATTCGCTCGGTATCAAGAACCTGACATATAACAGCTATATCAATGTAGATGATAGATATTTCAAGCCTTACAATGTTGCAACAGACAATACAGATATCGGGCTGATGTGGAGAGATTTAGGAATAAACACCGAAAAATATGTCAAAGGCTCTTATAAAGAGGTGAGAAATGACAAGATTAAAAATGCGATTGAAGTGAAAGCCAAAAACAACTTACACGAAACAATAGATGGCGAAAAGATTATCGTATTTACACAGAAAGAATATGAAGATATCAAAAATGCCACTCCGCTTACCTACGATTCTTACATATTAATCGACAATAACTATGGAGAAGCTGATAGCGACAAAGGCGCGACGGGAGAAAAACGAATATATCAGCCGTATTATAAGCACAAGATTGTTAAGACCGACGAGATATTTTCGGATATAAATATAGACAAGATACTTACGAGGGGCTTCGACAATTCTTTTTTAAAATCGACGGCGATAAAGACGCATAATATGAAAAACGACGACTATTTTAATACTGAAATATATAATAATAAGGGTGTATCAAATAACGAGCTACATTTTAATACGGAGTCTTTTAATTACAGACAGAGCAATGATAATAGCTATAAATCTATATTAGACCCCATAGACGATAATTATCTGCCTTCTGTTTCTCAAACAAATAATTTTAATAATGACCCGAAATATATGTCAGAGAAAACTATTAATCAGTATGTAATTATTGATATTTATAAGAATATATTAGGGCGACAACCGAAGCCCAAAGAAATTATAGTAAATCTTCAAGAGTTTTACGAAAAGAATAGCGATGAAGAAAAACTTAAATTAAAACTATACAATTCCACTGAATACAAGATGATTGTAAAAATGCAGTCAAACGACATAGACCCTACGCTCGTTTCCAAAATATCCGAAAAGAACATAATTGATATGCTGAAAACTGTCTATAAAAATCATTTCAATAAAATGCCCCATAATAAGATGACAATCCCTCTAAAACAATGTTATATACATCTCCAGTTCAACGACTATTTATTTAAAGCAATGCTGATGCACGATAATTACCCGAGCTTTGAAAGGGACATTTTGAGAGAATATATAATAAATGACGAAAAACTATTGGAAATATTTGATAATAACTTTGTATTATATGAATTGCGTTTAATTGCCAACGAACTGAAGCGAAGAGATATGTTAAAACGCGAGGCATTATCAACGCCCGTAGCGCTTACTACAGATGCTGCCAAGAATAGCGCAGAATCCTCTAATAGCGCTGATACTAACTTAAACGCCCAAAAAAACATAGTAGATATTATGAAAAATAGCGAGCCTGTATTTAATATCAATATCACACTTCAAGATAAAAATGTATCAATGCCTTATGGCTCGGGCTTGGGCTCGGCGGGTTCTACAACAGCCAGGATAACTACTAACAATTCGCTAGACCCACGCAATAACTCTGGCACATCAGGAGCCTTTAATCCGGCCGACCCTACTGTTTCCTTAAATATCCCTAATTCGCGAAGAGCGGCTGCCTCAAGCTCAAACATTTTGTCGGCTGGCTCGGCCGGCGCTTCCAATTATTATTTATCAGGGGTAAATACCAGAATTGCTGGAGCTGGTAGCTCTGGAGCCGATAGCTCTAACATAAATGCACCTGTATATTCTACGGATGATTTGTATAATAGTATAGGGGATGGTAGAGTTGTAGAATACACAGATAGTGATGGAGAGCAACATACGCAAATAATGCCTGATAGAATATACGACCCTATCAATTATAAGCAACAATATAGAGGAGATTCTGCGTATAGGCCGAATGTATGTTCGTATGGTACAAAACAGATAGTTAATCCTATATATTTAAGTGCAGAAGGCACAGATTTACGAGAGGCTATTGAGAATACGCAGGTGGGAAGTATAATGCCTAAGTTTGCATATAGAGAATATGAAGATGTAAAATAAAATATTTATTATATATAGAAATATAGAAAAATATTAAGATAAGATGCAGATATTAGTAGATGGCGGAAGCACTAAGGTTTATACCGGGCCTAAAAAGGGCAAATTTTATATTAATAAGCACGGTAAGAAGGTTTATTTGAATCGCGCTATGTTAAATGATGAGGTTCCATACAAAAATAAGAAGCCGGCTGCGAAAGCTAAGAAACCCGCTAAAGCTAAGAAAATGGCCGAGGCTTCTGTAATTATGAATGAGTAAATTATTTTTAATATATTTATTAAAAATAGATTATGTCATCTATAACTATTAATAAAATTATTAAGGATATTGAAATAAAAAAGTTGAAAGAATTATATACGGAATATAACAGCGTTATTAAGCTTATTTCTAAGTTTATTATAAAGAAAAATCTCATACTTTATGGCGGTCTGGTAATCAACTTGATATTGCCTAAGAAATATAGGTTTTATAAAGAATATACTATAAATGATTATGATTGTTTTTCTAAAAATCCCGTAGAAGATGCTTATGAACTCGCTAAGTTAATTAAGAAAGGCGGGTATAAATATATCAAAATCAAGCGGGCAATTCACCAGAATACCTACAAGATATCGGTGTATGGTAAGCAATTCTTTGATATTACATTTTTAGAACCTGCGATTTTTGATATTTTGTCTAATCATATTAAAAATAATAAAGGCTCTCTAAAATATTACAAGGATAAATACAAAATTATACCTATAGAAATGATTAAAGAGAATCTGTATTTTGAATTAGCAAGACCGATACAATCGGGTTTTAGATGGGAAAAGCTATATAATCGTATGGAACTCGTTAATAAGTTTTATCCTACTGAAAACAGCAAGGATGTATTGAAATGTATTCCGATTAAAAAAGAGTACTCTGAAATTGTTAAAAAGCTACTTGAATATGTGAAAGATAGCAAGATGCCTATTATAGACAGCTATTCTATCAAGATTTATAATAACTGTTCCTTCTGTTGCTATCGTTTAACAGAGAACTCTGTATATATCACAATATTGGTTAAGAATATCATAGAGGCCTATAAAGATATCAGGGGTTTATTAAATATGAGTGATAGCAAATATGATATCAAAGTTATTAAAAAAGGCGTAAATAATTATAATAAATATAGAGAATATGATATTACTATAATAAATAAGGATACTAAACAGGCCTTCAATATAATAAGAATTATTGAAATAAAAGACCAGTGCTTTTCAACTACTGTTAAAAACAATTTTACATTAGGAAGTATAGACACCTGTCTATATTTCTTATACTATAATTATATCAAAAATAAGATATATTACAACAATAATGTGGCGGCATCTGAGAACATCTATTATATTAATCAGTATGAAAATAATATAATAGGTAGTAAAATAAAAGAAAATCTTAATGAAAGGCTTATGAAAAACTGCTATGGCGACATTGATTATGAAAACGAATTAAAAAATATCTGGAACAAAAGATTGACCCTTGACTATCTCTAAAATCTTCAGCAAGTCCCTCGGCATTCCCCGCATAGTCTAATCATCCTTATTTTTATCATATATTATGTGTTGAATAATATTTCTAATACTGACATCAATCTCTTTATCTAATCCATCTTCGTCGGTATCTGCGGTATCAGTGGTATCAGTGGTATCAGTGGTATCCGCAGTATCTGTTGAATTGCTTCCAGAATCTTCTATCAGATACTTAGCTGCGTTGTTAGCAACTGTTGCTGCCGCAGCAGCTGTCGCAGATACAGCATATACACCCATATTATAATAATCGTCCTTATCTTTCATAGGACCGGTGGGCTGGGGAATGTAATCATTATCAATTCTGCTTTTTTTCTTGCGGGGCTCATAAGGGTCTTTATCAGGGTCGCTATCGCTACTTGTCATCCCGCTATATTTGGCTCCTGCCTCATTCGTATTACTGTCAGTTTCGGTCTCAGGCCCTGAGGCGCTTTCGGTACTTTCGGTACTTTCGGTACTTTCGGCGCCGTTGCTGTCATCGTGGCATTCGTAAATGCAGTAATCAATTAAAATGATATCCTTTTCTTTGTCAAGAATAATCTTATCGCTTTTGTCGAGACTGTCAATAAATTCAATCATTCTAATCTTTTTAACCTTTTTCATATTTAATGTATCGTTGTCAATAAGCAGTTTAATAGCCTGGCTTTGAAGGCTAATAATAACATCGTCATAATATGGCAATACACAGTTTAAACATAGATAAAACGATGCGAGGAAGTTATAATAAATCGTTTTGTAATTATTAACAACATTCAATCTCATCATCTCTACAAGTAAATATATTATATTCAATTATCCATATATATTTTTTTTGATAGTATAGACACATATTGTCATATTGAAGGATTCTTCATTTAAATAATCGCCGAACTTCAATATATTAAAATCCTTATCTCTTATTGTTATTGTAAATCGATTGCAAGATGTTTCAGGAGGATTTAATATATGTACGGTCGCGTCAGTCCAATTAGAGCTTGTGATAGAATAGTAGTTTCTAATCTTGTATAATACCAGGCTTGATTCGGTCGTCCCGCTGTAATTTAGGGTATCAAAAAACTTCACTGTATTATAATTAACTACACTATTACAAGAGTCATATTTGGCAATATAAGAATGAACCCTGTCATAATTATTTAATTCAACATAGAATGTGCTGTTATATGTTATTCTTCTTACAGGTTTAAAATATAATACGGCCGTTTTAAAATATATAGTTTTAGGAATATAATAGTATGTATCTGTATCATTTATAGGAATGCTAATATAATTGCCGGATACTAAATTAGACTTCGTTATAGTCCGTAGCTGTTCCTTTGTAATCTCTATTTTTGTTGTGTCGCTCGCGTTAATAAAGGTGTTTCTTAGTGCATTCCCGTTGTCAAGTGTTTTTATTAGAGTCGCCCCGGGGGCTGTATTAGCCGTCGTAGATTTTTCCCAATATACGCCTGGAATTAATTTGACAAAATTAGTTATTACCGGTACCGAATTGCCTACAATATAGCTGTTATATTCGGCTCTTGTCAGGTTTAATACCGTGTCATTCGCGCAATATTTTTCTAATAGTTTGGCATTTAAATTAGTATTGACATATTCAGTGGTATTATCATTAGGTTGCGTAAAACCAACATTGCTCCACATTAGCCCCGGAACTAATTCTACATAATCTGTAGCAAGTATTATATGGTTATTAGTATGAACTCCTTCTACATTAAAATCTTTGTATTGTGCTGGTGTTATTTCGGTATTTGCATAATCAAGAAAAGTTGTAAGAGCCGTATTTGTTATTTTGTCCCCTGAAGGCGCTGTAGTACCCACATATTCCCATTTTAAACCGAGCTTTCCGTTCAATACGAGAGAGCTCTCTATTATTTTGACACTCGTAAGATTCTTTATTTTTTCGTCAAATTTAATATTAAAGCTGAACTCGTTTTTATTAGGGAATATGCCATTTCTTGAATCTAAATATATAATCTGTTTATCATAATCTGAAGTATTATTTAAATCTACTATCATAGCTTATAATAATAACGAAGACGCCTTTATAATATATTATTATTTTATTTTTATAATTACAATCACGCTATACGATTATCTAACTCTAATAAATATCTTCAATATGCTAATATAAATCTGTAAAATATATGAAAATATGCAGAGATTATAAAAATATATAAAGATTTTACATATAATATATGTATAAGAAAAAAGAATAACAAGTATAATGACAGATTGCAAAGATATTGCCGCGGGTTTTGATATTGGTACTACTACAAGTTGTGCTGCTATCTGGATTAACGACAGGGTTGAAATCATCCCAGATACTCAAACCGGCTCTCGCATCATCCCATCATATGTATCATTTAGTGATGAAGAGAAACTTGTAGGCGACGCGGCAAAAAATCAATCAACAATGAATCCCAAGAATACTGTATATGACACTAAGCGCCTTATTGGCAGGAAGTTCAATGACAGCGTGGTTCAAGAGGATATTAAACTGTGGTCTTTTAATGTAACAGGTGATGCTAATAACAAGCCTTTGATTAATGTAAAGTATAAGAAAGAAGATAAGAGCTTTCACCCCGAGGAGATTTCGGCTATGGTAATTCAGCGCCTCAAGGAAACTACAGAATCATTCTTGGGTCATCCTTTGAAAAAGGTTGTTATTACTGTTCCCGCATATTTCAACGATTCGCAAAGGCAGGCGACGAAGGACGCGGGAGCTATTGCCGGTCTTGAAGTTCTTCGCATTATCAATGAGCCTACTGCTGCTGCGATTGCCTATGGGTTGGATAAGACGGACGATAAAAAGGAACGCAATATCCTTGTGTTTGATTGTGGTGGTGGTACTCACGATGTCTCTATTCTAACACTTGATGGTGGTATTTTTGAGGTAAAAGCAACGGGCGGTGATACTCATCTTGGTGGCTCTGATATTGATAATATTATCGTAGATTATCTATGTGATGAAATCAATAAGAAGTACAAGAAGAATGTGCGTGAAAATGCTCGTGCTCTCAAGCGTCTCAATATTGCTGCAGAAAAAGCCAAAAAGAACTTGTCTTCGGCTACTACGACTACGATTGAGGTAGATTCTCTAATTGATGGCGTTGATTATAATACTACTCTGACTCGCGCCAAGTTTGAATCGCTTGCCGATAAAGTTTTCCAGCGAACACTTGAGCCCCTTGACCGTCTTCTAAAAGACGCCAAGATGGGCAAGGGTGATATTGATGAGATTGTGTTGGTTGGTGGTACTACTCGTATTCCTCGCGTACAAGAGCTGTTGTCTGGATATTTCCACGGAAAGCAATTGAATAAATCTCTAAATCCCGATGAAGCTATTGCCTATGGCGCTGCAGTTCAAGCTTCTATCCTAACGGGACAAGGGAATAGCAAGACGAATGAGTTGCTTCTTCTTGATGTTGCTCCTCTTTCGTTGGGTATTGAGACTGCGGGTGGTGTTATGACGAAGATTATTGAGCGCAATACTACTATCCCTACTAAGAAATCGCAGGTGTTTTCTACATATTCTGATAATCAGCCTGGTGTCGATATCAAGATTTATGAAGGAGAGCGCGGATTTACTAAGGACAACAATCTGCTCGGGAGCTTCCATCTTGATGGTATTCCGCCGATGCCTCGCGGTCAAGCGCAGATTGAGGTATCCTTTGATGTTGATGCAAATGGTATTATGAATATCACGGCTGAAGAGAAATCTACTAAGAAAACTAATAACATCACTATTACAAATGATAAGGGGCGATTGTCAAAAGAGCAGATTGAGGAGATGATTAAGAAGGCCGAGGAATATAAGAATGAGGATAATAAGCAAAAGGAGCTGATTGAGACAAAGAATGCTCTTGAAAATTATCTATATAACCTACGAAACTCTATGACTAAGCGCGCGGATTCGCCTCCAATCTTGGACGAGGTTAAGAAGGAGCTTGACCCTATCATTGACGAAGGCCTCAAGTGGTTTGAAGAAAACAAGAGTTCTGATGTCGAAGTCTATAAAAACAAGCAAAAGGAGCTTGAGGAGAAGGTAAATCCTCTAATGCAGAAGCTATACAGCCAAGGAGCTCCTCCTGGAGGTATGCCTGGAGGTATGCCTGGAGGTATGCCTGGCGGTATGCCTGGAGGTATGCCTGGAGGTATGCCTGGAGGTATGCCTGGAGGTATGCCTGGCGTTGATGAGAATGGAGAGGACGGTGAAGACGGCGATGAAGATACTGATGAGGCCGAAGAAGCTGGCGAAGCTGGCGAAGCAGGAGAGACGGCTACTGATAAAAAGAATGTGGCTGTTGATGAGCTTGATTAGGATTCTGATAGATGCGATAGCTGTGATAGCTGTGATTATTGTCTCATAGAAGAAGTGTTCATAAACATCATTATTACAGCTACGATTATTATTAAAAATGCAATACATAAGTAGCAAGCCAATACTATGTTATAAATCCAATAAACTTCTCTTACTATATCCTCGCTACATACACAATTTATTTCTTTTAATTTATTGATAAATATTATAACAATAACAATATTGACAATCGTAAATATGCTGAAAACTGCTCTGATATTTCTGTAAATATTATATAATGTATTATTAGCCAAATCTAATATAGATGTATTAGAAGTTAATATATATAAGCTCATTAAAATATCTATGCATATGAATGGGATAAATACATATAAATAATATTTAATATATGTGCGCATATAGCTTTCGCTACAAGCGCAATTTATAGTATCTAATTTATGAATCCATAATATGGCATAGACATTTATAACTAATATTACGATGCCTATGATTACATTTAACATCAGAAAATTTCTAATAGTATTGCCTACGCTCTTCGCAACGAGTTCTCTATTATTAAATGCTTCGGTTAAAGGCGATTTTAACATTTTTAATTCCTCGGCATTATTAGAGCCTCTGGATCCTTTCTTTGTATTTGATTTGGATTTAGATTTTGATTCCTTTTTTGCCATTATCTAATAATATAAGATATAAATATTAGTTAGGCTATATAATATATTAATGCAAGGATTGGCAAATCTGGGATTCACCTGTGCTATAAATAGTTTAATACAGATAATATGCCGAAATGATTTAATGCGAGATACTATAATAAATTATGAGATAGATGAGAGCTCTTTATTAACTAATTTAAAAGAGGTGCTTGTTTTAATGCATATAAATAATAAATCTATTGTTCCAAAAAAGTTAGTAGCCAAGCTCTACAGTATTTTTGGTAATATTTTTAATTACGGGGAACAGATTGATATTACCGAGCTCTGGATATTTATTAACCAGCAAATAATAAGCGAAATCAATAAGGACGAGAGATACTATAATTTAATATTAGATTTTGATAATTTAAAATTAAATAGCAAAAATATAATAAACGGCGTGGCATATGATACCGAACCAGATTATAAAAATGCCCTTGTAAGTAGTCATTTTCTCAGCGATAAGTTCGCACACGACTATATACAACACAACGAAAACAAGATATCCAAATGGCAACAAATAACCCAGGGGTTCATTCTCAATATTACTACTTGCAGGAATTGTAATAACTCGCTTTTCAACTTTGAACCATTCTACGCTCTCTATTTGAATATTCCGGAAAACTCGCAAAATATCAACATAGTAAGTATGATAAGCCAATTATTTATAGACGATAACTATAATGGCGATTGGATATGTGATAAATGTAACTGTAAAACGGATTACATCAAATCTACGAAAATATGGAGATTACCGGATATCCTCTTTGTCATCATTAATCGCTTTATTAATCCCAATGTTAAGAATGATACGCCCGTAGATATTAACCCGAAATTATGTTTTGACAAAGGAACCGTGCTATTTGATTTAGAAAATGACAAGAATTATAAGCTTGCATCTATGGCCTTACATAGCGGCAATACTTATGGCGGACATTATACGGCCATTTGCGAAACCGACGGAAGCTTCTTAATATATGACGATACTAATATATCACGGATTGATAATTTTTTAGAAAAAAATAAAAATGCATATATGCTCTCATATTCCCTTGTCTCATAGAGTCTCGTCGGCTATCACAAGTTGCCATTTAATTTGTCAGGGACACCGTGGCCGAATAATATCATATAGATTAATATTAGGGCTGATATTAGAATGCTACGGTTTTCCGCAACGGCTTCTTTTTGCTTAAATACGAAAACCATCAAAATATAAAGTATTAAGCCAATTATAACTGAATGTAATAACATAATTATTCCTCTTTCCATTTTATAGTATTTTATCTATTATCTATATCTATTATAATATACTATAATAAATTATTGCAGCGTATAATATCATTATGCCTAATATTACTATATCTTTTCCATATATTCCGCGCCTTACGCAGTATTTTCTCATAACATCGGGGTATAGCTCGCGTCCCAGAGCTATTCCATTTGATATAGCGCTTTCTATGCTATTAAATGGAATGTAGCTTTTTCCATTGTGTGTCCCGAGATTATAGAGATTTTCAATGCTATTGCTTTTAAATGCTATGTAATTTTCAGCAAATGCATTGTAATACGCGTTATCCTCGCATCTCCATCTTTTATTTTTCTTATCATAATAATTATTCGGATTTATAATCGCATAATATTCGGCATCTATATAATTTATATATGATATCCTCAATTGCCTATATACTTCTTTTATCAATTCGTTCTCGTCGCAACACTCATTTGCCGTCTTATTATTATAAGAGCTACGCGTATCGCATTGTGTTACCATAACACTCATTATAGGATAGTTGCTATTCTCTATTTTTTCGCAGTATTCTGATATGTTTAAAGCGGTTATTCCCCACTCGGTTATTAACACAAGGCCATTATGAGGCATCATTTCTACATAATCTTTGAAACGATAAGTTATACATATGACATTTTTATATTTGGTATTTTCTTTCCACCTTTCAATCTCTTCATAATCACCAAAAGCATATTTTAAATCATTATTAACATTATTAACATTATTAACATTATTAACATTATTAACATTATTAACATTATTAACATTATTTAAGAGTTTTACAAGTGCTGTCGGGGGGACTGCGAGGACAAGATTAACACATCCATAATTTTTGCCACTATATAACTCCACACACGATACGCTATTATCAATTAAATTAATGTTTTTAATACTATCCGCAAGAATAAATGATACGCCTCTGTTTTCTAAATATTTTTTCCACACATTAAATAAAAAGTAGTCTTGTGGCTTAGATGATACCAGTATTTTGCTATTAAAGAGGATGTCATAGAGCTTGATGAACTTGTTTAAACTGTATGTCTTACTATTGCCTTCATCTATATATACGCAGATATTGTCTATAATATCTATGGAACTCGTAGAGAACTTATAGAACATTAGATAATCATATAGGGTCGTCGTTTTCCCATAATTATCATTTAATAAATATTTACAATAGGCACATAACAATATATATTTTTCATATACGCTTAGACCGTTTCTGAATAATAGGTTCGTAATAAAATTATATTTATATTTTGCAAATATATCCTTGTAATCAATACCGATTTCTCTAATAATATCCAGAAAATTATAAAAGGCCGTCATATAGATGCGAGGACCACATTCGCTATATGTTCCATAGTAATCTCTTTTGGCACGATGGATTCCGCCGATTTCTTGCTCTTTATCAATTACTAAGATATTTCTATATATGCTACTTGATACATGGGCTAATGCTAATCCCGAAGGACCTGCGCCTAATATAATTAAATCATAATATTTCATATTATTTTCATCAGTTATAGTTATCATATAAATATATCTTTATATTTATATATATTAAAATGGAATATGCAAATAATGAGATAGTATCTTTGGAAATATTTGAAGCCACAGAAGAAAACGCTGATAAAAAGGTTGTTATTAATATAAAGTATGATAATGATGCCTTAGAGGAACTCGTTGTCTCTCCGGAAATGTATGCGAATATTAAGGCAAAATGGCTTGTAGAACAACCACCTTTTATCTCCGACCGCTATAAGAACATTATGAATAACATTATTTTAGGATGTATCCATAAGAACGAGAGATGTATTGGCGAGCTGAACTCTTATTTCTCAGTAGGCAACGAAGTTGATGTAATGGCCTTCTTTAATTATATGAGAAAACGAGATTTAACCGAAGAGAAAAAGAAGTGGCGCAAAGTAGTCGCTGAATAGCCTGCCTCCCGGTTCCCCCTGTCCCTCCTACTTCCTTATCCTACCCGTTATTATCTTATTTTTATCTTATTTACTAATAATAAAATGCGAAGCTATATTAAATTGATAGCTTTGATGTTATGTAATTTAAGTATGTTAGGCAGGGCTTTTGTTAATATAAATGTATATGGTACGGGGCTATACTTGCCATACAGCATAGGCGTTGTGGGATACATTAAAAACAATATACCTATAACAGATTATAACATTACAGGGATATCTGGGGGCGCGTGGTGTTCCTTATTATATACTCAGGAAGATGATATGTCAAATCACGATACTATATGGGATTATTCGGTAGGAAAGGAAGTATCGCGAATATGCTTACATAATGATTTGCGAGTATTTCAAAATAATGTTGGGAAAAATATGAAACTCAGATATGCTAATAAAAAACCTTTAAATCTTGAAAAGATATCTATAGTTTCTACAAATGTCAATAAACTCTATAATATGAAAAATGAAAAGCACGGCAACTTCGATAATATTGACGATTTAATAGATTTCTGTCTATGTAGCTCTTATATCCCTTACATATCCGGAAGCACCTTCTCTAAAAAGTACAAAGGTAGCTTTTATATTGACGGAGAAGTTAAAAGTACTATACACGCAGAAAGTAATAAAAAGAATACGATAGATATACACCGTTTGATGTGGGGGCGACAATTTTCTCGCAAAGAGTTGCTGTATTTAGACAAAGATAAATCTCGCGAACTCTTTGCAAATGGCTGGGAGGACACTAAAAATAACAAAGACAAGATATTGGATATTCTAAAAAATTACAAGAGCATTCCTTGATACCCCTTAAGACACTGGAATATTCTAAATTGCCTTTTCTATAGCCTTGACAATATCCGCTCTATGGCCTCTATATATCCTCTTTATATCCTCTTTATATTTATTATAAAAAATACTTAGATTAATAGAGCAGTTCTTGAGACACTGGAATATTATTATTTTTTCATTTTTAAATTTGAGTACATCTTTCTGTTTTTTCAAAAATTTCAAAAGTTTTTTAGAAATTACAAAATAAATTGAGAGATGTACTCAAATTTTAATTTTCAATTTTTAGAAATATTCAGTTTCTTTTTAATACATCATAATGCTATCATAAATAGCTCGCGGGCCTCTCGGTAGCCTCTCAATGGCCTCTCGGTAGTGTAGGAATATTATATATTATTCTAATAAAATTAAAAGCTGATAAAAAATGATACCACTACTATATAATAGTCTATATATTAGACCAGCTAATATTTTACATAGCGAATTAGCAATCCAAAGCAAAGTGCTTAAAACTAACAAAAATAAGGAAGTGTTAAATATGAAGAAATGCTCTTTATGTAAGCAAATAGGACATAACAAACTTACTTGTTCTAAATCAGGTATTGTATTAGGCACTGCTGTAATTTCAGGAGATGAAACTGATATAAATGTAAAACCGCAAGTTAAAATAGATATGCCTATATTATCACAAATGGATAAATCAGAGCGTGTAAAGAGGCTGGAAGAGCATTTGGATATTTCAAAGGTTAGACACGAAGACCAGATTATGAACTTTGCTACTCTAAAAGAAGCAAATATATATTGTGTAATTTGTGGTGTATCAGCACAGCAATACGGGCCTTTACTTGAAAAGTTCATTAGGATGAAGTTTAACTATAGCAAAAATAATGCAAAGGATTGTACTGGAGACTGTTCGAAAGAAGGAAAAAACTCTGAAGTTAAAGTATCGCTCGGCGGGGCAACTCATAAAAAATTCAATTTCGTACAAATTAGACCTTCACACGACTGTGATACTTATATACTTACAGCATATCATCTATCTCCTGAAAATGTAGAAACAGAGGGTGAGCTGTATATTTTCAAAGTCCCAAAATCAGATATTAAAAAGTTGGTAGTTTCTTATGGCGGTTATGCGCACGGAACTATAAATGAACACGGTATTATTTCTGAAGATTCTATAAATGATGAATTATCCATAAAAGAGTATGCTATTCGTCCAACTATCAATGACGAATGCTGGAATGCTTTATTAGAGTTTAGAGTTCCCGAATCCGAGCTTTAGCTCACTCGTACATTTCGCTATATGCCCTAACAAGTTCTCCTCTTCCAATAGAGTTCTGTCGTGCAGTATCAAGACTCAGAGTATAATCAAGAGAGTTAAATCGTTCAATAAGAGTATTTTTATTTATTTTTGATTTAATCCAATGCCAACTTTTAGGCCTTAGTATTTCAAGTTCTGTATCAACAATTTCACCGCATTTTCCACCATAAGCACGCATTGCAAAGTCTGCTCCTTCAGGTGGCGTCGGTTGTCCTTTTGCATCTTTAGGACCGAACCCCAAAAAGTCCCAGTCATCGTGTTTTGTAGAAAGTTCTATAATAGGACGCTCGGTATCTCTTTTCTCCCAGATTTGGAAACAGCATTTAGCCATCATAGGAGGACTAAAAGAGCACGGTTTCATCGGAATTTCTTCGTCAAATATTAGGTGAAAGCTCGTATTTAGTTTATTTTGAACGCTTACACGGCGAAATGTTCGAGGAATAATGAAAGCAATTACATCAGCCCATTTTGAAGCGTGATTGAAGAACTTGATAGCAAGAGAACTTACTCTGCCAAATGGAGGATTACCGACAACAAGAATCTTTATTGAGTCGCCTGAGTCGCCTGTTGCGTAGCTTGCGGGATTGTATGTGAGAAAGTCTTGTTTGATAATATCGTCGTGTTCTGGTGAAATATCAATTCCAATCTTCTTAGCCGTCGGGATTCTTGTAAGGAAACTGCCATTTCCTGCACTCGGTTCTATTACAAGTCCCCATTCCGACCACTTATAAATTGAACCAATCCTTTCTAAACATTTCTCGGATATTTCCGGAATTGTATAGAACTTATCAAGTCCCGCATCGCGAACCTCCTCTGTCATTATATGATATGATGTCAGTCATATTTATTATATCATTTTTTATTTTTATTTTATTTTTACTTTCTTAGATATCTCAAGAGTTTATCTATCGAATAAAGAGGCGATTTGCCTTTTCATAGGATAGTTCTATGTTTCTGTCGTATTTATTTAATCTTTCTAATCGCATCTGCTCTTCCTTTTCTTCACGCAGTTTTTTGAGTTCCTGTTGTTTAAGCTCTTTGGCACTGAGCTCAACTTTTGCCTTAGTATCGCGATATACTTCGTATTCCTCAACACTCTTAAACTCCTTCATATCTTTTATAATAGATGTGTCTATTAATCGCGTCCCTTCGTGAGCCTTCATATAATCTGAATATGATAGAGAATTCGTTTTTTTTACGCTACTACTACTATAATCGTCGGGCCTTTTGTTTCCCAACTCAGTAAATTGGAGACTTTTTGCCAGCAATAGAGGCTCGGGTTCCTGATATTTAACTAATTGTTTATTAATAGGCACTTTGCTATTAAAGATATCATTGAAGCTTTTATTATCTATCTTATTTTTTTTAATAACCTTATCTATTTTAATATCCTCGCGGACTTTTGATGATTCATCCATATTTTTCCCGTAGCCGAATTCCATTTCATCGTCATATACCTTGCATTTCTCAAAGTTTCTATTGAACTTTTGCGAAAATAGCTCTGCATTATCGCCTTCGCGTCCGTTCATATTGACAATGCTTGGATGAGGCATCTTGTTGTTAACTATTTTGTCAAAGAAATCGCTCGACTGCTTTTTTAACTCCATATGTGATAAGTCGCTTTCGCGCTTTTTGTATTCCAGCGCCAATTTTTCAAAACAGTATGTAATTATATTAAAGATATCTTTGTTGCCTCCTGGCTTATCAGGATGCGTGCTTATTGCCAGCTTTCTATATGTTTCTTTCAGCTCATTCCAAGTGAAGTTTTTGGATATATTGAAAACTTCGTAAGGGTCTATTGTTTCCATATTAATATTTTTTAAATCTATATTAGCAGCTTGCCCGCTCTTCTTCATCGCCTCATAATATTGTTGATATGTGTATTGTCTTGAAGATTTAGCTCCCATAGCATTTATAAATATTTATACACCGTTATTTTATATATATTTTTTTATTATATTATATGATACGCGAACTTAGGGAGTTTTATTATATATATAAAATATAAAATATTATAATTATTAACAATTACTATACAAAAATGAATAATATAATAATCCTCGGCTGCAATTTCTCGGGATTATATTCTGCTATGAAATGCGTTGATAATGGCCTGGATGTTATTATAATTGAAAGGAATAGCTCTTGTTGCGAGGAAATCATAAATTACAAGATATTCAATAAACAGCACACGCATTATATACAATTGCTAAACCGTCTGTCTATTAAATACAGTAGCTATAATCTATGTTTTAATGAAAAGCTCTTATTTATTATCAATAGCGTCTTGCAAAAAGCCAAGCATATTCCTTCTAAATTTTTGTATATGCAGACATTCGACAAGCTCTGTTATACCCTGCTATCACAGAGTGATTACAGCTATCTCAAAAAAAATATTAATAAATATGACAACATCTATTGTAATATATCGGCTTTATATGGAATATATATGTTTAACAATGAGATTAATAGCAATAACGAGTTTTTCATAGTAGATGAGGATTGCAATGTAATCATAAACAAGATGCTAGAATATTTATACAGTAAAAATGTGATTATCAAGTTTAATACAGATGTACGCGATATAACTATTGAACCCGACAATAATATAACAGTGTTTGCTAAATATTGCACGATTCCCGTAGCGAAGGCGCTCATTTTAAACTTGTCAAAAGACAATTTGCTGAGATTCAAGTTTATTAGCAAGGATAACCGGCGAATATTAAATAGTGTCAGTAAATATAATATAGATTGTAATAATATCTATAATGATAACAGCATAATCAATGAACATAATATACAGAATCACTTGATTAACAATTTGAATATCGTATATCCTATCAAAAAAACCTCGCTATATCTATGGAATGTAGGAATCAACAACATAATTGTTAGGGAAAAAATTAAAAACCTCTATAGCAACATATTCATATGCAATGAAGCCTACTCTAAAAATGTTTTCTTCGCCAATTATACGCTGGAGCTATACGAAGAAATACACAATAAAATTATTAGTCGCTGTCATTAGCAAGAATATAAAAAATTGATTTACGGTTAAATATAATGACAGTACCACCGTAGAGCATATTAGTCCCTTAGATAATGTCATTAATTACCGATGAATTACAAAATTGCATTCGCGCTGTTATCAACTACTTTAATAATCAGCATATCAGAAACCTCTGGTTCAAATACATTGATTTCTATGATATCAATGGAATCTATGAGAACTATTATATATTATTCTACCATTCTATATTGCTTATTATTACCATCTACCTATTATCTACCTTAATCTATACACGGAATATTGACAATTCTCTCAGAATATTCTAATACAGCTCGACAGTCCGTCCGACAGTCCGTCCGTCTTTCTTGCAATTTACTCTTTAATTCTCACTTTAGTTTCGGCGGCGGCTGTCGCGTCCGGCGTAGCTGGCGCGTCCGTACTTCCAAAACCACCTGAGCCTCGTGATGTGGCGGAATCGCTACGAGAGTCTGCTCCGGTACTTACTAAATCTTCTATAACAATTTTGGGATATATTTGTTTTTTCATAATAATTTGGCAACATTTATAAGGCATAACCAAATCCTCGCAATCCTTATTTATTTTTCGCAAAGCAACATATAAATTGCCTGTGTATCCCTGGTCTATGATACCTACGCTATTCGCAAGCATATACCCAGAACGACTTATTGAACTCCTGGGAACAATTTCCACATAATATCCATTAGGTATCTCCAATTTAATGCCCGTATCATATAGAACCGTATCGCTATTCATCCTCTTATATTCTTTGATAATTGTCAAATCCAATCCGGCATCCGAATAATTATTCTTTGAAGGAACCACAGCATCTGCATCGGCCTTATAGATTTTTAGCAAGGGATTTTGGAAGCCTTCGGGATTTCCCAAAAAATTGTATAGGTCGTCATTAATATGTAGCTCGTCCATATCAGTCCCATTAACATATATTTGTCCCATAAAATCTATCATATTTGAGTTTTTATACTCCAATACATACAATTCGCCTTTGTTTGCTTCGCCACCGCTACTGCTACCGCTACCGTCTTCTTTTAGGACTTTGTGAGGGATTTTATAGATTTCAGTAATCCGCTTGAGTGTATTGTAATTGTATAGCTTGATATAGAGACAATTATTGACAATCTCGCCATTCTTTTCAATATATGCTTTTAAAAAGTTATTCAATAGGTTTTTGTCAGCATTATAGATTGTATTCATAAACAAAGATAAATCATAGTGTTTTGTATTAACAAGATATAGATCCAAGTGTTTAACAAAGATATCTTTGATGATATAGGGAGTTGAGATAGTGAGCTCAATTGTATTGGTATCACAATTGAACTTTACATTACCAACCTTTTTGAAATTCTCAATAATTTTATCAATGTTTTTATAATATTCGCGATTATTTATTTTTTCCTTCTTGAAATTGATTTCTACAATAATCTTATCAGAACAATCCTCTTTGATATTAAATACAATTAACCCCAAAATATATGCCTTTTCATAAGTATTAATTGATGAGAGATACATAGATGCTTGTATCTCTTTGTAATATCCTTATTATCTTAATATCAAAATAACTTTATATATTTTATGTTTTTATTATCCCTTGTGATAAAAATGTTCGAATTTAAAAAATTTTAGATAAAAATTGACACCATAACATACAAATAATATTACTATCACAGTCAAAAGCCAAACCGGTCGCTAAACCACAGCTACAAAGTTTCAAAAGCCTTTTCTAAGTTTTAAATGTCCGCAGATTATGTCAGCTATCTTTTGATTAACAAGGAAAGGATTAACCAAGAGCACAAGATGTATGCAGAATTTTGGATGCGTGAAAATGTTAGGATTCACCAAGAGTTCCCGGAGCTTTCAAGTATTGAAAAAGTCTCCAAGATGGCCGATGAATGGAGGTCTTACACAGAAACTCCTGAATACAAGGCACGGCTCGAGGCTGGGCTCGAGACTGGGCTCGTAAATGCCGATTAAATAGGGTAGATTTAGTTTGTATGGTGTATATATGGGTATGTATAGGTATATATATTTTTATATTTTATGTTTTTATATTTTTTTAGATAGAATCAATAGATAATAGATATATAAAGGATGACTGATAAGCATCTAAATCTTGATAAGTTTTATACAAACAAAGATATTGTAGGTGTATGTTATGATGCTATCAAAAAACATCTTGATATTGATAAAAAGGAGCTAATAATAGAGCCGAGTGCTGGTAATGGAGCATTCATAAATATTATTAAAAAGCTGTCAAATAATTACATATTTTATGATATTAAACCTGAAAATGAAGAGATAATTAAAAAGGATTTCTTAGAGCTGCGCTTTGAAGATTGTAATGTGGCCGGCTTCGGATGTCATATCATAGGCAATCCGCCTTTTGGCAATAAATCTTCAAAGGCAATAGCGTTCATCAAGCACGCCACAAATATTCTAATGGCAAAGAGCGTATCCTTTATATTACCTATAAGTTTCAAGAAAGCAAGCTTGCAAAAATCATTCCCTCCCAATTATCACCTCGTATATCAAACAGTCCTTGCTCCAAATTCTTTCACACACTTTGGTATCCCTAAAAATATAAAAACGGTTTTTCAAATATGGATAAGGAAGAATAGGGTGCGAAGGGTTGCTGTAAAAATTACCCCGGCTTCCTGGTATTCCTTTGATAAAAAAGAGAACTCTGATATCTCTATAAGACGCGTCGGTTCCAAGATAGGATTCGTTAAATTGCGCGAAGAAAGAGATAACACTAATACGCACTGGTTCATTAAAATAAATTCAGTCGTAGGGGACATTAGCAAATTGCCGAACAAATTAAACGGCATCAGGTTTAATAAAGAAAATAATATAGGCCCTCTCAGCATATCAAAGCAAGATATAATTAAAAAATACAATTCTTTAAGACTTGTCTAAGACTTGTCTTGTAGGGAGAGCGTAAATGGCTACGAGGCTATGTTTCTATGACGCGAGGTATTTCGGCGTAATTCGTTTTGTTTTCTCGGGCTTCCTGTTTATCGGCGTTATTGCTATCTATCTCGGGGACATAATTTAATAGAAAGTTCAAGCCGTCGTTCTCTTTTATTTTTTCCTCACGCGTATGTTTATTGGTTTTCTCAGAAAGTTCAGGGTTTTTGCTGATTATATCTCGGCGTATCTCGTTATATAATTTAATTGAAATCTCGTCTATTTTATCTATGACATTCCGCTCCTTATTCGTCCATCCTTTTGATATATCTTGTTTATGTATATAGATACATAGTAATCCGAGAGAATATAATAGCCCCTGTCTTTTAATTTTATACTTCTTCTTATATTCGTGATTGTATAATTTAAAAGCATTCTCAAATACCTTTTCCTTGTAAAGGATACTATATACTCCCCAGATAAACCAAGATATATCGTCGTCGGTGCTATAAAACTTCGTTTCTATCTTTATTTTTTTACGCAATATATAATCTATGACTAATCGCAGATTATTAGAGATTCCTACAAGTTTGTCTATATCATCACAGGATAAATCGTCGGTCGTTTTAATAGTTTTTATGATAATCGCGATAATCCCAAGAGCCGTACTATAATTCTCGTGATTATTAGGAGGCAGAATGCCATCAAAACGCATTATACCATTCTGCGACAATTTCATATCATTCGCATTTAATATATGAGCTATTTTGTTTTTTAGCAGAGCTATTGACATATTACCGCATTTAGCCACAGGATGTTTATTGTAAATATCGCACAAAATACATAGCTTCGTTATAATGATATAGATGTTTTTAATAATTATCTTATCAGTATCTATCATATTCGCTATATCTTCATAGATATCCGCGAGTTTCCCGATATCTGTAATATATGCAAATGTTCCTATGTAGGAACACACATCTATATAAATCAATTCCAACACATCAAATGATTCGTCTATAATTATCATTTGAGTACTCAATAATATGCTGTTCTGTATATCTCCATTACATATAGATGTAAATAAATCATCTTTTGTCATAGCATTTACAATATAAAAGGATTATATATCATCTAATATTTACGAATATATCTAAGAGATTCTGAGAGATTCTGAGAGATTCTGAGATATTCTGAGAGATTAAGAAAAAAAAGGGCTTAGCGTCGTGTAGATTAGAAAGGCAAAAAGATAAATAATAGGCCTATAAATATTATGAAGAAGCCTATTAATACCTTGATGGGTAAAATCTCTTGAAATATCAAGAAGGATGCTATCAATGTTATAACAGGCGCCAACGATACTATTAGCGACATTATATTTACATTAGCTTTGTTATCCAAAGCAAAAATATACAATACATTTGCGACATATACAGAAAAGAATGATATTACTATCAGGAATGGTATATATTTGCTATTTTTTTGTATATCGCCATATATATCATCACTTTCATATATAATAATATATATTATGCTTGATAAGAAATATACAGAAGCCTGTGTTAAAATTATAATATATGATGGTATATTTTTTGAAAGAATGTATTTAAATAATACAGGTGAAATACCCCACAAAAAAGCTATAACGAATGCTAAATATGTATAGTAATTCATATCTATTCTATTAAATTGCTATAATAAATATTATAGCCCGAGAGGAGATGAGGGAAGGGGATTAGGCGAATATGTTGCTTTTGTGGGTTGTTATGAAGGTGTTATATATGTTTATTAGTTTATAGCATTTTATTATTGTTACTTCTGATACATTACAGGCCTTCGCGAAGTTCTTTTTAGAGTATCCGAGGCCTTTGACGGTCGAATAGTAATACAAGATGCCCGCTGCCGATGAAGTAGGCGAGTTGTCATTCATTATCTCATTTTCTTCTATCAGTTTTACGAGCTCCTTGCATTTGTTAATATCATTTATAGACATATTTAGATTATTTCCGTATTGCGATATGAAATCAATAGGATTCGGCGAAGATACATTGAGCTGTAATAGTGTTTGAAATCGCGTATTGCCTTTATTTAATGTGACGTGAGATATGTTAAACATCGCAGCAATATCTTTGGAACTTTTAGGGATTTTGTTGATTAAACAGGCGTGATATATACAAGATGCTATCAGGCCTTCTTTATTGTCGCCACGGGATATTTTCTTTTCGGACGCTTGCTTATAGAGGTTCTTGGCGTCATCTATGACTTTCTGGGGTATTCCGTTATTAATAGTATTCGCCGTCATTTTATCAAAGACATTCCATAATGTCCTTTCATCATAGGGCATACTATTCCACATTTGGAACTTGCGAATTATACGCATATCTATATTATCCTTGTATCCGCTACCTATCATAGAGCCTATTGAAGATTTTGGAAGCAGATTATTCGTAGGCATTCCACAACGCGATGGGTCGCCGTCGCGATTGTCTTCATTTCCGTAATATCTCCATTCCGCAGTATTCTCAATAACCTTAGAGATGATTGAGCTACACTTTTTACAAATATGCATATTATCTTCTATAAGATAATCCATAGAACCGCATTCGCATTTAATTATATCCTCCCCGGCTTGATTGTCATCAATACCATTACTTATTTTATTCTGCTTGTCCTCTTCGTTTTTTATTTCCCTAAATAATTCCCACATTTCATCGTCCATAAGTAATATTTGGTATTAATGACAACTAATATATAAGGTTTATCAATTTTTATATATATTTTTGTAATAAAAATTGATTAGTATATTTATTTCTTTATATAATAACCCAAACAATGAATAGAGCTATAACAATTAGATATATCTCAGTATTGCTGGTTTTACTATCGGCCATCGTCGCTGTCGCCGATTGTTATATCAATTCCTTCGTATCTATGAGTTCGCAGGGCTCGCAAGGCACGCAAGGCTCTCCGATTTCCTCTAATACTCGTAAAAAGAATATTGTTAAAAAAGGAAATACTTATCATCGCAAGTTTGCTAATGAAAACGAAAAATATTTATATGGCAATTATTTAGTTACGCTCAGAAAGTTTAAGAGAACTATCAACTATAACAAAATATTTAATAATATGACCGAACAGACAAAGGAAGTTGCGGGAGCCGGCGGGGACTCAAGAGATATCAAGGGAATTGCCGATGATATCTATTTTAACATCAAGAATAATACGATAATCAATAACGACCAGTATATTGCCAAGAGTATTAGTCTGGCAAATATTAAGATTGATGTCTCAACTGTTAAATATATTCAGATATCTACGAAGAACGATACTATAACTATAGAATTGGATAAAAATAATGATAATTCAAAAAATACCGATAGCGGATTTATTAATTATGATTTAGGCAAAATAGATTCCCTCATCAGCGCAATCTCTATTCTAATGAACTTGTTGAATATTCATTAGAATCATTTAGATGCGGTCGCGGATATCGCGGACTTCCTTGCGAAGGTCGCGAACTTCCTGGCGAAGAACATTTAGTTCATTACGAATATCATTGTTGATATTGCGAGATTCGGGTTGAATATAGGGCTTTGATTCGTCCTTGTTATAACGATTTGGGCGTTTTCGAGCACTTACTTTAGTAAAGTATTCATCACGTTTAACTTTGAAATCTTTTAGGTCATCGGGATTAACATCGTATTTGGCAATTAGCTCGGCTTCGTCGGCGTTCTCGTGCTCTACAAGACGGCAGATATATTGATAAATGCGCGTCTGAATGCTTCGCGAAGTCCTTTTAAGTTCTGCCGCAATATCTTCATATGAAGATTTTTCCGTTCGCATAGCAAGAAGCCTCTCCTCCTCTCCTTCTTCCCATCCGAATCCCGCCCGAGATGTCTGCTCGTTTTTTCTCAATTCATCAAAGTGTGATTTCTTGCTGTATCGTCTCGCCATCGTGTTGTTGTGTAGTGTTTGTTTGTCGCCCTTAGCTATCTATATATAGCGTCTTCTTTTTATATGATTTTTTAATTTCGGATTTCCTATTTCGGATTTCTGTTTTCATATATATTTATCTATTTATATAAGTAAAACAAAGGGACAAAAATGTTTTATGAAATTACAGCAGTTATAATAGTATTCCTCCTAATCATCATATCACTCATCATCTATATTATTTTCTCATCTTCAGATTCTAAGTCCGCTCCCCCACCCACACCTGTCCCTGAAGCAAATAATAAGGTATGTTTATCAATTGATGATTATAATATTCTATTGGATAAAGCAAAGCATAATAAGCAGACTGAGAGAGATGAAACGGTAATTCGGGATAGAAAGGTTTTAAATGACCCCTTGTATCCTCCTTTAAATCGCTCAGATAACAAAACACACTCTGAACTTGCTAATAATATTGCGAACAGAAATATGTATATTAGGACAAATGATGTGGGTGATACTTATCGCCTCGTAGGATATGTTACAAATAATTCAGATGATAAGGATACTGGCAATAATAATTGGAAGCTCTTTGCTAGACAAAAGGACAGACATATTTCCGAGTTTTATATGAAACCTACAGATAATAATAATGATGTCAAGGTTCCTATAACAGATGATATCATAGTAGGCGATAGATTGCGCGATATTTACAATATTCCGCAACAGATTACTTTTAAATCCCCTATGTTTAACAAAGACCCCTATAATGTCGTAGAAGTTCCAAAAGCCGATTTAAGCCGTTCAGCAGATTATTTATAAGATATACAAGATATACAAGATATACAAGATAGAAAAAATGATATATTTATAATAGTAATTATAATATAATAACGAGTATGACAAGTATGACCAGTATGAAGAGCTTGGCGAGTATGGCGAGTATGGCGAATATGGCAGATGATAAGGTTGATTCGGATATTTCGCAATCCTCGCATTCAGGTCATTCTATGATTTCTGTAGCATCATCTCTTTATCTTGAAATGGTCCCCTTTAATCTCAGGGGTCGTGCTGAATGGTGGGAATTGCGAAGAGAGGAAATTAAAATATGCGAGAAGATAGCTGAAGGTTCTAATGGAATTATTAATAAGGTTAAGTGGCGTGGTAGCGAATGCGTTGTTAAATATTTGAGACATAATGATAATGATATAGAATATGAGGATTTGATAAATGAGATATCTGTCATATCGCATTTAAGACATCCGCGCCTTGTGCTATTTTTGGGAGCCTGTACATTGAACGAGCCTCTGATGCTATTATATGAATATATGCCGAACGGTTCCTTAGATAGCTATTATAGCAGAATGTCTCATAAATATTCTAAGATATGGAAGCCGACACCCAAATATATGTACAGATGGATTATGGAGCTTACACAGGCTATCTATTTTCTCCACAACTGCTATTATCCGATAATGCACCGCGATATTAAACCCTCTAATATTTTATTGGACGACGATTTGCATATCAAACTCACGGATTTTGGATTGTCGCGAACGATTAAAAGGAAACACGATATATATAAAATGAGTGGCTGTACGGGTACGCTAAGATATATGGCACCGGAAATATTATTTAATAATGGCAAGGATTACAATCTGATGATTGATATCTATTCTCTCGCCCTAAATTACTGGTTTATTGCAACAGGCAAGAGGCCTTTTAATGAGATAGACAAAAATCCGCATATTATCCACCTAATTAAAGAGGGGTTTCGTCCTAATATTGGCGATATTCCTGATAATATTGATTTGAAAAGATTAATCACGCGGATGTGGGATACTTGCCCTGAAATGAGACCAGATATTAAAGAAGTATTTGATGAAATCACTATAATAACAGAAAAAATAGAAAAAGATGATATGAATGCCAGCGCAACTTCCCGAAAATGCACCATTATGTAATATGTCCCCCTCTCGGAGTGCTCGCTCGCCTGTCCCCGAAAGATATTCCTTATATATCCTAAATGTCTAGGATGTCGTAGCAGATTACTACAAGCGGTTCGCCGTCATATTTATTATTTATTTTGTCAAGGATATTGCGATTATAATAATCCAGCTCAATAATATTAAAGGATTTCATAATATTATCTTTTTCTATATTGCTCATTCTATCAATATAATCATATACGAAAAAGCGCAGAGTATTACACTCGTCGTGTGGAGTAGTTTTTTTGAAATCATCCATAATATTATTACAGAGGTTCCGGATTACCGGAATGTTCTCAATATTGCTATTTCTAAATAACATAATAGGCTGTTATAGTTATTATTATTCTCAATTAATTTATATCAATTTTTATTTTTTTGCTGTATATAAAAATAAGAAGTAAAAAGATTACTAACTACCCAGCTATACACAACGATTATATTTATCCATATCTTTAATATATTAGGTGTAATCGCAAGTATCATCAGCGTCATAACACTTCTTTTGTGCTGTATGAACGCCCTTCCTCTATCAATTAACAAAGAATGTGATAAAGTATGTAGATGCCGTAAATGCCTATGGGGGAACCCGCCCCCAACGCGGTTTTATGTGGGGGAGACCGCCCCCATAGGTCGTAAAAATTGATGAGGTTGTATTGTATTAGAATGTAATTAAGTGATGGCTGTCTGTCTTATAAAAACTGAGAAATCTTTTTTGAATATTTCATCATACGAAGAGCACAAGGATTTAATTGACAGATGCATTGAAGATGTCAGAGAATGTCTTGATGTCAAGCCATCTATTCAATTTATGGGTAAAACTGTTAGCCAACAGCGCGATGTAGGATTTTTCTCTAACGAATCTGCTGGCTATTATTATTCAGGAAAACTCACAAGCTCTAAGCCTCTTAAAGAAAATATGCGCGATTTGCTTGCTATTGTCAATATCCAATATAACAGTGAATATAACGGCATTTTAGTAAATAGGTATAATGATGGCAACAATTATATTTCAGATCACAGTGATAGCGAGAATACTCTCGGAGATTCAGGAGTTATAGCAATATCTTATGGAGCTGTTCGCAAGTTTCGGATTCGCGATAAAAAAACAAAAGCTAATGTTATTGATATCCCAACGACCCCATATAGCCTTATTCAAATGGGAGGCAATTTTCAAGCAGAGTTCTCTCACGGAATCCCTGTTGAAAAGAAAATAAAAGAAGCAAGATACTCTCTGACATTTCGCAAACATCTAATGTAATATATGTAATATATATATGCAATAAGTATATAGAGATATTATATAAGATATATATGGCAGAATACATTACATACGATTGGTATTATGATAGCAGAGAAAGGAAGGTATCTTCTATTATCAAAAATTACGATGAAATAGTTGGAGAGTTTTCTCTAATTCTTGGAAAAACCGGGAGAATGTCTTCAGGCGGTTATCCTCCTCAGCTATATGTAGATGTTGATGAAAGATATCAGGGCAGAGGATACTCTAATATTTTATTGAAGAACTTCCACGATTTTGTATATTACAGCTGGAATAGTAGCCAAGAAATGTATATACTGACGGATAATAATAGGGCATCACGGCCTTATGTGCAATTCGACCAGAATATGATGTTATATATTGATTCTGATGCCAGTGGAAATAGCAGAGGGTCTTCCTTCTGGCGTAAAATAGGACTTTTGCCTGTTAGAGATTCAGATGAATATAATGGCTACGAACTTTCTATATCCCTCCGAGATTTATTAACAAAAATACACAATAAAAGTTGTGCGACTCCCAAACGCAAATACTATAAAGGCAGCCGAAGCAGAGGCAAAGGAACTGGCGGAGCTGGCGGAGCTCAGGGTGGAGCCGGTGGAGCCGGAAAGAAAAAACAAAATTGATATAAATAAATATATTATTTTTTATATAGCTAATAAATGGTTAATAAAGGAAGTTTATGGAGTACCTATTTCATCAAATGGCGTACTATCTATATTACACGATTGCTCCGTGCGAATAAAAAAGTTCTAAAAAAACACAATAAATATAAAAATTGACACCATTATATACTCCTTATAATTACAGCATAGCCTAACAGCTAAGCAGTCCAGCCTTCCGTCTAGCCTTGCGTCGCCCAGCAGACCGCAAGCAGACCGCAAGCAGACAGCAAGCAGACCGCAAGCAGACAGCAAGCAGACCGCAAGCAGACCGCAAGCCAGATAGCAAGCAGACAGCAATGAATCATCAAAACGCACACAAGTATATTGACTCTGACGATGAGAGCCCCGACAACGGCACAAGAGCTCTCAACATTAACATCAAGAGTAAGACAGTCTATAATATTGGTAGGAACAAGGCACTTATCAAAATTACTGCCAGGGAGTTAATTCAGTATGCCGGAAATTGGATTTATAACCGCGAAATTGATAAGGATAAAGTTAAGGAGCTTAAAGAGCAGTATCTTTCTAACAATAGCAATGATTACTTCAATATTATGGACAATGACAATGACTCTGATATTTCACCGGCGTGGATTATTAGCGTTGTCTATGATAAAGAGGCGACAGGCGCTCACAAACTCTTTGTGATTGACGGACAGCATAGGAGAGAGGTTATTCGCCAACTTTTGGAAGAGGGAAAAATACAAGATACAATGGAGATTATCTGTATTATGTATTCGATTGACAACTGCTATGGAGAGAACAAGAAAATGACTCTGGAACTGTTCAAGAAAATCAACAATAATCTGCAGTTGAAGGATTCGGACATTCCCAAAATTCTGGTTAATCAAATTGTTGAAGGCATAGTCGATGATAATGAACTCGTTTCTGATAAAAGAAAGCTCATTCGGAATGATGTTAATAATCCGTGCGGTGTAGCGCAAGAACCAAGGATCAATAAAAGAGAGCTCATTGATATCTTTAAGAACAATTATCATCTTATTGAAAATCTTAGTAGTGAAGAAGTTATCGCTAATCTCAAGATTATTCTGCTTAGGATTCGTTACAAAGATTTTGAGAATATCTACACAAATACTCCAGATAATCAAAAAAGGTATAAAATGGCTCGGGATAATGACTTTTGGCTGAACCTGAAATCATCTCCCAATTGCAATCCGAGCGAATGGATTAAGTATATCGCGAAGCCCAATCAATTCCACCCCTAATTCTAATATTATCTAAGAACTGAGGGGATAAATAACTATATATTATGTATTTTTATATTTTTTATCTAAAAAAAATGACTATAATATTATATTATTATAAGTAAGTAATATATATTATGAATTTTGATTTTGAAGCTATTAATTCAGACCCTCAAGGTTTTATAAAGAAGAATAAGAAGAAGGATATTATTGCTCTACTTATAGCAGCTGATGAAGCTTTTTTCAACGGCACCAAATCTTTGTTAAAAGATGACATATATGATATCATAAAAGACTATATTCGCAAAAAATATCCCAAAGACCCTTATTTAAAGCATGTAGGTGCCGATGTTGATAACAAGGTTCTTCTCCCATATTATATGGGTTCTCAAAATAAAATCAAGGATAGCGAGGAAGAAATAACAAAATACAAGAAGCAATACAAAGGCCCTTATATTATCAGCGATAAGCTGGATGGCGTAAGCTGTCTCATAGTATATAATAGAAAGACAGGCGCGGCAGGCGCGGCAGCAGGCGCCGGTAATAAAAATAAGTTTGATATCAAACTATATACTCGTGGAAATGGAACATATGGCCAGGATATCAGCCATTTGCTTACATATATTAACGGATTCCCTGATATTAGTAATATAACAGGCGATTATCTGGCGATTAGAGGCGAGCTCATTATTTCAAAAGATAATTGGGAAAAACTCAAGGCCGAAGGAGATAATGGGGCGAATCCGAGAAATACTGTATCGGGTGCAATTAATTCAAAAACGCTCAATAAAAAAATATTGAATGCTATTGATTTCGTATGCTATACTCTTATATCCCCCATCGACCCAAAGATTAAGAATGGCCTGGAAGTCATAAAAAGAATGAAGTTCTCTATAGTAAATCACATTATCGTCAATGATATTAACCTGGATATTTTATCGGAAAATCTACAAAAATCCCGGAATAATGACTATATTATAGATGGTATAGTAATCGCCGATATTGGCAAGCATTATGATATTGAAAAAGACAAGAACCCGACACACTCTTTTGCTTTTAAATCTATTCATACACTCGAGCAGGTTGAAGTTATTGTTAAAGAGGTTGAATGGAATGTGTCAAAGGACAAATATATGAAGCCGATTGTTAAGTTTGATGAAATATTACTGGATGATGTTAAGATTAAGCAGGCGACTGGATTTAACGCGGGGTTTATTGAGAAAAATGTCATAGGCCCTGGGTCGCGAATTATTATTATTCGCTCAGGCAATGTAATACCTCACATAAATTCTGTGTTATCTAAGTCTGCTAACGAAAAACCGAGTATGCCTGGAACTGAAGGAGTTAATTATAAGTGGAATGATACGAGAGTCGATATCATTATGATAGATGATGGTAATAAGAATAGCCAGTATGATATCAAGAACATCATATATTTTATGAAAACGATTGAGATAGATTATATGGGTCCGGGAAATATAGAGAAAATATACAATGCCGGGTATGATACTATAAATAAAATAATAAATATTAAGAAGGAGGAATTGCTAAGGATTGAGGGATTTAAGGATAAAAGTGCTGAGAATATCATAGGGGCTTTGAAGAAAATTAAAGATGTTGACTGTAATGTTTTAATGGACGCCTCAAATATTATGGGACGCGGATTCGGCTCTAAAAAGATTAAGAGCATTACCGATATACATCCCGAGATAATAGATAATACTAAGACGGGGCGCAATAAAGCTCTCAAATTAAAAGTAGAGGAACTTACAAAAATTAATGGGATTGCAAAAATAAGTGCCGAGCTATTTATAGAAAATCTGCCAAAATACTATGAGTTCTATGATAGCTTAGGATTCAAATGCAATAAAGGGGCTCAGGCTGCCGCAGCTAATGCAGCTAACGCAGCTAATGCAGGTCCTGGAAATATTAAAATTAAAATTAATAATAATCTGAAAGATAAAACATTTATATTTTCGGGATTTCGCAATAAAGAGTATGAAAAAGCAATAGTGGATAATGGAGGCAAGGTAACAACTTCTATATCTAAAAACACTTCATATTTAGTAGTAAAAGACAAGAATGAAAACACGGCAAAAATAATCAAGGCCCGCGAACTAGGAATAACAATATTAAACATAGAAGATTTTACAGCCCTAATGGGGTAGCCCACTGGGGGAAACCGCTGGGGGAACCCGCCCCCAACGCGGGTTATAATGGGGGAGCCCGCCCCCAACGCGGGTTTACAGAAAGGTAATAGAAAAGGCTGTCGCTGGCTATTTATATTACCTTTGTGATGTCTTAAAAAGACACCGAATATTTATAAAATTTGAAAATTAAAATTTGAGTACATCTCTTGATTTATTTTGTAATTTCCAAAAAACTTTTGAAATTTTTGAAAAAACAGAAAGATGTACTCAAATTTTAAAATGAAAAAATATGAATATTCCAGTGTCTCTATAACTGCTATGTTAATCTAAGTATTTTTATAATGGGGCGGTTTCCTACAGAGGTTTTATGAAGGGCTATTGAGAGGCTATTGAGAGGCTATTGAGAGGCTATGGAGAGGCTGAAGGCTGAATATAGGTGTAGTATAAAAAATAGAATTGTATATAATTAGATAGATATTATGTCTGTTTATTATACATATAACGAGTTTCCTTATGGTACATATGAAATATCTGCTGCTATATTATTGCAATACAATAACAATAAGGCATATCCTGATATTATAAATCTTATCAAAAATTATACATCATTATTAGAAGAACATATCAGGTATTGTACTGATTTTTATATTGCTAGCAAAACAAATAGCTATAATAGAATAATAATAGAATGTATGGCTAACTCGGAACATATTGATTTATTAAACAGCAATTCAAATACTATCTCAGATATTAAGTGCAATTATAAAAATATAGAGACGACATTAGATATATATTATCCTAATAATCCCAATAATCTCAAAGATGTACTTAAAGAAATTATATGGCGTCGCTATAGAATATACAAAAATCAGTTAAATATGTTGTTATCTTAGAGTATCTCGCGGTATCTTAGAGTATCTCGCGGTATCTCGCGGGTATTAGCGTCCAGTCCAGCATTTTATTGCAGGAAGATGCCCGTAGTTTTCTATCTCTTCAAAAGGTATTCCCCAAGGGCAATATCTATGAATATCTCCAAACAAAGCATAATTAAATTGCTCTTTTTGTAAAATAGAGCCTATTACACGCTCAAAACTACAGCGATTATATCGTTTCTTAACATAATGTAATAATTTGCTTATATCATATTTATTATTTAGATGTGTCAGGTAATCGTGAGTAATTACTGACATACACCCGAAACAACCTTTCCACAACCACTTATTTTCATAGAATATCTTTAATTCTTTATCGTTAATGGCATCTATCATTAATGTTTCATCTTCTATTTGGTCGCAATCGTGTTCAAAAGACCACAGCATTTTATATTTATCTACTCTAAAATCAATATAGCTATTAATAAACACAGAATCGTGAATTATTACAGCAGTATCAAATAGCTTATTCGTCAAATAATAATAATAGGGCAATAATTCACCGCGCCCAGGATATTCTCCGCGAATAACAAAAGTATTAGCATCTTCTATTTTAGATATAAAATCGTAATTGCTATTATCATCTATAATAAGAATCTTGTTATATGGATAATACTTTCTTATACATTCAATACATTTAATCCAATACTTATTCGTTAATTCATCCCTTACATGCCTCAATATTATAAATCCCACTTCAGACATTTATATAATAGATATTTTAACATTTACTTATATATTATCTTCTTATAAAAATATAAAAATATAAAAATATAAAAACACATATATATACTGACCCTTCGTCTGCGTCTGCGTCCGCATTCGAGATACTTACATACTATATGCAGCATATGCCATAGCCATACAAGGGATTGCGAGTTCTACCATACGGCGATTGTTGCTTATCATAGCCATTCCGATATTTGCACTGTATGCAAGCGGTTTCAATAACATATCCATATTAATCAGATTATTTTTGATACCTTCTGTCAAATCATAGAATATGCTATTATCGCAAGTATATCCACCAACTGAATGATAAGCCAGTGCAAACTCATTGCTGCACACCTTGCACTTATCAGTCCCGCTCTTATCCGCATAAGTACCAATTTGACATTCAACGCATTTATTTTCCTTTTCATAATATCCGGCGGGGCATTCAGTACATTCGCGTCCCTTCTCATCTACTACACTTCCCGCGGGACACGATAAGCACTTGTCGTGATTATTCATATAAGGCATATACTCTTTTTTATCAGGATTACACTTATAGCAACTGTTCTCATATTCGGCGAACTTATCATTGCCTGTGATGTGTCCTTTATTACACAATGTATGGACTTTGCTGCTATTCGTAGGCGCTTTGATACACTCGCTATCTCCTTCTTGAGAATAGAATCCTACAGGACACTTGAGGCAAGAAGAATTACTCGCAGTCCTATAATAATTCTCGGCACAACGGACACATTCTACCTTGTATTTTGCGATGGTATCAGTGTCATAGTTATCAAACTTAAATTCGTGTCCCGGAAGACAATTATTGACAGTTATGATATTCTCTGAAATACCGACGGCATCATTAAACTTCTTATAGGCTGTATCTCTCTCCTTTGATACTGTGCTCGCACATCCACACTTAGTAACAAAGTTCATTTTGCGAATGCGCGCATCAGCGCAACCAATATTCGCAATTGCAATCGCGAAAGCAATCCAAGGCATCATAGGCATCCAAGGCATCTCAGGAAGATAATAATATATCATTCGGCCTCAATCAATTTTTTATAAATAGTAAAAATATCATACCATATTATTCCTCATCACAGGCGTAAAAATAAAAAATATATAGTGTTTTTGTGTTTTTTTGTTTTAGGTTATAGGTTATGGGTTAAATATTGTTATTAGCTTAGGCGTTAAAGAAGATGCCTGTAATAACCGCAGCACTCATAATAATCGGCGTAAAGGCTGCAATCTCGCGCTCATTATTCAGAAGGTATGCTGCGCTACTGTGAGCCCCGAATACAATCGGCTTCAATATGATATCCAGATTCACGATGTTATTATTAAACTTCTTAGCAAAATCGTGAAAGATGCTATCTTCGCAATTGGTTCCACCGATTGAAGAGTAAGCAAGAGCATTCCTATTATTACACGCCCGGCATTCTGTCATACCCTCCTTATCTGCGTAAGTTCCCGAGCTACACTTGATACATTTATTATCCTTCTCAAAATGTCCTGCGGGACACACGGTGCATTCAGTTCCTCTCAGATTAACCACGCTACCAGCAGGACAAGTCATACAGGCGTCGTGATTATTCTTGTAAGGCATATAACTTTTCACATTCAAGGATTGGCATTTAATACAGCTCGCCAGGTGATAACCGAACTTATTAGAGCCTACGATGGTACCTTCATTGCATAGCGTATGAACATTGCTACTATTAGCATTCGCCTTCTTACATTCGGCAGAACCAGGAGCCGAATAGAAACCTTCGGGACAATGATAGCAAGTAGTATTCGTCTTGGTCCTGTAATGATTCTCGGGACAAGTAATACATTTAATCTTATAGCCATTATCCTTGCTGTACCTAAACATATGCCCCGCATTACAACTATTGAGAGTAATCATAGTTTCCATATACGAATTGCTATCGCGAACAAATTCCACGCGATTCTTCAACTCGTCCCTCTCGCGTTCAATCTTCCTAACCCATTCATAATCACAGTGTGTTCTACTTCCCCTACTACTCGTGCGGTGAATGCGAGCATCACTCATACCGGCGACATTCAAGAAAATTGCCAGGAACAAGGACAAGGACGCGACGGAGGCGACGGAGGCGACGGGGACGGAGCGAGCGACTGCGATGATTGACATAGTTGTATAAATAATATTAATTATAGCTGTCAATTTTTTAGATATGCCATATAAAAAGGAACATTTTTGGCAATTCAATAATAATATAATATCCTAATTATATTAGAATATGTCTTCGGCTTCTAAAATATTGGCATTTAAAAAGGATAAAAATAATAATTTATCAGAAAAGCAATGCGAGTCTTTTATTAAAGATTATAAAGAATATAAAAACGGCAAGATATCAAAGATAAATAATCCGAAAACTAATAAGCCCATAGGTGATGCTGAAAGAATCAAATTTATATATGATAAATGCAAGCATAACTACGAGTTTGAAGGGTTATCTTCATCTTCTAAATCTAATAAATCAAAATCTAAATCTTCTTCCAAATCAGATGATAACGAAGTTATTCTTGATTCTTATTCAAAGGTTCAAGACATTTTATATATGCCTATAAATACTCTCGCGCAAAATAGAAAATTGATAGAGTCTCTTTTCTCTAAACCAATAATATTAGATAAGGGTTTGCATAAGCTCAAAGAATATCTTGAGGCTAATCGCACGGCTTCCGCAGAGCAAAATAAATATGTTAATGCCTATTACAAGATTTTAGAAGAAATTAACAGAATTATGACAGATATATATATGAATAATACTGTTACCGCCGATATTTTAACGCGACAATATGGATGGATGCACGGTTATAATTACGACCCTTTTAGAATGGACGAAGTTGCTTCAACGATGCGCCCTAATATAATTAATTCTATCAAAAATACGGGCAAGAAAATAAACAATATGTGGAAAAATGTCTTTTATGTAAATCCCACAGAGCTTAGAAAACTCCCTGCTGAATTATCGCCGCATACCTTATTTGCTAATATCATTATGTATTCTGAACATAATAGGAATAGCGAAGATATTATTAGAACATTAGATAATAATATAGAGAAGTATTTGGCCGTTCAATTCATTCTTGTTCTTATTAGGGATAACAATAAACAACCCGGCGATGCCGTAAATAAAAACATATTTTTATTAGATGCACTTATTACCGGCGAGAATATACCGTTGAGTTATAAGGATGGTTCAATATCTGTTAGCAAATCCCCTAATTGGTCAGGAACTCCAAGAAGCTCTTCAAGCGGACACAGTCATTACCAATCTAAAGCGAATATTGAAAGATATAGAAAAACAAAAGAAGAGATGATAGCGGACATTTTACGAAATAATATGAATGATACCGACATCTCTGGTGATGAGTGGAAAGATATGCCTGTCGCCAAGCTTAAAAAAGTTATTTCAATCCCGTCGGTTATAAATGGCAGAACATACAGACACGCCTTTTATGTCAAAACACTTTATCAATATTGGAGAAATTGTGTAAAAAGCGGTCAGTATCAAAGGATACCATTTGTTAATCCCTATAATAGGGCACCATTTACTGAGGAAGATAAAGAAACTATTATGAATGCTATGTTATCTATGTATCCGCGATTACAAAGACCAACATATGGCGAAGGAAGGCGCGATATTTCATATCATATCGTGCAGGAATATCAGTATATTGCAATCGTATTTCAATATATAGCTAAAATACCAGGTCAAGCAAATATATTAGTACCTTTAATACGTATTAAAGTACCATACGGTTTCGCTAATCAAGATATAGATGCCGCGCATATTCCGCAGATATTACTTGAAAACATCAGTTTCCTTGTGCGAAACAATAAGATATTTGGAAAAAATATGCCTCTCAAACCCCTAAATGTATTGACAGAGTATAATAATACTACCCTTGATACTATGGAGAAATATATGGATTTCTCTAATAAAATTAAAGACGCCCTATAAATCGCCAAGAGCCTCCGTTGCTCTCTCTTGCTCTCCCTCGCGCTCTCTTGCGCTCTCCTCTATCGGTTTAATAGGGTGAAAAAGTCTTTGTATTGTGCTTCGGTGGTTATATAGGTATTGAAGTATTTTGCGAAGGCCGGATGTAATTTAAAGGGCATCTTTTTCCCAATAATCTTATTTTCTTTTCTCAATTTCTCTATATTTTCAAATAAAAATGCCGGCGAATACTCTACCTGTCTGTCGTCATTGTATAAATCGAGGAATGATATTACATTTACTGCTATTATTTTAATATATTCAGGAGTTTCTCTCGTCCCGTAATTATACCATATATTTATCTGCCAGAAATATGTGCCATTCACGCGGATGGTCTCGGGGTCTTGGAAATATAAATCAAATCTATTGACGGGTTCTCGCGCGGGCATCGTTATGTACGGGTACTTTTGTTCCAATACATTTAATATTTTCGCCTCGTCCTCGGCGCTGAAGGGCGTTCTTGTAAAAGGGTTTATGAAAGGTTTTCTCGTTCTCATAGCATTTTTCCAGTCCTTGTATAAGCTTCTCGCATAAAACGCATATGTGAATACTCGCCCATTCGTTTCTATAGGTATTTTAACTACCATTCTGAGTTTATTTATAGACATCCTTTCCCATTTAACTCCCAAATAAGGGTCGGCATCATTAATTGTTCGGGGATTCTCGCCATTATTCATAATATATTTAACAAACTCTCTTCTTCCCAATTCACGATATATATTATTCATACTTGAATCTTTTTTAGTCATATCGTCACTCTTTGAACTGCTGCTGCTCGTACTGAATGATAGAGAGACATCGGTGTCTTCTATGACAAAATCCTTGTCTATTAGATTTTTAAGTAATTTCTTGGTTAATATAAAATTGCGAATTAATTCGGGGTCGCCGTTAATGTTATTTAGGAGTATCTTGTTTATAAAATACAAAGCGTAATAGGCATATTTACTCTGTGATAATCGCGCGAAGAATCCGGCAGCCGTAGATACGGCTCTATAATTATCATCGTATATAAAATGTCCCAAATTCATATTACGCGTATCTTGAAATATCGCCGAAGTATATACTTTTTGACAATACTCTATGAAAAATATCATCCTGTCTCTTGAAAATTGAGCGTTGGGATTGAAGTAATCTAATATATACAGCTTTAAGTCCCTCTTCTTCATAAATGGGTCGTAAATTGGGAGATATTTTGTAATCTCTCTTACATATTCGCGATAACTAATGACATAATCCGCGTGATTATTAGGGTCATTCAGATGCTTTCTCAATATCTCTAAGCCTTTTTTCTCACTTATAGGAATTTGGAACAGCTTCTTTACTAAAAGGCGATTATTTTTAAAGGTCTCTATCGGCATATCAAGAATATCTCTTATATCCGCATTGCCTTCAATATTAATATCATTCTCATAACTCAAAAAATCCTTGGATTTTGGAGACGATGGCGATCGCGATGAAGCTGGCGATGCTGACTTTGTGGTCTTGGGCTTTTTACTCATCATCTTTGTCAATTTAGACATACTTGACTGCGTAATTGATGAGCCGATTTCGTATTTTTCAGCACATTTGTTATATAAATATTTGACCTTTGCAGCTTCTTTAATGGGGGCACGCGTCTTAGGGTGTTTAATTTGAGATATTTTGCCATTGATATAATCTCTATAATCCTTTTGCAATGTCTTGCACTGCTTTTCATTCAATATATTCGCCTTATCTCTCATTATTCGCGTCTCTCTCACATATGATATACTTGTCATTCTTATTATAATGAATAAAAAAAATATTGATTCGTGCTGTAAAGATTATTAGTCTATCCAGCCGAGCTTAGTATATGTTTCAAGACTGCTTTTATACATATCATAATCAGTAAAGGTCATACATCCATAATCACCCTTTTCATTCGTCATTATAAAATATGTCTTAGGCTCTTTCGGTTCCTCTGGTTCCTTAGTGTTGTCATCGTCCATATCCTTTTACTTAATATATATTATATATAAATATAATATTATATATACACATATAATGTTTAATATGCTTAAAACAATATCGCTATTAGTGTATATATCATTTATTCACACCATATATATCGGCAAATTAAATCCATATTTTAAAAAAGAAGCTGGGAATTTGTTAGCGGCGGCGGCTGTGCCTGTGGCTGTGCCTACGGCTACGGCGACAGAGAATATTACAAAGGTCAGACCGATGCGAGGCAAACAATGTAATTTTAAATGCGATTGCTTCTTTTCGCATAGTGTCAAAAATGACAACATCTGTGTTCCCATATGGATTAAACCGCTTGGATTATAAATATTAAATTGATTTATGATGTCACAGGCTTGTTATTATATTTTATTATATTATATAATAATAGATTATATAATATGTATGTGCGTTCTCATATAGATACTGTTTCTGGTGATAGGAAATATATATATATTGATGAAAATAATAAAAAATATATTAGAGATAAAAATAAATATTATCCTATTAAAAAATACAAGGGTGTCTATACACTGCAAAAAATACGCGGGGGCGCAATGGGCGTAAATATAGATGTGGAATTGCTTGTATATGATATTAAAGACGTTGATGGCAAAGTTAGCAAAGAGGCAAAAAAATTTGATACAACTATAGATTTGAGTAATATAGTTTTAAATCCTAATGATGAAAAATATAAGGAAATTATAAAAGATAATAAGATATACATATTTAATAAAGGTTCAGAATCAATAGAAAAACTTTTAAGTACACTTAATGTAGATATTATTAACATTAATCATTATGTAATTATTAAAATTGGAGATAATGTGTTTAAAGTAATATATAAAAAAATTATAAAATATACACTGCGTAGTATGGCAAATATTAATGATAAATATAATATTATATATATAAGAAATAATAAAATAGATGAAAAATCTACTGATAATTTAGAAGAAAATTTTTTAACAATATTTAGTATAACGGATGTTGATGATGTTAATGATGTTAATGTATCTCAATCATATGATGATTACACAGTGCTTGCGGGTACCTTAGGTACCGTAGGTACCGCAGGTACCGCAGATACCGCGGAACTTAGAGCAATTGAAAAAAAAGAAAAAGAAGAATATAATAGATTATACCATTATACTCTTAATAAATTGAAAGAAATATATCGATAATAATATCTATAATTATTATATTATTATATTATAATATTATAATATATTAATGAGCGGTACAAATCAAAAGAAAACATTTGATTTTGATTTTGATAATATTAAAGATGCATATATAAATAAATTATTTGATAGTGCATATTCTGATAAAAAAAAAGGAAAAACATATAATGATAGTTATAGCAAATTTTTTTTAAAATATAAAGATGATAAGGATCATACAAATAGTAATTTTAAAAAAATAGATGATATAAATATACAAAAACTTTTATTAACAGAATTTAAAATACTGGACGAACAAAATGCTAATAAAGGTAAAAAGAAAAATAAAAATAAGGTAAGCAATGCAGAACAAAATGCAGAACAAAATACAAAAGAAATCACAGATAAAATAGCAGACCTTTATAAAAAATATATTATCATAAAATATATATATGATACAGATAATACTATACATATTACATATAATAAAAATAAAGATGTAGATAAAGAAAAACTCTTAATAACATTAAATGAAAATAATTCTATTGCAACAATTGTCGAATATAATGCCACTGATCGTGCCAGCGATAGGAGGGGTCCGAGCAGTCCGAGCGGTAGGAATAGTCCGAGCATTCCGAACAGTCCGAGCGGTAGGAATAGTCCGAGCAGTACGAGCGGTAGGAGTAGTCCTTCAGTGCGTAATAATGATAGTATAATAAATTACTTGTATTTTTTAGATAAAGAAGACCTCGGTGCTACAACAAGAAATAATAATCAATTTTTATTAATTTGGAACTATAACATATATAGTATTAAAAATATAGCTTATAATGGTCAATTAAACATCAAAGGTAAATTTCATTTGAATTATATATACATATACATATTATATAGAATTTTTTATTATTTTTTAAATATATGTATTAATTTAACTAATAATTTAAAAAATGTTAAATATTCAGTTTTATATGATGCAGAAACTGTTAATAAAATAATTCAAAAAATTGAATTATGGGACCGCGTATATACATATAATAGTAAATACATTACAGATAAACAAAATGGCAAAGACAAAGACAAAGACAAAGACAAGGGCAAGGGCAAGGGCAAGGGCAAGGGCAAAGAGAAGGATATTGAAACTATTCTAGAATTATATAATACATTTTTTACAAAATTAATTCAAAATATACTCTCTAATGAAGCTTTAGATATTGATGTTAAAATATCGCAACAAACAGCTCCGAAAGATAGAGCAAATGTAGCAGAAGAATTTATAAAAAGAAATAAAAATAATATGATTATAGAATTTTTAACCTTATTATATGATAATATCGTAGCAAAATTAAAAAAATATAATCCCGAAGATTATTATAAAGCTATAGAGCTATATAATATATATAGAAGTATTTGTGCTTATAAAGATGCAAATTTAGAAAAATTAGAAAATATAATAAGAGATGCTAAAATATTGAATGAACATAAAGAAGCTCTAACAATATCAAATGAAGCTACAAAAATAGTTGCAACAGAAGTAACAAAAAATATGTTATTATTATTATTTAATAATAATTCAAATAATGTCTTTTCTTCTTTACAAGAATATCAACAAGAACAAGAACGACAAGAACAAGAGCGAAAACGACAAGAATTACAATATAATATATCTTCTCTTTATAACAAAAATATATCAACTCTATTCTCTTCTTTACAAAAACTACAACAAGAAGAAAGAGAAAAACGACAACAAGAAGAACAAATACATAGCTTATCTTCTCTTTTTAACAAAAATTTAATAGGTGCATTATCTTCTTTACAAAAAGAAGAAGAAGACCAAGAATACCAAGAAGACCAAGAAGACCAAGAAGACCAAGAAGAAGAAACAGGAGAAGTAGACAGGACATCTTCTCTTTTTAACAAAAATTTAATAGGTGCATTATCTTCTTTACAAAAGCAACAAAAACAACAACAAGGAGAAGTGCCAGGAGAAGCAGGAGATGTAGAAAGGACATCTTCTATTTTTAACAAAAATTTAATAGGTGCATTATCTTCTTTACAACAACAAAAACAACAACAAGGAGAAGTGCCAGGAGAATCAGGAGAATCAGAAGAATCAGGAGAAGTAGAAAGGACATCTTCTCTTTTTAACAAAAATTTAATAGGTGCATTATCTTCTTTACAACAACAAGAAAAAGTGTCAGAAGTGCCAGGAGAATCAGGAGATGTAGAAAGGACATCTTATCTTTTTAACAAAAATTTAATAGGTGCATTATCTTCTTTACAACAACAAGAAAAAGTGTCAGAAGTGCCAAAAGTGCCAGGAGAATCAGGAGAAGTAGAAAGGACATCTTCTCTTTTTAACAAAAATTTAATAGGTGCATTATCTTCTTTACAACAACAAGAAAAAGTGTCAGAAGTGCCAGAAGTGCAAGGAGAATCAGGAGAATCAGGAGAATCAGAAGAATCAGGAGAAGTAGAAAGGACATCTTCTCTTTTTAACAAAAATTTAATAGGTGCATTATCTTCTTTACAAAAGCAACAAGAAAAAGTGCCAGAAGTGCAAGGAGTGCCAGGAGAATCAGGAGAAGTAGAAAGGATATCTTCTCTTTTTAACAATAATGTAAAAGCTTTATTATCTTCTTCACAAGAACAAGTACCAGAAGAACAAGAACAAGTGTCAGGTAAAGCGCCAGAAGA
>Ga0209770_10000093_pt1 | contig 52124 bp, 70 predicted proteins | sample LauGreSu1BDMLBDD_2_FD_187572 | JGI IMG/M metagenome (GOLD analysis project Ga0209770, IMG submission 187572) | Freshwater lake microbial communities from Lake Michigan, USA - Su13.BD.MLB.DD (SPAdes) (version 2) | ecosystem: Environmental > Aquatic > Freshwater > Lake | place: Lake Michigan, USA... | reverse complement strand
TATGACAGGCGGCATCCTTGTTCAGACTGACTACCTTGATGCGTCGGGTAGTGGCGGCAAGCAGCCTCTTGTGGACCCTGCCGGTTATAACTGGGCGTTGCAGCTTGGTGTGTCTTTAGCCGGAGTGAGTGACGTACTGACTCTAGGCATTCGCACGGTGGACTCAGCAACACCGCAAGGTGACTGTTACGGAACCATCGCGTTTTGGGATTTGACGCAATAGAAATGCTAGTATTTAAACAACTTTTCCCCACGGGGGGTGTATGAATAATCAGTATCCTGCGGCGGGACTTGCGTCCCTTTTATCTGCTCAAGGCCGTAACGGGGATTCCACCCTCGTCCATATGACTCCGGATGAAGTCCGGTCTTTGCAGGCTATGGCCCGCGCTCAGGGTATGGAGTTGCCAATTAATCCGGCAACCGGACTTCCTGAAGCGTCTGTTCTAGGTAACTTTCTAAGAAGTATTTGGAGTGGCGTTAAAAAAGTCGGTACTGCGGCACTTCAGAATCCTCAGACTACGGCTCTCTTAAGTGGCGTTGCTTACGGCGCTATTAAGGGCGACCTGCAAAAGGGTCTTGATGCGGGCATGAAAGCCTATGCCGGGACTAAGCTTATTAGCGGTATCCGTGCAGGAATGGATCAGGCCCGTGCTATCCCCGGCATCAAGGGTCCCGCAGGATACAAGGAAGCCCCGCGTGGTTCAGACGACTTTGGTGATATGTATGACTTCACCCCTGCGTCACCGACTGTAGAAGCCCCGCTTGGAAGAAGCCCGGCGGGTGGGCTTGACGCTATCCTGAAAAACATTCTTGGTACCGGTCAGGCGGGTACTGCGCCTCAAGGTCAGGCTCAGCAAGGCCAACAAGGACAGCAGGGACAAGGCGGTGTCTTCCGTTCGGGCGACCCGATTTGGGATGCCATCATGCTCTACGCTGCCAAGAAAGCAGAGCAGAAGATTACCGGGCAACGTCCGGGTATCCCGACTCCGGAGCCAACACAGTACCGCGATGTGCAGTTCAGTCGTGGGCAGGTGAATCCTCGCTTCAATGAGCCGGGCCAGCCGTACTTCATCGGTGGCGGTTATACCGACAAGGGTACGACCACACAGTATCCTGACTACACCCGCAGTCCTGCTCCGGCAGCGCCGCAACAGAATCAACCTGCACAACAGCGTCAGCAGAATCAGCCGCCACCTACTTACAGTGGGCCGCTAGATAGGCAGGGACAGGAGGATCGTTACGGGCTGAATATGGCTTCGGGCGGTCTTGCTGCTGTAACTAAGTATGCCGAAGGTGGGCAAGCGGAATCCGAAGAAGAAAGGAGGCGGAAGTATTTCGAGAATCTCCGCCCTTTCGCTCCCGCCCTGACTGAGCAGTATCGCACCGATGCGACGAGCATCGGGTCAGTTCAGGGCGTTGATCCGCTAAACCGCGATCCGCTTACGCGCCTTACCCAACCTGCTCCTCGCGGAGTTAATACGGGTATCGCATCCCTTCAACCACAAGATCAGAATCTCGCTGATTGGTACAAGTCGCTGCTTGTACCGCCCGTAGGCCGCCCTGCTTTGAATATGGGGGACTACTACAAGACAGATCAGAAGCGAGGCACGACTAACTACGGCCCGGTTGTAAGTTATCCGGAAGAGCCGACTCCGCCTCCACCACCGCCGCCTCCGCCCCCGGTTACTTGTCCGGACGGAAGTGAGCCTGACATGACCTTGTTGCTGCAAGGGCTAGACCCGTGCGGTCTGATTAAACGTTGCCCGGACGGTACGTTGGTTCCGTCAAGTCAGGAATGTGGAGGCGGCAAAAAATGCCCTGACGGGTCTATGCCCGATCCGACGACAGGTCTGTGTAAAGGCACTAAAACTTGTCCTGATGGGTCTGTTATTCCCGAGGGTCAGGAGTGTTCTTCGGGCGATGATCAACTCAAGACTTGTCCGGATGGCTCAAGAATTCCCAAGGGTCAGGAGTGTCCTCCGGGCGATGATCAACTCAAGACTTGTCCGGATGGCTCAAGGATTCCCAAGGGTCAGGAGTGTCCTCCGGGCGATGATCAACTCAAGACTTGTCCGGATGGCTCAAGAATTCCCAAGGGTCAGGAGTGTCCTCCGGGCGATGATCAACTCAAGACTTGTCCGGATGGCTCAAGAATTCCCAAGGGTCAGGAGTGTCCTCCGGGCGATGATCAACTCAAGACTTGTCCGGATGGCTCAAGAATTCCCAAGGGTCAGGAGTGTCCTCCGGGCGATGATCAACTCAAGACTTGTCCGGATGGCTCAAGGATTCCCAAGGGTCAGGAATGCCCACCTTCGCCGCCTCCGCCACCGCCCCCTCCTCCGCCACCGCCCCCTCCTCCGCCTCCGCCGCCGCCTCCGCCGCCGGATGACTATCTAATCTGCGATGACGGAAGCATCGTCTATCCTCAGTTAGGAGAGACATGTCCGGATACTCCGAAGGAGTGCAAGCCTAATCAAAGGCGCATGACTGATCCGGATACGGGCGAACTTCGTTGTGTGGACTTCTGTCCTCCGGAACTTATCTACGACACCAACACGGATACTTGTCGGTGCAAAGACGGTACGTTGCCGGATAAGAACGGGAAGTGTGGGAAGACTACGCCACCACCCCCGCCGCCTCCGCCGCCACCGCCTCCGGTAGATAATTGTCCTCCGGGTACCAAGCCTGATCCGGTGCTCGCTGCGCTTGGCTTTATTGTTTGCGTTCCGGAAGAGGACGACCCCCCTCCGCCACCTCCGCCACCTCCGCCACCACCACCTCCTCCGCCTCCGCCGCCACCGCCACCGCCACCGCCACCCCCGGCAGCGACAAAGTGCCGCGAAGATGAAGTTGAACGCGACGGCATTTGCTACGGCACCTGCCCGGACAACTCAACTTATACCCGTGGTATCGACGGCGATTACCCGTGCAGTGGGCGAGACGCAGACGATGTAGATGATTCAGATCCTGAACGTCAGCCACAATGTGGGTTTGGTGCGTACTACGACTTAGTTCAGAAACGCTGTATTGCGACCATATGTTTTGACAGTAGCGGTAGGCTCTACTACCCCGTCAACGGTGAATGCAATGCAGAAAAACAAGATATGGCCTCCGGAGGCGTCGTGAAGAAAAAGTCTAAGAAGTATCAGGCTGGCGGCATCGCCTCCCTGACCCGTGATCCTCGTATGGGTGGCGCTGTTAATCCGGCCGAGGGTTACAACTTTGGCTTTGCTGAAGGTGGTATGGCTGCGATGCCGGAATATCAAGCAGGTGGTAAACTCCTGCGAGGACCGGGAGATGGTATGTCTGACGATATCCCTGCCGTGATCCGGGGTGAAGGTGAGCAACGCGCTGCGTTGGCAGACGGAGAGTTTGTAATTCCGGCTGACGTGGTGTCGCATTTGGGCAACGGTTCTACTGAAGCCGGTGCGAAAAAACTGTATAAGATGATGGAGCAGATCCGTCGTGCTAGAACGGGTACAGGCAAGCAAGCCCCCCAAGTAAATCCCGACAAGTTCCTGCCCCGTGTCACGCCCGCCAAGACGCGGCGTAAATAGAGGGTAAAGATATGGCTGGCGAAACTCCGACTACCACAACTACGATTACCTCCAATATCCCTGAATGGGCACGGAGGTACGCCACTGACATACTTGGCTTTGGCTCTGCGCTAACGTATCCAAAACAGAAGATTGATCCTAAAACCGGCAAGCCGATGACAGATGCGGCGGGTAAGCCAATTCTTGAATCAGGCTTTCAGCCCTATGGCGGCGAACTTGTCGCCGGGGAAAGCCCCTTGCAAAGTCAGGCTTATGGCGACTTGGCTCGTATGCAAGTTGCGCCTCAGACTTCTCAAGCAACTGGCTTCACAGGTCTCGCCGCTCTTCAGGCGCAGGATCTGGCTCGGTACAACCCGCTTCAGCAGGGACAGTATTACCGGTCACCGTTTGAACCGGGTCCTCCGGGATCGGATGCGCCGCTACAACAGTACATGTCGCCCTACATGCAGGGCGTGGTTGAGCAGCAGAAACAACAAGCAGTCCGAGATTATTCTCGTCAGATTCCGGGCCTTCAGGCTGCCGGTATCCGTGCCGGTGCGCGTGGCGGTACTCGTGAGGCGCTGCTTCAGGCTGAGGGTCAACGCGGCCTGAACGAGCAGTTGCAGAACATTCAGGCAACCGGGCTTCAAAATGCCTATCAACAGGCGACTCAGCAGGCTTCGCAGGACGCGCAGCTTCGCGCTCAGTACGGCCTTGCCGGTACACAGTTGGGTGAGCAATCTCGGCAGTTCGGTGCAGGTCTTGGCTTGCAAGGTCTTCAACAGCAGTTGGCTGCGGCAGGTCAACTTGGTCAGTTGGGTCAACAGCAGTACGGTCAGCAGGCCGGTATTCTCGGAGCACAACTCGGCGCAGGCGGCCAGCAGCAAGCACAGAAACAAAGAATGCTCGAATCGAACTATCAGCGTTTCATTGACGAGATGTCGTATCCGTACAAGCAGTTGGAGTTTATGTCGAACTTGCTGCGCGGTACCCCGTCGACTGCTGAGACGCGCAATGTGTATACACAAGCGCCAAGTACATTTGCTCAAATCTCAGGTCTGACTGGTGGGCTTGGTGGCCTGTTTGGATCTTTCGGGAGTTAAACCATGATCGGTCCGGTTAGCGAAGTTGGTAAGACAATGCTCTCCTCGCTCCAAGGAGCGATGGCTAAGGGAATGCCTGTAGATCAGGCCATTCAATATGTGAAGAGTCAGGCTGCGACCGGCGTTGCCCCGCTTGTCGATCTGTATGCGCTGCTCAAGCAATTTGAGCGGTTGAAGCAGCCCCCTGCCCAAAACCCGCAAGGCGGCAACCTTAAAGAGCAACTGACCAATCTTGAGTCTTCGCTAGTCCGTGGACCGCAGCCTGCTATGCCTGCTCCACAGGCACAAGGTCTTGCTTCGCTTAATGCAGGTTCGATGGAAGAGCCGTCCTTTGCCGGTGGCGGCATCGTGGCCTTTTCACAAGGCGGACAGTCTGAAGCACCGAAGTCGATCACGCCACAACTCTACACTTTGCCTAAGTCTTACGAAGAACTCGCTCAGGCAGCGGCAGCGGAAGAGGCGGCGCTTAAAACTCCGGAAGGTCGTGCTGCGTTCTTGAAGCAGCAGGACGAGGAGATGAAGGCGGCAGGGCTTGGTAGATATGCTAAGTCTCTTGAGATGCGCGATCAGTTGGCCGAGGAAGCAGCCAAGCGTGCCGAGTTGCTGCCGGAAGAAGAGGCTGCACTTAACGAAGAATCTTATTGGGCAGACGTGGCCGGTACGGATCAGCCGGACCTTATCTCGGCTATGGCTAAGAGCAAAGCCAAGGCAGTTGAGCGCAAACGCACTAGCAAAGCTAAAGTTCAAGCTGCTAAAGAGAAGGCAGCGGAAGAGAAAGTCTTACGCCAAGAGGCTCGTGAAGCCTTGGCCCGTGGTGACATCGACGCTTACAAAACCAAGTTGACAGCAGCTAATACGCTCAAGAGCACGACTGTTAAGGATTACGTCACTGAGCGTGAGGCAGATGTGGATGCTGAGACGCAGGCCAAGAGAGCGCGGGAGTTGGCAAGAGAGCAGAAGGGTGCTGGTGACGACCTTCTCCGTACTTTGATGAGTACTCCGCAGTTCGACAAAGCCGGTGCGCCTAATCCGGAGTATGACCGTCTATTTGAGTTGTATACTCGCGGCGGAGCGACCAAAGGTACTCTGTCTTATTATGAAAATATTTGGAAACAGTCTGAAGAAACTTTGGAGAAAGCAGCTAGAGCTGACTCCGACTTCCCGACTGAAGAGACAAAGAAGGCGCTTGCTGCTGCTCGCGCTGCTCGGGATCGTGCTATGCGTGATTATCAGTCTCGTGCTGTAGGCGGTGTAGCCCCGGCGGGGGCATCGGGGATGCCGTCAGATTTTAGTCAAATGAGCGACGAAGAAATTCTGCGACAACTTGGGCAGTAATAATGGCTAATCTTCAGCTTCTGTTGGAGGCGGAGCGTCGTGGCATTTTGCCGCCTGACAAAGCAGCGTTGCTTACCGAGGCGCGTAAGCGTGGTCTAGTCCCTGCAACTACGGCCCAAGCACCTGAAGCCGCAGAGCCTGAATCCGGTGTTACTACGAACCCGTTCAAAGGGCTGGCTGCGCGTGGTGCAGAACTTCTTGGGTCAGGTGTTGAACTCGCGGCCCGCGCCGGAGAATCTATCGGTGACTTCATAGCAGAGAAGGCCCCGATTCTTGATACTCGCGCTGTTGTTGACGAGAAGGGCGCACGTATTGAGCGCCCCACTGTGGATCAGATCCGTAACGAAAATCAGATGCAGTACATGTTCGATTGGGCGAACAGTCTGCGAGAGTGGGGTCGTGAGATTAATTATCAGCCAAGCACTAAGCTTGAGGATCTTGGCGATAACCCGCTAAACGCCGTTCCGTTCATTGTCGAGCGCGTGATTACATCTGCACCTGACATGGCTGCGGCAGTGGGTGCGCCTGTTCCGTACATCGCTACTCGCGCTAACGAGATCCTGAACGAGCGACTTGCTAACGACAAGAAGGAACTTAAAGACGCTACGGTGGCGGATGTCGCCGCAGCTACGGGCGCGGCTATCGTTGAAGGAACTCTTGAGCGATTTGCCACGGGGCGCTTGCTTGAGAAGGGTGCTGAGGCTGCGACAGGTGTACGACGTGTTGGCAAGGAAGCCGGGGTTCAGGCAGGCACTGAAGCCGCCGAAGAAACTACCGCGTATGCCGGTGCAACCGCAGGGACCGAGGCAGGGTTTGATCCGCGCACTGCGGCGCGTACTGCGCTTGAAGCAGCCATCGTCGGTGGCGGCCTTGGTGCCGGTGTACAAGGCGTACGTGAAGCAGTTCGACCCAAAGAAGGCGTCGAAGAAACACCGCCTATTATTTCAAAAACTGAACCCCCCGTTACTACGGCTGGACCAGCTACGCCGCCGTCAGATGTTGCTGTAACTACTGAACCTGCTAATCCTGAAGATCTTCTTAATGCGCCGCCTAAAGTGACGGCAGAGAATGCACCTGAAAATGTCCGATATGAGCCGACTACGCTTAACGAAGATCAGGTCAACGAAGAGATTGATAAGTTAGAGGACATACAGGAGCAGCTTGCTACGCTGCTCTTTGATACAAACGATCTGAGTCAGCGCGCTGCATTAGCACGTATTCCCGTAGATACCTTACGTCAGAATATACAGACTGACTTTGATAACAACGCGACTAAGTTAGACGTATTTTATAAGCACCTAGATGGTACGCTGCCTCCTGTTAAGCCTACTGTTACGCAGGAGCAGGTTACGGCAGCGGGGGTTTCGCCTGATATTGCTAAGGCTCTGAATGTCCAACCGTCTGTCACTCCTCCTGCCACTATCGCACCGGGTGTCACTGATGCAGCCGCAACAACAGCACCGCAAATTACTCAGCCGCCTGTCGGTGGAACAGTTGGAGGAGGCACTGCTGTGCCTGCACCTCGACCTCCTGCCGCAGGACCGAGCCCTGAAGAAGTTACAGTCGAGCGAGTGGAACCTCCTGCACGAACTCCTAGTGATGTTGTTCAGGGAGAAGGAGTTGTCGAGCCTGCACTGACGGGCAGAACGTCTGATCAGATATTTGACGAAGTTCAGGCTGTCCGAGAACAAGCTAAGTCACTGCTAACTAAGGCAGGGAAGCGGCCCGGTGTTGGCTCTAAGAAGCGTAAAGAATACGACGCTTTGGTTCAGCGATCCGATGAGCTTGTTAAAGAGTGGACGGCTAAGACTGTCGAAGAGGAACGGGCAAAAGCAACGCAAGCCGCGCCTGCCGCTCCGACCCCCACTGCGCCTGCTGTACAGGCTGCTCCGGCTGCACCTGCCCCGACTCCGCCTACTGTTGCTGCTGCGGGCGCACCGCCAACTCCGCCTACCCCACCGACTCCGCCAAGTGCTGCACCGTCAGGTGCGCCACAACCTCCGGGTCGTCCGAGACCTACCTCGCCAACCGGACAGAGTACGATTCAGGGCATACCCAACGCCACGACGCCTAGTTACTTGGGTGCTGTAGGTCGCGTAGTTAGCAACCTGCCGCCGCTTAGCAAGAACGTATACGACTCAGTTCGTAACATCCTGAACGCCGACAACATCAAGGACAATATCCGCAAGGGTATCTATGCCTTCTTGTCGTTGCCGCAGCAGGTTGAGTTGTTTGCTAAAGAGCTTCCGTCTTTGCGGGATTTGCTAAACGTAATCAACGTCAGGGCAAGTGCACTTAAGGATCGCAAAGAAAGTCTTGATAGGAACATCCGTAAATGGAACGACATCCTTAGCAAGTACAGCCTTAAGCAGCGTGAGAAGTTCTACGAGATCGCGCACGAATCGACTCGGTTGCAAGTTGACTTCAGAGATCCGACTCAGGCTAGTAACCCGCTCACTCAACAGTTCGACGCGCTTCCGAGCGATATGAAAACGGTCTACTTCGATATGCTTGAGAGCTATCGAAAGATGGCTGATGAGTATTTAAAACTGATCAGTAAGAACCTCTCGCCTCGTCTCGTACGCAGGCTTGAGCGCAAGATGGCGCAGAAGCGCCTGAAGGTTTACTTGCCTCTGTTCCGTGAAGGCGACTATTGGCTTCGTTACGAGGCTGTAATTAATGGTAAGCAAGAGACGGTAATTCGCTCATTCAATTCTAACCGTGAGCGCGAGTTGGCTATGAAAGAAGCCATCGCTGCCGGTGCATCTAAGGCAAGTATGCAACCTTTTGCTCGCGTTGAAGGCGCGTTTGAGCAATCTGAAGCAGGACCGTTCTTCTATAAAATTATGGAAGAACTCAATAGTAAGGGCGTGTCCCCTGCGATTAAGCGTTCTTTGTTTGAAATGTATTTAGACTTGCTGCCTGCTCAGTCTGTGCGACAACAGTATCGTACTCGTGATGGGTACCGTGGATACGAGACTGATCTAATGAATGTTTACGCGACAGTTGCTTCGCGTATGGCTAATCAGCTTACTAATCTTGAGTTCATCCCTGAGATTGATAAAGCCTATAGCGACGTAGAGAAGGACGCTAATAAAGAAGCCGCTCAAGCTAGAGACTTGGCCGTTAAGTCCTTCATGAATAACTTGAAGGGGCAGATGGATTACCTGCGTGATCCGGGTAACGGTTGGCTAGTCAATACGCTGACTTCGTTTAGTTACTATTGGTACATCATTGGTAACGTGTCCACGGCGTTGATCAACTTGACGCAGTTGCCGATGGTTGTCTATCCGGTTCTTGCCGGTAAGTACGGCGCTAATGACGCGATGAAGGCGATGACCGACGCGCAGAAGCAATACTTCAAGGGTGGGTGGGATAACGATAACGTCCCCGGTGGCGAGAAGCGATTCCCCGCCGACTACTCGTTTGGTATCGGACTGCCTAGTAACTCGCCGCTTAAGAAGTTATATGACGCTGCCGTGCGGCAGAGTGCTATCCGTCGCTCGACAGGGTATGACCTGATCGAAGGCAGAAAGAAGAATTACGGGATGGGCGACTATATCGGTCTCAAGGCTAAGACCGAGCAGATCTTGGGTTGGACGTTCCAAAACTCGGAACGCATGAACCGCGAAGTCACTTTGATCGCTGCGTTTAACTTGGAGATGCAGAAGAACGGCGGTGACATAGATGCTGCCATCAGGTTCGCGCTTGATACGATCAACGAGACGCACGGTACTACCCTGACTGAGACCTCGCCAAGAGTGTTCCAAACCGGGTTCGGTAAGGTAGCGTTCACCTTTAAGAACTTCGCTCAGACGATGATCTATTTGCAGGTCAAGCTGTTGCGTAATGCGCTAAAGGGCGAGACACCTGAAGTTAGGAAGATGGCTGCTAAGCAGTTCTTGGGTATCTCTGCGATGGCGTTCACGTTCGCAGGTATTCAGGGTATGCCGTTCTTCGGTGCGGCTACCGTCATGGCAGACATCATGCACGATCTTCTTGGCGATGAGGATGAGCCTTGGAAGGCTGAGACTGCTGTACGTGGCGCGGTCGGGTCTATCGCCAATAAGGGTCCGGTCAACGAACTACTTATGCAAGATATTGCATCGCGTACCGGTTTTGCGAACATGCTTTGGAGAGACGACGACAAGCGTCTTGAAGAGATCGGGCCAATCTTGTTTGCGATGGAGCAGATCTTTGGTCCGTCTTACGCTGCGTTGATGGGAATCGGTCGCGGAGTTAAAGATTATAAGGAAGGTAACTACGACCGTGCAGTTGAGTCGTTTATGCCGTCGTTCATCCGTAACGTGTTGAAGTCGTATCGTTATGCTTCGGAAGGCGCGCTGACTAGAGATAAGGAAGTTCTGTACGACGACTTCAACAAGTACGAACTGTTCATGCAGACGCTCGGATTTACGCCGGTTGAAGTGGCGCGTCGTAGTGAGATTGCCGGAGACAAGGCAAAGAAGATTGATGATCTAGAAAATCGCAAGAAGGCGCTTTTGGACAGGCTGTACTTAGCCCGTATCAAGGAGGATAAGGAAGGCGAGAAGGAAGCGCGTGAGGCGATCAATAAGTACAACGATAGCGAAACCGTCAAGGCGTACCGTATGCGTATTGATGGCGAGACTATTTCGAAGTCTTTTGCCACACGTAGGCAGCGTAGCGCACAGTCTACGTTCGGTATCTACTCGCCACCGAAGATGCGTCCGGCCTTGGCAGCGGAGTTCCAAGAGCCTGAGAAGCCGATACTTAAACGTATCTTCGGCGACGAGCAGCCTAAAGACTAAGCAGTACGCCAGACCCGAATGCCGAGGTGTCCTTCCTTGGACGAGGCGTAAGCCTTCACTCGTACTTGAGCGACCTTTGCTCGGCAGTCGATGACATAAAGCATCTCAGGGATCTTGAGGGTGGGGATGAAGAAACTATCTCCAACCGCCATACCCTCAAACGGGAAGATCCACTCAGGCTCCACTACCTTGATTGTCATCTAACAACTCTTTCGGTACTTCGTACTGGAACGCGTACACATGAATAGGTGGGGTCGTCATACCGGCTTTCCAACCTGTTGAGAGTCGCATCTTCTTCGACTCCAACTTGACCGTAGACTTCTCCAAGGCGCGTTCAAACTCGGCCGTGCCCACGCTCTTGGTGGCAAGGAACTGCTTGAACTTGCTCTTGGCGACGTACTGAGTCGAGTTACCGATCTCAACACGAGCTACGAGTTCGCCGTGCGGTTCGTTGACGAGTCTGCCCTCATCGAAAATCAACGTGCCACGACGCCAATGATCGTTAAGGAACTCACCGATCAGACCTTCATAGTCTGTGACTTGGTTCTTCTGGGTGTTATCCCGAACCTTGATTGTTTCTAGTATCACTTTGTCAAATATCCTTTCGATGTCAAAGTTAATGATTCCCGCCTCGTTAGCAATCTCTGCACCGGCAAAGATGGCGCTGAAAGCGGTCTCGTAGAAACGGAAGGCTGCGTTGCTCCCTAACTTGGTTTCGGTTACACGCTTACTCCACTTCTGAATACGGGCACGAATCTCCGTGTCGCCCATCGTCAACAACCGGTCGATGTACTCCACCCCTGCATGACCGTGGTTGCGGTGCAGCGGATCGAAGATCTCCTTACCCATCTCCAAGGTAAGGTACGACGGCTGAATCAGGACATACTCCAACAGACGCATGATCTCGCCACTAGCGTTAGCCTTCTTGCTGAAGATCATGTCGTAGAGCGACAGGTTCGATGACATCAAGCACAGCATAGAGGCAATCTCTTGCTGCTCACGCTCGGCGTTAATCGAACTCTGCATACGCATCTTGCCCTTACCCTGCGAGATAAGGTGGATGAGCTTGGATATCTGCTCGGGCGGCTTCTCCTGCACCTCGTCCATACCCATAATGATGTTCTTGAGGGACATGGCGCGGCTGTTGAAAGCGTTGTCAGTCGAGTCGTAAACACTGAGAGGTTTGGGGGAACCCCACACCGACAGGGCTGCATACAGCGAGCCTGACTTGGCTGCACCCGACAGACCCGTGAAACAGAACGTCATACCGTTGGTGGATGTAAACCGCATCAGCGGCGACCCGAATGAGACAAACAGGCCAAAGGCTTGCATCTCCAACTCAGGTCGGTTCAGTCGGTTGATGCAGTCCTTCCACACCTGATAGTCACCCTTCGGACGCAGGAGACGTGATATGTCACGTATTAAGGGACTAGATGCCGCCCTGCGCGTCTGACCGTTGCCAACGACTTCAGTCTCACCAATCAGGAAGGATTCGTTGCTTTCCGTCCAACCCATCTGATGACAGATTTTGTCGGCTGAGTTCTGACTCTGTAAGTAGTGTGCCCATTTCATAATGTAATCCACGATCTTCGGCCATAGGTTCTGGTTCGGCGGTGCAATACCGGCCTTACCAAGGATGTCTTTCAGACTATCAACGGACTGCGCTTCGCCCATTGATATGTACTTCTCACGCACTTCGTGAGGCAATTTGATACGCACTAGAAACAGTTCTCCGTCTGCCTCACCGTACATACGCTTGATGGGGAAGAACTCATTAGTTGAGATCAGTACCGGATGCGGCTGGATCTTTACTCCGTCGTCGTCTTCTTCGGAGGGGGGTAAGTAGTAAACTCCTCCGGCTCGTCCTCGTACATAGGGTAAGACCGCTTTAGGAAATGGCGGAACTTCTTCGGGATTCTTTTCGATCCGAATTGCGACCTCCTCGGTGACCTCCTCTGCCGGGGCTGCAACGAACTTCCGTCCAATGGAAAGTGGGTTGGTGACTCGTCCCTTATATGGACATCCGTCACATCCACCGGGGTTTCTCTGAGAGAAAGCATCGCAACTATGCGGTTTACCAAATGTTTCATTTGCCTTCCTTAATGTGGCTTCAGGGCTGTACCCTTCGTAGTCTTCAGACAGTAGATGGATGGCCGTTTCCCAATCCGTGCAATGTCTTGCAATAGAAAGGGCCGAATGCCACAGAGGTTCAGGCAAAGTCTTGGCGTTAATCAGAGCAAACTTGATCTGATTGCAGCCGTTACCTTCTAGACTCTTCTCAGCGATGTCTTGGAACGTGACTTCAAAGTTGTCGAACTTAGCGATCTGCCGGGTGTCTTCGTCCAAACCTTTTGGGATCAGGTCAAGGATCGACGATACAGACGGCTCAACCTCGCCTAAGTATTCTTTAAACGCAGCAAAGTCGTACTGATTGATATCGTCCGTCAGGAACTTCGTTGGGTTCGGTGGATCGGTCTTGAAGTTCAGCGTCTCAGGGCAACGCATGATCCGAGTGATGTCAGCCGTCACGACCGGATCAATCTTCATGTGGTCTAGACAGAGTTGCTTGAACTTGTCTGCGTAGACCTTCCACTCGGCAATCGGCACAGCCTCTTCAAACGGCCAATATGCGTGAATGCCATTACCCGAATCCACCACGACAGGCGGCGGAAGCTCCGTCACTTTCAGGAAATGATCTAGATCCTCAATAGCCTCGACCTTACTGTTGTAGCAGCCGGGCTTGTCAGGTTTAACATCAAGATCAACAAAGAACGAGCGGCAGTACTGAGCGTAGTCCCCCATCCGACTATGCCCATTGAAACTGCTTAGCGCGATGAAGGCATTCTTGCCTTCGCCGTTGATCTCATCGACTAGTCTCTCTACCTCGTCAAGGCTCTCTGCAAACCGATTGATTACCTTCTTGTCCTTAGCAATCTCAGTAACGCAGTAGATGCCATGCGGGGGCAGTACTTTCTCGTAAAATTGTTTTCGCATGAACACCAACCCACTTAGATAAAAAAGGCGGGGCGACGGCCACCCCGCCAACCACGAGTAACAACCTAAATCTTTCGGCCAAGCATCTCCTCTATGTAGGCCTTCGCGTGTTTGAGGCTATGGGCAGGAAGCAGCTTCGCTTCCATATCCTTCTCGACGAGGTGCATAAACGCCTCTACTACCTTACGTTTATCCTCGTACATCATCTGACCTCTAAACCACAAATGCACTGTGTTGCGCGATACGCTCAACGCTTCTGCTACATACACAACCGGAAGGTTGGCCTCTACACATAGGCGACCAAGCCGTACTCCTAGCAGAGTTGCGTCTGCCTGTTGCAGTTGAAGTAGTAACTTGTCGCCGTATGTGCGAGGCATAAATCAGCCCTTCTTAGACCACTTCTTGATGACATCGGTAGCGTCGGTAGAAGCGGCAGTAGGTTCGGACTTCTTGACCTCACGGACAATAGGTTCCTCAACGCCGTCAGCCTCGGGCATAACAACCGTAGCCCCCACAGACGGAGCCTCGTCACCACCGTCTTGCTGATACACCGTCAACTTAACAGCGTTCTCAGCAAACTTGGTTTCCTTCTGACGCTGCACCGCTTCAATGTCGCTCTCAGGAACAACACCAATCGGCGCAAACAACAACTTCGGAACAGGCGACTTCGTGTCGAACTGCATCTTGGTCACGACGCGACCTGCCGAGATATTGTTGTTAGCCAACATCTGAATGTACGGACGGAACGGATACTTGCCGCCCTCTTCCTTACCAAAGCACGACGTAGCCGGGAGAACCAACTGCATCACATCGCCGTTCGGATCTTGCGGCAGAACAACCGCAGTGCGCCACGACAGACGGCAAGCAGTGCCGCTACCGCCCTGACCTGAACCCTTCACGGAGAACTGACATTTGTCACAGGCTGAGGCTTGCGGAGTCTTCACTTCCGGATCAGGCGTCTTGGAGTCAGACGACCAACACACCGGAGAAATCTTCTCGCCTTCCTTGTACGCGCCCGTGTAGAAGGTACGGCTCGGAGCGTGTGCCATCTTCACAAAGATCACATTCATGTGGCGATCTTCGATGGAGCCAATCTCCTTACCACCGGCCATCTTACGGAAGACGCCGCCCTTGATAGAGATACGCTTGGACAGTCCACTGCCACCGGCAACTGCACGGGTATCGTCGTCAACCCCGCCTTGAATCTTGGCGAGTTCGCTCTTCAAACTTGCAATGATATCGTTACTCATAAATTCCTCACTTACTAGCTTTACGCACTGAAACACCAAACTCACGCATCACGTTCACACCGGGCGGCAACCCGTCGTTCTCGTGGTCCTTTAGAAACTCCCTAAAGTTACCTTGATGGATGCGCCGCTCTAACAATTGAACTGCTTCATTATCAAGAACAAACTTGTAGAAGTTATCCCAATCTTGGCAGAAGAAACGTTCGTTTAACTTCCGCATCACCGTGCCGTGCTTAGTCTTGATGCTATCTGCATTAACTGCGTTACACATCTCAAGCATCACGGCTTCCAACTTAGCCATATCCTCTTTCAACTTAGCGTCAGTTACTTCGTAGTCACGTAGTAACTTGTCCCGCTCAGAGCGTATTGATAAATACGCTTCAACTAATTCATCTGTATCACCCATTTCAAACTTCCTCTAACTCTTGCTTATACAGGTCTACTAACTTTTGATGGTCGTCAACCTTGCCTTGGAGCATCGTGTAGATCTTCTTCTCAACTTCCGATCCACGCAGATGCACCACCGACATTTTGTTCACTTGGCCTACTCTCTCAATACGGGCTATACACTGTAGATACGTCTCGACTGACATCACCGGAGCCCAGAACACCACCGTGTCAGCAGCAGTCAGCGTTACGCCGTGCGATGCAGATTGCGGTTGAATGATCAGGACTCGGGGATCAGTTGCAGTTTGAAACCGGCTGATAATGTCGTGCCGATTCTGCGCTGTAACACTCCCGTTGATGATCTCGCTCTTCACACCTTGCTTCGTGAGGTATTCACTCACGATGTCGATAGCATGAAGGAACGGAACGAATACTACAACCTTATTGGTAGTTTCCTCAAGTACTTCTTTAAGCGCGTTCAGGCGCGGCGCGATGTCGAACTGAACCACGTCATGCTTGTCCGTATACACAGCACCGGCTGAAATTTGTAAGAGTTTATTTAGGGCGGCGGCTGCATTGACTGCGGATACTTGCTCGCCCGAGGCCTCTATCAGTAATTGCTTTTTTAATACATTGTAGTACTTAGACGCTTGTGGACTTAGTTCCACGTCTCTCGTTTGGTAAATAATTTCTGGGAGATCTAGACATTCTTTCTTCGTGTATCTAATCGCAGGTTGTAGCGCACGGTACACCTCGTCGGTGGCTGCGTACTTTGGAACCCATTTGAATTTACTGATCTGCACCATGACCCGATCCCGCCACGCCGTCGAGAACTTCGGGACACGTAACGGACTAACCAACTTGGCTAACCCAAACGCATCGACAGGCGACTGCGAGGCAGGTGTACCCGTAAGCATCCACAGCCAAGTATCAGGCTCAATCAACTTGGCTAGGTTCTTCCACCGCTTCGTGCTTGGGGTCTTGTAGGCGTTAGCCTCGTCGATCACGATCAGGTCGAACTTGGCCTTCTTCAGTTCCTCAAGGACAACGGCAGTGCCGTCATAGTTGATGATCGTGAAGTCGTAGTTCTCATCTAATATCTTCTTACGCTTTGTAGACGACCCGTGTGCGACACCGCACGTTCGGTGCATCGCTGCTTTGAAGATGTCTGACTGCCACGCCGAGTACATAATCGACAGGGGGCAGATCACAAGCACCTTCTTGATGATGCCCTGATTCATCAGGTAATCAGCAGCCCATACAACTGCCGAGGTCTTGCCCGTACCTGCCTCGTTAAAGCAGAAGGCACGTTGTCGTAGTGACAGAAACTCTGCCGTCTCACGTTGGTGATCAAACGGTTTGAACAGTCCCGGAAACGTGTAGTCCCGCTGCATAGGCGAGGGGACTTTAGGCAGGTTAGAGTTCGGGAGGTATCGGTCTAAGTATTCAGCGAGAGTTTTCATCTCGCCGTGATCCCAACAAATCAGCAGTTCTTTGCTGTCTTTGTGATCTTTGATTATTTCGCTCCGCTCAATCTTTGATGCGAGTTCGGAAGCAAAACCATTCGATGCGACAAGTCGCAACGCTGCGTTATCTACTATTTGCATACTGTACCTTTGTAACTAAGGCCCGTATCGTGGGCTAGACGGCTGACGCCTAGGCGGACTTTCGAGGTAGCGAGATACCTATCGCCAGCAGACGCGGTTATTGGGGGGAGAAGTGGGTGGAGAACTCCCCTACAGCACACTCACGTCTAGTGCATTATTTCATAGCTCCGCTAGAAGTTCTACGGAAAGACCGATTTTTTGAAGGCGCCTGCAACTTAGTACCATCGCCGTTACTGCCACCCTTAGACAGGGCTTTCACGTGGGCAATGTCTTTACCCTTTCGGCTGATACCTTTCTTGTCATAAGAACGTCGGGCACGTTGCCGCTCCATACGGTTCTCATGCTCGCCACGTTCTACCTGCTGCTTGTATTCCTTCTTGTAAGGACGCGCTTTGTTTACGTAAGGCATTTCATTTCTCTCTGTAAAACTTACAACTGTTCACGGGACACCAGCCGCACAACGGGCCGGGCTTAGCAGACCATACGTTATTATCATAGGAGACGGCGAGACGGTCGAGCGTCGGCAAGAAGTTCTGCCACAGTTTCTCAGAGTCTTTCCTCTCGTACTCCTCGGTAACAAACGTGTTGTGCATTACGAACAACAGCCCCGCCTTTATGTGCTGCACCTCGGGGAAGTGTGCGTAGGTCATCAACGCCATCAACTTTAACTGCTTCGGGTCGGGGTAGCGGTTACTGCCTGTCTTGTAGTCCACGATATAAGCGTCAGCCCCATCGACGATCAGCAGGTCAACGATGCCTCGCACCCACCTAGTATCGGAGTCGAACGCGCACGGCTCGAAATCCCTAGTCAGTGCCATCTCATGCTCGCAGTACTTAGTCCCTTCTATCTCACGCAGGGCGTTTAACTGCGACTTAAACCTCTCGTAGTTCTTGGCAAGCGGCGTCCCGTCACGGACATAATCTTCGCAAGCTTTGTGAACTTCCGTTCCGTACAGCATTTGCTGTGTAGTTTTCTTAATGAAGTCCTTGGCTACCTTGGTGTGGTAGTACTGCTTCGGACAATTAACGTAATCCTTAAGACTACTAAACGACCACTGAATCACAGATTTATGTTCCTAAACTTACTGACCGGGATCATCACCATAGGTTCTGTATCCCCGTTCTGACCTCTTGAATTACCCGCTACAACAAAGTCGCCTTGCCATTGGTCGGCAGACATATCCCAATACCATATCCCGTCAGGCCATTCGATGATCAGTAGGACGGGCAGCCCGGTGAAGTCATGCAACTGCTGCATCTTCATCAACTTAGCCGCGCTCAACATGATCTCGTTGAACTTCTTACTGCGCTTCTTGTATTCGCCAAACGCAGTAACTGTCCCGTTCCTACTGAACGCCCAATCGACGGTGTATAGCGTGGGAGATAACTTTAAAACCTCAGTCTTCCACTTCTGGCTCAGAATCTGAGCCACCCGGCTTTCGTTATGTATGTCTTCTTGCGTCTCGTTGTACGGTCGCCACATCAACAGTCTCCATAGGACTCTCCGTATTTAGCTTCACAAGCCACGGGTAGCCCCTTTGCCCATTCAGGGGGAGTAGACATGACTTCAGTTATAAACGCAACTGCTTGGTCTAATTCACTTTTTGGCGAGACGATCACCGCTGCGTCATGCACTGTCAGCACAGGGCGGTAGCGTTCTCGGATCTTCAGCATCTGCTCACCAACGATGATGCGAGCCAATGCCTGAACGATGTTCTCAACCATCGCCCCACCCCATATACTCGTAATACCTCGGCGAGACTTGTAGATGTACTTGCCATCACTGAGCCTGAGTTCGGGGTATCGTATAAACAATTTATTTGGGAGAAGTATTCCCGAAGAGGTGACTTTTACGCAGTCGTTCTTGCCTATGGTGTAAGACTTTAATTTACTAGGCCACGAACCTAAATGCGGTAGTGCACTATCACACTCGCGCCACAAGTCCGTGATCATGTGGTTCGACTCACGGTACAGATCGACGATACGCTTGCACTCTTCTTCAGGCAGGTCAGCACCGGGGGGCTGTGTCTTCAACGTGTGCTGAAGTTTCTTCGCGCCTGTCCCGTAACCTAGTCCGAGGATGCAGGTCTTACCGACGAACCGCTCGACCGGATCGGCCTTGCTGATTGGCTTCTTATAGATCTTAGAGGCAAAGATTGAGTACACGTCCTCACCCTTGGCGAACTGCCGGGTGACATCATCCTGTCCTGCGAGCCATGCCAAGACACGCGCCTCAATCTGAGAAGAGTCACAGTTGATTACGACGTGGCCTGCTGGAGCTTTGATGGAGTTCTTCAGCGTTTTCTTTTTCTTATCACGGCTTGGTAGGTTCTGAAAGTTAACCGAGTCTGACCCTGCCCAACGCCCGGTGTGTGCCCCGTAATACTTCAGGGGGATAGGCAGTTTGCCGCTGTTCCGCGCACCGATACCGATGAAACGCTCAATGCGAGACTCCTCCAACGTGGACTTCGTACCTAACCGGACGCCGCACAACTGCTGAATGAACGGGTCGTCGTGTTCTAATAACTCAATAAATCCTTCGTCGTTTTTAGCAAGCGCATACGTTTCCTTACCGGTAGTTGGACTAATCTTCATCGGCACAGGGATATGTAGTTCGGTCAGGATCGCAGCGAACTGCGGGTTGCTTGCCAACTTCTTGCGTACGTCTTCCTCAGTCTCGCACTTCAGTTGTTCTTTCAGTCCGGCGAGGAGAATGTTCTTCTCATGCTTTACTTCTTCTAACCTCGTCACCAACATCGCGTCATCCACCTCTAGCACGGGCAGCGTGTACATACGCAACGTCATGTCGATCAGGTCTAGTTCTTCTTGCGGGAAGTGATCCGCGATAAAAAGGTTGAACAACTTGAAAGTAAGATTGACATCGTTAATGCAGTAATCCCCATAACGATACAAATCAGCAGGAGAAAAATCTTGCCGACGTTTCCCAAGGGCGTCGATGACTTCCGTACCTTTCTGTCCAAGCCCATACATCTTCACCAAGTTTGCCAATGACCCACTTACGTCAACGCCATGCTTCGCCCGAGCCATGCACAGCGTGTCGAAATAATATGCAGGGGTGATGTCGAATACGAAAGAAAGTATCCCGCCATCGAACATCGTGTTGTGGCACAGCAGGGCAGACGTACTCCAATCCACCTGATTCAGCCACGCCTTGATCTCTGCCTTTGTGCCGCTGAACCACATCGTCTCGTCATCGTCGATCTTCATTGCAACGCCGATGACTTCAAACAACGGACTACGGATGTATTCTTCCGTAGTCATACGGCTCAAGCTGAACTGTTGAGAATAGTAAGTCTCAAAGTCTAGTGTTACGAAACTCATTTTTTACCCACCTCTCTTATGTAGAGCCACCCTTTCGGTGTCTCGACAAAACCCGCTACCTTTAACGCTTCTTCTGTTCGGCAATTGCCGATCCTGTAGTACCGATGTGACCTGAATGATTCAGGCGTAGCAAACTTACGTTTGCACTCGGTACACCTCCTTTCTCTTTTTACGACGCTTGTCATCCTTCAGTCTCGCTATTTCTGATCTAAGATATTTAATTTCGTGGTGGCATTGCCACAACACGCTCCCCACCGTTAAGAACTTCATCTCTGTTGTAGTTGATGTGTCGTTGATCTCGTTCGGCAACGCACGGATCAAGTCCAAGATGTCATCTTCTATTTCCACTTTTTACGTCTCCTACGCATCTCTTCGCGTGTCGCATCCCAATGTAATATCCGATGGCAATTGGCGCAGAGAGGGATGCACTTCTCTTCCGCCTCTTTGATTGCCTCTTGTACGTTCGACTGTTTCACGGCCAAGTAATTGACCGACCTCTTCTCTCGCTTGATAACGTGGTGAAAGTCGATGATAGCAGGGTGCTTCTTACGGCAGTAACTGCAACGCTGCTTCGACTTATACGCTACCCACTCTTGTCTCGCTCTGTCTTTGTACGTCTTAGCTTTTTTGATGATGCTCTTACGGTTCTTCTCGTAATACCTTTTTGAATAAAGTTTCTGCTTCGCTTTGCGTACAACCGGATCCTTGAACACGATACCCCCTAAAGTCTTTTCCTCCAGTACAACGCTTTTGCAAACGAGTATGGAACCTTCGGGGTATATATCAGGAACCCACATATAATCAAGTTGTTAGCACTGTTCATGTTGTCAGTGGTATCCGACACAGCCCATCTATACCCGTGCCTCTTCGCCCATTGAAGTCTTAAACGAATCATCCGACGCTGTATCCCGTGACCTCGGTACGCTTTGATAACACCGCAACGACCTAAATAAATACCATCCTCTATCTGTTGTGATGGAGACAGACAACTAAACGCTACCGGTAAGTCTTTGTGATAGGCGGCCCACCACACCCCGTCCTCGGGGAAATACAGACTATCCGCCGGGAGACAAGACTTCTGCATTATCTTGAGCAGTCTCTTGTTGCCCGGATCTGAAGCATCAATTTGTCGGTAAGTGATCTTCATGGGATAGGATTTTACCCCTCAAAGATGTCACTTCAAGTCCATCATGTTCTCAATTTCCATTCGTAACGTCCTGATTTCTAAGGCTAAAATATGAGCCTCATCCCATAATCCCGCCTTACGTACATTATTTATGGCGTGTTCAACTTTTTGGAGTTGACTCTGCCCATAGCCCCACGGGGCGGCTTTCATCTCGTCCTTCCACGCCCCCGGAGGGGACTCGTCATCTACGATCTTCATGTCTCACCTCCCGTAGTTGTTGCTGCAACTTCCTAATCACATCTTCCTGCCGCTTGGCCTCGTTCATCACACCGGCTCGGTAGGCAAAGGTAAAGAACTTCTCAGCAGCCTCAATACGATCCGGGCTGGACATAAATAACCTTGACCTTTTGGCTACGGCCTTGATGAAGTCCCGCGACGGAATCTCGATTCTGCTTGGCATTTTGCTCTTCCTTCCATATCCGGTAGTCGTACTGCTTGATACCTCGGGACATCGCCGTTGCCATAAAGTACTGCTTGACGCCCCACTCTTTGACTAGATCCTTGTACTTGACCCGCTCACCGTACTTCTGCGCGTATTCCTTACGCTTCAGCAAAAACTTGTACTGCTCAAAGGTAAGAGTCAGGTTGAACCTAGTCGGCTTTGTATAAACGCCTACACGCCTACCCATATTGCCACCGCATACCCAAGTAGAAATGCACCCAAACACAAGACGACTTCAGCGGCCAACGCTCGCCCACGTTCATGAGCAAAGTCAGCTTCCATATCAATGATCTTATTCACTAGCCTTGCGTTTTCCTTTCTCAAACTGTCTATGTATTCGCTGTCCTTCACCAGTAATCCCTCCCACCACGTTTAGCTGCCCACTCGGGGGGCGGAACCCGCCCCCACTCTTTGCGACGATACTCATCGCGTCTCATAAAGAAATTTATTAGCCAACGGATCATGCACCCTTCCTCGCCGTGATCTCACGCTGCAAGTACCACGCAGCCTTCTCAAGATCCTGCACCGGATCGGAAGACTTCTTACCTGCGCGGCTCACATACTTGACCACGTTGCCCAATCGGTAATTAAGATCTTTGGCTTCGATGAAGTCGATTGTCTCAACGCCACCGACTCGGTAGTGCGGAGGATGGTTCACGAAATCCGGCTTCTCAAACGCCGCCTTCATGTAAAGCTTCGGATCAACCACATCCAACGCCTTGTGCATTTCTTTCACGGCCTCAAGGATCTTAGACTTCCTGACCTTCTGCTTGGCCTTGTAGTTACGCAGCACGATGTTGATCAGCGGCTTGCTGTAACGAGTAGCGGCTTCGATCTGTTGTGGAGTCTTACCGTCATCGTACATTTTACGGATGATTTCAGACTTGTTTACTTTTGCTTTCGACATAACTTAATAACTCCTTGCGTAGGTTCTCTACGTTTGTTTCATCAACTATGATTGCGATGCCACCGGCTTTACGTATGTCATCGTGGTTCTTCAACTGAAGTGCGGTGGCTTTCCCACCGTTTGCTTTACACTCTATACCATAAAACAAACCGGCGATACAAATAATAAAATCTGGTGCGCCGCTGTTTCCGTATCCCCCTGTAACTGGCATCGTGTAGTACGCGCCGAGATCTTTGAGGATCTCTTTAACTTTCTTTTTAACCTTGGCCTCGGGTGTCATGGTTCCTCCTTCAGCGTATCATTTGATACGCTGCGTCACCCCGTAGTTCATTTAAAGTTTTATCCGACAAAACTACTGTGTACTCTTTGGGCGATGTCATCCACCCGGTATCACGTAACTGCTCCGGGTAATCAGGATGGTGAGACTGTGGCGGAGCGTTTGGGTACTTACTCCAATCGTAGGCATGAATCATAGCGAGACACATCTTTATCTCGTCGGGCATTGTGTCCAACGTTAGATATCTCTTGAAATAATCTTTACCCACACTAACCACAAACACTCCGTCGTCATCACGTCTCATGTACACCAAGTACTTCTTACCGTATTCGTCGGCGGTATACGCGCAGCGAATTGGACTAGCGGGAAAGGATATGGACATCTACGCTCCCCGGACTCCAACCTGTTTGTGAGTAACAGCCCATCTCAGTAAAGAATTTCCCTCCTTGACATTCCTTCGGCAGCAGGTCGTTGGAGTTACGATGCGTCTTCAGCATCATCATTGAGAACTCAAGACCCTTGCGGTAATCATCAGGGATATCCTCAAACGACGGATACCACTTGCATGGGATCACCTCACGTGCGTACTTGAACGCAGGGATATTCGGCAGGTATTGCCCGTCACGGTACTTGGTCAACGCCTCGGTCATGCCATCGGGGGAGACGCAAGCCATCACTACACCCCTGTTCATACCGGGTATAAATATCCACTTGTCGCTGTCCATGAACTCGACGGACTTCTGTATAGCATTGTTGAACTTGTCGCACCGCTCGTCATACTTTTTCAAGTTATGATCAAGTAATGCCCTCATATCCAACGGCATCTCGGCAAACGTACACTTACCTGCGTAGACCTTCGCTAAGAATGTCACAGCCTCATCGGTCAGCTTGCTAGTAGACATGAGGGGACGACCGGTAAACCGATCATCGCTTATTTGATCGACTATGCTATCTAAGATGCCGCGCAGGTAGTTATCTAAGAAGTTATGTGCTGATACAAGTGCGCTATCGAACGCCTGTGCTGCATCATGCTCAGACTTTACCGAAACTTTACTCTGCACATATTTAGGATTTGAACTCGACAACTGACGGTACGCACCCTCGGGGGTTTCGGTGTGTGAACTGTATGTATGAAATCCGATAGTAGAGTACACAAGGTTGGTGTTACTTATCACTGCCACCGGGATACCCGTAGGCGTAACAAGATTAACTTTAATGACAGCCTCACCATTGAGGAATGTCCCCATCTCAATGAACCCAACGCGCAGGTCTAGGTTCTTGAGTGTCTTGGCTCGGTTGTACAGATTGACAGCGATACCAAACAACGGCGAGCGAATAAACTTCCCCCGCGTATCTGCATCGTTCTGCCCTTCCAAGAACAAATCATTAACGTTAAACGTTATACGATTCTGCTTACCCACTTTAGTTACCTCCAGTCTCGTTGCTTGCATCTTTAATCTTTAAAACTTTCATATCCTCACGCATCTTCCTCGACTGCTCGATGCGTGCGAGTGTCTTCCTGTCCTGCTCCAATACATAATTAGTCACGTGTGTACGCTTGAAGTCAGGGGGTGGAATTAACTCTTCCTCCTTAGTCTTCATCGTCCATCTCTCTGTTCATCCACGACATATCGTCAATGATTTCATTTCCCAACTCAATCAAACGATCCTTTAACTTGTCCGGATCTGCATCTAGCAACTCCTCGGGTGTGAACACCACGACGGCACAACCCATTTCCTCCAAGGCACGAACGTGCTTGACCACTTCTTGCATATTAGTTTCTTCGTACATCTCACTATCTCCTAACCCAACTCAATCGGGGCGCGGTCTTCAAAGTTCACCCAACCTTTCAGTACGGATGAGATTGAGTACGTACCGTTATACTTCTTACCCACCCATGCAGAGAGTCTCTTGTCTCCTATGTGTGCGATTTTATCCTTCGCTTCTTTCGCTGCGTGTTCCCACGCATCCACGCTAGGTTTATTACCCTTCACATCACTCTTTACCAAACTTATTGAATTGTTCTGATGGTCGTAGACCACAAATGTAACTTTCATCTCGCTACCTCCTTACGCTTTGACAATAACCTTCTGACCCTTCGGCGGATCGAACGCTTGGTGTCCGTTCTCAGTGATCAGCCACACCGTAGGTATCGCTGTGTCCCACTTAACGCTCGACTCCAAGTGACCATCAGTAAACACCACCATACAATCAGCATTAAGATTGTTCTTAATGATGTACTCACTGACGCACGTAGCTCGTGTACCACCACCGCCCATCGGCTTGAGCATCGACGCGATACCCGCATAGTTACCCTCGAACACCTGCTCGCCATGCACCTCGGTGTCCCACCACAACACGCGAACACGATCAGGCGGCAGCGTCTCGCACAACTCAGCAACACGTGACGCAACCTTGGCAATGTCTGCGTTACCGATAGAGCCTGACGTGTCGATAGCGAGGATCACCTCACCGATTGTTTCGTTAACCGTACTAGGCAGGTAGTAGTCATCGGCCAAACGATTCTTATTGAACCGCCGCCACGTAAACTCATCCTTGCCACGTACGTTCGATGTCCAAAAGTCTTGGAGTACCTCGCGCCAGTCAATGTCTGGCTGCATCAAGTCTTCGATGACACGGGGGATCTTCGCACCGAACCGACCGGCCAACATACCGCCTTGGTGTATCGCCTCGTCGATCTTGCGACCAACCTCCTCAACCTGTTCGACAGTCATACCCTCCATAGACTCGCCGTCATGCTCATCAAGCGCAGTCTGCGGGCGACCGCCGCCACGTCCCGACTGCATCTCTTTCTTCAGATACTCATACACACGACGCACCGACCAATTGTGGAACATCGGGTCATAGCATCCACCCTTGGGCAGAGCGAGTAACGTCGGAAACTTCTTGCCGATCTCCACGATGATGTCGTTAACCACGTAGTCCATCGCAATGTTCGACAGTCTGCTGTTCTCCTTCATCAAGTCACGGTGACGTGGGATGTGCTTCAGCATGACGTGCAAGGTTTCGTGCAGCACAAGACCCGCGATCTCTTGATCAGACAGCTTCTCTAGAAACTTTCTGCCGTATCGCTTGTTATACCCATCCGTGTACGCAGTCGGACATTGCTTCTCGTCGTCAACGATGGAAGTCTCACCCATCAGGATGACACCGCCGTACAAGCAAGTCTCGGGGTGACGGATCAGTTTGATATTCGCCTTCTTCAGGCGCGTCTCAATGTCTACGATTCTTTCAGCCAAGTTCATATCACTACCTCTTCCTGTTTGACCACGATCTTGTAACCAAGTTCCTTAATCAGAAACAATTCTGTCCGGGTAAAAGTTCTACGGTGTGCGAGCCTTGCCAATAGCGCAGCCTTCGGACACTCGGGATAGAACCTCTCTGACCCATACTGTTCACGACGTTTAATTACGATCTCCATACACACCTCACGGCATCAACAGTTCAAGGTTCTTCATGCCCCACTCGCGCAGGTCGTTGTTGTTCTTAGCCAACCGAGCGGTACGCTTAGACTCGAACGCCATCGAATAGAAGCAAGTCTTTGCCTCGTCGGATGGAATCCGTTTGACGAACGTCATGAACGCCGACAGGTCATCTTGCGTCTCGATAGTGTCCACCGCATTGAACATCGTCATGAACAACGCAGCCGGACGCTCGGGGATTGGCGTAGTGTCAGGGTTATCAATGATCGTCTTAACTGACACCAACTCTTTCTCCATCGACATGAACGCAGCGATAGATTCAGCGAACGCACCACCGCACAGACCTGCCAACGCTGCTTGCGCCACGTATGTACCCAACTTGTCACGCTGCTTGATCACCGCATCAGCACCAACCAATGATCGGGGCGTGACGAAAGATGTAATAGGCTTCGTCGGATTGAAGATGTACGGATTGTTCTCCTGCCCACCGTCGAGATACGACGCGAGCGAGTTAGAGTTCATCGCCACCCACGCACGAACAACGCGAGAGATACCGTTATCAGTTGCCCACAAACTCCAACGCCGGGCATCGGGCTTGCGTACATTGATCACACACAGACGATTCAGTACGTGCGCCGACAGCGTGTCACCCACACCATCAGTGACGTTATTACCCGTTGCGAACACGACGCTGTTGGGGGGTAACTTGGTATCGCCTACAGTTCTCTCTAGCATGAGTCGGGTAAAGATAACTTGCAGCAACTTGTTTGCCTTGGTCACCTCGTCAAGCATGATCATCTTTGGCTTGGGCGAATCCAACTTGAACAACTCAGACACATACGATTGCAATGTCTTGGTCTCATGATCAGGAATCCGCATCACCACGTCGGACACGTCCATCACCGGGCAGTCTGCGTAGATATAGTCATACGCATCGCCGTGCATAGCCTCCAAGTTCTTCAGCACCGTTGACTTGCCGATACCCGGCTCGCCACGCAGCAAGATCGTGCGCTGCTGTCCAATCGTTGAGATCAACACCGGTACGTCGTTAAGTTCGACCGGGTTGTTAAAGTTAATTGTCTTGTTACTCATGTCTGCTACCTCGTTGCGTATCAATTGATACGGTTATGTTCAAACGCTCACGCCGAATTTGCTCAGGATGTCGTCGATACCTTCCTTTATGACCACACGTTGCGTGTCAGAGTTCCGTAGTTTTTCAATCTCTACACCCTCCAACAGTTTCGACAGTCCCGCTCGGGCTTCCTCCAACTTCGGGTCAGCCACCAAATTAAACTCCTTGAATGTGTCGCATAACTCGCGGGCACGATCCAACGTGGAGTCATACAGTTTTCTACGACGCACCTTGACCTCGCCGTTACTGTCCACCGTCGTCTCGACCTCGCAGCAATACGAGATAGACTTCATGATGTCGAGTAACTGTTCGGTCTGCTTCGACAGGATGCTCTCGACCATGCGCTTGGCTTGCCTGTTGTAGTGCGTAGCCATGTCATCAATTAAGTCTTGTGCGATAGCACAGCGGAAGTCGCCCGTAGGTACTTCGTATTGGAATAAATCCACCGAAAACTTGTGTGCGAGTTCAGTCACGTCGGGGTATTCGCTGCGATCAAACATATCGCCCTGTACAAAGGCCATGTTCGACACGATGGCCGGGTACTTGTCCAAGAATTCATCGACCAACTCATTGAACCTAAGCTCATGCTCCCGAAACTCGGTGTGAAACTTAGTCAGGTTGGCGATGGGTAATAGGCGTTGCGATCCCGCCCAGTCATACGTGCACCGCTGCACCCAGTTATAGATGGTCTGACGATAGTTCAGCACCGCTTTGTGTTCGGCGTTCTTGGCAAGAAGATTCTTCACAAACTTGCCGCTGTCGGTGCTGGCCTTCTTCGCCGTCGTCACCTCGTCGCTGATCTGCTTGTCTTGCACCGTCGCGTTCCACACGTGCGACTCGACCGAAACTAGGACACATGAAGTGGCTAGTGAAACGATGTGGTTCGGCTTGTTCAGTAGATTGTCAGTCATGTTGCTACCTCGTTAGTTCCGTATCATTTGATACGCTGTTAGTTGTTACGTTCTAACTTCGACTCTAAATAACGCCGATATGCGTCGGCTGCTATAACCTTAGACCCGAGTTCATCGCGTAAGTTCCGTAGTTTTTGCAAGTTTTCTAAGACTTTTTCTAACTCATCTCGGATGTGTTTCATCTCTACCTCGTTCATTACTCTGCTCCATCTCGTTCACCTCGCTACCTTGTTCAGACACTTCAGCAGCGCCCTATCAGACACCACCACGTAATTACTCTTGTGCATCGGTACGATTGTGTGCCGTACCTTGCGAGCATCGGCCTCGCCACAGCGTAGGCAGGTAATGAACCCCGCCTCGACTCGCTTGGCTGCGACCTGCTCCATCTGACACTTCACGCACCACATAGTTCCCACTTCGCCACCTCCGTATCATTTGATACGCTCGAATAGTCCCAATCTTGACGCTCACCAAGTAGGAATTTTTCCCCCGCAAGCGTCACCTAAAAAACTAAATCCTCACGTGGACACTGTGAGTACCGCAAAACGAACCCAACAGCACCGCGAGAACCCAACGGATGCAACCATCCGTCTCATATATTTAGACCGCGAGTTTCGGGATTAGTTCCCGTGGAAAGCGTGATTTTTTAAAGTTTTTTACATCGCTGCTGTGTTTTGTTCCGCTTGTTCCACTGACATTGTGAGTTCTTGACGTTCTTGGCGATGGCTTTGCGGGGTGGTGACCCCCCATACCGGGTTCCCTACGCACGCGTCATATGTTGTTTTTCTTGGCGATGGCTATTTAATTAGGGTATAGGCTTGGCCTACTCGGAATCACCGTATCAATTGATACGCTGCTTGGATTGTCGCGTGGGTGAGATAATCTGTTCCATTTGTTCCAAATGTTCCAAAATGAAGATTGGGATTATTCTTCAAGATTTTGGGGGTCGGGTCAAACGTAAGTGCTTGATTTTGTTAGAGTAGTAGTAGTAGTTTTTTATAAAAATATATATATAAAGGCGTTTTGTTCCAATGTTCCAAAAATAGTGAATTGGAAAGAGCCGGAGAGTAAAAATTGCGTGGGGGGACTTCATTTTATTTTTTAACAAATGACGCTGCGTGTCCCCCCTCCCCCTTGCCAAACTTTGTTCATCATCTTGGAACATTGGAACATTGGAACAAAACGAGTTAAGTCTTTGATTCACAAAGTAAAATCTTGTTCCAAGCGTTTTCCGGTTTTGGAACAAACTCAGTCGGGGGCTTGGAACAAACTCGTTCGCACTCATCCAGAACTGGCTTCACACAAAGAACTGGCTTCGTTGAGAACTGGTCTCGATTAGAACTGGTCTCGCGGAGCGAGGCCGAACGGCGTCGGCGAGATGTGGCGCAAAAACGACAAAGCCCCGCCGGGTTTCCCCGGCAGGGCGGCGTATCAATTGATACGGGCGGCGCTTACTTTTTGCGGCGCTTGGCTACTTGGTCGAACAGATTGTCGATCAAGGCCTGAGGCGGATTGGATGCCAAGAACGCATCGAGATTGGCAAGAATGGTATCAGGCGACGGCGCTTTTTTAGTCTTGCCCGACTCGCCCGCGCTATCCTCTTTCGGCCACAGAATCTGATTCACGCGCTGCAACTTGGTGCGGCCGAAGTCTTGAATCTTGCCCCAGACTCGCTTTTCTTCTGAGTCCTTTACCCACTCAGCCCGCTGAGTTTCGGTCGATTCCATGACCATGCGCGCCAATTCCATGTTGACGCCTTTGCGTGGTCGATTGCAGTACTGCGAGCGGTAGGCAGCTCGGAGAGTGTCGCAAGCATCGTCGAAGACTTTCGTGCCCTTGGCGGTATCCAAGTCTAAGCCTTGCCCCACGAGATACTCGTGGAACATCGCAGCAGTACCAGCCGCGCCACCGTCCAAAACGTCAGCCGCACGATCCTCAGCCTTGACCTGTTCAACCGCATGAGCCGCCAGAATTGCGAGTGTGATCTTATTCATATCGTGTTACCTCTTTGACTGAGCAGCGATGTGCCGCCCTTGTACCCATTTAGACAATGTGGGTTCGCGATAGTTCCGCAATATCAAAACTTTTTTTGACGATATTTCGATCGCCGTATCATTTGATACGCGACCCCGTACCCGCTTGGCAGGACGAAACCGGGCAGAGTCAGACCCCACCCACCCCGTATGCCCCGATTCTGATTGGGACTCCGACTGATCCGCCCATACACTTAGCTCGACACAAACGACGTACACATTTTGAAAACTTGGCCAACTAGACCCCACCCCCTCGCCTATAAAACACCCCCGGTTGTCTTTTTGGTACCATGCTGTTTTAATACATATATATTGTGTTGACCTAGGGTTCTTGGTTCCCTCTAAGCCATGCAAGATTTGCTCATACCTGAAATTGACGAGAACATCCCCCTGCCCGCTAACGCGGCGGAAGCCTTGCCTGACCTCACTCCCGAAGCGGAGATCGAGATGCGGGCGAGAAGTATTAAGCTAATTGCTGATATGACCGGCACCCCGCTGTGCCCTGACGAGAATGACATCTCGGCAGCTAGAGAGATTGCCACTGCCCACCTTGCTAACCCGAAGACTCGGGTTGATTACAGCAAGTACCCGAACGAAACGATGGCGTACCTCGCGGGTTTGGTCGCGCAGGGCAACTGTATGCTCGTAGATGACCTATCAGAACTCAAACTCTACGTCGTCAATAAGCTTGTATATGAAGTAGAGCACGCAGATAGCAGCAAAACGCGCATCAGTGCTCTCGCTAAGTTGGGCGAAGTGGACGGAATCGACGCATTTAAGAAGCGTAGTGAGACGACACACATCATTAAGCCCATCGAAGAGGTCGAGAAAGAGCTGATGTCGGTGCTTGAAGGCATCGAATACAAGGTTTTGGAGGACGGTAAGGAGGTAGTCAGTGGCTCTGATGGCTAGAGATGCTACGGTGCAGGAGCGTTTGGCGCACTGCGAGCCGTGTGAGCACAACAAAATGGGTATCTGTAAGCGTTGTGGCTGCATTATTAAGGGCAAAGTGCGGTTTGCGGGCCAAAGATGTCCGATTGGGCTGTGGAGTCGTGAAAGTCAGGGCATTCGGGACCTACTCGGTCAGTAAAATATCGTGCAACTGACCCAAGAAAACCTCGTAAAGCTCCGTCAAGCATTGCCAACGATGCCTGATAAGGAGAAACGGCGTGTTGCAGAGCTTCTGAAGCAGTATCAGAACCAAATTACGCAGAAACTAGGCAAAGATTCGTTCCTAGACTTCATCCATCACGTGTATCCGGGCTATAAGGTTGGCCCGCACCATAAGAAACTTGCCAAAATCTTTGAAGAAATAGCCGAAGGCAGAAAGAAGCGGGTGATCGTCAATATCGCCCCTCGTCACGGCAAGTCAGAGATGATCAGTTACCTAGCACCTGCGTGGTTCCTAGGCAAATACCCGCAGAAGAAGGTGATTATGGCCTCACACACCGCAGATTTGGCGGTGAACTTTGGTAGACGGGTGCGTAACTTAGTTGGAGGAGAAGGCTACCGTGACATCTTCCCTAATGTCTCTTTGCAAGCTGATAGTAAGTCTGCTTCACGATGGGGTACTAATTTTAATGGTGAGTATTTTGCTATCGGTGTTGGCGGTGCTCTTGCTGGTCGAGGCGCTGATCTGTTCATTATTGACGATCCCCATTCAGAACAGGAAGCTAAACAAAATCGCGCAGATGTTTTTGAACCGGCTTGGGAATGGTTCCAGTCAGGCCCCGTCCAACGACTAATGCCGGGTGGCGCGATCATCGTGGTGATGACGCGGTGGAGCAAGATGGACCTGACGGGGAAGATCGTCGATCACATGACCCGCGAGGAAGGGGCAGATCAGTGGGAAGTAGTTGAGTTCCCTGCCATCCTGAACGACAAACCCCTATGGCCCGACTTTTGGGGTATCGACGAGTTATTGGCGAAGAAAGCCTCGATGGACGTGCGGTATTGGCAAGCCCAGTACATGCAGGAGCCGACCTCCGAAGAAGGTGCCCTGATCAAGCGCGAGTGGTGGCAGGTGTGGGACCGAGAGATCCCGCCCTCATGTGAGCACATTATTATGACGCTCGACGCCGCGCAGGAGAAAACCAACCGGTCGGACTACAACGCCCTGCTGACTTGGGGTGTCTTTAAGAACGAGTCCACGCAGAACTACAACATTATCCTGTTGAACGCGATCAAGGAGCGGCTTGAGTTTCCGGAGCTAAAGGAGCTTGTGCTAGAGCAGTACAAGGAGTGGCAGCCGGATACGTTCGTGGTCGAGAAGAAATCTAACGGCGCGGCGCTGTATCAGGAGATGCGGAGAATGGGCGTGCCGATTGCGGAGTTTACGCCGGGTAAGGGTCAGGACAAGATCAGCCGGGTCAATGCCGTAACCGACCTCTTTTCTTCAGGTATAGTTTGGGTGCCTGACCGACGATGGGCTTGGGAGGTTGTGGAAGAGTGTAATGACTTCCCGGCAGGAACCCATGATGACTTGGTGGACGCTACCACTTTAGCCCTACTCCGCTTCAGGCAGGGGGGATTTATTCGTCTTCCCTCGGATGAACCGGAACCGACCCGATGGTTTAAGAGCCATCGGCGTGAAGGCTTTTATTAGGAGATATTGAGATGGCCGTCGATAAAAGTTTGATGGAGGCTCCCCAAGGTATCGCGGTCCTCGCCGCCGAGATGGAGCCGGTTGAAGTCGAGATTGAGATCGAGCCGATGTCCGAAGAGGACGGGGCGATTGTAGAGTTCCAAAAGTCTAAGCCTCGGGCGGAAGAGTTCGATGCGAACCTCGCCGACTTTATGAGCGAAAGCGAGTTGCAAACCCTCGCTTCGGAACTGATCGGGCACTACGAACAAGACCTCTCCTCCCGTAAGGATTGGCTTGATACCTACGTCAAAGGTTTGAAGATCCTTGGCATTCGGTACGAGGAGCGTACTGAGCCGTGGCCGGGTGCGTGTGGCGTGTTCCACCCGCTCTTGATGGAGTCGGCCGTCAAGTTTCAGTCTGAGACTATTATGGAAGTCTTTCCGGCGATGGGGCCGGTCAAGGCCAAGATTGTTGGTAAGGAAACGGCAGAGAAGAAGGATGCCGCGATCCGCGTTGCGGATGATATGAACTACCAACTCACTGAGGTGATGAAGGAGTACCGCCCTGAGCATGAGCGGATGCTGCTCTCCCTCGCCCTGTCGGGTAACTCATTTAAGAAGATCTATTACGACCCGAGCCTTGGGCGTCAGACGGCGGTGTATATCCCCGCTGAAGATATCGTGGTGCCGTACGGCGCGGCAAACTTGGAGACGGCTGAGCGTGTTACGCACCGGATGCGTAAGACGAAGAACGAGTTGAGAAAGCTGCAGTACGCCGGGTTCTATCGTGATGTGGACTTGGGTGACCCAGTTCGCATGATGGACGAGGTGGAGAAACAGAAGGCCGAGGACCAAGGGTTCTCAGCGTCAATGGACGACCGGTTCCAGCTACTTGAGATGCACGTCAACCTTGAGTTGGCGGACTATCCGGACACTGACGAGGACAACAACGAGACAGGGATCGCACTGCCGTACGTGGTGACGATTGAGAAGGGGACAGGGACGGTCCTAGCGGTCCGTCGTAATTGGAAGGAAGACGATGACCTCAAGCAAAAACGACAGCACTTCGTCCACTACGGATACATACCCGGATTTGGATTTTACTACTTCGGCCTTATTCACCTTATCGGGGGACATAGTAAAGCTGCAACCTCGCTCCTTCGACAACTCGTCGATGCGGGAACTCTCAGCAACCTTCCGGGTGGTCTCAAATCTAGAGGACTCCGAATTAAGGGAGACGATACTCCGATTGCACCGGGAGAATGGCGAGACGTAGACGTACCGAGTGGTGCGGTGCGCGACAACATCCTGCCGCTTCCGTACAAAGAACCGTCGCAGACTCTTGCGATGTTGATGGACAAGATCGTTGAGGAAGGACGCCGCTTCGCTGCTGTGTCGGACCTGAAAGTTAGCGATATGTCCTCGCAGGCTCCGGTGGGTACTACGCTCGCTATCTTGGAGCGCGTGCTGAAGGTGATGTCGGCTGTACAGGCCCGCATTTACTACGCGATGAAGCAGGAGTTCAAACTCCTCGCCGGAATCATCCGAGACTATACGCCGGAGGAGTACAGCTACGAGCCGGAAGTCGGCGGTCGCAAGGCTAAAAAGGCTGACTATGATGATGTCGATGTCATCCCGGTAAGTGACCCGAATGCGGCAACGATGTCGCAGAAGGTCGTGCAGTACCAAGCCGTGATGCAGTTGGCTCAAGCGGCCCCGCAGTTGTACAACATGCCGTATCTGCACCGTCAGATGATTGAGGTGCTTGGCGTTAAGAATGCGGACAAGTTGGTGCCGATGCCGGACGATCAGAAGCCACGCGATCCGGTCACGGAGAATATGGACGCTATGACGGGCAACCCGCTCAAGGCGTTTATCTACCAAGACCACGAAGCCCACATCGCTGTCCACATGGCGTTTGGTCAAGACCCGAAGTTTGCTCAGATGATCGGGCAAAACCCGATGGCGCAGCAGATCACCTCGTCGCTTCAGGCTCACATCATGGAGCACTTGGCGTTCCAGTACCGCCGAGATATCGAGAAGCAGTTGGGTGTGGCGTTGCCGCCGTTGCCGTCCGAGGACACCGAGGAGTACGAGCTTACGCCCGAGTTGGAAGTGCAGATCTCGCAGGTGTCGGCTGTGGCCGCGCAGCGTCTGTTCCAGAAAGATCAGGCCGAGGCTCAGGCTCAGCAAATGGCTCAGCAAATGCAGGACCCGCTCGTGCAAATGCAGCAGATGGACTTGCAGATCAAGCAGATGCAGGCCCAGACAAAGCAGATGCAGGTGCAGATGGAAGCTCAGGCAAAGGCAGAAGAGATTCGCCTCAAAGAGCAGAAAAACTTCATCGACGCGGCTGCCAAAGAAGACGAGTTACGACTGCGAGAGGCAGAGATTTCTGGTCGGCAGCAGCTTGAAGCAGCACGCTTGGGTGCGGACATTGAGAAGCACAAAGCGCAAGAATCCAACAGGCAGCAGCTTGAGGGAACAAAACTTGGTGTCGAGATTGCGAGGGCGAAGGAACAAGCAGATCAGCGCCGTATCAATCCGATGGCAAGCAGTGTGAGGTCGAGAAAAATCGGTCAACCAAAGGAGTAATTCATGGCGTACTCAAACGCTCTTGAGTATCTAACAGCGAAGTTAGACGAAGAGCGCACATTGATTGTTGAAGCTTTGATCCAAGGCAAATTGGATGAAGGTGAATACAAAAGACTTTGCGGGGCGTTACAGGGTCTTGAACTCGCAAAGAACCACATCAAAGACCTTGCAAAACGCTTGGAGCGCGATGATGAGTAGTATTGATATTGAGAAAACACAGGAAGAGGCTGCTAAAGCCAAACTACTGCCAGAACCCAAAGGCTACCGAATGCTATGTGCGGTTCCGCACGTAGAGGAGGAGTTTGAGGGCGGGATCATTAAAGCGGACGACACTAAACGCACTGAGGAACTGACTACGGTGGTCCTCTTTGTCGTGAAGATGGGCGAGCTTTGCTACAAGGATCAGGACCGGTTCCCCGCCGGTCCGTGGTGTAAGGAGGGTGACTTTATTCTCACCCGCCCCTATGCCGGTACCCGCGTAGTTATCCACGGACGAGAGTTCCGCATCATTAACGACGACACGGTGGAAGCGGTGGTCCAAGACCCCCGTGGCATCCGTCGCGCATGAGGTAAAACATAATGTCTATTGATAAGAACGAATTTAAGTTCCCTGATGAGATTGAGGCAGAAGCCGCTGAAAAAGCGGGATCTACCCAAGAAGCCTCCGGGGACGATATCTCTATTGAGATTGAAGACGATACCCCGCCGGAAGACCGGGGTCGGAAGCCCCTGCCCAAGGAAGTAGTTAACGAACTCGATAACGACGATCTTGAGGAGTACTCTGAGAAGGTCAAGAAGCGCCTGTCTCAGATGAAGAAGGTGTGGCATGACGAGCGCCGCGAGAAAGAGCGGGCCGTCCGGGAGCGTGAGGAAGCCCTGCGGTTTGCTCAGGCCCGTGAGCAGGAGATTAAGCAACTTAAAAACCGACTTGGGCACAACGAACAGGCATTTATTAAGGAGGCTGAGAAATCAGCAACCACTGACCTGACCGTAGCCAAGGAGAAGCTGAAGCAGGCTTATGAGGCAGGCGATGCTGAACTGATCGCTAATGCTCAAGAGGCTATGACTGACGCTAAGCTCAAGCTCCAGAACCTGTCTCGTATAAAACCCTCTTTACAACGGGAAGAGGAAAGAGTAGAACAGAATCAACAGGTAACGACACCTCCGGTGGCCCCTGCGTCTAAAGCCGATCCAAGGGCTGAAGCGTGGCGGGATAAAAACACTTGGTTTGGTGTGGACGAGGAGATGACCGCCCTCGCGCTCGGCCTGCACGAAAAGTTGGTCCGGAGCGGCGTAGATCCTAGTTCGGATGATTACTACCGCCGAGTCGACGATACGATGAGGAAAAGATTCCCCGAGGCGTTTGACGACGCCGAAGAGGATGAACAACCTCAAACGAAGCAGGCTCAAAAGCCCGCTCGCGCAAATAAGCCAGCCAATGTGGTGGCTCCAGTTACGCGGGGAACCGCGCCGCGTCAGGTCCGCCTGACACCGACTCAAATTGCCCTAGCCAAAAAACTTGGCATTAGCAATCAAGAGTACGCAAAAGCAATGATCGAAATGGAGAACGGCAATGGCTGATAACAGACTCGCACGCGAAGTCGAGAACAGAGAATCCGCGCAACGCAAAATGGCGTGGACACCGCCTCAAACACTCCCTGAACCGGAGCCGCAAGAGGGTTGGGTGTTCCGTTGGATCCGGACGAGCATTATGGGTCAAGCAGATCCCTCTAATACGTCTGCGAAATTCCGGGAAGGTTGGGAGCCGGTTAAGGCTTCTGAACAACCCAAATTGATGATGCAAGCTGATCCTAATGGACGTTTCAAAGACAACATTGAGATCGGTGGTTTGTTGCTTTGCAAGGCTCCGGCTGAGCTAATGAAACAGCGTGATGGGTACTACACCCAGCAAGCGAAGGCTCAGATCCAGTCTGTAGACAACAACTTTATGAGGCTGAACGACGAGCGTATGCCCCTCTTTAATGAGAGGAAAACGACGGTCTCGTTTGGCAAAGGCAAATAAATTCACTTTAGGAGTATCAAATGGCTTATCCCACTGTTGATGCACCTTACGGTTTGAAGCCGGTCAATCTGATCGGTGGACTTCCGTTTGCGGGTGCTACGCGACAGATTCCGATTGGGAACAACTACGGCACCGCCATCTATAACGGCGATGTGGTTCAGTTGAACTCGTCGGGAAATGTCATCATCACGACCCTTCAGAACGATATTTCCCCGATTGCGGGCGTTATCGGCGTGTTCCTCGGCTGTTCGTACACGAACCCGACCACGAAGCAGAAGCTCTTCTCGCAGTATTATCCGGGAAGCGTTGCGGCTGACGACATCACGGCCTACGTTGCCGATGATCCGAATGCCCTCTTCAAGGTTGTGAACGTGACGAGCAACGTTGCGAACAGCACCTCGGGCGGCCTTCTCCCGGCTTATGTTTCCCGCGCCAACTCGTTTGGCACGAACGCGGAACTCGTTCTCAACACGGGTTCTTCGATCACGGGTGACAGCAAGATGGGTGTGTACATCAACAACGTAGCGACTTCGTTGCCGTTCCGTGTGGTTGATGTGGTGGTGGACACTGCGAATAGCAGCGGCAACATTGTCGAGTTCATCGTCAAGTTCAACGCTGGTTACCACGCGTATAACAACGCGTCGGGCACCTAATAGGAGTCTTAAGAAATGGCTATTTCACGCGCACAATTACTTAAGGAACTCCTGCCGGGCTTGAATGCCCTGTTCGGCCTTGAGTACAAGCAATATGGTGAGGAGCACAAGGAGATCTACGAGACTGAGACCTCCGAGCGTTCCTTTGAAGAAGAGACGAAGCTGAGCGGATTCTCCGCTGCCCCGGTCAAGCCGGAAGGCCAAGCCATTGCGTACGATAACGCGCAGGAAGCTTGGACGGCTCGTTACAACCACGAGACGATTGCTCTCGGCTTCTCCATCACGGAAGAGGCTGTGGAAGACAATCTGTACGACTCGCTCAGCAAGCGTTACACGAAGGCTCTTGCTCGCGCTATGGCGTACACGAAGCAGGTTAAGGCTGCCTCGGTCCTGAACAATGGCTTCGCCTCTGCCTATGCTGGCGGTGACGGACAGCCCCTGTTCTCGGCCTCGCATCCGCTTGTTTCGGGCGGCACCAACAGCAACCGTTTGACGGCGTCGGATCTCAACGAAACCTCGTTGGAAGCGGCTGTCATTCAGATTGCTGGTTGGACCGACGAACGTGGTCTCTTGATCGCGGCGAAGCCCGGCAAGCTCATCGTTCCCCCGGCTTTGATGTTCACTGCCAAGCGTCTTCTCGACACGGAACTCCGTGTTGCGACCGCTGACAACGACATCAACGCTCTGAAGGCGATGGGTTCGATCCCCGGTGGCTACACCGTGAACCACTTCCTGACCGATCCGAATGCTTGGTTCTTGACGACCGACGTTCCGAACGGCATGAAGCACTTCGTTCGTACCCCGCTGGCTAACAGCATGGACGGCGATTTCGACACCGGCAACGTCCGGTACAAGAGCCGCGAGCGTTATAGCTTCGGCTGGTCGGATCCGCTGGGCATGTTCGGTTCGCCGGGCGCGTCCTAATAGGACCGGGAGGGGGGCTTCGGCCCCCCTTTCTTTTTTTGGGTACTAAGGGTATATAGTCGTCATCGGGAAAAATCGCTTATCAGACAGCCCCGACTGACGACATGCAGACTGATAAGCACAACTCGCATGTGAGGAATTGAAATGGCAAATACTACTTTTTCGGGACCGGTTCGTTCACAGAACGGCTTCCAGTCCATCAGCATCAACAGCACCACGGGTGCGGTAACGGTCAACTCTTCTTTCGGCACCGACGTAGTTCTCGGCACCCAATCACTCTCGGGTGCGGGTGCGGTTGATATTACCAACGCGTTCACGTCGCTCACCACGTCCGGTCTGTCGCAGGCCCTGACTCTTGCTAATGGCGTAGTCGGCGAAATGAAGGTCATCGTTCACGCGGTTGACGGTGGTTCGGCGGTTCTGACCCCGGCCACGGCGATTGGATTCTCAACCGTCACGTTTGCTGCGGTTGGTGACAGCGTTACGCTGATCTACACCTCGGCTGGCTGGGCGATTCTTGCATCCCGTGGCGTGACTATCGCCTAATAGGAGCCGCTAATGGCTATGCAAACAGACGTTTTAGCCAGTCAACCTCTGATCGCTGATGGTCAGTTGCTTGATCAAGCTGGGAACGTGATTGGTCGCGCACGTGTTAAGGCTATCCGTATTATCCCGACTGCCAGCAGTGCAGGCTCTGTTGTGCTGAAAGACGGCGGGACAAGCGGTCCTATCAAAATCACTGTCAATGTCTTCCCCGCTTCAACGGGGCCGGACTATATGTTGCTACCGGGGGAAGGTCTGCTTTTCCAGACCAATGTCTACGCGGACATCACCACGATTGCATCAGTGACGGTGATCTATGGCTAAAACTCCTGCGTGGCAACGCAAGGAGGGGAAGAACCCTAAAGGCGGTTTAAACGCTGCTGGCAGGGCTTCCTACAACCGCGCGAACCCCGGTAAGCCGGGACTTAAGGCTCCGCAGCCTCAAGGCGGTGCTCGTAAGAAATCTTTTTGTGCCCGGATGTCGGGGATGAAGAAGAAACTGACGAGCGCCAAGACTGCGAATGACCCGAACTCCCGTATCAACAAAAGTCTTCGAGCGTGGAATTGCTGAAGATGAAACAAGAGAGTCAAGAAATCGTTAAGACCGTTGGCGATGCAGTCTCGGTCTTCACCGTGGTAGGGACGTTGGTAAACATGCTCCCGTCAATTGCAGCATTAATCACAATTGTGTGGACGAGCATCCGTATCTACGAAACTGATACGGTGAAGGACTTTATTAGTCGGTGGAAAGACCGTGCCAAGTAAGTCCGGTAAACAACATCGTTTGATGGCGGCGGTTGCCCATAACAAGGCATTTGCCAAGAAGGTCGGTGTCCCACAGTCTGTGGGTCGTGATTACGTTAAGGCCGACAAAGGCCGCAAATTCAAAGGTAAATCCAAATGAAAGAGTCCAAAGCAATGGCAAAGAAGGAGATCGCCTTCATGAAGAAGAAAGGCGCTCCGAAGTCCATGATCAAGCATGAGAAGGCCGAGTACGGCATGAAGAAGGGCGGCATGGCGAAGTCTGGCGGTTCATTCCGCAAGGCCGCTGATGGCGTTGCCAGCAAGGGCAAGACCAAGGTCAAGATGGTCAAGATGAACAAAGGCGGGTACTGCTAATGAGTAAGAATGCTCGTAAACCTGTAATGCCTCCAACGTCGCCCCGCGACGACTTGGTTCCTCCGCACATGCTGCCGGATGTCCCGACGATTAAGCCGGGTGCTGGGTTTGGCGACGATATCAAGAAGGCTCCCGCTCCGAAGCCCAAGAAAATGGCTGGTGGTGGTATGGCTTCCTCTGCTTCGCGTCGGGCTGACGGCATCGCTGTGAAGGGTAAGACTCGCTGCAAGATGGTGTAACCATGAAGCGCAAGGTAAAACGATTCCAAGAAGGCGGGCTGGGCTACGAAGAAGCCCCAAAGCCGGGAAAGCAGTCGGATAAAAAATCTTCTGGCAAGAAGTCGGGTACTCGTATGACGGCTTCGCGCGGCATGGGAGCGAGCAGTGCTACTCCTTCTCGTCGCGTTAGTTCGATGGAGTTCATCAAGAAGTACGAGACTTCTGATCCGTCGAAGCGCGTTAAAGAAGAGGCCGAAACGACTGTTGAGCGAACCAAGTCTGGTTTGCCGGGGGATCGTTCTACCTCGTTTCGTGAACAGCGCGGGATTGCTAAGGGCGCTATGGACCTAGATCAAAAGGACGTTGATCGTGCTCTGAAGTCTATGAGGACCGTTGGTGAGGCGGCTGCGGCCACGGCTTTGGGTCAAGGTCTGAGCGTAGCGTCTAAAGCCAACCTCCCCTTGCGTCTTAAGCAAATGCTCCGCCGTCGTGAGACGGAGAAAGCGAATGTGGCGGAACGGGCCACAGATAAAGCTGGCGAAGCTGCCCGTAAAGGTATGTCTCGCCGGGGCATCCCGCGCTACGACGAAAGGTATCGCGCTAGTTCGGAAGGGTCTGACCGTCGCGCTGCCTATGCAGACGAATTGCCGGAAGGACTCAAGTTCAAGCGTGGCGGCGCTGTTAAGTCATCGGCCTCCAAGCGTGCTGACGGTATCGCTCAGAAAGGTAAGACCAAAGGACGGTTTATCTAAATGCAGCGCATCCCTAAATATACTGCGGGGATGTTCAAAAAGAAGATGCCCCGGTTTGGGTCATCCGGAGTTCGTATGCCTCGTATGCCTAAGCCTCCAAAGCCTCGTGCGAAGAAGTTCCAAGACGGCGGCGAGGTTGATGAGGTCATCGTCGGTCCCGGCGCTGCTCAGCAGGAATACTCTAACGAGATCTCGCAGAGTGAGAAGCGTAGAAAGGAACGTGCGTTAGCGGCAGAGAAGAGCCTCGTAAAGCGGTATCTAGCGGCGTCCAAAAAGGCCGGTGCTAAGAAGCCTGAGTCAGTAGAGATGGATCGGGAAACGCTCCGTCGTGAGTTCGATGCTTACATGCAAGAGCAGGAACTTAAGAAGAAGCAGGCTGAGGCTGAGTTCCGACGAGACATGAAGCAAGGCATTCGTACGGCCCGTAGCGGTGGCAAGATGGAGTCTTGCTGCCGTGGTGACGGCATCGCTTCACGCGGTAAGACACGAGGCAAGTTCGTATGATGGCTTCGCGTGGCATGGGGGCGATTGCAAAGGGCAAGGTTCCCCGTGCTAAGCGCCGTGGAGATAGCAAGCCCGTTATTGGTACGGGTAAGCCGATCAAGACCTTCAAGGAAGGCGGTGAGTCGAAGGTCAATCAGGCCGGAAACTACACCAAGCCGAGTATGCGGAAGAGTCTGTTTAATAGTATTAAGAATAGTGCGGTTCAGGGTACGGCAGCGGGTCAATGGTCAGCGCGAAAGGCGCAGTTGCTGGCTAAGCGATACAAGGCCAAGGGCGGCGGGTATAAGTCGTGAAGGCTCCCCAACAGTCCTTGAAGGCTTGGGGCGACCAGAAATGGAGGACGAAGAGTGGTAAACGATCTTCTGATACGGGTGAAAGATATCTACCGGAAGCTGCTATCAAAGCTCTTTCCCCAGCCGAGTATTCCCGAACCACCGCCGCCAAGCGTCGAGGCAAAGCCCAAGGCAAACAGTTCGTACAGCAACCCAAAGGGATTGCTGCTAAAACGCGCTCGTACCGCCAAAAAGGGAAGTAAGGGGAAGAAGTAGCTATGGAAACCGTTGAACTTCTAATCAAGGCGTGGCCTATCTTCTTAGGGTTTATCACCTTGGTCGTACTACTTGCTAAGATGGATAACCGTCTTGCCGTGGTCGAAGAGAAGATCAAGACCTTGTTTGAGTTGTTTAACAAGAAGATGGGCCGGTAATGGCTGACAAGACTACAGCTACAACTGACTTCAATCTCGACCTCAACACGATTGTGGAGGAGGCTTTCGAGCGTTGCGGTGCAGAATTACGTACCGGATATGAGTTCCGTACGGCTAAGCGTAGTCTTGCCCTTTTGCTGATGGACTGGGCCAACCGTGGTATCAATCTGTGGACTTTGGAAGAAGGCTCGCAGGTTCTGACCTACAACGTCGGCACTTATGACCTGCCTGTAGATACGGTTGACCTGCTTGACCACGTGATCCGAACGGGTTCCGGTACGAATCAGCAGGACATTAACATTACCCGTATCTCGTCGAGCACCTACCTGTCCATTCCGAACAAGAATGCGACGGGCCGCCCGATTCAGATTTGGATCAATCGTAAGACGGGTGCGACCAACGCTGCCAACGTTATCCAATATCCGCAGTTCACGGTATGGCCGAAGCCGGATAATACGACCACTTGGACCCTCGTCTACACGCGCTTGCGACGGATGCAGGACCCCGGTAATGGTGTGAATGGGCAGGATATCCCGTTCCGGTTCTTGCCCTGCATGGTGGCGGGTCTGGCCTATATGTTGTCGATGAAGATCCCCGGCGCGGAAGCCCGCACGGTTATGCTGAAGACTCAGTATGACGAGGCTTGGGAGTTGGCAGCGGGCGAGGATCGGGAAAAGGCTGCGGTTCGGTTTGTTCCGAGAGAGTCGTTCTTAGGCGGGTACTGAGATGCCTAATCGCTTTGCGAGTGGCAAACATGCGATTGCGGAGTGCGACCGGTGTGGATTCCGGTTCAAACTTCGGCAGTTAAAGTCTCTCGTTATCAAGACCAAGAACGTCAATATCTTGGTTTGCGCGGAGTGTTGGGAACCTGACCAACCGCAGTTGTCGCTCGGTCTTTACCCTGTCGATGACCCGCAGGCCCTACGGAATCCCCGTCCGGATTTGAGCTATTTTGAACCCGGCAATAATGGCGCGGGTGGTAGTAGAATGATTCAATGGGGCTGGGCACCTATTGGTGGTGCTAGGGCCGACGACGCGGGGCTTACCCCGAATGATTTAGTAGCCCAATGTTTAGTGGGCGATGTAACGGCTAGTTAGGAGAATTGAAAATGGCTATGACTTTGAAGGAACACGCCAAACTTCCGGCGAACAAGGCTCACGGTAAAAATGCTAAAGGCTTCCGGGCCGGTGGCAAGACCAACAGCGAAATGAAGAAGTACGGTCGTAATATGGCGAAAGTCATGAATCAGCGTAGTCCTGTTCGTAAGAGCAGCGGCCCGAGGTAAGTATCATGAAAGATATGGGCAAGATTAAGCCGAACACGGATTCGACCGGTGAGAACGGCTACCCTGAGAAGGATGTCAACAAAGGCGTTACGCACATGGATATGCGTGGTGCTGGCGCTGCCACGAAGGGTAAGAAGTTCGTGTCACAGATCAATCTCAAGAACAACGGCAAGGTCCGCGCTGGCTGGAGTTAATAGTCGATGAACTACGCGACTCTTACAACGTTGATACAACAGTACTGCGAATCCACGGAAACGTCGTTCGTAGCGAACATTCCTACGTTCGTTCAACTTGCAGAAGAGCGCGTATACAACACGGTTCAGATCCCGGCCATCCGGCGTAACCAGATCGGTACACTGACGATTGGTAATAAGTACCTGACGTTGCCTTCCGATTGGTTGGCGACGTTCTCGTTGGCGGCGATTGACCCAGTTACCAATGCCCAAGAGTTCTTGCTGGATAAGGATGTGAACTTCATCCGGCAGTCGTACCCGGACCCGGACGATCAGGGTAAGCCTAAGTACTATGCGATCTTTGACGACAACACGTTCATTCTGGGGCCAACCCCGGATTTGGCGTATCAGGTCGAGATGCACTATTACTACATCCCTCAGTCAATCGTGACGGCGGGTACCACGTGGCTTGGCGACAACTACGAGACTGTTCTGTTGTACGGATCACTGCGCGAGGCATACACCTACTTAAAGGGTGAAGCCGACATGATGCAGTACTACGAGCAGAAGTATCAGGAAGCGATGCAACAGTTGATGCGCCTTGGCGATGGCTTGAACCGTCGTGACTCGTACCGCAGTGGTCAGGTTCGCATACCGGTAACTAGCTAATGGCTATCTTTCAGACACAAACGATTAGCTTCCGACAGGAGATGCTACAAGGCGTCCACAACCTGCTTACGGATACGCTAAAGATGGCGCTGTATACGTCGGCCTCTAACATCAACGAGGATACGACTGTGTACACGACGACTGCCGAAGTGTCTGGCGGGAGTTATTCCGCAGGTGGTCAGATCATTACCGGCGCACAGATTAGTGCATCGAATGGTATCGTTTACGTCACCTTTAATAACGTTGTATGGACTCCGGCTACATTCACTGCGGCTGGCGGTTTGATCTACAACGTGAGCAAGGGCAACAAATCTATCGCTGTCTTGAGTTTTGGCGCGGACAAGACGGCTAGTGGCACGTTCACGGTGCAGATGCCCCCGAACACGTCGAACTCTGCGCTGCTACGCTTCACTTAAGGAGTTATTGAGATGTTTAACGAAAAGGCTAAGACAGCAGATGCAGTAGGCGCTGCTTTGGAGAAAGCTCTCGGTTCGACCGCTAAGGCTTCGGCTGGTGGCGTGTACCGCATCGAGTGCTTGGATAAGGACGGTAACCTGAAGTGGTCGGCTGAGTCGCACAACCTCGTGGTTGATGTGGGCTTGCAGGACATGAATACGAAGTACTTCACGGGCACGACTTATACGGCGGCTTGGTACCTTGGCTTGTATGGTGCCGGTGCTGCGAACACTCCGTCAGGCTCGGACACGATGGCTATACACCCCGGCTGGACTGAGATTACTCCGTATAGCAACGCGACTCGTCCGGCTGCTACGTTTGGCGCGGCGTCTTTGGCTGACCCGTCCATCATCACGAACTCGGGTTCCCCGGCGCAGTTCAACATCAATGCCTCATCGGTGGTTGGTGGTGCTTTCCTCGTGAGTAACAACACGAAGGGCGGCTCGACGGGCATCCTGTTCTCAGCATCGGATTTCCAATCCCCCGGCGACCGAACTGTGGCATCGGGTGACACGCTCAATGTCACTTACACGTTCAGCCTCGACGCGGCGTAAGGAGTAGTCATGGCTAAGTTTAAAAAAGGCGATGCCGTTAAGGTTCAAGCCGTCAATCCGCAAGGCCCTGTGCTTGCTCTCCGCATGGACGAGGAAGGTGTTATCTACTGCCTCGTTGAGTGGACTGACATTGAAGGCAAGATCCAGCAGCGGTGGTTTGCAGAAGACGAACTGACAGGGGTCTAAAATGCCCCTTATACTCGCTGACCGAGTAAACGAAACCTCGCAGATTATTGGTACCGGCACGGTTACCTTAGATGGGGCTGTGACTGGCTATCAGTCGTTTGCTGCTATCGGCAACGGGAACACGACCTACTACACCATAGCGCATCAAACGCTAACCGAATGGGAAGTGGGTATCGGTACGTATACGGCATCGGGTACGACCCTTGCTCGTAGCGTGGTTCTTGCGTCATCCAACAGCGGCAGTTTGGTTAATTTCTCAGCGGGTACTAAGAACGTATTCTGTGACCTCCCTGCGTACGCGGCCAACCGGCCAATTTTGGAGAGTCTGAATACCATCGCCGACGATTACACTCTGACAACAGGGCGTAATGGCGTGAGTGTAGGACCTGTTACTCTCGCTCCCGGCGCTGATGTGACTGTGCCTAGTGGACAGACTTGGTTGTTGTTAGGTTCAACAACGGGCAGCGGTGCCGGTACTATCGCTACTGTCGGCAAAGCAATCGCAATGGCGATTGTGTTCGGAGGTTGATTAGATGGCTAACCCAAATATCGTCAGCGTTAGCGCCATATACGGCGAGAACTCATTAACGGCACTCAGCACCACAAGTGCAACGAGCATCGTGAGCAACGCTGCATCTAGCGGTAAGGTCTACAAGATCAATAGCCTCATCGTGGCGAACGTGGATGGCACTAGCAACGCTGACATCACTATCAACATCTACAGTCAGGCTGCTCTTGGCGGCACGGCTTTCGCGTTGGCTTCAACGGTATCTGTTCCTGCTGACGCGACGTTGGTGGTCATTGACAAGAACACTTCGATCTACCTGAAGGAAAATCAGTCAATCGGTGCGATTGCTAGTGCGGCAAATGATTTAGTAGTTACTGCTTCTTGGGAAGAGATTAACTAATGACGCTTCGCTACACAGGCGGAGTCATTCAAGCGGCTGCGCCTACAGTTAGTGCTAGTTCTGCAAAGGGAGTCTGGTTGATGAGCCAGATCCTTCCGTATCGTGCTGCGGGAACATGGCCTGTCGTTGGCTATACCGAATACAAAATCTTCACCGCATCCGGTAACTGGACTGCGCCGACTGGTGTGACAAGCGTTGAATACCTTGTTGTAGCGGGGGGAGGAGCAGGCGGAACTGGATATGGCGGAGGCGGCGGTGCTGGAGGTATGCGCACTGGAACCGGTATGACGGTTACGCCCGGCTCTACCTACACGATTACAGTTGGTGCAGGCGGCACAGGCAGTGGATCAAACCCCGGAGGCAACGGCTCTAACTCCGTATTCAACGCGATCACTTCAACCGGTGGCGGAGGTGGTGGCGGAACTGGACAAAATGGTGGTTCCGGTGGTGGCGGGGGTTACTACAATACTTCCGGCGGCACAGGTAATACTCCGGCTGTTTCCCCGTCTCAAGGAAACAATGGCGGCGCGAACAGTGGCCCCGGCTACGGAACAGGTGGCGGTGGTGGTGGTGCCTCAGCAGCAGGGCAGTCAACCGGCGCAATAAATCAGCCCGGAGGCGCGGGAGGCGCTGGCACTTCGTCATCAATTTCTGGCTCGTCCGTTACTTACGCAGGCGGTGGCGGTGGCGGGGCAAACTACAATGGTGGCCCTGCTCCTTATGCTGGAGCGGGTGGTGCTGGCGGTGGCGGAGCGGGAGGATTTAACGCAACTGCGCCTTATGCTGCCGCTGGAACTGCTGGAACTTCTAATACAGGCGGTGGTGGCGGTGGGGCTGCAAATGGCCCTGCGGGTGGCAACGGCGGCTCCGGCATCGTCATCCTCAAGTACACCGTACCCGTACAGTCTGTCGTAGCCACGTTCACCTCTACCGGCACTTGGACTGCCCCGAGCGGTGTCAGCGAGGTTGAGTATCTCGTTGTCGCGGGTGGTGCGGGTGGTGGAAATACGATTGGCGGCGGTGGCGGCGCAGGCGGGTTTAGAACTGGTACTGGGCTTTCAGTAACAGCCGGAACCGATTACACCATTACGGTGGGTTCTGGCGGCGCTGGTGCAACAGTCAGAGGCACGATTGCGACAAGTGGTAACAACTCCGTATTCAGCACGATAACATCCGCTGGTGGTGGTGGCGGTGCAAGTTTTTATAATGCCAGTGCGCCTGCAAGCGCGGCCAGTGGTGGGTCTGGTGGCGGCGGTTCTGGGGTTTTATCTCCGGTTGGCGCAACTACGGGTGGTGCAGGTAACACTCCATCTACATCCCCATCGCAAGGCAATAATGGCGGTTCTGGATCGTATGCTGGGACCGCATCTGCGGCATCAGGCGGTGGCGGCGGCGCAAGCGCGGTGGGAGCAAACGCACCAAATGTTAATACGCCGGGAAGTGGCGGTAACGGCACAGCATCATCAATTTCTGGCTCATCTGTAACGTACGCAGGCGGCGGCGGTGGTGGTAATCACAGCGCAGGCGGTCAACCCGCTGGAACAGGTGGCACGGGCGGCGGTGGAAACGGCGGCGCAAACGGCGCAGCAGGCTCAAACGGGACGGCAAACACAGGCGGCGGCGGCGGTGGCGGTGGATTTTTGGCATCGCCAGCAACTGACGGCCCCGGCGGTACTGGCGGCTCTGGCATCGTCATCCTCAAATACAACCTCGGCTCTGCCTCAATCTTCACGTTCAAGTCATCACAGCGATGGACTGCTCCTGCTGGTGCCGTGAGCGTTGACTACCTCGTTGTAGCGGGGGGCGGTGGCGGCGGCGGCGCTGGTTCAACATACGCAAATGGTGGCGGTGGTGGCGCTGGCGGGTTTCGCGTCGGTTCTGGTTTATCAGTTACCGCCGGGACTGATTACACAATAACTATCGGCGGCGGAGCCAGCGGCGGTGCTGCTTATGCCGGAGGAAGTAAAGGCTCCGATTCTGTTTTTTCTACCATTACATCGACCGGCGGCGGTGGTGGATCAGGGTTTAATGGCGCTGGAAGCACGGGCGGTTCTGGCGGCGGCGGTGGTGGATACACAAATGCGCCGGGATCAACAACGGGTTATGCAGGAAATACCCCATCTACTTCTCCGTCTCAAGGAAATAACGGTGGTAATGGCGTAAATAGTGTTTCTCCTGATAGTTGCGGTGGCGGCGGTGGCGGCGCAAATGCTGTTGGTAGTAATGGTAGTAGCGGCGTGGGCGGCGCTGGAGGAAGTGGCACAGCTTCTTCGATTTCTGGTTCTTCTGTAACTTATGCCGGTGGCGGCGGTGCTGGCGGGTCAATTACTGGCGGTGCCGGAGGTTCGTCACTTGGCGGTACTGGCGCAAGCGGAAACACCAATGGTGCGTCTGCGCCAAATGCAAACACCGGGAGTGGCGGCGGTGGCGGCGGCGGTGGCGGCGGCGGCGGCGGCACAACGGGTGGCAATGGAAGTTCCGGCATCGTAATTGTCAAGGTCAATTTCACATGAAAACATATCAATTAATGGGCATTGATACGGCGATGCACTTGCTGCGTCCCGGTGCAAAGTGGGAAATCAGCAACCGCGAAATTACGCGGTGGGATGACCCGCGCCCGAAACCGTCGTGGGACGAGGTCATGTTCACGGTGGAGAAGATCAAGGAACTTGAGGACGCTGTGCCGACGATCCTGCTTCCTGAACAGCAAAAGGCTTTTGAAGACTACGTTGCTCAAATTGAACAGGCTAACGCTGCTTGATTACTTACAACCTATTCCCCACGGCGGTTGCCAAATTTGAACTTGGTAGAGACTTTTCTGCCGAGGAACTAACGTTCGTAGACGAGCAGCCGATGCACAGCAATCAAGGCAACACCACAAGCGATGACCGCTATGTGCTGCGTCACGACACGATGGCAAGCCTGAAAGAGTTTGCAGAGAATTCGGTCAACGAGTACCTGAAGTCAATCTATGCCCCGAAGCATGAAGTGTCGATGCGGCTTACTCAGTCGTGGCTGAACTACACCAAGGCGGGGCAGTACCACCACAAACACGCGCATCCCAACTCGTTTGTGTCGGGTGTGTTGTACCTCAAGGCAGCGCGGGAGCGGGATAAAATCTACTTCTACAAAGACGGCTATCAGCAGGTCAAACTGCCGACCGACAACTACAACGTGTACAACAGCGACTCGTGGTGGTTTGAGGTAGGCGCAGGTGACTTGATGCTGTTTCCGTCAAATCTCACGCACATGGTGGAAACCGTGCAGGGCGAGGATCGCGTATCTTTGGCGTTTAACACTTTTCCGGTCGGCTACGTTGGTGACGAAAGCAGCCTGACCGCTTTGCATTTGGAGAATTGATATGGCTCATTTTGCTGAATTAGATGATAACAACGTCGTCAAGCGCGTCATCGTTGTAGCCAATAAGGATACATCGGATGCCCATGGCACCGAGGTCGAGAGCATCGGCGTGGCGTTCTGTCAGAAGTTGCTCGGTGGAAACTGGAAACAGACTTCCTACAACGGGAACATCCGTAAGAACTACGCCGGAGTCGGCTATACCTACGATGCAAGTATCGACGCATTCGTACCACCAAAGCCCTATCCGTCGTGGGTGCTGAACTCCAGCACGGCTCAGTGGGAAGCCCCTGTACCTATGCCGTCTGATGGCGGAATGTATTCTTGGGACGAGGCCACTCAATCTTGGATTCCTAGTACAGGAAACCCGACCGTTTAAATTAAAGGTGCAGTGTTATGCCTAACGTAATTAACGCAACTACTGGCGGTATCGTCTCAACAGGCGACAGCACTGCTACGCTCGATATTCAAACGGGCGGCACGAACGCAATCTCCATCAACGCGACACAAGATGTCACGATGGCTAACGGGGATCTCAACGTCAGTGGCGGTTCTGTTTCAGACAGTGCAGGTAACGTGCGAAGCGTTCCGCAGTCGGGTAGTGCCAAGACCACTTCGTACACCTTAGCCATTGGTGACAATGGTGACTTCGTTCAGGTCGGGTCAGGCGGTTCTATTGTAATCCCCGATGCGGTGTTCTCAGCCGGTAACGTGGTGTCGATCTTCAACAACACCTCGGGAAACATCACGATTACCTGCACCATCACCACGGCTTACATTGCGGGAACCGACTCCGACAAAGCCACGATGACGTTGGCAACGAGAGGTCTTGCAACGATATTGTTCATCTCAGGCACTGTTTGCGTGGTCAACGGGAACGTCAGTTAATGAGCGGTATTCTTCAGATCCTGTTGGGCGGAAGTCAGGCACCTGCCGTCGATCCTTACTTCTATTCGGTCACCTCGCTGCTGCACGGCGATGGCACCAATGGTGGCCAGAACAATACGTTCTTGGACTCGTCTACCAACAACTTCACCATCACGCGCAACGGGAACACCACCCAAGGCTCGTTTAGCCCGTTTAGTCAGACGGGGTGGAGCAACTATTTTGATGGAACTGGAGATTCAATAAAAATAAGCAGCGGAATTACTAACCAATTCGCTCCGGGTTCAGCATTTACTTGTGAAGGATGGTTTTACCTTAATAATTCTTCTGCATCGCAAATGTTATTTTGCGTTGGCG
>Ga0209770_10000092_pt1 | contig 52295 bp, 20 predicted proteins | sample LauGreSu1BDMLBDD_2_FD_187572 | JGI IMG/M metagenome (GOLD analysis project Ga0209770, IMG submission 187572) | Freshwater lake microbial communities from Lake Michigan, USA - Su13.BD.MLB.DD (SPAdes) (version 2) | ecosystem: Environmental > Aquatic > Freshwater > Lake | place: Lake Michigan, USA... | reverse complement strand
GGACGCCCGCCTCGGCCTCTTTCAGAATCCCAACGATCTGGCTCTCAGTGAATTTCGATTTACGCATGACCACTCCTGAGCCAGGAGCAGTCTAATGCCGACCGTTCAGTTAATGGGGGAGCTTACGCCAGGGCACGGGACCCACCGCCAGGAGATGCCTCATAGGTGTGCCAACAATACGATCGATTCCCCGCCGCATACGCATTGCGTAACCGCTTTCGCCAGGCGTAATTGCAGCCGCCCCGCTGGATCCGCCAACTGGTTGCGTTCAAGGCAGTTAGCGGGTGGCCCGCTTCCTGCTAGTCTCACGGCGCGCCATCAGGTTTCGGCGACAAAGGAGCGATTTGAAATGAAACGTGTTCTCACTCTGGCCATCGCGGGCGTGTTCGCCCTGCTGGTATCCACGCAGGCGCAGGCCCAAACCTATACGTTCACCGCAGCCCTGCATGGCGGCAACGAGATCCCGGCGGTCAGCACCGGGGCGGCGGGCACCGCGACCGTCACGCTGAACGCGACCACCGGCGTCCTGACCTATCGAGTCGACGTTTACAACATGCCCGTGGGCACGACGGCTGGTCACTTCCACGTCGGCGCCCCTGGCGTCGCCGGCCCGACGGTGATCAACTTCACCGTTCCGACCGGCATCTCCAACGACTTCGCAATTTCCGGGACCGCGACGAGCGCCGACTTGTCGCCGCGCGCGGCGCAGGGCATTGGCTCGTGGGAGGACTTCCAGCAGGCGTTGCTGCTCGGCAACATGTACATCAACGTGCACAGCACCAACAACGCCGGCGGCGAGATCCGCGGCCAGGTTACGCGAGTTCAATAACGACCCCGGGGCTTGGGACTTGGGCGCGCCCCAGGCCCCAATCCTCCAAGCCCCAGCCCGCGAGGAGCTTCAGGATGTCGAGGCGGCCCAGCTGCGCGACCGTGGCTTCGACCGCTTGCGCGCAGTGCTGCTCAGTCGTGACGTCGGCTGGTGCCAAGACCCATCGGGGGCCGAGGGCGCGCACTGCCGCAACCGTGTTGTCGGCCTTCCCACGTGAACGGTTGTAAACCAGCACTACATCCGCTCCCATCGAGTATGCTTGACAACCAAGACCTCGTTGCCGACCTCCCGGGTTTCCTGGCGGAAACAGCCGCGCTTGCGACGATCGCAACTCACATCAGGGACTCCGGGTCAGGCGAAATCCGGCATCCCAAAGATTTCCAGAAACACCGAGAAGGTCAGCACAATCATCAGCAAGTCGTTGTTGAAGGTCTGATTGATGGTGAAGCCCGGCTGCGCGTATCGCGTCTTGAGCCGCTCTACTGCCTCTGGATTAAAGTATCCCCGCTTCTTGATGTACTCGTACGAAAGTAGTTCGCGTACCCAGGCGGGTCCTTGGTCAAGCAGGGCCGGGCTGCCCGGCGCTACAAAGGCAAATTTCCGCCTGTCTGTCACCACAGCTGGCACATAGCGCCCAGCCAAACGCTTGAGCAGCTGCTTTTCTTTGTCGCCCTTCAACAGCAGAGCCGGTGCCAGAGTGCGGGTGAACTCCACCACTCCCGGGTCCAGAAAAGGATAGCGAGCTTCTACCGAGTGGGCATACGCCACGCGGTCCCCATGGTCGGCCAGCAGGTGGTCAGCCAGGCGCAGTTTGAAGTCCACATAGGATCGCTGGTGCAGCGGGTGGCGGCCGCGCAGCTTGTCCCGGTCCACGAGCTCGTGTCCGGTGCAGTCGAACTGATCCAGCTGCGCCACCACCCCCTCAGCGTAAAGCGCCTCACGGACCTGACGAAATTCATGCAAATCGCGCTCGTAGTGGAAGTTTCGGTCGCCCCACAATCGCTCGCGAACCTCCCTCTCCAGTTGGGCCTCCAATTCGCCTTCTTGCTCAAAGTCGGCGCGTGTGGTGTCGAGGCGGTAGCCGATATATCCGGCAAAGAGTTCGTCAGCCCCCTCCCCGGTGAGGACAACCTTCAGCCCACTCTGGTGGACCATGGCCGAAAGAGCCAGAGAACAGGTGTTGTAGGAATCCTTCAGCGGAGACTCCGCCCGCTCTACGGCTTGCCACAGCCGTTGGCCAATATCAGCCGCGTGAAAGACATACTCATGATGCGTGGACCCGAGATGAGCGGCCATCAAGTGCTGATAGACACGTTCATCGATCCGGGGGTCGTCGAAGCCGATCGAAAAAGAGTGGCGCTGCTCAGCACTAAGGCTCTTGATTAGTCCGGCAATGAGGGACGAGTCCAACCCGCCGCTCAGGTAGAAGCCCACCGGCACATCGGCCTGCAGCCGGTACGCGACTGCCTGGCGAAGTTTTTCCTCCAGCTCCTCAATGCAAGCTGCCTCATCAGCCGGAACCCCCAACTCACTGCTGGGCGGGTAAACCAGATCCCAGTACTCAACGAGCTGGCTGCCCTGCTGGTCTACCAGCAGGTAATGACCGGGCTTCAGGGACCGGATGCCGGCGAAAAGCGTCCGCGGACTAACCAGTCCCGGAAAACAGAGCATCTGGTCCAAACCCGTCAGGTCGACCTTAGGCTCTACTCCGGGATGCTTAAGAAGGGCTCGGATCTCAGAGGCAAACAGCCACTGTCCTTGGGTCTCGGTGTAAAACAGAGGAGCAATGCCGACATGGTCACGAGCCAGCAGAAGGCGATCCTGTCTTCGGTCGTACAGCGCCAGGGCGAATTGCCCGTTCAGGCCGGCCAGAAATCCGCAGCCCTGCTCCTCGTAGAGGTGAACCAGCACCTCCACGTCGCAGGCTGACCTGAACCGGTGCCCTCGGGCCAGCAGGCCCTGCCGCAGTTCACGGTAATTGAAGATTTCTCCATTACAGATGAGGGCGATGGAGCCATCCTCGCTGAAGAAGGGCTGGTTGGCTTCGGCGGAGAGATCCATGATGGCGAGTCGGCGAAACCCGAAGCCGAGGCCTTTCTCGAGGTGGATGGCGTGGTCATCCGGACCGCGCAAAGCCAAGGCCGCGCTCATCGCGGCCAGAGCGCCTGGATCGATGTGTCCATGCCCGCCTGGAGCGAAGATACCGGTGATGCCGCACATTGCCTTAGAAATCTCCGCTCAGCTCTTGCAGCGACCGGTCGAAGTCTCGTTGCTCTTGCCGCCCCTCGGCGCCAAGCAACTGCTCCCGTAACCCTTCCAGTGTCTGGGCTGGATCCGTGGCCAGTATCTCCAGAACCTGACGCAGCTCAGCTGCGCGCTTGGCCATGGTCTGCGCGGTGAACAAGGCTTCGTCGTACTCGACGAGGATCTCCAGGGTGCCCTTGTCGTGATCCTCCTGGAACTCCACGTTCAGATCAAGCTTGCAGCCGGTCCGGCAATCAGCAAATTTTGAAACGCGCAGACCCTCCAGACCCAGAACGCCATGATCGGTGTTGTGCAGGATGAGCATGGCCCCAAAGACAGGATGGCGGCTCTCGTCTCTGGTCAGGCCCAGGTCCTCGACCAGCCGATCAAACGGATACTCCTGGTGTTCAAAGGCTTCGGTGACTCCTTGGCGCACTTGCGCCAGCATCTCCGCTAAAGAATCAGTTGGCCGCAGCGTAGAGCGCAGGGGCAGCATGTTAATGTAGCAACCGATCTGCTTTTCTACTTCCGGATGAATGCGGCCGGCTACTGGAGTGCCCACGATCAGCTCATCTTGTCCTGACCAATTCCACAGCCAGCTCGTCACTGCTCCCAACAGCGCTATAAACAGCGTGACTCTCTGCGACCGGCACTGTTCCTGCAGCGCTGCCACGGTCGCCCGTTCTAGAACCATGAGACTCGTTGCACCTCGTCCTCCCTGGACCGGCGGTCGCGGTCGGTCCGTGGGCAGGTTCAGCACCGGCAATTCTCCGGAGAGTCTGGTCTGCCAATACCTCCGAGCCGCTTCCCCGCCCGCCTGATTCTGCCAGGCAGCCCAATCCCGGCACTGAAGCCCCAGGTCGGGCAACGGGCTGGGCTCTGCGTGCAGTTGGGCACGGTAGACAGCCTCCAGCTCCCTGAACATCACGGCCATCGACCAGCCGTCAAAGATGATGTGGTGGGCATTGAAGAAGAGCACATGGCGGTCGGCTGCCAGGCATAGCAGTTCGGCCCTGACGAGCGGCCCCTGCGCCAAGTCAAAGGGCTTGGGGGCCGCCTGCTGTATCCAGGCACGAGCGGCGAGATCCGGGTCCTGCTCTGTGCTCAGATCGGTTCTTGTCAGAATCGGCGCCCACGCGCCTCCCACACGCTGCCGCGGTGTCCCATAAACCAATGCGAAGGTGGTCCGCAGGGATTCATGGCGCTCGACCACGAGGGCGATGGCCCTCTCCAGGGCTGACACCCCCAGTTCTCCCTCCAGTAGCAGGGCGCCGGCGATGTTGTACTGCTGGGAGGCGCCGCGCACCTGGTCAATGATCCACAGTCGTTTTTGGGCGTGTGACAGTTCGTAGTCTTGCTGGTCCGGCAGCTTGGGGACGGGTCCCGCCGAGCGCTTGTTTCTGCCAGCCAATACTTTGGCCAAGCCAGCCACCGTCGGCGCGTTAAACAGGGCACTCAGCCCCAAGTCCACTCCCAGGCGCTGGTGAATTCGGTTCACCACTTGGACAGCCTTCAGACTGTGCCCGCCAATGGAGAAGAAATCATCGTGGATACCGATTCCCTCTCGGTTCATGACCTCGTGCCAGATCTTCAGCACTTCGGTCTCCAGCAGGCTGAGCGGCTCCGGGGCTGCCGCACGTGCCACTGGAATTGACGGCGCCGGCAGGGCCCGGCGGTCCAGTTTTCCATTGGCGCTCAGAGGCAAAGCGGGGAGCACGGTCAGATGAGCGGGGATCATGTGGCTCGGTAGATACGCAGCCAGGTGCCGGCGTACAACATCGAGATCCACGTTTTCCCCGGCCACTACATAGGCGACGAGGACGGCCTCACCACTTAAGTGTCTAAGCGCAACAGCCGCCTCACGCACTCCGGGGCAGACACGCAGGCACTGCTCCACCTCGCCCAACTCGATGCGATAGCCGCGCACCTTGACCTGCTCGTCCGCTCGTCCCAGATATTCCAAGCTGCCGTCAGGGAGCCAGCGGCCACGGTCACCACTGCGGTAGAGCCGGCTGCTCGTCCACCGGGGGTCGGTCACAAACCGCTCGGCCGTCAGCGCCGGATTGCCATGATATCCGCGAGCCAATCCTGCGCCGCCGATGTACAGCTCCCCGACCACACCGATCGGGGCAAGACCCCCGTCTCGGTTCAGAATTGCGATCCGAGTATTGGCAATGGGCTTCCCGATGAGTATGCGACGCCCCCCTGGCTCCAACTGGCAGGCGGCGCAGCCCACTGTGGCCTCGGTGGGGCCATACTCGTTGTAGACCTCCATCCTAGGATTCAACTGATGCAGGAGTTCCACATGCTCAGGCAGCACCGCCTCCCCGCCCAGAATGGCCACCTGCACATTGGTCAGCTGCAGACCGAGCTCGCGCGCCAGCAACAGGTGCGACGGTGTGATCTTCACGGCATTTACTTCGGTCTGCGGATCAAAGACCTGGCGCAATACCTCGTCCGGCCCCAGCCCCGACGAGAAGACCCGCAGGCTTCGTCCGCGGGTCAAGGGACAGAAGATACTGGTCACGGTCAGGTCAAAAGACAGCGGCGTATGCAGGGCGAAGTTACCGATCGGCCTCTCGCCGAAATAATGGCGGTCAGCCCACTGCACGTAATTGGCCAGGCTGCCAGTGCTGATCGCGCAGCCCTTCGGCTTTCCGGTGGACCCCGACGTGTAGAGCAGGTAGGCCAGGTCTTCGGGCGCACCAGTGCTTTGGAGGTCAGCGCTGCGGCGGCTGGTTGCCCGGCTGATCTCCACTACGTCACAATCCTCCAGCGCTGGCACCGTTGCGTCCGACAGGACCAGTCGGCAGCCGCTGTCGGCGGCCATATACCGCAGTCTCTCGACGGGATAGGCTGGGTCGAGCGGTACATACGCGCCACCAGCCTTGAGCACTCCGAGAAGGGCGACCGGCACCCAGACCGATGGCTCCAGGTGTATACCCACAAACGTCCCGCGGTCTACGTCGTACTGCTCGCGCAGAAAGTGGGCCAGGCGATTGGCCTTCCGGTTGAGTTCTGCGTAGCTCAGTTCACCTTCAGGGCCAATCACAGCCACGGCTTCTGGACAGCGCGCCACTTGCGCAGCGAAAAGCTCCAGCACTGAGGCAGCGGGGAAATCTACGCGGGTGTCGTTAAATTCTGCCAGCAGGCGATGGCGCTCCTCGGCCGGGAGCATCTCTATCTCGCCCAGTGTTTGTTGGGGATCAGCGACTAGAGCGTCGAGGATCTCGGCAAAGTATCTGGCGAAACGAGCGATGGTCTGCGGAGCGAACAAGTCAGTCCGGTACTCAAAATTCAGGCACAGGACGCCCTCCTGCTCGACAATATCGAGGTTCAGATCGAACTGGCATGCCTTCTTGTTCGGCGCACAGGGTGAGATGGCGAGGCCGCCGAGGCGCAGCACCCGGGCGTCCGCTTGCTCATAGGTGAAGAGTGTGTCGAAGAGTGGCTGGCGGCCAGTGTCCCTGGCGACCCCTAGCTTTTCCACCAGCCGCTCAAAGGGATAGTCGGCCCGGGCATAGGCCTCCAGGCAGACCTGCTTGACTTGGTTCAGATACTCGGCAAACCGTACTGTCCCCTTCGGCTGCAGCCAGAGGGGAAGGGTAGTGGCTGTCATGCCCAGCAGACGGGAGAACTCCCCGTGGTGCCGCCCGGAAGTGACCGTGCCCACCATCAGATCGTCCTGACCAGTGAGCTTGTGGAGCAGGACCCCGTAGGCCGACAGCAGCACCATGTAAGGAGAAGCGTGTAACCGCCGGGACAGCTCGCGGATGCCCTCGGCCGGATGGCGAGCCGCATAACTGGCCCCGGCGAACATGGTCTGCTTCGGCCGGTGAAAATCGAGGGGCAACTCGAGGCGCGGCAGCTCGCCTCCCAGCTTAGCCAGCCAGTAGGATTCCTGGGCCGCACAGTCAGGGCTTTGGAGAAATCCCTGCTGCCAGCGCACGTATTCCCGGTACTGGACCCCGGCGGGCGGCAATTCCGCCCCCTGATAGAGGGCCATCAGCTCCTGGAAAAGGACATTGAGCGAGATGCCGTCAAGTGCGATGTGATGGGTGTCCATCAACAACAGATGTCGCGCTGGCCCCAACTCCACAACCTCGGCCCTGACCAGAGGCGGCTGGTGAAGGGCAAAGGGCCGGATGAAGGCGCTCAGTAATTCGGCCTCCTCCCCTTCGCGTCCCGACCGGCGGGTGAGCTCAAAGGCGGCCTCCGCGTGGACTTGCTGAATCAATTGGTCTTCGTGGAGTTCAAAGCCGGTGCGCAGGCTCTCGTGGCGATCGACAACGTGCTGACCGCACGCCTTCAGTCGCTCCACGTCCAGTTGCCCCTCTACCAGCCAACCGCCGGATAAATGGCAACTCAGTTCCCCGCCCTCCAGCTGGCTGAGCACATACATGCGCTGCTGAGCCGAGGACATGGGGAAGGCGGCTGCCGGGGTCAGAGGTTTTCCGCCCTGCCAAAAACCGGCGGCCAGCATCTGCTGCACGCTCTCCCGTACGGCCACAACAATCCGCTCAACGTCGGCATCGGTGTGCGCCGTGGATAAAAAGCAGATGCGCCGTTCCCAGGTGTACACGCCCTGTTCCATCAGCAGATGGAAAAACAGATCCAGCTCCAGAGGTTTGAGCACACTGCTGTACTGGCCGTAGGACTCGAAGCGGAACTGCGAGCCAAAGTGCACCACGCGCATGGGGACACCCGCCTCGGCAAAGAACGAGTCCAGGGTATTGGCCAAACGTTCCATGCGCAGGTTGACCTGCTGCTGAAGCGCTGGCCCCTGGTCGCGCAGATGCTGCAGGGCCGCCCGAGCACTGGCCATCGTCAAGGGATGCTTACAAAAGGTGCCACCAAAGAAGGTGGTCTGGGCCGAGGGTACGGAATCATCCCCATACTGCCACCACCCTCCGTCGATGCCATCGAGGTATCGGGACTGGCCCGCCACGATGCCGATAGGCAGGCCTCCCCCGACGATTTTGCCGTACACCACCAGGTCCGCGTGAATTCCAAAATGGGCCTGGGCTCCGCCGGGGTGAATACGGAAACCAGTGATCATCTCGTCGAAAATCAGGGCCACGCCCAGTTCCTGGGTCAGGGCGCGCAACTGATGCAAAAACTCTCGGGGCTGCAGGTCAGGCCTTCGGCTCTGCACTGGTTCTACCAGGACTGCTGCCAACTCTCCGGCGTGCGCCCTGATGGTACTCAGGGCCTCTGGCATCCCGTAGTTAAGCACCAACAGGTCGTTCACCATTCCTTGGGTGATGCCCGGGGCAAGAGGGTAGACCCCGTCGGCATCAGCCACCCCCAGCACCACTTCCGAGTTGCCGTGATAGGCGCCGGCAAAGATGGCGACCTTTGGGCGTCCGCTGACGGTGCGTGCCAGGCGCAGGGCCGCACTCACCGCCTCTGAGCCAGTGTTGCAGAAGGTCACTCGCTCAGTGCCAGTCATTTCGATGATCAGCGAGGCCACCTCGCCAGCCAGATCATTCTGCGGCGCAAGTTCGAACCCCTCCTGCAATTGTGCCTGAATCGCCTCGACGATAAAGTCGGGCCGGTGGCCGAAATAGCTCACCCCGTAGCCCATGGCGATGTCGACGTATTGGTTGCCATCCACATCCCATAAGCGGGCGCCTTCGGAGCGCGAAGCGACAATGGGGTAGGCCATTTCCTTGAGGATTCGGCGGAAAGACAGGGAGTTCACCCAATCGGCCAAGTGGCGACGGTGCTTCTGGCTGTACGCTCTTGACCCGGCCGTTTTGCGGGTATAGCGGTCGATCAGCTGCTGGATGAATTCCCGCTGCCCCGGCGCAAGCCCCTCATCATCGTCTAACTTCATGAAGCGGAAATTTAACGGCGCGCGCTTTGGCTCTGCTGCGAACTCGGGTACGGGCGATGGTCTTTCCCTGTCGACCCCGCCCCGCAACATCTCGAGCTGCCGATCCATTAACTCCCTCATGGACTGGAGCTGAAGTGCTATGACCCGCTCCACTGCATTCTCTCCAGCACGTGTCCCTTCGCTCTGCGGGGACAGCGGCAAGGGTTGCGCCTCCTCGACTGCCGGCGCCAGGCGGGCGATCAACCCTGCGACACTGGTGAGCGAGGTGGCGCCTTGAAAGAACAGTTCCAACGGAATCTGGACTGCAAAACGCTTCTCGAAGAGCTGCCGTGTTTCCGACAGCATCAGCGAATCCAGGCCCAGTGCAAAGAGATCCGCATCCACGTCGAGGGCCCCAGCATCGATGCCGCTCACCTGCTGGATGATTTCTTTCAGGCTGTCCAGAATTGCGGCGGCATTGGTTTGGAGGCCGTCCGTGGGAGGCATATTCATATTCATATTCAGTGCTACCGGGAGATTCGCCAAGGGAGAGGGCTCGGGTTGGCGTGGGATGGCTGCCTGACGTGGGGGGGCAATCCAGTGACGCTGGCGCTCGAAAGGGTAGGTGGGTGCGGCCACCTTGCGCTTCTTCCAGGGTCGGTGAAAACCCTCCCAGTCCAGGTCTACGCCGTGCGTATAGAGTTGGCCCGCGCTGGATAAGATTTCCTGCCAGTTGTTGCCGCCCTGGCGGAGGGAGGATACGAAGAGACCGTGTCCCAACGTGTGCCGAGCCAGGGGCCCCAGCACTGGCCTGCCTCCTAATTCGACAAAGATCTCGGCGCCCGCTGCAGCCAGAGCCTGGACCCCTGCTCCGAAACGCACGGGCTCGCGCAACTGGCGACACCAGTACGCCGCGCCAAACTCAGTCTTGGCTGCCAACTGCCCGGTTGTATTGGCGGCCAGAGGCAGGCGCGGCGCAGCGTATTGGACTCGAGAAGCCGCGGCCTCGAAAGGGGCCAGCATCGGCTCCATCAATGCTGAATGAAAGGCGTGGGAGACCCTCAGGAGCGTGGTGCCGATGCCCCGCTCTTCCAAATGTCGGCACAACTGCTCTACTGCCCTGGTCTTGCCAGATACAGTCAGGCTACCCGGGGCATTGTAGGCGGCAATTTCCACATCGCTGGACAAGAGCGGACCCACCACTTCCTCGCCAGCTAGTACCGCGGCCATGGACCCGCCCGGAGGCAAGGCTTGCATCAATTGAGCACGCAGCGCCACCAGGGGGATGGCATCTTCCAGGCTGAAGACCCCTGCGACGCATGCAGCGGCGTATTCGCCGATGCTATGGCCAGCCGCCAGCTCGGGTACCACGCCCCACGAGCGCCAGAGCTCGGCGAGCGCGTATCCGATTGAAAAAATCACGGGCTGGGTGTATTGAGTCTGGGCCAGCATTTCCTCACTCGCCTGCGCTCCGTAGAGCAGGTCCATCAAAGAACGATCAAGATGGGGGCGAAAGAGAGCCTCGCAGCGCTCCAGTGTTTCCCTGAAGACGGGATGGTGCTCGTAGAGCTCTTGTCCCATGCCCACGTATTGAGCGCCCTGTCCGGTGAAGAGAAAGGCAACCTTGCCGCGCGCCGCGCCAGAAGGGCCTGCCCAGAGGCCAGAGACCTGTTCACCACGCACGTGGGCCTCCAGTCGGTGGCCCAGCTCCTTGCGCTCGGCTCCCACCACCGCCAGCCTGCTGCTGAAGTGGTCCCGCCCGGCATGCGCCGTATAGCTCAGGTCCGCCAGCTTGATCGGCCGTCCGCTCCCCAGGTAATCCCGGTAGTGGCCCGCCAGTTCGCGCACTGCCTCCTTGCTCTTCGCCGAGAGGCAGAGTAAGTGCACGGGCGGTTCACTGCTTTCGTCTTGCTCTTCGAGTGGCGGGGCTTCTTCGACGATAACGTGGGCATTGGTCCCCACAAAGCCGAAGGAACTAACTCCAGCCAGACGGCGGCCGAACCCTGCCGGCCACGGCTGTCCGTCTGCCACTACCCGCACCGGCAAGCTCTCCCACGGCAGATGAGGATTGGGCCTCTGAAAATGCAGGTGGGGCGGGATCTGGCCTTCTTGCAGGCTCAGCACCACCTTGATTAACCCGGCGATGCCAGCAGCAGCCTCGAGGTGGCCGATATTCGTTTTAACTGATCCGATGAGCAGTGGCTCTGCGTTCGAATGCCCCTCGCCGTACACTGCTGCCAGGGCCCCCACCTCAATGGGATCTCCTAAAGGCGTGCCCGTGCCGTGCGCTTCAACGTAGCTCACATGGCCGGGTTCAACTCCGGCATTTTGCAGAGCCTGGCGCAACACGGCCTGCTGCGCCGGTCCATTGGGCACGGTCAGTCCCCCGCTTGGCCCGTCTTGGTTCACGGCTGAGCCGCGAATGACCGCCAGAATCCGATCCTGCGCGACCACCGCGTCAGACAGCCTCTTGAGCACGACGATGCCGCATCCCTCGCCGCGCCCATATCCATCAGCTTGGGCATCGAAAGTCTTGCAGCGGCCGTCAGGCGCCATCATCCGCGCCCGGGAGAAGGCGATGCTGTTCTGAGGAGCCAAGATCAAGCTGACCCCACCAGCCAGAGCAAGATTTATTTCTCGGAGGCGAAGGCTTTGACAGGCCAAGTGGACGGCGACCAGAGAGGAGGAGCAGGCCGTGTCCACCGCCAGGCTCGGCCCATTGAGTCCCAGGAAATACGAAAGACGTCCAGCGGCCGCGCTCAGCGAATTGCCGGTGGCGTGGTAGGCGTCGATTCGCTCAAAATCCCCAGTGCCCTGCTGTAACCAGACGTAGTCGCTGGTGCCGATGCCCGTGAAGACCCCGGTGGCCGAGCCTTGTAAGTGCGAGGCAGGTAGCCCCGCGTCTTCCAGGGCCTCCCAGCTCACCTCGAGAAGCAGCCGCTGTTGCGGATCCAGGCTCATCGCCTCACGTGGCGTGGTGGCAAAGAAGGCCGGATCGAACCCATCCACCTGGCTCAGAAACCCGCCGGAGCGGGTGTACATCTTGCCCGGTGCGTCCTTGTCGGCGTCGTAGAAATAATCTGTGTCCCAGCGGCTTGCCGGTATCGGCCCGATGGCATCGCGCCCTTCGCGCAGCAGCTCCCAAAAGCGCCTGGGATCCAGAGCACCGCCAGGAAAGCGGCAGCCCATGCCGACGATCGCGATGGGCTCGGCACGCAAGAGTTCCAGACTGGGCTCCATTTTCTGGGCCGCCAGGGCGAGCTTCATCGAAGAAATTCCGGCGAGGCGGGAGCGAGGAGATGTCATTTAGTTATTATTTTCCTCTTAGTGCTTTCTGCACGTCGCTCTCTGACAGCTCATCTAGTCCCTCTATATACACAGCCAGTGCATCCGGCACTTCGCCCGCCGCTACGGCGGTCTTGCGTGGTGGCGCTTTCAGCACCAGATCGGCGAGATACCCTACTAAAGCCTCAACGGTTGGGTAGTCGAAAATCACGGTCGCCGGGAGGGCATGCCCCATGCTGAGTCGAAGGATATTCGCCAGCTCCAGGGCCATTAGCGAGTCCAGTCCGAGGTCAAACAATCGCTGACCAGTGCCGATTTGCATCGAACTCGGCATCTCAAGAACGCGGGCTACTTGCGCACGCACGTAAGATCTAAGCCGCTCCTCCACTGCCTGCCGGTTTGGTTCACGCTCAAGTTCCTCGCGCAAGGTTTGCACCACGCGGGCTGGCGCCGACGACCCTTTCTCGTCGAACGCGGCGAGGAACGCCGGCGTCTCCGCGAAGTTTTGGAGATAGCGGGGCCACTCGGCGACGAATATCGCGGCCTGTGCCAATCCGGCTTCTAGGGCGAGCTTCAAAGCCTGCAGTGCAGAACCTGGTGACAGGGCCCGCACGCCTCGCTCCTCCTGGTCGAACCCGGAGGCCATGCCAGCCCCCTCCCAGGGACCCCAATTAACAGCCAATCCGGGCAATGCCTGCGCCCGGCGTAGATGCATTAGGCCGTCCATGAACGCGTTGGCCGCCGCATAGTTGCCCTGACCCGCGGCGCCCATGATGGCCACGGCCGACGAAAAGCAAACAAAGAAATCCAGTCGCTGCCCATGGGTTGCGACATGTAGATTCCAGGCCCCCGCAACCTTCGGACTCAAGACCTTGGCAAAGCGCTCCCAAGTCTGGTGCTGCAAAACCCCGTCCTCCAACACCCCGGCGGCGTGAATAATCCCGCTCAGCGGCGGCATCCCCTCCTTAATCAGGCTGATGACCTGGCGCACATCAGCTTCGACGGAGACATCTGCTTGGACCACGCGCACCTGAACCCCTTGGCCCTCGATGTGAACGATGGACTGACGAACTTCGTCTGAGCCGAGGCCTCGGCGACCACACAGCACTAGGTGCTGGGCCCCCAGCTCGGCCAGCCACTGAGCCACTCTTATGCCCAGCGCGCCCAACCCACCCGTGATCAGATAAGTCCGGTCGCGCTGAACGGAAAGCCTTCCTTCCCGCGAGACAACCAATCTCCGCTCTTCCTCCCGGACTTGGGTCAAGCGGGCCACGTAGCGCCCGCTCTGGCGCCAAGCCAACTGACTCTCTTTGCCGTCGGCGCAGATCTCCTCCCATGCCGATCGTGGATTCCCCCCTTCCGGGTCCAAATCGAGCAAAGTACAGCGCAGCGCGGGATATTCAAGAGCAATCGTGCGACCTAGTCCCCAGAGAGACGCCTGCGCGGCATCGATCTCTGTCGGGACTGGCCCAGCGGGCTGGGCTCCCCTAGTCACCACCCAGAGCCTGGGCACCTCGGAGATCCGCTGCCTTCCCAGTGCCTGTACCAAATGCATGGTTCCACCGCAGCTTAAGGCGAGTTCCGCCTGCAAAGACTGGGGGGTCGATTCCGGTGCGAAAGCACTATCGAGGCCCCACAGCTGCACCACTCCCTTCAGGCCCTCTGCCCCGGCGCATTCCCCGAGCAAGCGATCAAAATCCTCTGTCGCTTCAGCCCGCACCTGGTAGCGGTCGGCTGCTAGCAGTGCGTAGTTTTCTCCGGCAGAAGCCAGCGTCACACTGTCGCCGCGCTTTTGGAGGAAATCGGCCAGCTCCTCGCCTGCGCCCAGCGTGTCACTCAGGATTAGCCACCGACCGGGCTTGGTTGGGTCAGCTTCGGGAGTCCCCAGTGCCGGCTGCCAGGAGATTTCGTAACTGTTGGCCGATTCGGTAGTGATGCCTTGGGAGGTCGCTCGCCTGAAAGCTGCACCTTTGGCGTGCAGCACGACTTCCCCCTCAGAACTGAACAGGGACAGGTCTGCCCGCCATGACTTTTCACTGCTCTCCAGCCGGCGCACGTGGACCCATATGCAGGTTTGCGGAGACTGACGCCACTCCAACTGCTCTATACCGACAGGCAGGTACGGTCCCTCTTCGGCGGGCAGTAAAATGGCCGAGGCTTGGAAGCAGGCATTAAGAAGGACGGGGTGTAGCAGATAATCGGCGGCCCCTGCACACAAGTGCTCCGGTAGAACCAAGCGAGCGAGCACTTCGTTTTCACCGCGCCAGAGCTGGTCGATAACCTGAAAACTTGGACCGTATTCAAGCCCCTGCCTTCCCCACCATGCGTAGAGATCGGCGACGGCCACCTCGGCACTACAGGATTTGCGCAGATCTTCCACGTCCAGGCGCGCGAGAGCCGCTCGGTCTTCATGCAGTTTCGCCTTGGCATGCGGGACCCACTCCTTGGCACCCGCAACGTGGCTTGACACTTGCAGCGTGCCACCACTTTGTCCCTTTTCAGGAGTGAGAATCAGCTGGACCATGCTGAACTCGCTCTCGGACAGCGTCAAAGGATGAAGCATCTCGAATTCTCTGATGCACAATGCCTGAGAACTCGTGAATTGCCGGCCCGCCGCCAGCATCATTTCTACTAGTGCAGAAACCGGCAGTACTGGCATTCCACGGAGTCGATGGTCGTTCAGGAAAGCCGGAACAGCAGCGCTGAGCTGGACGGCGAACTGCAATTGCTCCAGCGGCGAACTCAGCCGCTGGCCGAGCAGCGGAGATGTCTTTTCCACAGACGGGTGGCCCACGGGCACCGGACGCGGCGCGACATCCACCCAATAGCTCTGGCGCTGAAAAGGATAGGTGGGCAGGTCAACCTTGCGGCGGACATATTCACTATCAAAACCCTCCCAATCGATTCGCGCCCCCTCTTCGTACAGCCGGGAGAGGCTGTCAAGAATCACCTCCCACTCCGGTCTGCCCTTGCGCAGGCTGGGCAACCAGCTACCCTCCCCGTCTGGCAAGCAGCGCTGACCCATGGCCAAGAGCACTGGCTGCGGGCCTATCTCAATAAAAATCTGGCCGCCTTCCTGGTGGAGCGTCTGCATCCCTTTGGCAAAACACACGGGCTGGCGCGCGTGGCGAGTCCAGTAGTCGGGAACACTCAGGCCTTCTGTTTCCAACTGGCCGCTGAGAGTTGAAACCAGATCCAGACGGGGCGTCGCGAAGTTCACTTGGCCCGCCAAGCGAGCCAAGCCACTCAAAGCCGGCTCGATCAGCGGTGAGTGGAAGGCGTGCGACACCGCAAGCCGCTCACCACCTATACCCTTGGAGCGCAGGGTCTCCAGCACCTGCTCCAGCGCCCGGGACTCGCCAGAGATCACGGTGTGCTGCGCGCCGTTCACGGCGGCCAAGGCCAGCCGACCCTCCAGGCCGTCCAGCAAGGGCGTGACCTGCTCTTCGCCGGCCATCACCAGGGCCATGGAGCCGCGGGTGGCCTTTTCTTGCATCAATTTTGCTCGCCCAGCCACAAACTGAAGCCCCTGCTCCAAGCTGAACACTCCGGCGGTCCAGGCTGCGGCGTATTCGCCCACGCTGTGGCCCATGACCATTTCGGGTTCCACCCCCCACGAGCGCCACAGCTCCACCAGGGCGCACTGCAGGGCAAAAAGGGATGGCTCGGCATAGGCCGTCTGCTCCAGGAGCAATACTTGCTGCGAGGGGCCGTAGAGCACTTCTAGTAGAGGCACCTCCAGGTGCGGTCGCAGCAGTGCATCGCACCGGTCCAGCGTGCGACGAAACACCGGCTGAGTTTGGTACAGCTGGCTGCCCACTCCCGCAAGATCCCCGCCTTGGCCGGTGAAGAGAAAGGCCACCCGTCCGGTACGCGTCGGAACCACCCTGGGCGAGGAGACCAAGCGGTCGCCGAGCGCTCTTGCCGTCTCGCCTACTACCGCCCGACGGCAGCGAAATTGCGAGCGGCCGGTATTGGCCGTGAAACACAGATCCGCCGGGTTTGCCTCTGGATGACCTTTCAGGAACTCCGCGTACTTTGCTACGAGTGCGGCGAGGGCAGCTTCATCTCTGGCTGACAGGGACAGCAGATGCAGGGGCCGCTCCACCGCCGCCAGCACCTTCGATGCAGGCGGCGGGGCTTCCTCGACAATGAGATGCACGTTAGTCCCACTCATGCCAAACGAACTGACGCCGGCGAGGCGCCGCCCATCTGGAGGGGCTGGCCAAGGCGTCAGACGAGTAGGGATGTCGAGAGGCACGCTATCCCACGGAACATAGGGATTGAGTGTTTCCAGATGCAGGTGGGGTGGGATCTGGCCGTGCTGGATGGCCAGCACCACCTTGATCAAACTCGCCATCCCAGCTGCGGCCTCGAGATGGCCGACGTTCGTCTTCACCGAACCGATGGCCAATCGGTTTTCCGCGGCCCGCCCCTCGCCCATCACCCTGTTGAGGGCCAGAACCTCAATCGGATCACCGAGGCTGGTCCCCGTGCCATGGGTTTCCACGTATTGCACCTGATGCGGGGCCACTTCTGCCCGCTCAAGGGCCATGCGGATCACCTGCTCCTGGGCCGGACCACTTGGGGCGGTCAGCCCGTTACTGCGGCCATCGTGATTGATGGCAGAGCCCCGCAGTACGGCGAGAATGTGGTCGCCTTTGGCAACAGCCGCGGACAACCGCTTGAGCACCACCACGCCGCAGCCTTCGGCCCGACCATAGCCATTCGCACGCGCGTCAAAGGCCTTGCAACGCCCGTCAGGGGCCAAGGCTCTCACCTTGGATAGCGCGATGAAGGGCTCGGGCGCGAGCATGAGATTTACGGCCCCGACCAGGGCCAAATCGCACTCTCTTTCTCTCAGGCTTTGACAGGCCAAGTGCGCAGCGGCCAATGAGGAGGAGCAGGACGTTTCCACCTGCAAGACCGGGCCCCGCAGGCCCAGCAGATAGGCCAGCCGACCGGCAGCCATGGGCCGCACGGTGCCCAGGCTGTTGTAGGCGTCGATACGCTGCCGGTCACCAGAGTGGATGAGGCGCCCAAAGTCGTCGAAGCCGTAGCCAATGAACGCGCCGGTGCGCGAGCCTCGCAATTTGTCAGGTGCCTGCCCAGCCCTTTCCAGAGCCTCCCAGCTCACCTCCAGCAGCAACCGTTGCTGTGGATCCATACCTCTGGCTTCGCGGGGCGAAATATCGAAGAACACGGGATCGAATAGATCGATGTCGCGAAGAAAAGCCCCAAATCGAGTGTAGGTTTTTCCAAGAGCTTCAGGGTCGGGGTCGTATACAGCGTCGGTATTCCAGCGCCCGGGCGGCACCTCACTCACTGCGTCCACCCCGTCACACAGCAGCCGCCAATAGCTTTCCGGATCGCTGCTCCCTCCGGGAAAGCGGCAACTCATACCAACAATGGCAATAGGTTCATTGCGGGCGCGAGCCCGCTCCTGCTCCCCCTCAACTTGACCGCGCAACTGGCGGGTCTCGCGATGCGCTCTTGTTACAACAGCGTCGCGTTTTTCATCCTGCTCCATTACTACTGTTGGTCCTCGTGGTCTTGGCCGACCTTGACTTCGGCGGTAAGCAATGGATCTATGTCGCCGCTGGAAAGTTCGCTCGATACGTGCGTTGCCGGTGGGCGTTGGGGCGTGGATCGGGGTGCAGCCAGGTGCTGTACCAGTTCGCTGATGGTTGGGTAGCTGAAGCTCAGGGTCGGGTCCAGGGGGACCTGTAGCCAATCCGACAGATCAGTGGCCAGTTCGACGGCGCGGACTGAATCCATACCGTAGTCGGCAAAGGCGCGGGAGGGGTCGAGGCCTGCTGTGACCCCGAGGTGGCTAGCCAGCCACGCTTCCAGCCAACGATGGATCTGCGATGCCGTTGGCTGGGAACGCGGCCGAGAGCCAGATGCCACAGGTGCTTCCGCACCAGGCACTGATGGCCGTTGTAATGGCAACACTACCGGCGAGGACCCGTCGGGTTTGGGGGCTTTCCTCAAAGCCGTCATCAGCCATTCCCCCACAATGTCCAACTTGTTTTCTAAGAAGGCGGTTCGAGAGGCCTGACGCTGGATCTTGCCGCTGGAAGTTCTGTAGGAGCTCCCGGTCTTGATTAGCGCTACGCCCGCAACCTGCAACTCGAACTCGGCGGAAACGGCACCGCGTATGGCGGTGACCACGTCATCTACCGCAAGGTGCCGGAGATGGGTGCGCTCGATCTCGGCAACCAGCACCAGGTGCTCTGTTCCCTCGACCTCCACTGAAAAGGCCGCGCAGCACCCAGGGCGCAGGGCAGCGTGACTCTGCTCTACGAACCTCTCTATGTCTTGTGGGTAGTAGTTGCGCCCCCAGATGATGATCAGGTCCTTGATCCTCCCGGTGATAAAGAGTTGACCTTCCCGGACAAAGCCCAAGTCACCTGTTCGAAGGAAAGGCCCCTCTCCACCGGCCAAGCGGGCACCAAAGGTTTCCTGGCTCTCCTTCGGGCGCTGCCAATAGCCTTGGGCGACGTGGAGGCCAGCCACCCAGATTTCCCCGACACGATCATCGGGACAGGGCTCAAAAGTCTGGGGGTCGACGATCGCGAGTTGCTCACCCAGCCCGGGGGGCCCACATCCCACCAAAGCCCTGCTCTGCGGTCCCTCGGCATCCCTGACGCAGTGCTGCTCCAGCGCCGCCACATCAATTTGCCTGACCACGGGGCCGCTTCCTCTCTCCTTTGTGGAGACCATCAGGGTGGCCTCAGCCAATCCATAGCAGGGCGCGAAGGCCTCGCGCCGAAAGCCACAGGCCGCGAAGTGGGAGGCAAAGCGGTCCATGCTCTGGTGGTGAATGGGCTCTGAGCCGTTGTAGAGAACCTCCAAGCAGCTCAGGTCGAGGCCTTCGAGTTGTTCGGGTCCGGCACTGCGCACGCACAGATCGTAGGCAAAGCTGGGAGCTCCGGACATGCTCGCGCCGTAGCGAGAAATAGCCCGCAGCCAGCGCATCGGGCGTTGCAGGAAAGCCGTGGGGGACATCACCACGCACCCACCACCCGTGTAGACCGATTGAAGAACGCCGCCGATTAGCCCCATGTCGTGATAAAGCGGGAGCCAACCTACTGTGAGTGTGTTCGCCTCACGCTGGGTTTGAGGTTCGTTGAAGCGCATGCGACCGCTGTGGCGAAACATCCGCAGGTTGTGAAGAAGATTACCGTGGCTGACCATCACCCCCTTGGGGGCAGCCGTGGACCCGGAAGTGTATTGCAGGAAGGCCAGATCTTGCTGCCGCACCAAGGGTGACTGCCAGCGGGCGGCCCATTCATCGGGCAGCCCGTCTGTGCTCATGATGGTGCAGCTTTCTCCGCCATCCTCTTGCGCCAGCCACGAGCGAATGTTGACCTCCAACGCCGCTGTGGTGAGCACGAGCTTGGCTTGCGAATCAGCCAGAATGCTTTTAACCCGATGAGCTTGCCGCAATCTGCCTGGCGGGTAGGCTGGCACTGCAACCACGCCCGACGCCAGACAGGCAAAAAAAGCGACCATGAAGTCCAGTCCGGACGGATAGAGCAGCAATGCCCTGGCGCCAGGAGAAGCCTCTGCCTGCAAACGCGCCGCAAGGGCGCGCACCCGCAAATCCAGCTCCGCGTAGGTAAGGGTAGCCTCTTCGACCTCGCCGTCCCGTAAGAACGCATAGGCGAGGCCATCCGACTGATGCAAGGCTCTCCATTGGAGAATTTCATTCAGCAACGACGACGGCGGCGGGATGGCAGTGTTCATAGAAGTTATGGAAAGTGTTTCGATATCGAACGGAACGCTTAGCGACAAACCAAGCTCTGCACAGGGAACCGCCGTGCTGCTTTGTCGCTTTTTGCTAGCTGGGTTGTTGTAACATGCCGCTGTATCAGCGAGGCATCAGTTCTCGTGTTCCGACAAGCTCGCATTTCGGAGGCTCTTTACCAGTGGTCTCACGACAAACTCAGGCGGCGGCGATTCTCAGGACTTATGCCCTCGGGTCTAGCGGCGCGGCTCTTGTGACCAATTCATTTCTGTCCATGGCCGCCCTCACCGCTTTGCACTTCGCACTGATTCGTGATTTGGCCGAAGTCTATGACGTCGAGTTTTCAGCCGAAGGCGCCCGGGGTATTTCGCTCGCCCTTGGCGCGGCGTTTGTGCCGGGCTGGTTGGGCGGCGAGTTGCAGCGCTCGGTGTTTCGCGCACTCCCGGCAGTGACCGGCGTGGTCGGCTGGGTCGTGGTGGCGAGCATGTCGGCGGCCGTCAGCTACGGTCTCGGCCGGACGGTCATGGAGCATTTCGAAGCCGGGGGCACGCTGGCGGACCTCGACGTGAAACGCTTGGGCCAGGCTGCGCGGAACTTGTCCAAGTCGTTCAACCCGGTGACACCGATCGCCTGATATCCGTCGCCAGGTGGGTGATCTCGACAGCTCAGGTGCGGCTCGCCCTGACGGCTTGAGCTGTGACGTTCCCACTTGTGCTGGCATGCCGGCGGTTTGGCTGTATCTAAACGTCAACTGTCGCAGACCCGCTGCTAACGCTGGGTCTTCTACGTGGGCCTGTCTCGGGTTCGGGGACGCGTCGCGCCCCTTACTCAGTTTCACCTAGTCCTGCCTTCGCTTTCACCTAGGCGCGCGCCACGGGCATGTCAGAAACGATTCGCCCAAATTCGAGGCGGATCACCCGATCAGCACAGCGGAAGTACTTGTCGTCGTGAGAAATAGCGATGATGGTTTTGTTGCGGCTCTTCAGTTCGGCCAGCAGTTCTTCATAAAAGAATTGCCTGAATTCCGGGTCCTGCTCAGCGGCCCATTCATCCAGCACAATAATGGGCCGGTCTTCGAGCAAGGTCACCAGCAACGCCAGGCGCTTACGCTGGCCAGTGGACAGTGCCAGGTTGGTGAAACGACCGGCGATCACGTCGGTTTTACCCTCTAGCCGCATGCGCTGCAGCAGCGTGTCCACGACAACGCGATCGGGATGGTCGAAACCGTAGAGTTTTTCGAAGAGGTGGAAATCGGAGAAGACGACAGAAAACATTTCCCGATAGCGCTGCGCATCCTCCTCGAGGATGGGCAGCCCATCAACGGCGATCGTGCCCTTGTCCGGAAAGTAGAGTGTGGTGAGGACTTTAAGTAAGGTGGTTTTTCCACTGCCGTTGCCGCCAGTGATCATGAGTATTTCGCCGGCGTCGACATGAAAAGACAGTGGCCCGACGGTGAAGGTCTCGTTCGTCACTTCGCTCGTATAGGTGAATTCGAGCTGGTCAACAGAAATGCGCTCGAAGCCATGGAGGGGGCCGCTGGCGTCGGCGGGACGTTGCTGCCGTCGCTTTTTGTGATGCTGGTCGAGTTCTGCTTCCAGGCTGAAGAGATGTTCAACGGCGAGGCTGGCCTTAGACAAATCTGGCAAGACCCCAACCACTTGAGAGAGGGGACCGATAATAAAAAGAATCGACATCGTAGTCTTGGCGATGACGTCGGCGTCAGTGGGGACCAGCCGCGGCAGCACGAACACGACCAGGGCCACAAGACAATAGAAAAAGCACTGGGCCTTGATGAAACTGTCACTGTAGAGCCGGGTGGTTTCCATCTTGAGGGTTTTCAGATCCCTCGAGACCTCGCGAAGGTCGGCCGCCAAGGCGGCGCTGCGGCGCTGGTTGACCTTGACCTCCCGGAACCCCTTAAAAAGATGCGTGATCAATCCGAAGAACTTGATTTCTTCCTTGTTATTACGTTCGACGTTCTTCCGATATTCCCGATCGCCTCGCAGGTGGATTACTACCCCGCCCAGTGACAGGCCAACGGTGAGCAGAAAGGCAAAGCCCGACAGGTAGGCGATGTAGATAGAAACAAAAAGCATCAGTACCGCCGCCTGAACGGCCGCGCTGAGCCGGCCCTCAAGATTTGAGATCAGCAGCAAATCTTGCGTCAGAAAGGTGTGAATTCTCGCCGGGCCGATCGTTTCCAGAGCCACCAGATCTGAGTGTCGGACCTTGTCGAGAACCCTGGTGCGAATCTTCTCCACCATGCCTTCGAAGATCTGAGCAGACCGGTTGAATGTGACGCGTAAAGACACCACGTACGCGGCGGCGACCAACCCAAACATGACGCCGAAACGGACGGCCATTAGGCTGACTCTGCCAGTGGCGGTGACCTGTTCGGCGGCGTTGACAATGATCAGGATCGCGGCGCTAGCCAGCCCGGAGATGCCGGCCGCGACCAACATCTCTCGAAGCAGCTCGGGCGATTCCTTACGGATTAGCCCGAGCAACCTGGCGTTATTATTGGACACCTAATGCGCCTGCGGCACAGTGTCGCCCTGGCGCGTGGCTCCGAACGTCCTCCTGAGGAGGTGCTCGAGGTCATCAACATACGTAAACACCGCAGGCACGACGAACAAACTCAGGATCGTTGAGGTAATCAAGCCGCCGATCACGGCAATGGCCATTGGTGACCGGAAGCTTGGGTCGGAGCCGAGTCCAAGCGCCAACGGTGCCATGCCGGCGCCCATCGCGATAGTGGTCATGATGACCGGTCGACTCCGTTTATGGCAGGCATCGACCAAAGCCGCGAATCTTTCTTGTCCTGCCGTTCGGGCGATCACGGCGAAGTCGACAAGAAGAATCGAGTTCTTGGTCACGACTCCGATCAACATGATGAAACCGAGCAGCGACGGCATGCTTAGCGACTGGCCGGTCACCAGCAACGCGACAAACGAGCCGGCAATACTGAGGGGCACCGCTGCCAGAATCGTGAACGGTTGCAGTAGGTCCTTGAACAACAACGCCAAGACGCCGTAGATACACAGGATGCCCACCAGCATGGCGAAGCCGAAGCTCACGAATAAGTCTTGCATCTCCTTGGCGTCCCCAAGCTCGACGAGGCTGACAGACGCCGGCAAATTCTGCATTGTCGGCAAGGCTCGGACCTCACTATTGACCTCACCGAGCGGACGCCCCCCAAGCTCGACGTCAATTAACACTTGACGATTGCGATTAAAACGATTGATGGTCGCCGGCCCGGATTCCATCGTGACGGCTGCCACGCTTGAGAGCTTCACTGGCCCATGGGTGCCAGGAACAGTCAACTGTTCCAAGGCGGAAAGATCACCGCGTATGGCTTCCGGCAATTTGACGCGAATCGGCACTTGCCGCTCGTCGAGACTGAGTTTGGATAAGGCGACATCATAGTCGCCCGCAGTGGCAATACGCAGAGTGTCACCAATAGCACCCGCGGTGACGCCACGATCGGCGGCTCGCGCCATGTCAGGACGAATGACAATCTCGGGACGGACCAAGGAGGCACTGGAATTGATGTTGCCAAGATTGTTAATGGTGCGAATTTCCCGTTCAATTTGGCGAGCCGTGTCCAGCAGCACAATCGGGTCGGCGCTCTGCAGAATTACCTCATACTTAGTGCCCGTTCCGGATGCGCCAACCGAAAACCGCGCACCCGGAATGTCGTTGAGTTTGTTACGAATCATATTGTCGAGGTCGGCCGCCGATTCGTTACGTTGGTTACGAGGGACGGTGGTCACAACGATTGAAGCGCGGCGCGCTTCGGCGGCGGCTCCCATCGCAAACGTGTCACCGCTGGAACCACCACCGATCGAGCTCAGCGCACCCGTCACACCGCTCACCGACATCGCCGCGATTCGCGCCTGTTCCGTGATGGCGGTCGTCTCTGCCAACGTGCTGCCAGGCGGAAGCTCGATACCAATTCGGGTCTGGCCCCGGTCAGGAGCGGGCAAGAATCCCGTTGGTAGGAATATAACGAGGAGCGAGGCAGCAGCCGAGAACACGACCGCACCAGCGACCGTGATGAAACGGTGGCGCAAGCACCACTGCATCCCGCGCAGATAGCCCCGCATCAATCGACCGTCTTCAGGCTCATGATGCGCGCCTGGTGCACGCGGTGCCGCCGGTTTCATCATGTAGGCGGCCATCATCGGGGTTAAAAGGCGTGCCACGAGTAGTGACGCCAGCACGGCGGCGACCGTAGTCACGCCAAACGGCCGGAAAAACTGTCCGACCGTGCCGCCCATAAACGCCGTCGGCAGAAAGACTGCAACCAGAGCAAACGTCGTGGCGATGACCGCCAAGCCGATTTCATCGGCGGCTTCCATCGCAGCTTGCATCGGGGTGTGCCCGTTATCGATGAAGCGGGCAATATTTTCGATTTCGACAATCGCGTCATCAACCAGGACACCGACGACCAGGGCAAGGGAGACCAAGGTCACAGTGTTGAGCGTATAGCCGAAATAACTCATGGCGATGAAGGTCGGGATCACTGACAGCGGCAGGGCCGAAGCTGCGATCACGGTGGCGCGCCAATTGCGCAGAAAAATCGCCACGACTACAACCGCCAGAAACGCTCCCTCATACAAGAGCTGCATTGATTCGTCGAAATTCGCTTCGATGGGCGCTGAATTATCGAACGCTTGTGTAAATACGAACTTCGGATGGCTTGCCTGCAGTTCGGCGATCGCTGCGCGGGCTGCTGCCCCGACTTCGACTTCCGAAGAACCAGGGGCACGAAAGAACTGAAAGGCGACCACTTCTTTGCCGTTGAAATACGATCGATCCCGCGCTTCGCTGACACTGTCGGTCACCGTCGCAATCTGGCTAAGCCTCACGCTACTCCGACCGGGCATCGGAATATCGAGCGAAGCCAGTTCCTCAACACTCTTGACCGTGGCGACGGCACGGATTGCCTGCTCAGCGCCACTGACGTCACCCCGTCCTCCAGGAGTATCGACTTGGACCGCTCTCAGTTGGCGAGACACATCGGCAGCCGAAATTTTCAGGGCCGCCATCTTGTCGGGGTCGAGCTCGAGCATGATTTCCCGACTAACACCTCCCAGCCGCTGAAAGACGCCCATGCCCGGCACTAAGCGCAACCGCTTCGCCACCGTATTGTCGACAAACCAGCTGAGATCTTGCGGATCTGGCGTGGTATTGTCGCCACTGATAGTGTCTGGCCGTGTTTCTGGCGCAGCCACTTCAACGGCGTAAGCCGCGATGACAGCGCCGACCGTCGATTTCTTGCTGATTGCGGGGGTCGGCATTTCGGCAGGAAGCTCGCCTCTGATCGACGCCACCGCATCTCGAACCTCAGTCACCGCATCAGCCAGCACTTTGTCGAGTTCGAACTGAACGGTGACGTTGACACTGCCGTCAACGATCGTGCTGAACACGTACTTGACGCCCTGTATCGAGGCCACCGAGTCTTCGATCTTACGAGCGACTGTGGTTTCGAGCTGAGAGGGCGCTGAGCCTGGCAAGCTGGCGCTGATAACCACCAACGGCATTTCAAGATCGGGATAATCCTGAACGATGTTCCCGCGAAACGCGGATATCCCTGCCAGCCCAAGCAACACAAACAGCATGATCGGCGGTAGAGGATTCTTGATGGAGAGCGTTGAAACGTTGATCACTGTCGCCTCTCGTCTGAAACGTTGATCACTGTCGCCTCTTATCTGAGGCGGTGCTCACTGTTGCTTGTTCTCACTGGCGGACGAGCGCTCCGAAGTCGCCGCGACTTTGACCAGATCGCCATCATTCAAAAAGCCCACACCACTCGCCACCACCAGGGTGCCCGGATTAATACCGGTCACGATTTCGATGTGCTGTATCCCGTTCAGAACTGAACGACGCCCGGTTTGCACTTTGACCTGGCTGATGCGCTGATCAGGATTGATTCTGAACAGATAGCTGAACCCGTCACGAATCACCACCGCCTGCTGCGGAACAGTCTTCGCCGGTGAGCTGCCGAGACTGAATTCGCCGCGGGCATACATACCCGGCTTGAGTGCCGTCAGGGCCACCGATGGTTGTGGCGAGATCACGTCGACAAAGACCAAGCCGGCGCGAGTGTTAGTGTCGACTGTCGGTGCAATCATTCTGACTTTGCCTTGAGCGCGTTCACCATTGGGCGCGATAACCGTCGCCGTCATGCCAACCGATATTTTGCCCAGGTCCGCAGACGGCACCTCCGCCCGCCACGTCAGTCGCCCCTTGCGAATCATCCGGAATAATTCGGCGCCGCCAGCAACGACTGCACCCACGGTGGCGGTGCGCGCCGAGATAACGCCACCATCCGGCGCAACCAATTCCGTATTTTTCATTTGCAACTGCTGCACCTCGAGTGCGGCTGCGGCCGCGCTCACGCGCGCCTTGGCGGCAGTCTCGGCATTCAGGTGTTGACTAATTTGCTGCTTACTGATGACCTCACTCGTTTGCAGGGCCCGGGCGCGATCAGCCATCGAAGTCGCCTCCCGCGCGTGGGCTTCGGCTTCGGCCAGGGCGGCTTGCGCTTGCCGCAGATTGGCCTGCACGACGTCGCGGGCAAACCTCGCCAGAACCTGACCCGATTTGACGGTGTCACCGACGTCGACGAAAATGTCTTCGATGCGCAAGCCGAGCGACTCTGCGCCGATGCTCACCTCTTGCCACGCGGCGATGTTGCCACTGGCCCCTAACTGATTCGGAATTGACCCGGTACCGACCACAGCGGTGGTTACCGTCAATACCGGTTTGCTAGTGGCGTTCGTTGGCGCGGTCGCATTTTTGCCCACCGGGCTCTGGGCTGAAACGATTGCGCCTGAGACCGCAATCGTGGCGCTCAAGGCAAAAGCGATTGCGTCTCCACACGTAATCTTTCGGTCGGCTTTTTGATGATTTGTCTGGTTTGACATAGTGTCGTCATTTCCGGTGGTCTATTGGTTGCGCTGCGCGTCGACGTCGGAGAAGGCCAGGGCGAACAGGGAGCAGCCGCCGAGCTTCCCACTACAAGGAGAGGTTTTTGCCAGTAAGGTAATAGCCCAGCTTGTCAACGATGATGCTGACGCTACTGGTTTTCGAACAATTGCTGGTCCCGTTGGCTAACACGACAATGGCGATGCCACCTCCCGATTGGGATACAATCCCCGACTCATAACCCCAGAACTCGCCTCGGTGGCCTATCCACGCGGCGTCTGGCGAGAGGGCAACACCCAAGCCGTAGATACCAATTTTGCCGGCGAGGGTCACCTGCGGACCTTCCCTCTGTTTTTTCTGCATGCCCGGGCTAAGCATCTCTCCGGTCGCCACCGCCTGCGACCAGCGCAGCAGATCACCGGCCGTCGAAACAACATCGCCAGCGCCCCAGGCTGCATCAGGATCGATATTGGTGGAGTCGCCCCTTTCACATAGGGCGGGGATCCAGTTTGCCAGAATCCCGGAGACGCCGCCTGGATTCACGGTGTGGTAACCCTGGGCGGCGATTGCAGGCATCTGAGGGGTTCGCAGCAGCGCGCTATGCTGCATGCCGAGGGGCTCAAAGATGCGCTTGCTGAAGATCTCGTTCAGTGGTTGACCCGTCACTTTTTCGATGATCAAGCCCAGCAGCGTGTAATTCGTATTGGAGTACAACCAACTTGCCCCCGGCGAAAAATAGGGCTTGTACTTCCGTGCGATGTCGATCAGCTCCTGGGGCGAATAGTCGTGCCCGGGGTCGGTAAGCAAGCCGGATTGGAAGGCGTCGTCGCGGACAAAGTTGTAAATTCCGCTGGTGTGATTGAGCAACTGCAAGATGGTGATCTCGGCCGCATGCTCCACTCGCGTGTCGGGCAGCCACTTGGCCAGACGATCATCGAGTGAGAGCAGGCCCTCGTCAACCAGCTGCAGGATGATAGTGGCCGTCATGGTCTTGGTGATGCTGCCGATGCGTGTGACGTTTCCCGCGTCCATCGGCAGGTTGCGCTCGAGGTCCTTTAGGCCACTGGCCAGAATCCACTGACCTCGGCCTGGCACGCTGATGGCCGCCACGGCTCCGGGGACTCCAGCTTCTCCCACTCCCTGGTCGAGCAGCTGCTTAAGAGTGTCGGGCAGAATGGCGCCGTCTCGGGCGACCGTGTCCGGTAATGCCGGACCGCCACTGCACCCCGCCAGGAACAGGTAAAACGTGAAAAGGCTGACGAGCGCGCCACGGCGATCATTCCAAGCTGCGAGCATGGTGTTCCCGGTCCGACAAATCGACGACACTAGAAGGGGATTTGCTGGATCGTCGAGTAGTTGACGATCGATTTGGCGTACTCTGCCATTGCTAGCAGCTCGTTGTTGCGGGCGGTGTTCAGGTCGCGCTGGGCCTGCAGCACAAGAAAGCTGCCCGCCATCCCGGCCTGAACTTTTTTCTCTTCTCCTGCAAGGCGTCGCTGGAGCAGCACCCGGGTTAATCGTGCGGCACCGACGCGCTTGGCGTTGGCCTGCACCTGAAGACCATAGTCGCGCACCTGGGCTAAGACCTGCTGTTCCAGGCCCTGTAATTGATGCTCGGCCTGAGTGTGTTGGATGCGAGCCCTCGCCAGCTGTGCGTCGTCGGCCGACCGACCAAGTGGATACGACCCGCTCAACTTCAGCGTCCAACCAGGAGCGTCACCGGAGAACATTCTTCCGAGGACGCCTGGGTAGCCGTTCCCAATCTTCCCAACAATCGGACCAGGCTCCAGTGTGTCAAAGCTGAACGGGCCGCGCACGAGGCTGTCGCCGCCGACGGCTTGTGCCGAATAGGTTATTGAGGCATCCATGCTGGGCTTCACCTGGTCCTCAAAGTAACGGATCTTTACGTTATCGGCTTCCATACTCTTACGGGCGACGACCACATCGCTACGCTGACCGAGCGCTTTCTTTATGGCACCGTCCACATCCAGCTCAATTGGCTGAAAGGCGATGACCTCAGTGGGCTCGATGCGCAGGGCCCGGAAGTCCGTGCCGGTGGGTTTGAACACAAGGGCCCGCAGCGCAAGCTGGGCGCGGTCAACGGCGACCTCGGCCGGAATGACGGATTCTTGACGCATGGCAACTTCGGCTTCGACCTGAATGATGTCGAGTGGCGCCATCATGCCGGCCTCGACGGCTTCTTGGTTGCCTTTCAGCAACTGCGCCGCGATGTCTACCGACTGGCGCTGTGCGTTGAGGTTCTCGATTGCGTACATCAAATCGTAGTAGGCATTACGGACCTTGCGGACTGTGTCATAAACCGCTTGCTGCAACTGCACGTCGGAGATTTCCTTGTTTTTCTCGAAGACCAGCAACTGCTGGCGCGTGCCGTCAATCTTCAAGTTGCGCAGTAATGGCTGCCGATAAGTGAAACTCAAAACTGAGCTCAACTGGGGGTCGAAGCTTGCAAACCAGTTGTTTGTCCTGTAACGGCCGGTGTTGAAGTCGATTTGATAGGCGCCGCCGTGCCAGCGAGTCGGTGCGCCGACACCGACGTTAAGGACTAACCGGCGATCCTTAATCTGGCTGAGGCTGCCGCTGAGCACGCTTGCAGGCGGCTGGTCCACGCCGGCTACTTCGAGCGCCGACGTGAACGTCGGCGTGTAGGTCGCCACCAACTGCGCATTTAACGCATTCTGAATCTGCGGGTTGAAGCGCTGGACCTGCAGGTTCAGGTTCTGCTCGATGGCGGTGGCGACGGCTTCGTCCATGCTCATTCGCAAGACCGAGGCTTCCGGCGGCGGCGGCGGAACAGCCAAGGTTTGAGCTTGCAGACCCGCGGACTGAAAGCCGGGCAATACTAATGCAAGACAAGCGACGACAGCGACCCTGATGTCACAGCGATGATTGTGCTTCGTGTTTAGACGGTGCATAGCTGAGTTGGTTATACCAGATGAACGAAGGTACCAGTATGCGACTTTAGTGTGTTCGGAGAGTTCGTGATTCGGATTGCTGTCCTATTTATGGGCAACCGGCGGCCGGGCTACAGCCAATAACAGACACAAGGGCGCTTTGCGACCAGCTTCTCGGTAAATCTGATGTTCGTTTTGGCTCGCTCCTGACTCCGCGGGGCTTTTTTCTCGGGCACAGCTCACGGAACGATTGATCTGAAACATCCAGGTCCTCTCACCAGGTGCTGGCTCGTGGCAGGGTGGAGCATCGCTACTGGAGACGATTGCGGCGATGTATGAAGCCGACAGCCGCGAGCAGCACTCAGGCCTCCGCACTCAGGTCTCCGCCCGCAGGTGCTGCAGACCGCGCACCACAATGTTGCGCCGCCACGTGAGATTGTCGACCTGGACACGAAGGTTGGGAAAGCGAGCGAGCAGGCGGGGAATTGCCACGCATGCCTGCGCCCGCGCGAGCCCGGGGCCGACGCAGAAATGGATGCCGCCGCCAAAGGCCAGGTGTGGGTTCGGTCTGCGGTCGAGCCGCAACTCGCCGGGCTGGGCAAAGATGGCGGGATCACGATTGGCCGCACCGATTACCAGGTTTACTTCCTCACCGGCACGGATCTGCGTCCCGGCCAGCTCAAGGTCTTCTGTACAAATGCGAGTCGTCATCTGCACCGGGCTTTCAAAGCGCAAGAGTTCTTCAACAGCTCCGCCAATGAGGCCGGGATCCTTGCGCAGGCGCGCCATCGCGCCGGGATTCCGCTGGAGACTGAGCATGCCGTTGCCGATCAGGTTGACGGTCGTCTCCTCGCCTGTCGCAAAAAGCATTGTGCAGATCGCCGCCAGGTCGCGCTCCTGAAGGTCGTCATGACCCTGCGCTCTCGCGAGCAGTACGCTGATAATGTCATCGGCGGGCTGCGCCCGGCGGACCGCAAAGAACTCGCGGAAGCACGCCTCGAATCCCCGGACGATCTCGTCCATCGACTGGTAATCCCTCAGCGACACGAGCGGATCGAGTATGCGCGACAACTCGAACGACCAGGCCGTGAGCTTTTGGAGGTCGAAGTCCTGGATCCCAAGCATCGATGCGATCACAAACACCGGGAGCGGGGCAGCAAAGTCGTCGATCAGGTCAAAGCTGCCCCGATCGGCCAGTTCGTCAAGCAGGCGGTCGGTGTAACTCGCCATGATTGGCAGCATGCGGGCCACAGCGGTCGGCGAGAATAACGTGCGCGTAAGACTGCGCAAACGAGTGTGTGTCGGAGGATCGAGAAAAAAATAGAAGCGCTCGCTCGCGGCCTGCAGCGCGTCGAGATTACCACCGCGGTTCTTGAAGATTCGGTTCCGATCGGCGATGCGCTCAAGATGCTTCGGCGAACAGAAGCGCTCGTCTGTCAGGACGAATGCGACATCGGCATGCCGCGTCACCACCCACGCTCGAAGCAGCCCCCGGTGTACAGGGTCGTGTTCCTGCAACTCGCGATAGCATGGATAGGGATTGCAACGGATTGCTTCATCGAATGGATTGAAGTGTATCGGCATACTTACGCTTGCGCGATTGCCTCGCCGGCGCTGACACGCGTGGTCATCGGGTCAGCTCGCTGCTCCGCCTGAGCTAACGTGGAGTGTTCGTCTCAAGAGACATCGAAGCCGGCGCCCGACCTGCAGGCGGGCCTCCGCGAAGAGCCGAGCGACCCGCTGGTGATGACACGCCAACCTTCCCGCCGCAGCTTCAGGTAGATCATGCCGGCCCGCACCGTCGGTACGGTCGCGCCGGCCGGGCTTCCGTCAGCAGCACACAATCGGTTAGTCTACGTCCGTGCGCGGCGAGGCGCCAATGGTCTTAACTGTTCCTCACTTACATTCGTAGTATACGATGCTGCGTTCTTTTCATGGATACCTATAAGAGCTATCGTCGCCTATGGTGGCTGCTGTGGAGCCGCCGGCACGACGCGGAGCATGCACGGATCATGGCAAAGCTCTGGTTGAATCGGCGGCGGGCTGGCGCCCTGGTCGACCCGGCGCACGGATTCGGCATGTTCGGCTCTGCAATGCCGCTGTTGGAACTGCACGACCGCTATAACGCTCCCTCCGTGTATTTTAGTGCGCTCACGAGCCGACCCTTCTGGCCAGCAGACGGCTTGACGGCGCTCCTGGAGGCGAACGTCGACCTGATCCGGGATGAGTTTAAGGCAATTAGCACCAGCGACCACCGGCAGGATATTCGAGATGCAGGTCTCGCCAAGAGCGGGTGGACAGTATTTTCCCTTCTCGACGAGTCGGGCAACAAGATCGAGGCCAATAGCGCACGTTGCCCAAAAACGACGGCCCTGATCGAGAGCGCCTGCGGCGTGAAGGGAAACAGTCCCTGGACGATGGCCTATTTCTCAATCATGGCACCGGGCACACACGTGCGCCGCCATCGGGGGCCTGGGAACATCAGAAGGCGCTATCACTTGGGTCTTGAGGTGCCAGAGCGCGATAGCTATTTAATGGTCCATAATCGCATCGTCTCCTGGCGCAACAATGAGTGCATCGTCTTCGACGACTCGTATGAACACGAAGTGTTCCATCAGTCGGACCAGCGGAGAGTGGTCTTGATTGTCGACATTCCCCATCCCGAGCTCACGGCGGCCGAGCGCGATTTTTTTAAAGAGTTCGCCATGGTGACGCAGGGCACGCGTGTTTCCCAGGATATCTACGTGCCGATTGACGCGAACCGCGGGGCTCAACTGGGGTAAGGGTTGGACCGGAACGCGGGAGACGCGATCAAGCTTTACGAAGCCTGCGCTGTTGACTCACCCGGCATCTCACCTTGGCGAGTTCGCGTGGCGGAGGAGCCTGAGGTCCAGTTCTACCAGCGGTCGCGCCGGTTGGGCGAGTACTGCGAGGGCCAGTGCCTCGAGCGCACGCATGAGTTCTTCCACGACCTTGGTCGGCACTCGGCCTGGGTCATAGTTCAGGTCCAGTTCGAGGCGCGTCCCGGGAAAGACCTGGAGCGTCAGGGCCTGCGTGAAGTGCTCGAAGCCACGAACGAACTCAACCTGAAGCCCGTCCTCGTCCCTCTGGCTTCTCGGGTAGTTTTGGCAGGTGAGGACATGGTCGAACAGAACTGCCCCTCCCTCGTCTCTCATCGGGTAGTAGTGATAAGCCTGCCCTTCCCCAAGCTCCGCCTGCATCCGAAGACACAACGACCTCATGTCTGCCATTCCCGCCAAACGCATCCGCACAGGGACCGCGTTGATGCACAAGCCCACTAGACCCTCGACCCCAGGCAGAGAGCCAGGGCGACCCGACACCGTTGCCCCGAAGACGACTTCTTCCCGGCCCTGCAGCCGGCACAGCAGCACACCCCACAGTCCCTGGAACACGCTGCTGAGCGTCACCCCCCAGGACTGGGCCAACCCCTGCAGACCACCGCTCAAGCCCCGCGACCACTGCACGCGCTGGCGAGAGGGCAGGCCGCCACCGGCTGCGTCCACACGCGTGCCCGGCAAACTCACCGGTCCCTCGAAGCCCGACAGATACTCCTGCCAATACCTCCGGGCGGTTTCCCGATCCTGAGACTCCAGCCAGTTGATATAGTTTCGATACTGCGCTGCCGGGGCCAGCACTGGCGCCTCACCACGGCGCAATCCCTCATAGAGCGCGAAGAGTTCATTCTGCAGGATATGCTGACACCAGCCATCGATCAGGATGTGATGGAAGCTCCACACCACCGCGAACTGACCCGCCGCCTCCTGCAACACGTGCACTCGCAAGAGAGGACCACGCTCCAGATTGAAGCCGCGTGACAGCTCATCCCGTTCCACCTCCAACAGCCGCTTCCCCTGCGCCTCTGCGCTCAGCCCGCGAAGGTCCTCCCGCTCGAACTCTACGCCTCCCTGGCGAAGTACCAACTGCAGTGGCTGGGGCGCACCACGGCTGACAAATACCGTCCGCAAGGCTTCGTGCCGGCCGACCAGCTGCGTCCACGCCAGCTGGAACACATCCACCGCCAACTCCCCCTTGAACCGGTAGGTGAACTGCTCATGGTGGACCGTGCTTGACGGGTCGAGATGCCACTGTCGAAGCATGTCTGCCTGGAGGGGTGAGAGTGGCAGGGCAGCCTCGGCCTCCTGGTGCGCACTTTGCGGCAGGATGGCGCGCACGTCGGCGAGCGACCCACGCAGGAATTGGGCTAATTCCTCCAGGCGCTCCTGGCCATACTGACGGCTGGTGATGGTGAGGTAAAGTCGCCCACCCTTGACCAGCCCCTCAACTTGGAGGGGATAAGGGGCGTCGCCAGGGTGGCTAGGGCTGGCCGGCTGATCCACCCAGGTAAAGAGCCCACCCTCTTTATGCGTCTCGAACTGTCCAAGGTAATTGAATCCGACCTGGGGCCCCTCAGCAACGAGCAGGCCTTTGCCCGTCGGGGCCAGGTATTTGAGGATCCCGTATCCCAGCCCATCGTGAGGCACCTGCGACAAGGACCGCTGCACGACCTCCAACGAGGCGCCGGGCTCCGCGGTCCCCAAGTCCAGGAGCACTGGATACTCGCAGGTAAACCAGCCCACAGTGCGGCTCACGTCCAGGTTGGAAAAAGAGGCCTGCCGGCCGTGGCCCTCTACGCTGACCAGAAAGCGCTCGCCGCCTGCCCAGTGCCGCAGCGCCAAACCTAAAGCGGTCAGCAGCACCTCACGAGCCCGCCCTCCGGCCAACACTTGCTGTGTCGGCGCTTTATCCAGGACCAGCTCCACGCTGCCGACCGCTTTCTGGGGTCCTGTGGGCGGCAAGGCAGATACCGGCGCATTGCAGACCGACTCCCAGTACGCCCGCTCGCTCTGCATCTCCGGGCTGCTGGCGCGCTCGTGCAGCACCAGCGCCCATTGCTGAAAGGAATCGGTCCTGGCTGCCAGAGCCACGGGCTGGCCGTTCAGGGCCTGGACACAGGCTCGTTCCAAGTCTTCGCCTAAAATCCGCCACGATACCCCGTCGACCACCAGATGGTGGACCACTAGCAGCAGATAGTCGGCATCTGGGGCCTGCACGATCGCGGCGCGCAGCATCGGGCCACGTTCCAGGTTGGCCGAGGCCTGCATTCCGGACGCTCTTTTCCACACCTGCTCCGTCCCCGTCACAGTCTCCACCTCGGCGCTGAGGGGATACTCGAAATCAACGACTTCCTGCTCCACTCCTCGCTGATCGAAGCGGTAACGCGCCCGCAACATGTCGTGGTGCTGCTGGAGTCCCCGCAGGACCTCTCGCAAGATCCTCGGGTCGAGGCGCTGGCGAGCCTTCAGTACGACGGCTTGGTTGAAGTGATCGGCTGCTCGGCTACCGAAGCGGGCGAAAAACCAGCGCTGTATCGGAGTCAAGGGCACGCGACCCTTTGCCGGCGAGCGGGAAAGTGAGACCGCAGTAACCAGTGGCGCCAATTCGGCGATGGTGGGATGGCGGAAGAGATCCTGCGCCGCAAGTTGCAAGCCATGCTCACGCAGACGGGCGGCCACTTGAATCACGCCGATCGAATCTCCCCCCAGAGCGAAGAAGTTGCCGTGTACGGACACGTTCTGGCAACCGAGCACTCCCTCCCAGACCCGAGCGATCAGGGCCTCTCGCGCGGTGCGAGGCACGACTGGGGTGGCGGTCATGGACTGGGGGCAACTCTCTGCCAGACGCGTCAGGTCTAACTTGCCATTGGCCGTCAGCGGCAAGGCCTCCAGCCAGAAAACGCGAGAGGGCAGCATGTACTCGGGCAGTCGATGGCGCATCCAGGCGCGCAAGTCTTCGTCAGCCGGCGCCGCCTTCCCGGCCACTGCGTAGACCTCCAGCAATGACTGTCCCGCACTCCCCTCGCGAACCAGCACTGCCGCCGCTGCTACCCCAGGATGCTCCATCACGCAGGCGGCAATCTCTCCTGGTTCGACGCGATGACCACGGATTTTGACCTGGCTGTCGCGCCGGCCGATGAACTCCAGGGTTCCGTCCTCCAGCCAGCGCCCCACATCACCGGTGCGGTAGAGCCTGTCCCCCTCCCGGAATGGATGCGGTACAAAACTGGCGGCACTCAATTCGGTCTGGCCAAGGTAGCCGCGCGCCAGGCCGACTCCCGACACGCAGATCTCGCCTGCGACACCCATCGGGGCCAGCCCTAGCTTTTGGTCGAGGATCAAGACCTCCGTATTCGCGATCGGCCTGCCGATAGGGACGGACCCCTGAAATTCGCGCCAAGGGTCCACCTCATGAAAGCTGACGCAAACCGAACACTCGGTGGGGCCATAGGCGTTGAAATAGCGCTTGGTCCGGGCGAAGTGGCGGGCATCAGTCGGACGGGCGGCCTCTCCGGCCGTGATCAGCACGCGCAGCGTCGGCAAGGGATGCTGCTGCAGGGCGCCCAGGTAGACGGGTGGCAGAGTGGCCACGCTCACCGCATGCTCTTCCAAGTAGGCAGTAAAACTGGCCAGCTCATCGATGGTCGACCGTGGCACAAGCACCAGGCAAGCACCGGCGAGAAGCGCCATGAAGACCTCGGAAAGTGAGGCGTCAAATGAGGGTGAAGCGAACTGCAAGACCCGGTCGTCTGGTGCTATCCCAAAGCCGGCGATCTGGGCGGTAACCATGTTGACAAAACCGCGGTGTTCGACCATCACTCCCTTGGGTCGGCCCGTGGAGCCAGACGTGTAGATCACGTAGGCCCGTTGCCGGGCTGCCACGTCGGTGGGTGGGTCGGAACGGCGCAGCTTTTTCAGCTCATCCACTTCCAGCAGGAGGATATTGTCCGGGATGATTCCGTCGAACGGCCCTCTCCCCACCACCACCCGGCAGCCGCTGTCAGCGATCATGTAGGCGAGGCGTTCAGGCGGATAGGCGGGGTCGAGGGGCAGGTACGTTGCCCCGGCCTTGAAGATACCCAGAAGCGCCGCAATGGAGGCTGGCTCGCGTTCGACCAGCACGCCCACAATGTCCTCCGGGTGGACCTCGGCTCGCGTAACCAGGTGGTGGGCAATGCCATTCGCCCACGCGTCAAGTTCGAGGTAAGAAAGAACGCCGCCCGGCCAGCGCAGGGCCGTGGCCTGCGGGGCGTGCGCTGCCTGAGCAGCAAAGAGCGCGGCAATGGACGCGTCAGGGAAAACAGCAGGGCCGCCACTGAAGCCGCGCAATTGCTCTGCTTCTGCACCGCCGATCAGCTCCAGTTCGGCGAGAGGTCGATCTGGTGTGGCGGCTGCCGCCTGCACCAACGTCGCAAAGTGATCCCACAGGCGCTCGATCCGCCCTCGCGTAAACAGGTCCGTGCTGTACTCGATCTCGGCATCGAGAGTAGCCCCGGCGTCGACAAAACTGAAGCTCAGATCAAAACGGCTGGTGCGGTGTTCCAGAGGGAAGTCGACCAGATTGAGGCCGCTCGGCAGTAGGCTGCCTTGGGTGTTTTGCAGAGCAACCAGCACGTCAAAGATGGGAGCCCGATCCGTAGAGCGTGGGACCTGTAACTCGTCCACCAACAAGTCGAAAGGATATTCCTGATGTTCGTAGGCCGCCAGAGTTGCTTCCCTCACCCGACCCAGCAGCTTCGTAAAACTGTCTCCCTCTTCGAGACGGACCCGCAAGGCCAGGGTGTTGACGTAAAATCCGACCTGCCTTTCGAGGTCCGGATGGTGCCGCCCCGCCACCGGCGAACCGACAACCAGGTCGGTCTGTCCGGTGTAGCGATGGAGCAGGGCGTCAACGGTCGCTAGCAATGCCATGAACAGGGTGGACCGGCCGGCTTGAGCCAGCGCCTTCAACCGAGCGGTGGTCCCGGGGTCCAGCGTGACTCGCAGGGTTTGACCTTTGTGGGACCTGACCATCGGACGCTTGAAGTCGGCGGGCAGGTCGAGCACCGGCAGTGGTGGAGCTAACTGGGTCCGCCAGAAGCGGCCGTCCACTTCTTGCTTCTGATCTAGCCGTTCCTGCTGCCATGCGGCAAAATCCCGGTATTGGACTGTCAGCGCCTCCACCGCCCCCTGTCCGTTGTAGCTATCCATCACATCCTGGGCCATCACCTCCAGGGACCAGCCGTCGCAGATGATGTGGTGCGCGATCAGCGCAAATATATTTTGGTCGGGCCCGATCTTGAGAAGCAGGGCCCGCAGTAGCGGCCCCTGAGCCAAGTCGAAGGGCCGGGCTACTGCCCGGCCCAAGGTTTCTTTGGCCTGCAGCTCCGCGTCATCGACGGTGCGATAGTCCACCACTTCAATGGCAAAGTCCTTCGCAGGATGCACCTGCTGGCGGGGTTGGCCCTGCACCTCCAAGAACGTGGTGCGCAGGGACTCGTGGCGCGCCACCAAACTGCCAAAGGCTCGCTCTAGATCCTGCTCCCGAACAACTCCGCTCACCCAAAAGGCCTGGGCCACGTTGTAGGCCGACCGGTCCTCCAGCAACTGGTCTAGCACCCAGAGCCGGCGCTGGCCGTGGGACACCGCGTAGTGGACTTGAGGTGCCAAGCTCGGTATCGGCTGATACTGGCCAACGCCGTGGCTGCGGATGAGCTCCGCTTGTCGCGCGACTGTGGGGTGGTCAAAAATTTCCTTAAGACTCAACTCGACGGCGAAATGCTGGTAAACGCGCGAAACCAACTGGACGGCGCGAATACTGTGCCCACCCAGAGCAAAGAAGTCGTCATCGATCCCGATCGGCGCCCCGCCAAGCAGCCCCTCCCAGATCTCGACCAACTCTTTCTGCACGCGGTTTGCGGGAGCCGCGTAGTGCACGGCATGCCGAGGGCCCTTGCGACGAACGACGGGCAGAGACCGCAGCCGGTCGCTGGTCGGGTGGCGCAGCGGAACAAGGTAGGCGGCGTGATGCAGGCCCGTTTCAGCGGGCAGCAGGTCGCTCCAATCAACCGCGACGCTGGTTGGGATCAATAGAGCCGGGGCGGGCTCAGGTGCGGGTGCTGTCACCACCGGCGCCGAAGACTGGCGCCAGTCCAGCGCAACGTACTCGGGGCGCGGTGCAATGCGGTCCAGAGGCGCTCGGTAGCGCACGCCGCTCCCGACTGAGTCCATCTGGACCCAGGGGGCTTGGTCGAGAAAGTCTCGACAAGGCCGGTTCTTGGCCGTGGGCAGAAAAAAGGCGTCCACCGCCTCCAGACCACGGGCTTGGCTGTGCTGCTTCAGGCACGCCAGTAGTGCCTGCTCCACCTGGCGCCCCAGGACCCGGCAGCTCAACAACAGTGTGTCGAGCTCAAGCCTGTTTTCTTTCTCCTGAGCAAAGACGACCCCCGCGAGTCCGTATGCGCCGAAGCGGTCCTCCACGTCCACGGACCAACAGCGATAGGTCGGGTCCAGAAGCAGAGCCCGGATCTGGTCCTCGGTGCGGCGGATATTACTCAGGTTGAACTGGTTGGTGCGCTGCGTCAACTGGGCTACGCGCGCCACGTGATCTTCACCCACGGGCTGCACGGTGATTTTCAGCCCGAGGCCGCGAAGGAAGCCCTCGAAGGAGGGTTCCGCCTGCTGCGACTGCCGGCGCTCCCGTTCGTCGTCGTACATCTGGTTGCGCTGGCGGTCCTCGGAGGTAATCACCAGCCGATCGCAGGCCCAGAGGTGCGCCAGAAAGGGGGTGAACTGGCCGGGCTCTGCGGGCAGCTGCATGGCCAGGACCTCAGGACAATTGGAGCGGACTTCAGCGCACTCCACGCCGCTATTGTCGAGGAAGATGAAGCTATCCAGTCCCAGGTTGAGTTCTGCGGCCAGGCTACGGAGGTTTGTTGACTTAGGCCGCCAGTTCACTTGCGTGGCGACAAAATGCTCCCACTTCAGCACCATGCCTGGATGCTGGGCGAAGACCGCACGCACATCGGCCTCTTCATTTTTGCTCACCAAGACCAGGAGAAAACCGGCCGAGCGACGATCGAGTAGAAACTCCTGGAGGTGTCGATGGCCCTCCTCGACCATCACGCCCAAAGACCCGTCTTCGCTGCAGACGCCGCCCCAGAGAGTGTCGTCGGCGTCCACGGCGATCACCTTGAAGTGAGGCTGCTTCCACGCCACCAGTGCGCGCGCGACCTCGGCACCTAGAGCCGCGCCGTACTCGTCGGTAAATGGCAGGTGACCGATACGGTCCTGCTGCCGATCGAATATCACCGCGGTGCTATAACGGGCGGCTGTATTGGTAAAATCAAGGACATAAATGCCAGCGGCGTGGGCGAATTTCCGCCAGCGCTGGTTCAGCACTGCCACCTGGCTAGCCAACGTTGTACCCAAGGCGGGGTCAGCGGGAAAGATGCCGACGAACAGCGGCGCCGACCCCCGCCGCTCCGACACGGCTGTGCACAATTGCTCGTAGAGTTCTTCTAGAAGCGCCCCACCTGCGCCCGGGCGGGCGTCGCGCAGCCAATCCTCGAAGCGGACCAATAGCAGATTAGCCCCCTGATTGAGCGCCAGAGGGCTATCGGCCTGCAGCAGTTGCTGAAATATCTGATTGTAGGGGGCTATCTCCACCTCCACCCCCAGGCCGAATTGGCCGGTCCACCACTCGATGTGCTCCGCGAGAAAATCTGCCGTAAAAGTGGCGGCGATTGACAGGCGAAACCCCTCACCCTTGCCCGAACTGCGGCTCTCAACCCAAGTCGAAAGCTGCGCCGCTGGCTGTTCCAGCACGGCACAGGCCAGCGCTTCCAACTCGCGCCCCAAGTGCTCGACGGCCTCAGCGGGCAACCGGGTCGGGTTGTAGCCAAAGTCGATTTGGATCTGTGCGCCTGGGAAAAACTGCACAGTCAGTGGGTAGTTGGTCTTCTCAAAGGAATGCACCAACTGGACGTCGAGGCCCAAAGCCGCGGTCCCCTCAACGCTGACGGGATAATTCTCGAAGACGAGGATGTGGTCGAAAAGATCGCCCCCCCAACCAGATTCTGCCTGCAGGTCGCTCAAAGGATAGTGGTGGTAGCCGACGCCCGCTCCGAATTCACCCTGGAGCCGGCGGCACATCGCGACAAAATCTTCCGCCTCTCGCACCCGCACCCGAACTGGCACGGCGTTGATACACAGACCGACCAGTTTTTCTACATCAGGCAGTGATCCGTGGCGGCCCGAAACAGTTGCCGCAAAGACCACATCCCCGAGGCCCAGACGCCGGCACAGCAGCAGCCCCCACAGCCCCTGGAAGACGGTGTTGAGGGTCAGACCCGAAAGGCGGGCCAACTCCTGGAGTCCCTCGCTGAGCGATACCGAAAAAGATAAGTTGTGGTGGGCAGGAGCGCCCGTCCCTGCTGCGCCTACCGGTTGTTTGCCAGGCAGTGACACAGGCCGGGCATACCCTGCCAGGTAATCGATCCAGTATGCTCGCGCTGCGTCCAGGTCTTGCCGCCCCAGCCACTTGATATACGACCGGTACTGGGGTGCGGGTGGCAGGAGTGGAACATTGCCTTTACGCAGTCCCTGATACACGGTGAGGAGTTCAGGCAGGATCACAGACAGGCACCAGCCGTCCATGATGATGTGATGAAAGCTCCAGATCAGCGCTGACCGACTGTTTCCTTCCTGAAACACCCGCACCCGCATCAAGGGTCCGCGCCCCAGGTCGAAGCCTCGCTCAAGGTCCTCCACCTCAGCCGCGCGCAGCCGTGCCGCCTGGGCCTCGTGTGACAGTCCCCGCAGGTCCTCGACCGAAAACTCGATCTCTCCGCGCCGCAACACCACTTGAAGGGGCTCGGGTACCTCGCGGCTGACGAACACCGTGCGTAGCGACTCGTGGCGCTGGGCTAATTCCTGCCACGCGCGGCGGAAGGGTTCTAACTCCAGCTCGCCGCCGGTAAGGCGATAGGTGAACTGCTCGTGGTAGGCGAAGCCATTGGGTTCGGCCAGATGGTGATACAGAATCCCACCCTGGAGCGGTGATAGTCGGTAGAGATTCTCGATGTTCCGGCGTTCAAACACAGGCTATGACTCTTGGGTTAATTTTTTCAGCAACTGGTCCAGGGCCTTGATGTCAAGCCCTTGGTAGTCAATGTCGCTCGGGGTCAAACCGCCCTCGGTGTTCAGGCAGTGGGCCGCTATCTGAGACAAGGAGGTGGAGAAATAGGCGGCCAGGCTGGCGATGGCGTCTCGCGTGTACACCTGACGGTTGTAGGAGAAAGAGAAGCGCAGCCGACCGCCCACACTCATGCCGTTAATCTCCACGGCGTGCAGGCAGCGCGTCGAGGGAGCCATCAGCGGGCCGGCCTCTTTTTCGTCGAGGGTGAAAAGTCCGCCGGCGAACTCGGTGTCGAACTGCCCCTGATAATTGAAGAGAACTGACGGTGCCAGGTCTATTTGCTGGCCTGCCAGATACTTCAGCATCCCGTAGCCCAGCCCCTTGCTGGGGACCTGACGCAGGCTTTCCTTGACCACCTTGATTTGGTCGCCGATCTCGTCTGCTTTGGACAGGTCGAGGTGCAAGGGATACTCGCTGGTAAACCACCCCACGGTACGGCCGACCTCCACATCGCCGAAGGCCGCCTCCCTGCCCAGCTGCTGACGGCCGTGCCCTTCCAAGGTCACCAGGATGCGGGTGCTCCCGCCCCACTGGCACAAAGCACGCGCCAAGCCAGCAAGCAGAATCTCGTCAACCTCGGTCTTATACGCAGTGTGAACTTGACTGAGCAGTTGTCCAGTCTGCTCTTCTGCGATGACTACCTCGAACGAATCTCTGTCTCGGAAAAGGTCCGCTTCGACCCGCCCCCCGTTGGGGAGTGGATCTACCGGGGCCAAGGCGACGCGCTGCCAGTAATCCAGTTCGCTTTGAAGTTCTTCGGTCCGGGCGAAGGCGTTTAACGTCTCGGCCCAAGTTTTAAAAGAGTCGGACTTGGCCGGCAGGACAAGGGTCTCGCCGCGGCAGTGCTGCCGATAAGCGTCGGCAAGATCCTCGCTCAGGATGCGCCATGACACCCCGTCCACTACGAGGTGGTGGATCACAATCAACAAGCGCTGCGCATCGGGACAGCGGAATAAGACCGCCTTGACGAGGGGACCTGTTGCCAAATCGAAACTGGCCTGAACCATGGCGGCCTGCGCTGTGAGAGCCGCCATCGGGTCGGCTACCAGGCGCAGGTCCACGACCTCCAACGACGGCGGCCGCTCGACGCCGGACACTTCCTGAAGCACCTCGCCGTTCTCGAAACAAAAGCGCGCCCTGAGCATGTCGTGGTGGGCCTGGATACTCACCAGCGCCGCCCGTAGCGCTATTTCGTCTAACGCCTGGGTTGCCCTCAGCAGGACCGCCTGATTGTAGTGGTGGGCCGTGTCACCGAAGTGAGAGAAGAACCACCGCTGGATCGGGGTCAGGGGCACCGAACCCATCACTGGGCTCTGGTCTGCCAGCCGAACGCTTTGCTTGATGTGACCGCCCAACTCGGCGATGGTTGGGTATTGAAACAGGTGGCGCAGCTCCAGGCTCAATCCCTTTTCCCGCAGCTTGGCCACGATCTGGATAGCCTTAATCGAATCTCCGCCCATGGCGAAGAAGTTGTGGCCGATTCCGATCGGTCGCCTGCCAAGCACATCCTCCCACGCCCGGACCAACACCTCCTCCGCCGCCGAGCGCGGCTGGGCAGCAGGTTCTGTTTCCCCGACCTGGACCTCAGGCGCGGGCAAGGCTCCGCGGTCAACCTTGCCGTGGCTGGTAAGCGGCATACGCTCCAACCGCACGAGATGAGCCGGCACCATGTATTCGGGCAACACACTGGATAGATGCGACCTCAAAGCCTCCGGGCTGACGATCGATACAACATAAGCCACCAGCTCGCGGCCGCCAGTGTCAAGGGTCCTGGCCAGCACCAGGGCTTCGGCCACCCCTGTGTGGTCCAGGAGGCGCTTCTCGATCTCTCCCAATTCGATCCGGAATCCTCGTACCTTCACCTGCTCGTCCATTCGGCCGAGATACTCCAGGTCTCCGTCTTCAAGCCAGCGCCCCAAGTCGCCAGAGCGATAGAGCCGAGCGCCGGGAATTTTGGACCAAGGATCGGGCACAAAGCGGGCTGCGCTCAATTCCGGGCGGTTCAAATACCCGCCGGCCACTCCTGCACCGCCCACGCAGATTTCACCTGGTATCCCCACCGCGACCTGCTGCAAGTTCTCGTCTAGCAGATAGAGGCTCAGATCCGGAAGAGGGACGCCGATCACGCTGCCCTTGTTCGCCGCCAAATCACTGCGGTTGATGGGTCGATACGTGACGTGGACCGTGGTCTCGGTGATTCCGTACATATTGATGAGGCGCGGGCGTTGGTCGCCGTGGCGCACCATCCAGGGCCGGAGGGAAGCCAGTTCGAGTGCCTCGCCGCCGAAAATCACGTACCGCAGCGCCAGAGGAATCGCCAGAACCCGCTCCGCCTCCATCAAGACCCTGAAGGCAGAAGGAGTTTGGTTAAGCACCGTCACCTGTTCGCTACTGAGCAGCCGACAAAACTCTTCAGGTGACCGGCTTACCCAATAGGGGACCACGACCAGTCGACCCCCGTGGAGCAGAGCGCCAAAAATTTCCCATACGGAAAAATCAAAGGCGCAGGAATGAAACAGGGTCCACACGTCCTCGGGCCCAAAGTTAAACCATGGCTGAGTGGCAGAGAAAAGGCGTGCCGCATTGGCGTGGCTTACCAAGGTACCCTTGGGCTGCCCGGTAGACCCGGAGGTGTAGATCACATAGGCCAAGTCTTCCGCGGCGATCTCCACCTTGGGCGCCGATACTGGCTGAGCGGCGATGCGCCCCCACTCGGTGTCGATGCAGAGGACTTGGGTGTCGGTGCTGGGCAGCTTGTCGCGCAACTGCTCGCGCGTCAGCACGAGCGGTGCCTGGCCGTCCTCCAGCAAAAAACGCACGCGCTCGGACGGGTATGCGGGGTCTATCGGTAGATACGCGGCCCCGGCCTTCAAGATACCCAGAATGCCGATGACCAACCACTCGGAGCGGTCAATAAACACACCAACCCGCGCCCCCGGAACTAACTGGACCTGCTGCCGAAGATGGTGGGCCAACTGATTGGTGATGGCGTCCAATTCCGCGTAGGTCCACTGTTGCTCACCCACCGTGAGGGCACGGCTCTGTGGGGTCTGCACCGCCTGGGCCGCAAAGAGTCGCACCAGCGTATCTTTGTGTAATGGCCGTTGCCCCCCGGCAAGAGATGCCAATTGGCCGTGCTCAGTCGAACTGAGCAATTCAAGGCGAGCCAGGGCACGTCCCGGGTCCTCGACAGCGCTCTCGAGGAGGCGCACCAAGTGTCTGGCCAGCCGCTCCATACGCCCCTGGTCAAACAAATCAGTGCAGTACTCGAGCGATAGCTCCAACCCCTTGTCGCCAGGGGTGAAGCCAACGGTCAAATCGAATTTGCTCGTTCGGGTGCTGCAATCAACTGGGGTGAACTCCACCCCCTCAAGCGCCAAATGCTGCCGTGTCTCGTGAAGGGCGACGACAACTCCAAAAACCGGAGAACGGCTGGCATCGCGCGGTATTTCCAGATCCTCCACTAAGCAATCGAAGGGGTAGACCTGGTGCTCCAGCGCACCCCTCAAGGTCTGCCCTACCTGACTGAGCAGCGCCGCAAAACCCGCATCTGGTACGAGCTGGTCCCGCAAGGGGAGCATGTTGACGTAGTATCCAACTTGGTCGTCCAACTCGGGGTGAATCCGGCCCGCTACCGGAGTGCCAACTACCAGGTCCCGCTGTCCGGTATACCGGTAGATCAGGGCCTTGACCCCAGCCACCAGCACAGCAAAGAGCCCAACTCCAGAGGTCTGGCCCAGTTGGACCAATCCCTGACTCAACTCCTCCCCAAGCGGACAGTGCAGGGCCTGACCGGCAAAGCTCTGGAGGGTTGGGCGCATCCGATCTGCGGGTAATTCCAATACCGGCAGCTCGCCGCTCAACTTCTGGCGCCAGTATTCGCGGTGAGTCGCAATTCTCTCGCCGGTGACCATGACATTTTGCCAGGCGGCGAAGTCCCGATACTGAAAGCGCAGCTCCGGCAACAAGCCCGTGGGCTGGCCGGCCCGCTGCTTATAGAAGTGAAGCAGGTCGCGCACCATGACGTCCAGGGACCAGTTGTCGCTGACGATGTGGTGCATGGCAAAGACCAGCAACTGGCGCGAGGGAGCCAGCAGCAGCAGGCCGGCCCGCACCAAGGGCCCCCGAGCCAAGTCAAAGGGCTGCCTGGCCATCTCGGCGGCCCACTGCTTGCCGCTCGCCTCCGGATCTTCCTCAGCGCGCAGGTCCACTTCCTCGAACCGCAGGTTCATCCGGGCGTGGATTTGCTGGCGTGGCCTGCCTTCCATCTCAACAAGAACTGTTCGCAAGACTTCGTGGCGGTCGACCAGGTCCTCGAAAGCTCCCTTAAGGCACTGCCGGTCTACCTCTCCGGCGAGCAGGTGGGCGAAGCCCATGTTGTAGGCTGCAGGGTCAGCGGCCAATCGATTGAGGACCCAAGCACGCCGCTGGGCATGGGAGGTCTCGTAATGCACCTGATCCGGAAGACGTTCGATGGGAGAAGTAACCGCCGGACCGTGGGTCAGCAACTCGGCTACTTGGCGGATGGTGGTGCGGTCGAAGAATTCCTTGAGGCCTACCTCCACTCCAAAGGCCTTGTAGATCCCGGCGATGAGGGCGACGGCATGAAGAGAGTTCCCGCCTAGTTCGAGCAGGGGGCTTTCCACTCCTACCTTCGCCAGTCCAAGGACCTCACCCCAGATCCGCGTCAACTTGTCTTCCACGGCATTACCGGGCGGCGCGTAGGCGACGCGCTCGTACATTAATTCCTCGGGCCGGGGCAGGGCCTTGCGGTCCACTTTCCCGTTGAGACCCAGGGGAAATTCTTCCAGCTGCACAAAAAAATGGGGGACCATCCAGCCCGGAAGGGCCTGTGACAATCGCACCCGGAGTGAATCCGGTTCCAGTAACTCGCTGGCGGTGTAGTAGCAGACCAGCATCTGGCTTCTACCCGTCATGTGGTTGGCCACTACCGTGGTCTGAGTGATTAGGGGGTGGCTGCGTAATGCCCGCTCGATTTCCCCCAATTCGACGCGGATGCCATTGATCTTGATCTGGCGGTCGAGCCGCCCCAGGATCTCGATGCTGCGGTCGGGCAAATAGCGCCCCAGGTCGCCAGTCCGGTAAATCAGGTCGCCGGGCTCAGGATTGAGCGGGTTTTGCACGAAGTGCTGCGCGGTCAGCGCCTCGTCGCGGTAGTAGCCCTTGCTCATAAAGGGCGTCTTGATGTGGATTTCGCCTATTTCACCGATCCTGCACAACTGCTCGTTCTTGAGAATAATCACCGAGGTGTTGGGGAGTGGTTTACCGATCGGGACGATGGCGTTGGGCTCAAGCGGCTCGTTACTCAGCCGATTGACCACCTTGGCCAAGGTGGTCTCCGAAGGGCCGTAGAGATTGACCAGCTCTACCCGCTCCCCCATGCGCTGCCGCCAGCGGCGCACATCGCTGCCGTACAGGGGCTCGCCAGCCAGCAGCACCTGTCGCAGCTGCGGCAGGGGATCCCCTTCTCTGCTTTCCAACTCAGCGACCAGTAGCCGGAACACCGACGGAACGCAGTGCATCAGGGTCACCTGCGCCGCTGACAGCCACTCCAGTAACTGACGCGGATGGGCACGCACCCCGGCCTTCGGGATACACAGCGTGCCGCCAGCCAGTAGAGGCGCAAAGATATCCCGCAGGCTCACGTCAAAAGTGGTGGGCGCCAGTTGGCTGACCCGCGTTCCCTCACCGAGGGCGAACTCCGCGATCTCCCAGTGGATGAAGTGGCTGAGGCTCTGCTGACACCCCAGGATGGCCTTGGGCTCTCCGGTAGAACCGGAGGTAAAGACGATGTAATTGCCGTCTTCGGGCTGGCTGATTAAGTCAAGGTCCTCGACGTCCCCTTCCTCAACCTCGTCGAGCACCATCAGCTGTCCAGGGAAGTCCTGCAGCAGTCGAAGCAATGGTTCTTCCTGTTCCCTGCCGGCAATCAGCACCTCGGGCCTGGATTTATCCAGAATCCGGGCGAGGTAGGGCGCGGGAAAGTCCAGATTCAGCGGCAGGAAGATGCCACCGGCCTTGGCGATGCCCAGAATGCTGCGCACATAGTCGCAACCGGCCGGCAGAGCGACCCCGACCACCGACTCCCGCCCCACGCCCCTGGACCGCAGGGCTGCACCCAGGGCATTAGCACCCTTGTTGAGCGCCGCATAGGTGAGAACGTCGCCGGCATCATCTATGGCGATGCGCTCAGGAAACCGCTGCGCGATGTCCTCAAAGACACTATGGACGATACGCTTGTTCATCGCCTTTGTAACGCTCCTGGTGCCAAAGGACTACGAAGAAGCCTTGTTCCCGATGTCCTCAGCTGCAATTGGTCTCTCTAGGGTCGCCAACCCCAGAAACGGAGGATGGTGTAGACGGCCTTGAAGGCATCCTTCAAGCCGATCTTCTTGCCCTCTTCATAGGTGCGGCCGTTGTACGAGATGGGCACCTCGTAAATGCGCGCGCGCATGGCCGCCATCTTCTGGGTGATTTCCGGCTCGATGCCGAAGTCCTTCGACTGCAGGTCGAGGCGATCCGCAAACGACTTGACCATCACCTTGTAGCAGGTCTCCATGTCGGTGAGGTTGAGGTCGCTGAACATGTTCGAGAGCGTCGTCAGCATGCGGTTGCCGACCGAGTGCCAGAAGTAGAGCACGCGGTGGCCGCGCGCGTGGCCGAGAAACCGCGAGCCGTAGACGACGTCGGCCTGGCCGTCGAGAATCGGCCGGATCAGCACGGGATACTCGTTAGGGTCGTACTCGAGGTCGGCGTCCTGGATGATGACCATGTCGCCGTTGGCTTCGCGGATGCCGCGCCACACCGCGGCGCCCTTGCCCTGGTTGTGCGGCTGAAACAGCACGCGCACGCCGCCCTTGCCGTCGAGTTCCTTCAGGATGTCGCGCGTCCCGTCCTTCGACCCATCGTCGACAATGACCAGTTCTTTCTCGACGGGACCGAGATCCACGGCGAGCACGCGCGCGACGATGGTGCGGATGGTGGCCTGCTCGTTGTAGGCAGGCATGACAACGCTCAGTTTCATGAGGCCGAGAAAGTGTACCTCATGAAACCGGTCGGGAGGAATTACTTGTCGGGAGGGAAATGCCTGCCGGGAGGCACTCCCGTCACGACGCAAGGTCCCGACTGGAAATCCCTCCCGACAAGTGGCGCGGTCCCGGCCGGACGTGCCGGTCCCGGCTGTCCTCGCGAAGTGTCTACGCGAGGACTTTGATCACGACGCGGCGGTTCTGGGCGCGACCGTCGCGGGTCTTGTTCGGGGCCACCGGCTTTTCTTCGCCGTAGCTGATCACGTTGATCTTGTGCAGCGGCACCTGGTGCTTTTCATACAGGTAACGCTTCACGGCTTCGGCGCGCATCAAGCCCAGCTGCTCGTTGTACTTCTTGTCGCCAACGTTGTCGGTGTGGCCTTCGATCTCGACCCACACGGCCTTCTTGTCGGCCTTCAGGTTGTTCACCATGTTGTCGAGCGCCAGGGTGGCTTCCTCGGGCAGTTCCGCCTTGCCGAGCTTGAACTTGCCCTGGTCTTCGCTGAGCACGGTCTCGAAGATCAGCTTGCGGGTTTCGGCTTCGATGCCGGAGGCGCGGCGTTCGGCGACCGTGCCGACTTCCGTCGCCTTGGTGGCGGCGTCGGCCGCGGCAGCGTTGGCCTTGGCCGCGGCTTCGTTGGCAGCGGCAGCCTTGCTGTCCACTTCAACGATCTTGCCCTCGGCCGTGCGCACGCGCTCCTGGGTCTCTTCGAGCGACTTGCCCATCGTGCCAACCTTGTCGTTCACTTCACCAACCGACGTGCGGACGAACTTCTTCGTGGCGCACGCCGGGGCGACGCCGAGCGCCACGGCGAATACACCGACGAGAAACAGGGAGTTACGCATAATCATGTCTCCTTAGAAATTACTCAGTCCCAAACCATCAGAAACCAGTTACCGACTGCCGGACCCGGCGACGTACCCGCCGCGAGTCCTCACCACAAAGTCCTTCTGCGACGTCCGAATCTCCAGCGGGTGCCAACCCGGGGCGGCACCAGGCTCGAAAGCGATCAAATACAGGTGGCGCAATTCCTCGACCACCGCGCGCGCGGCCTTGAAGGCCGAGGCCGACGTGCTGCTGTAATGCAGCGCCCCGCCGGTCCACCGCGCGAGGTCTTCAATGGTGCCAACCGACGCGGGGGCCTGCCGCTGTGAGCCTGGGGTGGCGCGATCGGAGCCCGGGTCGTCGATTGGCAAGACCACGGCGATGATGTAGACCGGCACATCGATGGCCGCCGCCTTGGCCGAGACTTGCGCCGGCGTCAGCAGGCTCGACGTATCGATACCGTCGGTCAACACCACCACGGCCCGGCGGGCCGTCGGGCGGCTCGCCACCCGTTCGGCCGCCGCCGAGATAGCGTCATGTAACGAGGTGGCCCCGAATGGATCGACCTCCCCCAGCGCACCCTTGAGGGCACGCGTATCGACCGTAAACGGGGCCACCTCGCGTAGCCGGCTGTCAAATGCAAACAGCCCGGCTTCGTCGCGGCCTTCATCCAGGGAGTTCAGCAGATGAAAGGCCGCAAATTTGGCAGCGGTCGCGCGCGCGGCAACATCCATGCTGCCGCTCACGTCGAAGAGAATCGCCAGGCTCAAGGGCGCCCGTTCGGAGCGGAACTCGCTGATCGCGCGGCGTTCGCCGCGGTCCATCACTTCGAAGTCCTGCTTGGTGAGGTTGGTCACCAGTCGTCCTTTACTGTCGCGCACCGTTGCGCTGACCGTGACAAGGTCAACACCCGAACGAAACGTCGCCTGCGTCTCTGCCGCATTCCCCTGCGCCCAGCCGGCGACCGGATGGGCCAACAGCGCGAAGGCGAGGAGGAAGCGCCGCATGCCCGACCTATCTCCAAGTTTGGTGCCAAACATGTAAATCATTTGAATTCAGTAGTTTAAACCATAATGCTGAGTTTGGACAAACCTGGGAAGGATGTAACCGTGTAGCAATTACATGACTTTCCGACCTTGACGGGAGGCCCGGAAAGGGCGCTGCCGGGAAGAGGCGCCTGGCCGGGAGGGTCGCTACGCGTCGGGATAAGATCAACGCGAATGCCCGTCACCACCACTGCCATCAGAACCGCTGCGCGCGTCGATCGCTTCACCTACGCCATCCGCAACATCGTCGTCGAGGCGAAGAAGGTCGAGCAGGCCGGGATGGCGGTCCGCTACCTGAACATCGGCGACCCCAATCAGTTTGGCTTTCTCACGCCGCCGCATCTGATCGAGGCGGTGGCCAAGGCGATGCGCGACGGGCACAACGGCTACACGCCGTCGCCCGGCATCGCCCCGGCGCGCGAGGCCGCGGCGGCCGACTTCGCGGCGCGCGGCGTCAAGGTTGACGCCGACCGCGTGCTCATCACGTCGGGCACGTCTGAAGGCATCGAGCTGGCGCTCACCGCCATCGTCAACGAGGGCGAAGAGGTGCTGGTGCCGTCGCCGACCTATCCGCTCTACACCGCGGTGCTCGCCAAGATCGGCGCGCTGCCGGCCTACTACCGCACCGATCACACGCGCGAGTGGATGCCGGACCTGGATCACATCCGCAGCCTGATCAACCCCAGGACGCGCGCGCTGGTGGTGATCGATCCGAACAACCCGACCGGCGCGATCTACCCCGAGTCGATGCGCCGCGCGCTGATTGAGCTCGCCGACGAGCACGGCCTCGTCATCCTCGCCGACGAGGTGTACGGGGATCTCGCCTACGACGGCGCGGTGCCGCCCATGGCCGGGCTCGACAACGACGCGCCGATCATTTCGTACTCGAGCCTGTCGAAAGCCTACCTCGCGCCCGGCTGGCGCGCCGGCTGGATGGCGGTGGGATCGTCGCCACGTCTCGACCCCGCGCTGGCGGCGATCAAGAAGCTCGCCGACGGACGCCTGTGCAGTCCGGGCCCCATGCAGTACGCGGTGACGGCGGCGCTCACGGGCGATCGTTCGCACCAGGTGTCGTTCCGCGAGGCGCTGCGCGAGCGCGCCGAGCTGACCACGACGCGCATGAACGCCATTCCCGGCATGTCGTGCGTCGCTCCGCGCGGCGCCTTCTACGCCATGCCGAAGGTCGAGCTGCCGCCCGGCAAGACCGACGTCGACTTCGTGCTTGGCCTGCTGCGCGCCAAGGGCATTTTGTGCGTCTATGGCTCGGGCTTCGGCACCGTGCCCGAAGACGGCTTCTTCCGCGTCGTCTTCCTGGCCTCACCCCGTGAGCTTGGCGCCGTCTACGACGACATGGCGGCGTTCACGAGGGACTTTCTTGGCGCCTGAAGAGTCGCGCGCGCTGATCCGCTACGCCGTGCTGAGCACGGTGGTCGCGGTGCTGTTGATGTGGGCCTTGTACCTGGTCCGCTCGCAGATCCTGTTGATCTATGTCAGCGCGCTTTTCGCCATCGGGCTCGCGCCGCTCGTTCGCATGATCGAACGGCGACGGCTGACCCCGATTGGCGGG
>Ga0209770_10000091_pt1 | contig 52699 bp, 38 predicted proteins | sample LauGreSu1BDMLBDD_2_FD_187572 | JGI IMG/M metagenome (GOLD analysis project Ga0209770, IMG submission 187572) | Freshwater lake microbial communities from Lake Michigan, USA - Su13.BD.MLB.DD (SPAdes) (version 2) | ecosystem: Environmental > Aquatic > Freshwater > Lake | place: Lake Michigan, USA... | reverse complement strand
TTTGCAAACCGGGTGTCATAATCAGTCTTTAAGACATTGCTTGTGGCTAAGATGTAATTTGTGGTATTATCAAAGATGTTGTCATAGTCAGTATTGAGGTAATTACTGACTGCTAAGATATAATTGGTAGTATTAGCAAAAAGGGTGTTATAATCGGTCTTTAAGACATTGCTTGTGGCTAAGATGTAATTTGTGGTATTGACAAAGATGTTGTCATAGTCAGTATTGAGGTAATTACTGATTGCTAAGATGTAATTGGTAGTATTTGCAAACCGGGTGTCATAATCAGTCTTTAAGACATTGCTTGTGGCTAAGATGTAATTTGTGGTATTATCAAAGATGTTGTCATAGTCAGTATTGAGGTAATTACTGACTGCTAAGATATAATTGGATGTTTCTCCGATAATATCTCGGTTATTTATAGTAAATTTGTAATTTTCATTTAAAAAAGATATTATATTGACATTTCCCTTAACTTCTAATAAATTATTAGTGTTTGGTGTTATCCCTATTCCAACGCTGCCATTATTTAATATAGTAAATACTTCTTTTGTATTATTTGAAGCATTTAAAATACTATAAGAGGAATTTATTTGTTTAATATTAACAGCGCTTCCCTGTCCCTTATTTTCAATCTCTAATTGCTCTGCTGTATAAATATCTGTATATAATATTGTTTTTTCTCCATAAACAATTAAATTAGATGCTATCAAATCACCTTTTATTTCTAAATCATTATTATATATATTATTAATTATAAACTTATTAACATTCCCGTCAAAAATCTTATCAGCTGTTAAATCAGTTATTCTATTTGATATGACATTGCTTGTAGCCAAGATGTAATTCGTGGTATTATCAAAGATCCTGTCATAGTCAGTATTGAGGTAATTGCTGACTGCTAAGATATAATTTGTAGTATTGGCAAAACGGGTATCATAATCAGTCTTTATGACATTGCTCGTGTGTAGAATATAATTCGTGGTATTATCAAAGATCCTGTCATAGTCAGTATTGAGGTAATTACTGACTGCTAAGATATAATTAGTAGTATTAGCAAATCTTGTATCATAATCAGTCTTTATGACATTGCTCGTAGCCAGGATATAATTTGTGGTATTGACAAAGATGTTGTCATAGTCAGTATTGAGGTAATTGCTGACAGCTAAGATATAATTAGTAGTATTAGCAAATATTGTATCATAATCAGTCTTTAAGACATTGCTCGTAGCCAGAATATAATTTGTGGTATTGACAAAGATATTGTCATAGTCAGTGTTGAGGTAATTACTGACTGCTAAGATATAATTGGTAGTATTAGCAAAACGGGTGTCATAATCAGTCTTTATAACATTGCTCGTAGCCAGGATATAATTTGTGGTATTATCAAATATCCTATCATAGTCAGTATTGAGGTAATTACTTACTGCTAAGATATAATTAGTGGTATTAGCAAATCTTGTATCATAATCAGTCTTTATGACATTGCTTGTAGCCAGAATATAATTTGTGGTATTGACAAAGATATTGTCATAGTCAGTGTTGAGGTAATTACTGACTGCTAAGATATAATTGGTAGTATTAGCAAATCTTGTATCATAATCAGTCTTTATGACATTGCTCGTAGCCAGGATATAATTTGTGGTATTGTCAAAGATATTGTCATAGTCAGTATTGAGGTAATTGCTGACAGCTAAGATATAATTGGTAGTATTAGCAAAAATCCTGTCATAGTCGGTATTAAGATAATTGCTGACTGCTAAGATATAATTTGTGGTATTAGCAAAACGGGTGTCATAATCAGTCTTTATGACATTGCTTGTAGCCAGAATGTAATTTGTGGTATTATCAAAAATCCTGTCATAGTCTGTATTAAGATAATTGCTGACTGCTAAGATATAATTGGTAGTATTAGCAAATCTTGTATCATAGTCAGTCTTTATGACATTGCTCGTAGCTAATAAGTAATTCGTGGTATTATCAAAAATCCTGTCATAGTCAGTATTAAGATAATTGCTGACTGCTAAGATATAATTGGTAGTATTAGCAAAACGGGTGTCATAATCAGTCTTTATGACATTGCTCGTAGCCAGGATATAATTTGTGGTATTATCAAAAATCCTGTCATAGTCAGTATTTAGGTAATTACTGACAGCTAAGATATAATTAGTGGTATTAGCAAAACGGGTGTCATAATCAGTCTTTATAACATTGCTCGTGCGTAGAATATAATTTGTGGTATTATCAAAAATCCTGTCATAGTCAGTATTGAGGTAATTGCTTACAGCTAATATAAAGTTTGATGTTTCGCTGATAATATCTCTATTATTTATGGTATATTTGTGATTATTTTCGTTATTTGTAATAATATTAATATTTCCTTTAACTTCTAATAAATTACCATCTGTCTGCGGAACAGTTCCGATACCTACACAGCCATTATTTATTACTGTAAGCAACTTATTAAAATTGTATAATACGGTCATAACTTCTTTTTTATCGCCAATATTGCCACCAATTTGATTTACTCTTAAAGCTGTATCACTGTCGTAGTTAGTAATTTCTATTTTTTCTGTAGTATATATGTCTGTTTGTAATGTCGTGGTATTTCCTAAAACTAATAAATCAGATGCTACTGTCAGAGTTCCATTAAGTAATAAATCGTTATTATATACATTATTAACAATGAACTTATTATTATTACCAACATATTCAGCTATATTGTCGGTATTCAAATTATTAACTTTGGCGCTAATAGAATTATTTAGAGAGATTATATAATTGCAAGTTTGTATAATATCATTTTTAACACCAGTGTTCAATATCTCTTTGTTTAAAAATCTCAGAATAACTACTCCACTTCCTCCAGAAAAGCCGTGATTAAAATAGCCACCTCCGCCAGAACCCGTATTATCTAAGCCATTATATATAATGTTTTCATTATATACATAGCTCCCTCCTCCGCCACCGCCAATTCCTCCCAAGGCATTTTCAATATTACTAGCACCACCTCCAGCAAAATAGTTAGAGCCTGCAATTGCATCATAATAACTTTCTTTGTTATCATTTGATAATGAAAAAATAGTTTTAAAATTAAATAACTCGGTCGTACCATCCTTAATGGCATTAAGCCCTGCGCCTCCGTTAATTTCCCCACCAGCAGTATCACTGCCACCGCCACCACCATTCAATATATATCCAGCTTTGCCTTTGTGATACATACTGGCAGCGGTTATAAAGTTATTAAAGTTAGTAGTGAGCTGACTTATTCCTCCATTACCTGCACCACTACCGCCTGCTCCTAATGCAATATTATAAGAGCCACCGCCATTAATATTTAATAATCCAAAAACAGTATCAATACCCTTCGTGTTTTCTTGAACGACTACATCAACATTATTGATGTTTTTAATTACTTTACCGGCTCCGCCGCGACCTACTTTAACAACGACGGTTTTCTTGTCCATCGTAGCATTATCAATATATACAAGTTCTCCGGCACCTCCACCACCCTCGTTTGTACCTCCACCGCCTCCACCGATTAGTAAAATATCGCATTTAGTATAATTGGGGTCATTAAAGAACAATTTATATTCTGTATAAATATTCGCACAATATAGCTCGGTAATTTCAACATCTGTCAATACTCTGTTATATATTCTTAGGTCCGATAATGAAAATTTAAAAGATGTTTGCGAAGTTCTTGAACGCCCTATATTTTTAACAACATACCTGCTACTTGCTTCAATGACTGCACGCGAATTATATACAATATTAGTTTCCTTGACATTATTTAAATGTATGCTCCATATACCGTTGCCTCCTATAGTCCATACTAAATGATACCATTTATAAAGCTCTATATTTGTACTTAATATATGCTTGAATTCGCTGAGATTGAATATTCTCAAAGATAATTTATTATATTCATCGGCAGGTTTATCCAATATAATATCAATTTCTAATAAGTAGGAATTCGTAGCGCCGCCCAAAAATATTACAGAGCCTTTTTGAGGAGCCTTTTCTTCAATTTTAAACCAGAATGAAAAGGTAATACCTATAGAAGTCCCTCCAATTTCCTTTACATTGTTAAAAATATCATAAAAATCTATTGAACTATCAAAATATGCGTATGAGTTTTCTGTACCATTAAAATATAAGTAGTTATTATTGAGCGGAGTATATTCATATTTTAGCTCTTCGGCAACTTTAATCAATACATCTGTATTATTATTTATAATAAGGGCATTTGTTTGAATTGCGCCAGTACTTTGTATATTAGAACTGTTGTTTATCTTTTTACTATCAAAATTGAACCAATATGGAAGAACAGTATTGCGCGAACCACTTGCATTATTATCAAATGTGGTGCCGCGGTCTGGGTCATATTTAAAAACGAATCTTTCGTAATTAGTATCGGGTATATTATTTGGCGTCAATTCGGGTTCTACATCAGGCCTTTGAATAACGATATCTTGTGGTTTAATTGTTATGACGCCGTTATCATCTACGAAAAGCCCTTCTCCTACCTTGACGAGGCCATAATTTGATGTAGATGTTTTAGGGATTCCGCTAACATTATATATGCGAATATCATTTTCAATATGATTAATGATTTGAGATATGACATTGTTAGAAGTGCTCTCAATATTGCTACCTAATACTTCTGCGGTTTCCAAAATATAGTTAGAATAATCTTTGATAATATCCTTGTTATTTATAAATAGTGTATTTTCCACATTATCCCATATAAAGTTTGGCGTACTTTCTAATGTTCTAAAAGTTTCGTTGTTAAACAATATCCCTTTATCAATAAATGTGCTACTGCCCGTTCCCCCCAAAGTTTGATCGAGTACATAGTTATTATTGAATGTACTTTCGTTTATACTTTTTATTGTAATATTCGTAAGTTTATCCCCTGAGCCTACGAACTTACTGGCTATAATATCTCCATTTATCTCCAAATCATTGGTTGCCAACGAGAAAACCGAACGAGTAGTACCAAATGGAGTAATACTATCAGACATTATATAATTATGTATATACTTCTTAATAAAAATAAATTAAAAAAAGAATAGGATATTTTATCGTACTAGTAAATAAGTTGCCAATAATAGTGTTATGGATAGAGAGATTGTAATAGGAAATATGTGAATAATCGGGCTGTTTATATAGTGGTCGTCTATTTTGTCGGAAAGGAGCGTTTCCATTATTTCCATATCTTCGTTATGTAAATTATTGTCATATACTTCTCTAATATTATTAATACTATATTCAATAATCATATTATATTTTATTATTAAGTAATTAAATATATATAATATTTATATATAAATAATGATGAGGTCAAAAAAAAAAGGTGGCAATTGTAATGATTTACTCGCCGCTATCATTCCATTAAAAAACATTGATATAAATGCCGATGTTAATAGATTGATATCCAGCAGAGCGTGCGATGAATTAGCTGTGAATTTGTCTAACCGCGTCAATTCTGAGGTATTACAAGATAAATCCAGAAGTCTTGCAACAGATAACACAGAGGGCGTAGATTATTTATATATTAATAGTAGAGGAGGTTGTAAAAAAATGGCTAAAGGCGGCAATAGCGGCAGCGGCGCGTGTAATAGTTGTATGAAGGGCGGTTGCTTTACCTGCAATAAAGGTAAGAAAAAGCTAAATGTTTATTATAAGGAAGTTATTGTAATTATTCCAGTTTTATATGCAAAATACAAACAGTTTGATAAAAAGAAGGGCAAGAAAATGAAGGGCGGTTATGGGTCTTTTATGGAAAATATAATGAATGTCTCAAATCTTTCATTTGAATACAAACCTTTTAGACCCGTAGATTTTAGCGATCAATTACAGGATATATAGATATCCGCGCATTCGCTTTATATCTATATCTATATCTAAGGAAGATAGAGCTCTTTATTTTTTTCATATGGAGAATATTTGTGTATATCTAAATATTTTTTATCTTTGCCTAATTTTCCATAATTATCCAGGACGATTAGCATATTAGCAACTTTAATTCTAAAATCATTAAGCGATTTCTCTATCTCTTCTGTGGGATTAAAACCATAGATATGTTTAAATCTTTCGGGGACTACAAATACGAGAGAATATAATATTTCAAAAATATCATTTTTAATATCATTAAATATTGGGATATAAACATACGCATCATATCTGTCGGCTAATATGTATATATAGATTTTCATTAATTTATTCATTAAGATTATTAAGTTATTATAGCGTGTCTTATCAAACTTCTTAATAAATCGGAGGTTTTTGATGATATCAAGAAACTCCTTGTTTTTAACTAGGAATTTTATATTTCCGCTATTTATATTAATATAAAAGTTGTTAGTATTCATCTCTTTAATATCATCAATGTCCTTGTCTATTTTATCAATTATCTTGATTTCTGCGCTATTCCTTTCGCCGAGATTTTTCTTAATATTACTATCAATATAATAGTATATTATAATAATAATCATAATTGACAACAGGACTGATGTATTATATTTGCTTATTATAAAAAATATAAGAGCTAATAAAATAGTCGCCGTATAATAATTATTTATAATATCCATTATTTAATAATTTCAAACCTTCTTTTTAAACATTAATTATAATTTTATTATACAGAAGCGCCATCTATAAAATAGATTATAAAAGATAAAAATACAAATATGATGCCTACATACAATTTTCTACCGTCTTTCATTAATATGCCTATGATTATATAGATATAATTATTAGTATCTAAATAATCGTATTTGTCATAAGCTTCTGTAATATCATTAATTATATCTATTAGTGTGCCGAGCGTATTTTTATAAAGCTGTAGTATTGTCAAATTGTGATATCCGGCAACTGTCGGCTCTTTCGGCAATTTTTCCGGCAATGTTTCCATAAGACTATTCAATTTTTTCTCTATATTTGATTCTATGTATTTTTCAAGATTATTGTATATATTCTCTTTTTCATCTTTTGTTTTGGGTTTTGTTTCCGGTTTTCCTTCGGGTTTATTGTTTGCCTTTTCCATAGTTTTTTTAATACCTTCTTTATCAGTATATAAGATATTTTAAGCAAATTATATAACATCCATCATATCTATATTGGCTATCAAGTTCCTTCTACAGCAATAACGCTTCAATCCGAGTTTATTCAAAATTTCTCCAGTGTGAATTTTTTCAAAGTTCTTATATATTTTATCTACTTCCTTTTTATCTGCTTTATCCATAGCATCCTTGAGTTTTTCTTTTTCGGATTCATAGAAGTCCGCGATATCCGCCATTACTCTTCCGCAAGTAAAGCATCTAATCGGTATAATCATCTTATATTATTTAATCTCTTCTTATATTTAAATAATATAATCATTTTTTAATAATAAAATTATATTGATAAAAATAAAATATTATAATATAATAGTATATTATAATATGTCAATCGTTGGTTTATATTCCAAAATACAATATTTAGAAGCTGTCATTAATGAGGTTAAAAAAGCCCAAGAAGCAGGTGCCTCTGGCGTTCCTGGCGTTCCTGGCGTTCCCGTAGAGGGTGCATCGGGTGTTATGGCGGGCGTTCCCGAGGAGAAGGTTATAGATTTGACTCAATTAAACGAGTTCAATGAGTTATCTGAGAAGGTCAAGGCGCTCGAAGTAGTTGATGGCGAATTATCCACTAAAATTGCCGAAGTTCCCGCACTCCTTTCCTCATATGTTCCCGCTGCCGATTTCGCAGCTTTAAATGCCAAAGTAGAGAAGATGGAGAAACTTAACAGCCAGATGGACAAATTAAATAGCAAATTAGATTCCCTTGTATCTAAAGTATCTTCATTAGAATCCAAAGTATCTTCATTAGAATCCAAAGTAGCTACTTTAGAATCCCAAACTCCTGCTTAAATAAATAAAGTGATTAGTATTTCGGTTTAGCCTTAAGACATTCTTCAAGCATATCCTGATCGTGCTGGAATATAGTTATACAATTATTCAATATATTACTATTTTTTTGCAGATATCCGTAATTTTTTTTATGAGTGTCCAGTGCCTGTATGAAATATTTTTTAGCTTCATTATAATTCTTATTTTTATTATATATCATTCCCATAACATTTATGATATCTGAAGAGTTTATATTTTCAACAATCTTATATAGTTCACAAGCCTCTTTGATATCATCATCGCTTATTACATCTTTATTGTATATTTTTAGAAGCCCAATATATTCGTTGTTAAAATATAGATAATTAATTGCATTTACTGACGAAGGATATATACCTATTTTTGTACCTTCAATCAATGTATTCTTATTATAAAAATATACATTAAGCTCTTTGTTATCCTCTATGTATTTAGAAATGAAGTACTTGATTTGTAATTTAAATGTTGAGCTTTCTTCATACAGTTTATTGCATATTTTAGGTTTTACAAAATAGCAGCTTTTAGTTATTAGTTTATTATAGACAGTGCGAAAATTTACGAAGTTTTCGCCGTTATTTACGGTATTCAGAGATAAAAACAGGATATCCCATAAATCACAATTATCCTTCTTAGTCAAATCATTTATCATATTGTTGATATTATTGATATAGCTATTACTAATTAGCATATCATCTTCAATAATCATATGGAGGTCTTCATCGCTTTTATCTTTGATTATCTTATATAATTCTCGATGCTTCTCGTAATTAGAGATTTGACAAGAATTAAGCATAGTAATGTACTCGTTGTATTCGTTGTTATCTTTAAAAGGGCTATAATCAACTCTGCTATTGAATGTGCTGATATTTCTATCAACTGTAGATGACGAAGGTTCGCTTATAAGGTTAATAAAAGCCTGGATATTATTTTTAGCACATAGATTTTTCAAGATAGCTAGGACATTATTGATGTTAGTTATCCTATTCTTCAATTCTTCTGTAGATATTATATAAATGTTTATATTTTTAGCCATTATATATTATAATATTAATAATCTTTTTATATGTATATAAATTATTACTATTATTATTATTATATTATTATAAATATGGATAGCAAAGATAGTAGCAATGATATTCGCGGAGGACCTGGCGGACCCGAAGATATTGTGTATGAATATCCGCAGCCTGAAAGGTTGGTTGTAATTGGGGATATTCACGGTGATATTAAAAGGTTCAAAAATATATTGATAGATGCCAAAATAATCAATGAGAATATCGAGTGGATTGCCGAACCTAAGAATACTATCGTTATTCAAATGGGAGACCAGATAGATAGCCTCAATAGAACTACGGATGTTGATTGGGAAGTAATTGAAGATATTGAAATGATTACTTTTACAAATATATTAGATAAATTGGCGATAGCTAAGGGTGGCCGATTAATATCTATAATAGGGAACCACGAGTTTATGAATACGCTGGGAAATTATAGTTATGTATCTAATAATAGCATTGCTAATAATGTCAAGAGAAGGAGGGAACTTTTTAAGCCGGGTGGGCAGATATCTGCCATATTAGGCAACAGACCTATTGTTGTAAAAATAGGCAATATGTTATTTTGCCACGCTGGCTTGAAGATATCGCATTTGATAATTTTAAACATCTATAAGAAGGATCTTGGATATGTCAATAAGCTGTGGAGACAGTTTGCTATTACAAATAATATTAGCGGTACAGAAGATAGCGATATATTTAGCAGAATTATATTGAGTGACGATGGCATATTATGGACGAGGGCGCTGGATAATTCAGAAGAGATGGAAATAATGCTTAGAAGCTTAGGGTGTAAATATATGTTTATAGGGCACAATGTTGTCGATGGCATTAAGTTTGTTAATAATTTATTATTTTATACAGACACAGGGATATCGCGGGCTTTTGGAAATAGCAGCTATCAATATATAGATATTGCGAACTTTAATGTAAGCATAAAAACCGTAAGCATATAATTCAGGTATATTCGGGTATATTCGGGTATATTCAGGTATATTCGGGTATATTAGGGTATATTCGGGTATATTATGGTATATTAGGGTATATTCGGGTATAATAATATATGAAGTAATAAGGAGAATCTAATACAAAAGAGAATATGAATATAAGTATTACAAAAAGAGCTTGGGAAAAACTATTTAGTATAGCGAGTGGTGACAAGAGCAGGTTTTTGCTATCTGCTAAAAGTGGCGGTTGTAATGGTTACATATACAATATTACAAAGGTTGAAGAAGATGCGCGAACACTTACAAGATATAGAGAAAAGAGGTCTATAATTTTGGTAAATGACAATATATCTGTTTTGATAGAGCCACGCTCTGAGATACTCCTTGCGGGGACTACGGTAGATTATGAGAAGGGTCAATATGACGAGAAGTTTGTATTTAAGAATGCCGATGATAGCAAGAAATCAAAATGTGGATGTGGAAAATCCTTTTCAATGTAAAAATCCTTGCATACCTAATTTACGATAGCTCGACAATAGCTTGCGATAGCTTGCGATAGCTTGCGATAGCTTGCGATAGCTTGCGATAGCTTGCGATAGCTTGCGATAGCTTGCGATAGCTTGCGATAGCTTGCGATAGCTCCTCTATATTTATTATAAATTTACTTAGATTAAGAGAGCAGTCCTCGAGACACTGGAATATCTATATTTTTTCAATTTATAATTTGAGTACATCTCTTGATTTATTTTGTAATTTCTAAAAAACTTTTGAAATTTTAGAAAAAACAGAAAGATGTACTCAAATTTTAATTTTCAATTTTTATAAAAATCTGGTTTCTTTTTAATACACCATAAAGGTAATACTAATATCTCAATAGCATCTCAATAGCCTCTTCTAATACCGCGTTGGGGGCGGTCTCCCCCAGTTGATGGAATCGTGTAGAATATTATATAGTAAATTCTTCAATCTTATGAAAAGTTGTTATAGATATTAAATGGATGTTATATAATAGAGTATGAGTATATATTTCAAGGATCATCCTGAGTTCAGGCCGAACATCACGCCTAAGGATATGTTTAAACTGGGAATTATGGGAGGCTCATATTTTAGAAAAATAAAATCTCCTAAAACTAAAAAGATATATCAAAATCATAATAAACATTTTAAGTTTCTCAAAGATATTCCTGACAATTTAATAATAAACCAAGAATATGACAAAAGCGTAAATTATTACAAAGTAGAAGTTGGTACCAGCTATGAATACTGGATGGAAAAGAATTGGATAAAAGAAGATATAGACCCTTATGGATGGATAGAATGGTATTGTAATTTTTATAATGGACGCAGAACAGAAGATGATATACGCCAAATAAACCGATGGAAGAAGTCTGCGGGCCCCAAGGGTAGATTTAAAAATCAATTACAAAATAAAGTTAACGAATTGAGAAGCAATAGCGAAAAAATATATCCGCGATTAAGACAGACGCTTCTTCACTGGGCTTATGACAGCCGTAAAATGAAAATCATATAAAAAATGACTTCCTATATTAATATATATTATAAGTCGCCACACGCTCTATGTCTATCTCTGAAGCTGTTAATTATGTTATAAATGAGGTAGAGACAGCAGAGCCTGCGGAGCCTGCGGAGCCTGTGGAGCCTGCGGAGCCTGCGGAGCCTGCGGAGCCTGCGGAGCCTGCGGAGCCTGTGGAGCCTGCGGAGCCTGCGGAGCCTGCTGAGCCTGCTGAGCCTGCTGAGCCTGTGGAGCCTGTGGAGCCTGTTGAGGACAGAGAGATTTTGGGACTTACTTTGGATACTACTTCGTCGTTTGATGTCATACTTAATAAGAAAATTGAGGAAATTAACGAATTATATGAGTTGAAGACAAAAAATAAAAAATTGACATCAAATCCTAATGAAATTAATTTTATGGATAAGAAGCTGTATAATAAAATTAATGCCGCGATTGACAAAAAATACAAAGAATCTAAGCAATATAAGAAAAAATGCGAAGAAGAAGTTCAAAACGCTTTATAATTCTAATAAACTATATAAATATATATCATCATATATTAATATGACTGATATAAATCAAGTTAATAATGTCGTTGATAACGAGATGATATATTTTATTAATAATAATATCAAGGATATCAATAAAATAGAGTATATTTACAAAAAATACAAGGATACTATGAATATTGATAAGAAAGCTATTAAGAGCAGAATAAGCGAAATTAATAATTACAGAAAGGTACTTAAAGAGCTTGTAAAACAACCTATTATCAAGCAGCGTACGAAAGAGTGGTTTGATGCGCGAGAGAATCGTTTGACGGCGAGTGATTTACACGATGCAATTCAAGATAAAAAGATAAGTGATATGATTGCTAAAAAGAAGGCGAAAATTACAAAAGATAATACGAATTATAATTCTATCAAGGCTTTAAAATGGGGGACAATGTTTGAACCTATGGCATCTCGTATATATTCCGAAGTAAATGGTAATGTTAATATATACGAGTTCGGACTCATTTGTGATCCGCAAAACGAACATTTCGGGGCTTCTCCTGATGGAATTAATGAACTCGGGATTATGATAGAAATCAAGTGTCCCTATAGTCGCAAAATAGTAGATGGATATATACCTGAAAAGTATTTGATGCAAATACAAGGGCAATTGGCTGTTTGTAATTTGAATGAATGTGATTACATAGAATGTATGTTTATAGCGTTAGAAGAGAGCGAATATATGGAGGAGTTTGCAAACAACAAAGATGTCAATGTTAAACACGGCATAATCGCGGAATACATCTCGGGCAGTGGTGAATATACTTATTTATACAGTGATGGCAGCGATATTAATAAGACCGCAAATGATAACATAAAAGATATTCGTAATAAAATAGATACATTTAATGAGAATCCGGAGAATAATAATTATAAATTTTATAAATTTACTTATTGGAAGCTTGACAAAATAAATACACAGCGCGTTTTATTTAATAAAAGCAACTGGGAAGATATTAATACTAAAATACATATCTTTTGGGAAAAAGTAGAAAGGTTTAAGCTTCTTCCTGTTGAAAGAATAAGGTTCATTAATGACGATGATGACGATTAGCCGATAGCTCTATCTATTAAATGCCGTACCATCTGAACTCTGATAAACTATTTGTTTTATCAGTAGGTTGCCCGCCTGCAACATATTTTTCATTTGAAAAATTATTAGCATAAGGATTTACGAAATATACCATAGTCATACTTGTCGGAATATCATTAGTTAGGCATACTGAATTGTATGCTTTGTTATTTATCGTATAAGCACCTTGTGCATTTAAGCACCCGCACGCACGCTTGCTATCATCAGTACTACAATTTAAGAAACATTGTTTACTCTGGCTTTTAATATTATCTGAAGACAAGAATGTTCTTAATGAATTAGTATTGCGATTAACAATATTTATATCAGTTATAATTCCTCCTGTATTTGTTAATCCCGAGAATACTATAGAAACTAAGGCTCTCATTCTAAAAGTTTCAAGGCATTTGTCATTATTCATAATAGTATAGTTGGTAGAACAAGATTCATAATTAGTACCCGCAGCTCCTCTATTAGAATCTGTAACCTTTAAATCTTCTGTATTATTCTTTAAATACGGAGCTTGCGAAATAAATACATATATAGGGAAATATAAATTATTATTATTTGGATTAAGTAAACTTGTCTCTCTTATAATCGTTTTTATTTTTGCATCAATTTTATTTGTTAATTCGGTAGTATTAGCATATTCGACATAGCCTACATTAGGGTCGTTTAGCATTACTTTGTAACAATTAATATATTGAATAGCGCTTATAAGCTCGCCTGGGTCAATTTTAATGCATCCGTATGCAAGCAATAAATCCCTATTTCTTATATCAATATATTTTGTTAAATATATATTGTTATAAGTGTCAGTACCGCATTTATAAGCTGTGTGATAATCTTCAATTACTCCACTTCCTCTCAATACTTCGCTTGTATGTTTGGCGTCATTTCTAAGATCATTAATTTGTACTAAAACATTATCTAGATTACATTTTACACCATTAGCGGAATACTTGTCTATAAAGAACTCCTTTATATCATAATTACAAACACTGACAATATAAAATATACTTAAAATAACAAATATAATAGTCAATAACAACAATAATAAATCCTTCATTTTCATTATATATATTATAATCTCTATATTATTTAATTATTTTAATTATTTTAATTATTTTTATAAAGGTATTTGAAAAATATTTTCAGGGGATATATAGGTATCTTTGGGATGCGTCTTATTGCGTTCCTAAAGTTGTAAAACTCAAACTATAATCGGTATCATTTGGTTTCGCTGCTTTTAAATCACCTGAGTTATCTACATATATATTCCAACAGTTTGCTCCTGATCTATCGCATAATTCTAATCCTTTAGAAGAGTTAACGGTAGTACCCGAATCGGTATATATTTTAGCACCTTTTTCGGCAACAAGATTATTAGTAGCTATTGTATTTCTCATTAATTTTAAACTATCGTTATCGCTAAGATCCCAAGTTCTATTATGAATCTTGCTATTTACTATACTATTATCATTATTTACTCCAAATGAAAAAAACTTATTTAAATTAGAACTCGAATTATCTAACTTAGTCATATATTCGGGTCTCAATATATTGCTTGTATTATTTACATAAGTCATATATTCGGGTCTCAATATATTGCTTGTATTATTTACATAAGTCATATATTCATTTCTCAATATATTGCTCGTATTATTAGCGTATATTCTATATTCGTCTTTCAATATATTGCTCGTATTATTTGCGTATATTTTATATTCGTCTTTCAATATATTGCTCGTATTATTGGCGTATATTCTATATTCGTCTCTCAATATATTGCTGGTAGATTTAATATATTCGCTGTGTATATTGAACTTATTATCATAATCAGTAATTACCTCTTTTTTTAATAAACTATTGCTATCTTCAGATTGTGCTACTGTGTCATTAATTTTGCTTTTAACAGCTTTTTTATATTCATAATAATCGTATATTAACCAGGATAAAACACCTATTAATGCTAATAATATTAATGTCAATATAACATATAATACAACCTCTAATACTTCCATTTTTCTTCTTTACTATACTCTCTAATTATTTAATTATTTTTATTTATTTATTTTACTCATTTATTGATTATTCTAAGGCTACAAAATTATAAGAGACTATATGCTGCTATGCGCGATGATGTACCGGGTTCTACGATATTTATTGTTTTTATCATACTGTCGTCATTATTTATACTTTCTACATTCTCATATTCTTCAACATTATCTTTATTATAATTATTTGGTAAATTAATTAATTCATCATATCTCTCCAAATTACCACCTCCTATACTCCCTTCCCCACCATCCTTTCTTTTATGTTGTCTTTTTTTTGAGCTACCATCGCTATCTGCATCACTATCTGTTTTGCTACCATCACTATCTGCATCGCTATCTGTTTTGCTATCTGTGTTGCTACCGGCATCGCTATCTGTTTTGCTATCTGTGTTGCTACCATCACTATCTGTATCGCTATCTGCATCGCTTTGACTTTCGGAGTATTCATCATCGTCTGATGCTTCTAATGAGCCCCCATAATTTATTATTTGTTCTCCTTGTTCTCCAGGTTCTCCTGGTTCTCCAGGTTCTCCAGGTTCTCCTTGTTCTCCTTGTTCTTCGTAATCTTCAAAATCTTCATTTTTATAATCGTTGTTATCTTCATAATCTTCATAATTTTCATAATCATCAAACTCTTCATTGTTGCCTCCGCCAATCTTTAAAAGGTTCTTCATTGTTTTAAAGTTTTTATGATATTTTTCCATAACCTTTTTAACATTATTATTATATTTAGCCCCATCATTATCTTCATCATCATTATCATTACTGCTATCTTCGCTATCGTCGCTATTGCTGCTAATATCGCTATCTCCGCTATTGCTACTAATGTCGCTGGCGTCGCTGGCGTCGCTGGCGTTGCTACCATCGGCTTCGCTGCCGTCTTCACCTTCTATTTTGTGTTTGTGTATATATTGTTCGGTTTTGTCGTGAGGTATTTCAAGTTCGTCTGTATTTAATCGCAATTGTATTCCCATCGCTTCAAACTCCTGGATTAACAGCTTAAATGCATATGGCGTTTGGATAGCTACTATATCATCGTTATTACAGTTTTTGCAAACATTAATATCATTGGTAATATTTAAGGCAACGAGAGTTCCGCATCTTTTACAAGCGCACCACATATATTTATCAGACCTTTCCATCATACTTTCTTTTAAGAACATAGATATTCCGTGGCTTAATACAGTATCCCTTTCCATCTCACCAATACGCAATCCACCGCCTTTTCTTCTCCCTTCAGTTGGTTGCCTCGTTAATTGAGTCATAGCTCCAATACCTCGCGAATTAATTTTTTCGGCAACCATATGTTTTAATCTAAAATAATATGTGGGGCCTATAAATATCTCGGTATCTATTTGGCGACCCGTAAAACCGTTATATAGTATCTCATTCCCATATTTTTCATATCCGTTATCTTCAAGTTTTTTATGTATTACTTCGTTATCTATGGGAATAAATACAGTGGCATCTCCCAATATTCCATCGAGGCAACACATCTTGGCAAATATACATTCCACGAGGTGGCCTATTGTCATACGCGAAGGAATCGCGTGTGGATTTATAATAATATCGGGTTTGATACCATCTTTCGTATAGGGCATATTTTCTTCAGGTATTATCATTCCTAATACACCCTTTTGCCCGTGGCGTGAGGCGTGCTTGTCGCCAAACTCAGGCTTCTTAATTTTCAAGAACTTGACTTTGCATATTTTAGAATCGTCGCCCGATATTTTATTAGAGATGTATATATTATCCACCGTGCCATATAGTGAATTGTCCGTACTTATAGATACATCAGTATATATAGTCTCCTTTCTCTGTTCCATAAATACGCCATTCTCAACCTCTATGTATTTTTCCCTAATACTTATCATACCTATTATAATTACTTCCTGTCCCTGTGGGATATATACGCCCTTTCTAATAAAGCCGTTTTCGTCTATATATGAATAATCCTTCTTTTTAATCCCTACTATTTTAATACCACTATCTCGCATTTTTATAGGATTCCCGAAAATTATTCTTTCAGTATCAGAAATAACTTTGCTCGTTGCCGTAATAGATTTGTAATATGATAGATAGTTTAATCCTCTGTTAATCGCTGCCTTATTAATCATAATACTATCTTCTTGATTAAAACCCGAGTATGTCATAATGGCAACAATTGTATTAAAGCCGTTCGCCATATAATCACTTGAAGTATATTGAGCTATTCTCGTATTTATAATTGCCCTTTGCGGATAATGGAGAACATAGCTCATAGTATCAAATCTATTATTAAAGTTCGTAGCATACATTCCGATAGCTTGTTTAGATTGCGCTGCGTGGAATACATTTCTTGCAGACTGATTGTGATTACACATCGGAATATTGCCTGAAACTACACTTAATATTGTTGAAGGATGTATTTCTAAATGCGTATGAAGCGGTGTTATATCTTCCTTATTCATAGCTATAAAACTCGTATCGGTTTCCTCATTATCTAAATATTCTATACAAGCCCCCTTGTTCTCAAGCTCATTCAATATTTTATCATAGAGAGCTCTATAATAATTATTATACCCCTCAATATCTCTATTTTTATCTCCGCTTTCGCTTTCGCCATCATCGCCAGGCACTTTTGGTCCATTTGGTCCATTTGGCGTTTTTTTGCCGCCACTGATATTAAAAATATTTGATATGTATCCGCCAGTATATTTTTCAATACTTGTAAGGACGCCGGTAGTATCATCAGCAATAGGTTTATTATAGATGTCTCTGTAATAATAATCATCAGTTTTCTCTGTTTCATTTAGTTTATTATATGAGCCATTTAGCATATCAAACCAGTTATTAAAGTTATTATTTTTATATACCAGGATATCATTATGGGGATATTCGGCCTTCTTATTATTTTTCAAGATTAATAGAGGCCTGCAGGGTCTCCCGGCTTCCGTAAATATTCTTATTTCGTTATTAGGAATACTCCAAGATATAGATATTAATATATTAATTAACCCGTTTCTCCTGTACGCTTTTAATATTCTCGTGATAAATATGGGGTCTCCTGTATATCCGTACAAAGAACCGTTCAAAAATACGCCAGTTATGTTTTTATTTATTAAAAAATTGCATCGGTTTAATGGAATTATCCCGATATCTATGAGACATTTCTTTATATTTTCTACATTAATCCCTGCCGTTATTTTCGTCAATAAGGCCATATTTTTGAGATATCCAATGGAAGCTCCGTCAGGGCTTTCAAACGGACACATCATACCCCACTGTTGCGAGTGTAATCTGTGAGGGCTCGTGATTTTTATGCTTCTATCAATAGGTATATTGACGCGACGCAAATGTGATAAATAGCCTATATAGCTTATTCGCGATAAATCCTGGACGATTCCGAGCTCCGGGTCGCTATTGCTAATTTGTCCCCAACGGCCTTTGAGAGATTTTGCGAATGTCTGTGTGATAATTAAATAATCTATTATTTTGTATATATTGTTATTGTTTATAATTTTGTCATATTCGTTCTTCTCCTTGTAAGAACCGTAGTAATATTCTCTGTCTAATCTGATTCTAATATCATCGCGCAATTTTATGTAAGATTCTTGAAATAATTCGGTAAGTTTAAAGCCACTGATATCAACGCGCTTATATATATAGCTATCTCGGTCGCTGATAGGCAATGTCCCTATTACCGTTTTAATAAATTGTAAAACGAGATATCCGAGATACTTGCCTTTATTTTCTATTTCCTCAATATTAGGAAATATATCTGTCATTATAACGGATTTAACATGTTCGACTGTTGCATATCTAACCTTGTTATATAAATAGTTCAGAGCATCATCTTGTGTGTATATACCATATTCCTTTTCATTATGTACATATAGCGAGCTAATTATGCTCGGTCTTATGAAGTTTTGAAAATACTCTCGTTCCATTTCATCTCCATAATCTCCGAATATAGCATCGCATATATCCTTGTCACTCTCTATTCCGAGCGCCCTAAATAAAATGAAGAGGGGGATTTTTTCTTTGAATGAAGGGACTGAAACTAATATAGAGCCGTAATTATATTTTTTGTTATTATATTGCACCTTGATTTTTTCATCGTGATATATGCCTTCACTTTTAATAGGAGTATCTACATAAAAAAATTGAATCTTTGAAGGTTTCACAGAGCCTTTCTCGGCAACACAGAGAATTATTCCCTTATAACTAAATCCGTTCGGGTCTTCTGTCAATTTATTCGTAAATAGTTTGTTAGTTACTATATTTTCCTGTGCGATTATTACTTTTTCTTTGCCGTCAATAATAAAATACCCACCTGTATCGTAGGGACATTCTCCCATCAATTTCAATATATCTGAGCCGTTATTTTTTAATAGACAGATATCACTATGGAGCATTATAGGGATACCGCCAATGGCTATGTTTTTGAACACTTCATCTTTTACGGCTCCCTTGTCATTTGTAATCCTAACTAAGACATCAGTAAATAGATGGGTCTCATATGTGAGATTTCTCATTCGCGCGTCATTGGGAGTAATCAATTTCGGAGTTCCGTTTTCAAATGCGATGGGTCTATCAACATATATATTATCACCATTCAATCCCCCGATATAAATATCAACTTTTACAATAAGATTCTTATTGCTATCGTCCATTTTAATCATAGTAATAGGATTATTAGATTTTATTATCTCAGGTATCTTTACTTTGACAAAGTTTCTATAACTATCTAAATGATGTCCGGTAAAAGGATATTTATGATCTTTAAAATATAAATCTAATATATCCCATTCATTATTAGCCATTCTTCTAATATTATATATTATATATTATATATATATTAACTTAAAAAAAATGTATATCCTAATATCTTAATTATTAAATATTACATTAAAGCCTAAATCATATATTTTGAGTTTCCCGAGATTACCAGGAGATGTATCTAAAATGAGACTACAAGGCTGTATATTTTTACTGGTAAGATATGTTAAAGATATTGTATCATTATTCTCCGGCTGTTCCCCTTGTATATGTAATATACCGCTTCCACTTAAATTATCATCAAAAAGTATCTTCCTTTTTTTCGTATTTTTGAGATTTTTACCATATGCCGCCTGTATAATAGTATTCGGGGTACCATTGTTGTTATATAGTGTCAGTACTCCTTCATTATCAAACTCCATATAGTATTTATCATCTAATGATTTGAACTTTAGATACATAGGGACTATTATATCTTTTAGTAAATATTTGCTATCCTCAAATTCAAATGTTTTTCCGCCGTTCAATACATATTCGTCGTTTATTAATTTATTACCCCACGGCATATAGTGAAAGAAATTAGAAAACTTAGGGTTTTTCTCATCTATTTTAAACATACTAAATGTAATATCTTGGATGCCCGGATAGCTCTTACCAGGTTCCGTTCTAAATTTTATATCATTTATGATAGTATTATTATAAGTCCTGTTTATTTTATTTCCTTCCTTGCCTTCTCTTCCAGCGTATGCCAGAGATTCGGCAATAGCATCGCGTGATAATTCATCAATTTCCTCTTTTTCTAAATCGCCATTTTCAGGTTTAGCTTCTTTCTCGGCTTCTTTTTTGATATCTTCATATATTTTTTTTATTTCATCGCTACTCTTTGAATATAAATCGTTAAAATCTCTGTTCATATAATATTCAGACGCGTATTCTTTGAATTGCAGGCATTTCGTCGGCATATAAATACCACCTCCATAATCGCCCTTGATATGATTTATATCTTCGCCGGCACCTTCCGATACGCATCCGAAATCATCACAGATATTATTTAAAGACCTCTTTAAAAGGTTATCATATCTGGCTTTTTCCGATTTTTTAACTCTGTTATCAAGAGCTTTTAAGAAATACGAATCTTTACTCGTCATATACTCCATCCATTTGTTTTGATTTGTGTAAGTAAATAGAGATGGGTAATAGTTGTAATAATCGCCCTCGTTTTTCATCAAATTCGGAATATATATGATTATTTTCATCATTCCCTTGAATGTGTATTTCTCAAAAAAGGTGTCTGAGAAATTATAGCTTACATCGGAGAACATCCGCTTTAATACATAGTTATTATCTTTTGATATTATCTTAGCAATTGATACATATATAGGGAGAGGCAACAGAATATCATTACCTTGCTTGAATGAAGGTTTGACCTTTTTTTTAATAAGGTTTAGGTTTTCAATTATCTTTTTTTCAATATCGTGCATATTGCAATTGAACTCTTTATAACACATATTTTCATTGATATGATCGCGGTCCTTGTACTGTTCCATAGTCATATGGATACATCTCTGATGTTTTAAGAATGATAGCTTGCCTGTAGATACAAACTTTTTAAAGTCATCTGGTTTGCTTTTATCTTCTGTCGCAGCAGCAGGAGCTATGACGCGTTGATTAGGAGCAGGTGCAGTCTTAGCTCCTGTAGCTCCTGTTGCCTTTTTAGCTCCTCCGGGTGGGACGGGAGGAGGCGGTGGAGGCGGTAATTTATAAATAAGCATTTATTATTATTATATTTTATATGGATATAAATAATTGTATAGATTTATGCGTTATCAATAATACAGACTATGACATATCATTGGTAGTATTTAAGATACTGGAGGGTAAATATAGATATATATCAAATAATGCTTGGGAGTATTTGAATAAGGATAATAAGTGGGTTAGCGATATAAAGCAGAATAATTTTAAGTATTCTATTAAAACTGAGGTATATACTTATTTTATTAAGAGAGCTATTGAATTATGTGATAAAACCGGTGATACAAATATAATATCTGGAAAACTCTTGGATATATCTTCAAAACTGAAAGAAGATAAATATATATCTATGATTATTAAAGAAAGCAGGCAGTTTTTTATAAATGAATAATATGAATAATAAAAACGAATATGATTTATACAAAATAGTCAAGGAAAACTATAATATCAATAGGGATGATATATATATTGAGGATATATCAGATGCTGGAAAGGGCTTGGGCTTAGAGCGTTTTAAAAACTTCAAGGAATTATTATTAAAAGATAGTTATTTTGATTGGCGTTTCTGTATTGAATATTTTGATAAATGCAATCGCGTGTATCATATTACTTATAAAAATATTAATTTTTATATTCTTTCAGATAAACCAATTACTAAAAAAGCGCGCGAGCATTTGTTTAACAGTATCTATCGCGTTTTTTTGATTAAAAAGCTATTTAATATTAAGCCGACACAAGATTTCAATTATTATATATTGCTCAATCCTATGAAACGCAAGCTTCCTAACAAAATGGGAGATAGCATAGGTGCTGTGAATATTAATGGAGGTTTCACCTATTTTAAATCAAATAATGTATATATTGTAAGAAAAGAGGATTACGAGAAGGTTATATTGCACGAATTATTGCATCATCATCACGATATACATTTTGAGGCATGGACTAATGCAAACATTAAGCAAATAAAGAATATGTGCGGGATAGCCGAGGAACAGTATTTATTACCGAATGAGGCAATAATTGAAACATATGCTATCATATTAAATACCATATTTTATTCTATTGAACACAATTTGTCTTTTGCCGATTTCAAGAAGACACTCGCGAAGGATAAAAAGCATAATATAGCTATTGCTAAAAAAATATTGACCAAGCAAGGGAAAAATATGTGGTATGAGAAAACACACTCATACTGCTATATTGTATTGAGAGCAATATTTTACATCTATTTTAAGGAGTTCGTGCGTATATACCGATATAATAATGATGATGACATAACTTCATTCATTACTATGTATTTTCCAAAAATCCTAAGAAAAATACGAGAAAATGGACGCGGAGACAACCGCAATAAATACATCAAACAGACGATATTTAATAACTTTTAGCGGACTTTTAGGATATAAATAATAATATAAGTATATTTAATAAGGTTGTCGGCGAGGGATACAAATGTCAATTGAAGATATTAATTATCTTAAAAATAATAGTATAAAACAGAATTACACATTTTTAATAGATAGTACAGACAGAGATAGGGATAAATATCCTAATCCTAATAAATATGTAGTAGATTTCACGGTTCCCTTTAAAAATGTGATTGGTATGGAAATAATTGACGCGAGTATTCCGCGTACTATGTATAATATAGATGTTGAAAATAATCTATTATATTATTATTTGGGAACTGATGAGAACGACACTATAATTAAGAATGGCGTAACTGAAAAAATAGCGTGCGATATAATTACGAGTAATTGTACTTATGCCGATGGCTATACAAAAATAACTGACGGGGGCTTCATAGAACTCAGTAATAACATAAATATATATAATATATATTCAAATCATATCTCTGGCCCTGAGATTAATAATGATATTAATAACAGTTTTATAGGAGGAACTGAAATAGGCATAACATATTCTTTTAAAATTAAGGCAGATGCTACATACAATCCTTCAAAAAATAATACATATTGTGTATTTAGTTTAGGATATTACCATTTATGGAAGCAAACAAAAGAGAAATATACTGGAATGAGCGTAAGCGTCGTCAAGAGAAGTACGGGAACTCTCTATAATATCCAGTTTATTATGGGTGATGGTAGTGTGCCAGGAGATACGCAAGTAATTACTGATGTTGATTTGAAAGACGAGGTTCATATATGCTGGACGATATTTGAAAATAATTGGGTCGTATATATATCTAATAATTCTCTTTCAATAAATATTACGAGAACAATAACCGTAACAAAAACTATTAAGAATGTATTTTATGTCAAGAAATATATAGGAAAATCTCTTGCTGCACCTATTACTAACAATCTGAATGGTATTTTATACAAGGAGACTTGGACGGCTGATGCGAATGCTGTTATGTATATAAAGGATTTCAAGATATATAATAGGGCGCTCAGAGCAGAAGAGGTAATATTGTGTAAAAATAATAGTATCTTGGATATGCCATTCTGGTACAAGCTATATGACAATAGCACAAAAAACAGTGGAAAAACAGAGTTGATAGATTATCCTGATATATTTAGCAAGATGTCAATTGATACGGGCGATTATACATTGAAGACATTTTTATTAAATTATGAGGAAATAGAAGATACTGAAGTAGGATTTAAGAAACATTCGGAGCCTGCTGAATTGACGAACTTATTAGATATATATAGCAGATTGCCGTTTATATTTGATATGAGACGCTCTACTATATATGAAAATCTCGGGTTTGATTTATACAATTCTATAAACCCCGATTATATCAATGATAGATATCAGTATAAGCCGATGTATAATAGTAATCCGAAAATGTATAAGATGTTTCATAGTATATTAAATACGGATGTTACGAAAGTAATACTTACTATACAATATGATAAACATCTAATAACATCGCCAGGTATCGTGTATTTAATCGGGAATAAATATATTGTATTGAAATGCCCGGAAATAGAGGAGCATCTATTCGGTTCTTTATCATATTCTAAGTATTCTCTTGGTTTAGCTAAGTTTCGTGTAGATAATGTAGGTATTAATAGCGAAAGGCTGGCAATTACTAAGTTGCCTATCAGAGAGTTTCATCCGATTGGTAAATTATCGAGAATATCCTTGAGATTTGAAACAAACCGTGGGACACTATATGATTTTAAGGGTGTTAATCATAATATTGTATTTGCTATTTATTATTACGAACCAAAACAGAACAAATTCCCTGAAGGTTCAATATTAAACCCCGAATACAAGATGAATTATATAGATTACAAATATTATCAGGAAGAGATTGAAGGCGATAGCGAAGATGAAGCTGAAGAATATTCAAGAGATAATATAAATGATTACAAAAAGAAAGAGATTGACTATAGCAACGAGGGAATAAAATTGAGGCAATACAACGAACACTATGTAAATAAGGATGACGACGATAGCGACGGAGAAGACGACTGAGAAGATGGATACGATGACAATTGATAAGATACCATTATGATGTCTTAAAAAGACACTGGAATTTTTGAAAAATTGAAATTTAAAATTTGAGTACATCTCTTGATTTATTTTGTAATTTCTAAAAAACTTTTGAAATTTTTGAAAAAACAGAAAGATGTACTCAAATTTAAAAATGAAAAAATAATAATATTCTAGTGTCTCTCAATAACTTGCATATATTTATAATAATTATCGAGATGGGCGGACTTTAGCTAACCTCCTTTATTATGGCTTCAACATCAAATTTTTTTAGGACATTATTATTAATTTTAGTAATATAGGACTGTTTATTTGTTAGGGTATTACATTTGCCAATCAAATCTACTATATTAGTTTTTTGTTCTGCCGTCAAAGTTATAATGGGATTGACGCGTGCTTTGTAATCATCTATGGATTCCAAAACTATTTTAGAAACATCGCTTGTTGCTACATATTTTTTCCCAGCATCTTTTATATCTATATTATTAATTTCATATAATTTTCCGTTAGCAACTATAGGTGTGGTTTTTAACTTAACTTCAGCAATAGCAGCAGTTCCAGTATTATCTTCTGGAGCCCCGATAGTTATCTTAGGAGGTGCATTTTCATAATATTTGCCTTTTGATGTTAGAGTAATAGATTCTATACCTTTATTTTCATCGCTTTTAACAACCATATTATTTATAACAGCGGCTACAGGGTCTGTTTCTACAGCAGAATAAGCAGATTTATAGGTTGCTATAGGTTCAAAGGTTACCTTGCTTTTATCAGCTACTACATAGTTTGTCCCTCCTTTTCCAGCGGTTATTTGTATACTTGCAATTTCGTAAAGAGGGGGCGTAGTTCCGGTTATAGCGGTAGTGCTTAATATAGCTGTAGCTTCTGCCTGTGTAGAATTTGCAGCCGTAGGAGCAGCAATAGTTATTTTAGGAGGCGTACCAGCATAATACTTGCCTTTATTAGTTCCAAGAACTATTCCTGTTATTGCTCCTGTGCTATTAACAGTTATGCTGGCTATCTCAGCGTGTACCGGTTCTGTAGTTGAAAATCTCTCTATAATGCCACTGCCTTTGCTGCCTCCGCCGCTATAATTATCAGCCATACACCCATACATTAATACAATGAATATGGCAAATGCTAATATTAATGATATATATGTAAAAAAACTCTCATAATCAATGAATTTATTCATTTAATCTGTAATACTTAAAGATTATTATTTTTCTGTTTTTTATAATTTATTTCCATATATATATATAGATATTATGACAGATTTAAGTTTATTATATGGGGGAGACGACAATTTATTAGGTGATAATATGGATAATTCCTATTCCCCGCAAAAAATTAATAAAATGAGTAATAATGAATCGTACAATGGCGGACATCAAGCTCAACAGGCACAGCAGGCTCAAATGGCTCAACAGGCACAGCAGGCTCAGCAGGCTCAAATGGCTCAACAGGCACAGCAGGCTCAGCAGGCTCAGCAAATGGCACTTCAGGCTCAAATGGCTCAGCAACAAGCCAAACAGCAGGCTCAAATGGCTCAGCAAACTCAGCAGGCTCAATATAAGGTTGAAAATATACAGAGTATGAATACATCATTAGTTCCCTTGAATAATAACCAAAACTATAAACAGCCTGATAATGATTATTCAAAAAAGAGAGGGAATGAATACAATTTCTTCGATAGAATGAACTTAAAAAGAACAGAGGTCATTAAGTTATCATTGTTTTCTCTTGTAATTGTTCTTGGTATCTCAATAGATAGAATGCTGACATATTATTTATCTAAATATATAGGCGATAATATACTGACAGATTTCCAAGAGTTCTTATTAAGAATAAGCTATCCTATAACTATCTTTTTATTATTATGGATATTTAAAGCTATTTAAGAAGATAGCTGCATTAAATCAATTTATAAAATTAAAAAAATATAAAAATATATAGTAAAAGGCTAATAAATATTAATGAAAATTAGAAGAGTAGTTTATAAATTTATTATAAATCATCTCTCACGAACAATAATTATATTTTTGTTTTTGGCGGTACTTATTATAAATATTATGGAAATAAGCAATTTCGGCTCCAGTAGAGCTAAACTGTTATCTGTATCATCAAAAGAAAATAACCCGAGCTATGATAGTTTAAACTTGCGGTATTGCAATTACGGTAATATGTTTTCTGATAAAGATACCGTAGATTACAATAATTATAAATTTGTAATTATCTACGGCATCCTGTTTTTCCTATTTTGGTATAATACTATTATAAATGTGTTTTCCACTTCAGCAATGTCGAATGAAATAAAGATTGCATTTTATAAAACATATTTTAATAATGATATTTATAAAAATTATAATTATGAATACACCTTTATACGCGGTCTTCAAATATTTATTCTCGTAGCCTTCTTATTTCACTCATATATCTTGTATAACGAGTTTATGGGTATAAATGAAGAAGATATTAAGATACACGATAATATTAAAATCATAGATGCTACAATTATGGAAAATATAGATTGTGATTTAATTAGGAATCACGACCCTTCAAAAGGCAAATTTATTACAAGAGAATCTCTCGTGTTATATTTAAAGAAAATAGATTCATTGAACACAAAAGCAGATGTAGATAAATATGTTAAAATGTGTATAGCAATTATATTAACTAATAAAAACAGCAATAATGCGAAGAAAACAATCAAGGACGTTCAAAATATCTGCGACAACCCGAAATGTATATATAGCAGATTAGAAAATAATATGGAAGATATATTCCCGGAAAACATAGATAAACACATTGATATAATAAGGTCTGCAATAAAAACAGCAGGATTTAATGAATTAAACTCTCCTCAAATTTTAGAATTAGATATTAAATATAAAGAGATAAGAAAAAAACTCGTTGATAGCTTTAATATTATAAAAGGCTATAAGTCTTCTCACATTATATATTATAAGTTTGGGCTAATTACATCAGTGCTTGCAGGTATATTCTTTGCAACATTCGGCCTGGCATATTTCTTAATATATGATTTAGAGCCTTTTAATAAATTTCTTTCCGGCTCGGAATTCCCGCTACCATTTGATTATTTTGTTAGCACATATTTTAATACGGCAGTTGTTTATATAGTTGCAATGATTGGCATTTATATAGCATTTATAATTAATTTCTAATGACAAACCTGTTAATTTTTATTATAATTATTAAATTAGAATATATATTTAATAATAATGAATGATATGTTAATTAATATTATTACGAATATAATATATATAGTTGCTGTATTAATAGTAGTAATTTTAATATTAGCACTTATAAATTATACTTTATATACAATATATTCTATTAAAGAAATAATTGTACATAACACGAGCGAATATGCTATACACTATAAGCTCAAAGATATTTATAATTATAAATTAATAAACTATGTTAATATAATCAATACCGACAATAATTATAAATACGATATATCGAGCGAGTTTAATGCAGCATTTGTAATTGATATGAAAGAGTTTACGCTAACTAAGCATATAATTGATATTACTAAGCCTTCGCCAAAATATATAGACCTTTCATATCTCAAAGATTATGTAGATAAAGATAAGATTGAAGACAACAAGGTTCATTTTAAATTGAAAAATATAGATGCTCTGAAGCTCGAAGATTTTATGATATTATATGAAGTGATTTATTTACCTGATGCACAAACGGAAGTAGCTCTTGCATTAGATAATACTAAATTAATAGCAAAATATAAGAATGGCGATAATACGAGCTATTATAGCATTGAATATAATAAAAAAAGTTATTCTGAATATTCGATAAATAATACTGTGGATATTAATATAAATAAAAGTCTATATGGCGATATTGTATCATTCACCGCATTGCAAGATAAGAAGAAGAAGATAATTGCAAGGGATGGAATAATAATCCTTTATATAGACGATAGCAAAAGTAGTAATAATATTGATACAGTAAAGGTTAATAATAATACAGATATTTACGGGTATATATTGAATGGGTTGTTTCTGTTAATTCCCACGACATTATTGTGGTCTAATGATAAATATGCAGCGGGTCTATATGTAAAAACAAATAATAATTTGTACGAAATAATTTTACTATTAGTATTTCTAATAATATTTATCATATTAATAGCATTAATATATGATTTTTACACATATATATTTAATATCGCAAGTAATAGCAAAATAGCAGATGAACTATTTATTACAAAAATTATGAACCGAAATATTCATTTGGTAGTAATAACATTATGTATTATTATTTATTGTATTATACATAGTCTCGTATATTTTTTCGCATTTATCAGCGGAACTTATAAAAAAATCAAGGCAATGTATGGTGATTTAATTGTTGCCGATGAATATATTAGAAATGAAACAAATAAGCATTTAATATCTAATAATTATAATAGTGATGCAATACTTGAAGCATTTAATGATATCGCATATGGTGGCGATATTAGCTATGTTGCCGGGAAATACAATGTGATTGATGGAACAACCAACCAAGATATCTATGATGTTAAAAATAAGTTTGAAGAAAAGATGATAGCTATTAATTACTGTTTTAATTACGATGAAAATATATACAATACAAATAAATATACAAATACATTCTTTACAAAAATGAAAAATATATTATTATATTCAAAATATCAAATAGAATATACTGGTACAGCTGATATAAATAAAACATTATTATTGGTACTAATCATATATTTATATTTTGTTAAGAATAATATCGATGACCCTTATATATTAATTAAATTGAATAAGCTGATATTTGGAAGAGTTGCTAATATAGGCATACCCGAAATAGACGAAGAGATACATAATACTCTAACATTAAGGTCTTTACAAGGGCACAATTTAGAAAATAAAGCGATAATAGATGATTTAGAATATGAAAAAAAACAGATATTTGACAATATAAAAAATAATGAAAAGGATGCTGTTATCACAAAAATTGAAGGTTATAAAGGAGGTGATACAGGAGTTGATAATAATGTTTTAAACTTTTCAAATAAGTTATATGTAGAATTGGATTATTGGGGTGCTGTATATTTTTTCAATTTATATTTAGCATTAGAAATAATGATAGGGTGCCTTGTAATTTTGGCATGCTTGTTTATTATTAAATATACTGATAATGATATGAAGGAAAATGTAGAAAGGTACATTGATAAAATGAAGGAATTAATAGAAACAATAGTAGAAGAAATCAAAACAGCTGTTTTGGGAGTTGTTTAGATTAAGGTTTATACCCTTGAAGATTTAAAATGTTATTATTTTAATAAAAGAAGGTAATATTATGCCTTGCGAAATAGCATATTTTGTTGACAACGAGAAATATGATATGACACTGTTTTTAATAAACTTTTATATATCGTTGATAATAATAATAACCTTGTTAATATTGACAAATACTATCTATAATTATTATGTATATAATAACATTCTTTCTGAAAAAATATATAATGATACGAATGTAATAGAATATGGAGAACTTCCCCTGAAAGAAAGTGATTTATCAAAAGAAAACAAGATATTAATTGGGGAAACTGTTGACTATAAGCTGTTTATTAGTCTTCTTCTTGACCAGAATATGTATTATAATGATAAATATTTCACATTAAATATTACAAATATATTATTGGATGTCTTTATGTTGGTAACAATAGTATTAGTGATTTTTTCAATAATTTATTTTGGCATTTCTCTTATTACTAAGTTGGCAACCCTTACTCGTTTTAATCTTGAATTTACCGAACTTAGAGAATATATTAAACAATATTGTTATTTTCTAAATAACAGCAGCTGCGATGGTTTACATATGCCTAAAATGTTCTCAATATTCGTAATATTTCTAATACTAATAATTATATACGGGCTAAGGCGCAGTGGTAGTCATACCCCTTCCATAAATTATGCAGATTATTTAAATTTTAAAAAATCAAAAGATGAAAAAAACAACGAGCCTAAAAATATTGAAAATATGTTAAATATTATATGTGATAAGGACGCTGATTTTTTAAACGACAATTCAAATATTACAAAAATAATGAACGAATTAAATGGGCACAATATACATACTGCAATAAGTATTAATGATCGTATTTATACGCCTGAGGAAATTGAAATACTTAAAAAAGCTTCAGATGATGCATCAGGTGCTTTTTATAAAGCAAAGGACGCTAAAGAGAAAGAGGATAAGAAAAAACTTATGGAAACAGCTAATACAAAACTTATAGAAGCAGCTATAACTGAATATTATAATGCTATTACTAATAATACTATAAACTTGTTTATTACTAAAATTAAAGATATAAGTGCAAAAATTAAGGCTAACAATGTAGATAATAAAGATAATAAAGATTTAGATTTTGTAAAATTGGTCTTAGTATATCTTAATAATAAGAAAATATATAATGATAATATTAGTAAAGAAAAAATACCTAATTTTGATTTGGGAAGAACATACGCACAATCCTTATTAAATATAATAACGAATGTAATCCCTTATTCAAATAATTTGTTCGGTACTTTTAAAACAAACAATTATGATATAGAGAATGTTCTAATAGGCGCAATTCCCTTATCAATCAGGGATGATATAAGGGATCCAAAGGAGCCTTGCGCTATTTCATATACAGATTTTGATACCTTTAAGATCGACCATAAGGAGAAAGCTGGATGCTTTTATAATAATTATCTATTTCAATTAAAAGAAACAAGGGGTAAATTGAAACAAGGTTTTATTGCTATATTAATAGCATTTATAGTCTCTACGATAGCTATTATGGTATTGTTTTATTATATTTATATTAATTACAATATTGATAATATGAGGTGGTCTAAAATGACAGTTATTAAAATGCAGCGTTTATCTTCGAGGAACCCTTTAAACTGGTTAAGTATTTTGTTTGGCTATATAATGTTATTCTTAAATAAAGCAAATAACTAAGCAAATAACTAAGCAAATAACTAAGCAAATAACTAAGCAAATAACTAAAATAATATTTAAGGAGATAATATATTTTACTATTTATATGGATACTGAATATTTATTAAATATTAAAACTATACAGGCTGCTACATTTAAACAAGTTATAGATGCTCTTAAGGAGATATTGATGGATGTTAATTTGGAAATAGATGAGACAGGTATTAAGATAGTTGCTATGGATAATACGCATATTGTTCTGATACATCTCAAGCTTGACGCGGATAAGTTTGAGATTTACGAGTGTGCCAAGAAAACATATGTCGGCATTAATATGCTGCGACTCCACGCGCTTATTAAAACAATCACGAACAACGACATATTGACAATTTATATTAAAAAAGATGACCCGAATCATTTGGGTATAACAATAGAAAATAATGATAAAAATTATAAAACGAATTATAAATTGTCTGTATTGGATATAGATGTGCTGAATCTCGACATTCCGCCGGTAGATTTTCACACGATTATAAATATGCCTTCCAATTATCTTCAAAAAATTATTAGAGATATGAATAACCTCGCCGAGTTTATAGAATTTAGAAACATAGGTGATAAGCTCATATTAAGTTGCAAAGGGGACTTTTGCGACCAAGAGACTATCCTCGGTTCCGAAAAATCGCAATCAATTACCATAAAGAAGAATAGTACCGACGAAGAACAGGAGATAATACAGGGAATTTTCAGCCTTAAATACCTATCAATATTTACAAAATGCACGAATCTTTCAAATAATGTTGAGCTATATCTTAAAAATAACTACCCTATTATTCTCAGATATACCATCGCATCACTCGGAGAAATCAAATTGTGCCTATCGCAACAAGATATATCCCAATAATCCTTTTGTGGTGCTTGCTGATACACAGAATAATAATATTTTTGTGTAATAAAAATTAGATTTTTTTTAATTTAGGATATAATATATATTTATAATATATATCCTGTAATTTAAATAAGGCCTTTCTGAGGACTATCATAACTTCATTCATACAATTAATATAATTGCTCGAATATATAAAATCGTTATCATTTATAATATAATTAATTTGTTTTTTAATTTCAACGAAAATGTTTCCGAAGTTTCCGAATTTGTTTCCTATTGTATCCATTATTATATAAAATAAGTATATAAGTTCTTTAAGTAATTACGAAATCGCCGAAAGTCTAAAAATCTGCTTCGAGAGAAAATGTGCGTAATTTAGAATGTTCTTGTTTTCCTCCTACATTTGCTTTGCTATATTGCGAAACACGGCTTTCAAAGAAATTGGATTTGCTTTCAATTGATATTCTATCCATAAAAGGGAAGGGGTTATTTGAATTCCATATTTTATCATAATTTAATTGAGTTAGCAATCTGTCCGCTACAAATTCAATATATATAGACATTAGGTCTGCATTCATTCCAAGCATAGAACAAGGGATACTTTCGATAATAAAGTTCTTCTCTACTTCAACGGCTTCTTTAACAATTTGATGAACAGTTTCCTGAGGCAATCTATCTATTATCTTAGAATACAGCAAGACGGCGAACTCTACATGCATTCCCTCGTCTCTGCTGATAAGCTCATTAGAGAATGAGAGTCCGGGCATCAAACCGCGCTCTTTGAGCCAGAAAATACTACAGAAGGCGCCGCTGAAAAATACTCCTTCAACAAGTGCGAATGCTAACAGCCTTTGAGAGAATGGTGCTGATTCGTCATTAATCCATTTGAAGCACCAGTCAGCCTTCTTTTTAATACAGGGCATATAATTGATAGCATTTAGAGCCTCTTCTTTGTCATTAGCTTCTTTAAAATATGTGTCTATCAGAAGAGAGTATGTTTCCGAATGAATATTCTCAATAGCCATTTGAAAGCCATAGAAGAACTTAGCTTCGAGTACTTGTACATCATTTAAAAATCTTTCGCCCAAATTGATATTTACAATTGTATCGCTGGAACTGAAAAACGCCAATATTTGCTTAATAAAAAATTTCTCGTTCTTATTAAGCTTATTGAAATCATCTAAGTCCTTTGATAAATCCAATTCCTCAGGTGTCCAGAAGACACTAACAGATTTTTTATACATTTCCCACATATCATAATGTTCGATAGGAAAAATAGTCAATCTATTTGAAGGTATCAATAAAGGTTCATTATTTGACATACTATATACTATTATAATAATATATATTTATATAATAATAGAGATATGAGTAGTAGTAGCGACAAACCGACAAAATTAGCAACACCAACACCAATACCGCTACCGCGCATACCTAGAATAAAAAGGGAAGGTAACGCGACAAGTAGTGCAAGCGGTGTGAGCGGTAAAGGAAGCGCAAGTAGCGCAAGCGGGAAAGGAAGCGCAAGTAGCGCAAGCGGGAAAGGAAGAGGAAGTTCAAGTTCAGGACATCTTGGTATATCATCGCCGGTAATCAAAAAATCGAATAAATTACCTAAAATACCTAAAAAAAAAAAATTACCTACTATCGAAGAATATGTATTCTACAATCCACTGATTAAAGATGAGATAGATTTTGCCAATCACATATCGGCAATAGCAAAAGAAAGTGCAATATCTCTTCTGACTACAGATGAAGCTAAATTCATTGTTGATTCATTTAAACACACTACTGATACCGAGCAAGATACAAAAAAATATAACGAAATGTTATTAGATGAATTTGATATGGATGAAATTATTCAGACTTGCCCATCTCAGGATGCACCAGAAGAAATAAATGTAATTCGTCGTATTCCTGTTAGAAAGTTTATTAAAGGTAGACATGAATCATATGATGTTTTGCTGCGTATGTTAGATAATTTAATAGCATTTAGATGTGGAAGCGATATTTATAGAAGTAATCTGCAGATTACTGTTACTAATTATTCTAATGGCGTTAAAATTAGTTATATAAATAATGATTTAGAGTTTTCTATAAAAATAAAGAATATGGATGGTTATCCTGAATGTAGTTCAACGGGCGCGACAGTAGCTTCTTCTATTAAATTAAAGTTAATAATTGATGTAATATATAATGGCGCAACATTATTTCACGTTAGTTTTTTTGGAGATAGAAGTAATCCAGGTATAACTCCTGCATATGTAAGAATGTCATCATTGCATTTTACAACTGAAACAGACTATACATTTACGAAAAATAAAGAATATGTATTTATCAATTTAAGAAATATTATAAATATTTATCAATTTGCTGAGGGAGATATTACAAAATTTATATCATTAATATTAAATTTAATATCAAATGTATTTAAAATCTCTGATATTCCAATGGAATATCAAACTTCAACTATGTCTCAAGATTTAAAAAAATTTGTAGAAGGATTGTGTATGAATGTTATTAAATCACCTGAACTTAAAGATACAAGAATTAAAACTATTAGAGCGAGAGAAAGAGAGAGAAAAAAAAAAGAAAGAGAAAGAGAAAGAGAAAGAGAAAGAGAAAGAGGTAGTATGGTAATGGATGGAGCAGGAAGAAACCGCAAGATTAAAAGTTCTAAGCCCATCAAGAAGCCTGTAAAGAAGTCTGATAAGCCTGTCAAGAAGTCTGATAAGCCTGTCAAGAAGTCTGATAAGCCTGTAAAGAAGTCTGATAAGCCTGTAAAGAAGTCTGATAAGCCTGTAAAGAAGTCTGATAAGCCTGTCAAGAAGTCTGATAAGCCTGTAAAGAAGTCTGATAAGCCTGTAAAGACTGTTAAAAAAACAACTAAGAAAGCAAGAGATGGCGTATAGGGTGCATCTTGCAAGAAGAAGAGAAATATAAAACTTGTAAATGAGTATTATGAAGAGCATAGGACACAGCTATCGCCGTTGTCTTCAGCGCATCTCAATTTTTTTTTAGCAAATTCGGGGTCAATAGTGAATTGCTGAGTTTTTGCCTTCGGTTTTGTTCGCAGATAATAAGAACCCGTCTTGAGACCTTTAGAATGTCCGTAAAAATGCATAGAAGACAATTTTTGGAAATCAGGTTCTTCTATGAAGATATTGAGGCTTTGCGTCTGGCAAATATATCTTCCTCTGTCTGCCGACATATCAATAATAACGCGTTGCTTAATTTCCCACGAAGTTTTATAGAGCTCTTTCATAGTCGCATCAATATTTGGGATATTCTGAATGCTTCCCTCGTGCAAAATAATAGTATCCCTCATTTCCTTATTCCATATTCCCTTATCAATCAAATCTTTAATCAAATACTTATTTATCACAATGAACTCGCCACTAAGAGTCTTTCTCTGAAATATATTATTGGTAATTGGCTCAAAGCTTTCATTAAATCCCATAATTTGCGAAGTAGATGCCGTGGGCATAGGAGATATCAAAAGGCTATTGCGAACTCCGTAATTCATTATTTCAGTCCGCAGGCTTTCCCAGTCATATCTATCACTCGGCTTTTCGTTCCACAAATCAAATTGAAAAAGCCCTTGAGATATCGGACTGCCCTCAAATGTACTATATGCCCCACAATATTTATTTTTAATATTTTTAATTTCAAACTCATTAACATAGTCGCTCATATTTTCACCACATTCACCTGATGCTATTTGATTAATAGTATGATATCGTTTTTTTGATAATTCCATTGAAGCTTCAACTGCTGCGTGATAGATAGTCTCAAAAATATCTTTGTTAATATCTGCTGCCTCTTTTGATTCAAAGGGATGCTTGAGCATCATAAATACATCAGCCAATCCCTGAACGCCAATTCCAATAGGCCTGTTTTTAAGATTAGAAACGCGCCCCTTTTCAATAGGATAAAAGTTCTTATCAATAACTTTATTGAGGTTTTTAGTAATTACTTTGACAACATCGTGAAGCTTCTCATAATTAAATACACCATTCTCAATATATGTAGGGAGGCAAATAGAGGCCAAATTGCATACGCCAGTTTCCTCAGGCGAAGAATAAATTAGAACCTCGGCACACAGATTGCTCGATTTGATAGTTCCCAGGTTCTTCTGATTGCTCTTTTTATTTGCAGCATCCTTGTAAAGGATATATGGGACTCCTTGCTCTATTTGAGATTCCAATATTTTAAACCAGAGGTCTTGAGCGTTAATTTGTTTATTATATCTGCCCTCGCTCTCATATTGTTCGTAAAGTTTAATAAAATCATCGCCATATACATCGCTAAGTCCGGGACATTTATCGGGACACATCAAAGACCAGAGCTTATTACTTTTCACTCTTTCCATAAACAAATCAGATACCCATAGAGCCATAAATAGATCCCTGCATCTTTCTTCCTCGCTCCCGTGATTTTTCTTCAATTCCAAAAAGGCCTCAATATCACAATGCCAGGTTTCAAGATATACCGCGATACTCCCGAGTCTTTTCCCTGCTTGATCGATATATCTTGCAGTATTATTAAATACTCGCAACATCGGTATGATTCCGTTAGAAGTTCCATTTGTTCCCCTGATATAGCTACCTTTACCGCGAACCTGATGAATATGAATACCAATTCCTCCGGCATATTTAGAAATCAGCGCCATCTCTTTTAGTGAATCATAAATGCCTGCTACGCTATCGTCATTTACAGAGCAAAGGAAACAACTGCTAAGTTGTGGTCTTCTTGTTCCCGAATTAAATAGTGTCGGTGTAGCGTGTGTGAAATATTTTTTACTCATAAGGTCGTATGTCGTCAGAACTTCTTTAATGTCATTACCGTGTATTCCCAGAGCAACTCGCATCCACATATGCTGTGGCCTCTCAATAACCTTCTTATTAACTCGGGTTAAATATGCGCGTTCCAAAGTTTTAAAGCCGAAATAATCAAATGTAAAATCTCTCTGATAATCAATATAGGTATTGAGTTTCTCCTTGTTTTTACATACGATTTCATATAGCTCGTCAGATACTAAGGGTGCATTATTATTATGAATATCCTTGTTATCATAAAGAGCTTGAACTGTTTCAGAAAATGAAGGAGATGTATTCTTATGATGGTTAGAGATAATAATACGCGAAGCCAAAGTATTATATTCTGGGTTATCCAAAGACATACTGCCACACAAATATGCTGCCATTTCATCTAATTCGCTCGTTTTAACACCGTCAAAAATGCGAGAACATACCTTCTGAGCTATCTCTGATACATTAATATTTAGCTCACCTGATAGATTTTTAAGACGCATAAGCACCTTGTCAAAGCTGACATCTTCATATTCACCATTCCTCTTAATAACTTTCATAATTATATTATTATATTAAATTATCTCTATATATATTTTTATGGGAGTGGGGGAACCCGTTGGGGGAAACCGCCCTATGGGGGAAACCGCCCCCAACGCGGTATTAGAAAAAGTAACAGTGGGCTAATTATAGACATCTAAGATATTTATATTACCATAATGAGCTATTAAAAAGACACTGAATATTTCTAAAAATTGAAAATTAAAATTTGAGTACATCTCTCGATTTATTTTGTAATTTCTAAAAAACTTTTGAAAATTTAGAAAAAACAGAAAGATGTACTCAAATTTAAAATTGAAAAAAATAATAATATTCCAGTGTCTCAATAACTGTTAAGGTAATCTATGTATTTTTATAATAATGGGGAAACTGTTCCAGCGCGGTATTAGAAAAGGCTATTACGGGCTATTACGGGCTATTACGGGCTGTTGTGGGCTATTGTGGGCTATTGCGGGAGGCTTTATAGGGTGTCGTAGTCTAATATAATGCCATTGGAGGATTGCTTGTATCCATTAATTTTTATAATCCCCTTGTGTTCCTTGTTATGGCATTCTTTACATAGTGATGCCAGATTGTGTGTAGCATTTTTATGAGATGAACCTATGAATCCGTTTTCATCTGCGTCCTCTTGATATTTAATGTGATGCGTTTCAACCGCAATACCCTGACATATTTCACATTTATCAATCTTCTTCTTCTTGTTATAATTAGATTTCTTGTTTTTAATTAAGTCTTTATCTATTTTTGTGAATTCTTTTCTAAACATCTCAGCCTTTTTAAGGAAATCCAAGGGCATATCAAGAGATTTACATACTTCCAAGCCATACATATTAGAACCCTGGCCATCCTGTATTTTCCTATTATATATGATTTCGTTATTTTTTCCAATATCTATTTTAATATGCTTGACAAACAAATTATTATCATTGATATGCTCTTTAATACAAGACATTGCCGTTAGTTCGTGAAGATGTGTCGCAAATATAAAAGAAGCCCCTTTATTTATCAGCATATCTATTCCAGCAGATACAATAGCAATCCCCGATATTGATTCTGTCCCACAGCATATCTCATCCCCAATAACCAAGCTATATTTATTACATCTTTGCAATATATTCCGCAATTCCGTCATTTCCACAGTGAAGCTTGACATCCCCTTATATATATTATCCATCCCCGAAATCCTCGTAAATATTCTCTTATACGGATAATATACCATTTTTTCGGCTGCTACAAACATCCCAGATTGAGCCATAATAATATTTAAACCAACCGCTTTCATAAACGAAGATTTCCCAGAAGCATTTATTCCATACAACAATATGCCATCTTTATTTATTCTGACATCATTCCCTACATACTCAAGCTCATCGTGTAATCTCTCAATCAACGGATGCCTCATATTTTTCATATTAATAAAAGACGATTCTCTCTCGCTTGCATCGCTTGCATCGCTTGCATCGCTTGCATCGCTTGCATCGCTTGCATCGCTTGCATCGCTTGCATCGCTTGCATCGCTTGCATCACCGGCGTCTTCGGCTTCATCGGCTTCTTCGTCTTCATCAGAAGAATCTAATGATATTTTAGGTCTTTTGTATCTATAATCAAAGGCATTTTTTGCATTATTTGCAGCAATATCAGTGCGTACGAGATATTTAATGAGAATATCAATATTTTTATTATTTATTTCTATAAACTCCCTAACAAACTCATTATAATAATTCAATACAAGTGTAGCTATTTCTTCATTATATTTGCTGATATTTTTTGAGAGCTTCTCGGTTTCGCTATTAGTCATCTTGTAATTTGTCGAAGAAGATGATAACGGTTTTTTGCTGAATTTTCCAATAATATCCTTGTTATTTTTTAAAGCCGTCTCATATCTTTTCTTAGTTATTAAAATGAAATATTCCTGATCCTTATCATTATAATCTATCTTACATAGCGTGCTATCATTGATACCGATACGGTTTATTTCTTCGCATAAAATCTCAATATCTCTATAGGACTTCTTGACACCCTCTGCATTATTATCAATATCTTCATATACTCCTTCCTTAAATATATTTCCCCAATTATTTTTATCAGCCAAATTATATTTAGAGGCATTCTCCAAATCCAAAATATCCTTGTAAGAATTTATTATAGTATGTACGATTGATATAATAGTTCCCCCGTTTTTTTCGTCTTCTCCATAATCCTTCAAGATATTATAGATACCTATACAGGCCTCCATAGATTCATTAAAGCTCATCCAATCCTGAGGAGCTACCTTGTTTAAAAGCAATTTCCGCTTGAATCTCTCCAAATCCCCGATATTCGCCAGATATTTGCGCACCTTAATATAGCTATTTTTATTCAACAATTTGTCAATATCATCGTAAGACTGATTGATTTTTTTAATGTTTATCATAGGAGCCAGCAACTTCTCTTTAAAATATCGCGAACCGAAAGCAGTCGCGCATCTATTTAATACATCTATTAGAGGCTTATCATTCTGATACAAACCCAGAATATTTAATTGAACGGCCGAATTAAACTCAATTGTCATATTATTATTGTTCTCAAAAATCTCGGGAACCTGTAGCTCTTTTATAATATCCGCGTTGTGTTCGTGTGCAAATTGTAATAGACAACAGAATCCTTCGCGAGATATAGTGAGCCTCTCCATATTTAACATTTCAATTATAGAAATCAGCCCCTTCTTCATAAAGAATGCCTTTTCCAATATTTGCGTCTGATTTATTATGCTCTTGAAAAACTCTATGTATTTACATTCGCCCCATTTATAATGAACCAAAATGTTATTGATATTCAAGTTTTTCAATATCTTTCTCCGCTCCTTCTCATCAATTTTATCACCCAATATAATTAATTCAATAGGATTATATGTGCTTATCATACGGAATACTTCGTCATTCGCGAGCTCAGGGTCATCCTTCGTAGAACCCACTTCGTATATGAAGGTCTTCCCTGTTGATAAATCAATCCCTGATATTCCCGCAATAATATACCCATTTATTATTTCGTACATTATAACCATCATATAATTACTTCGCTTATCTGTAATATTTATATTGGAGCCCGGAGATAATATCTCAGCTACCTTACGCTCCCTATTTTTATTATTGCCAGCCATCTGCTGTTCCTGTTGAATAATTACAATTGTATAATTGTTATTCAGCAATATTTGCGTGAATTTATTAAGAGAATGAAGGGGAAACCCGGCCATCACAGGATTATTTAATGATATTTCAGCAATCGATTTGTTCTTTTTCGTAGTTATAATACCGCATATATCAGCTACCCTATATATATCATTGTTCTCTGCGTTATTATTTTCGTATATAGTGTACATTTCATAGAACGAGCCTACTTGTAAAAGCACAATACATTTCTCACCATACTGCTGTTTATATTTATTCATATATTCGATATATTCATTGATAATCATTGTCATTATAATATATATGCTATATTCTTAAATAAAAATAATATAAGAAATATATTTATATAGTAATATATATACATTTACAATCATTATAAAATGGATATGAATTTGGAATTGGAAAAGGAGTTCAATGATGTTCTAAACAAGCTAAATGATATTGATTTGGAAATTATGGGCTTGTCTGATACAGTTAAATTGGAGTTTTACAAATATTACAAACAGGCAAGGACGGGTGATTGTAATATTGATAAACCGTGGTTTGTTAATGTTACCGCTTGCGCCAAATGGGAAGCTTGGAACAGTATCAAGGGAATGACTGTCAACGAGGCTATGGAGAAATACATAGAATGTTATAAAAATTATATCCTGAATCCTTGAATTATGCCTTTAATAAAGCTTGTGGGTCAATCTTAATATTATCAAACATACCTTTAGCTTTATCTACACCCATATTCATTAACCCTTCCTTATTTATTTTTTCAAATACTTTACCAACTTTACCAACTTTACCAACTTTATCCTTTCCGGGAACAATACTATCAAGCACATCTTTCTTCGCAAAAGGATTCAAAGAGCCTATCGTACCTATCTTACCTATCGCATCTCTTGCTTTATTTTCGCTTGTTTTTAATACTCTTACTTGCTGTTGTAGGTCTTTTTTAGTATTCAATATATTTTTTTGCTTTTCACTAATATCTTCTATTTTTTCGGAATTTAATTTACTTTTACCTAATGCGTTTTTATATAATTCCATATTATTATCTTTTAGAGTCCTATCATTTTCACTATCAAAATCCAATAATTTTTTTTCAACTTTTCTTCTTTCTGACTTTGCTATATTAACATTATCAACTTTTTCCTCAAACTCTTTATTTATATTTTTTAGCTCTGCCTCTGCTTTTGCTGCTTCTGCTTTTGCTGCTTCTGAATCGTTCGTAGTAGAAGAGTCGCGTAAATGTTTATTAGCCTTATAACTTTCTATTTCTGCTATTTTTTCTACATAGTTCTCGTATGCGTTCTCGTATAAGTTCATAAAATAGCTATGTTGATACAATTCAAGTCTTGCCATTGATATAGCAGCGCCAACACCAGATTTTAATACGCCGGATTTGAATATTGTTGAACTATTAGAATGTTCGCTTATAATTTTAGCATCTTTCTTAGCATCTTTATGTAATGTATTAATATCAAAATTGAACCATATTTTATAATATGCATAGAGAATTGACATAGTTATCAATGAAGGAAATATTATCCCGGGGTTTAGAGATACAAATCCATATATAATATAAAAGATTATTGATATAATACCCAATATAATATATATTATCGTGTTAATAAAAAACATTACTATTTCGTATATGAAGCTTAGATTGCTATTAAGTAGAGCAGTTATAATGATTAAGAATAATATAAATTTTAGAATTGAACCTAAAATTGGTACATTAAATATACCTATAGCCCCGGAATATAAACCACCAATTACTTGATATATCGTAGAAATAATAAATATAACTATCTTTATAACAAAACCATTACACGCAATGAGTACTATAAATAAATACACAATGCCGATAACTAATATATATAGAAAATTGAGAGCAGATATAAAAACATATATAAAATTACTCCAATATGCAATCAGAATTATTATAAACAAGCCAATCGACAGAAGCAAAATAATTGGATATGTTAAAATAAAACTCTTATATAATTCGTAAGCATTTGAATAATCGTCAAACATATTTTTATGTTTCGTATCAATTTTGACAGTAACTGGATTATAGTTGATTTTTGTAGGTTCTTTGCTTAACACATTAGTATCTTCTTCGTCAGGATTCGTAATGTTAATGTTTTCTTTAGTACCCTTTATATAATCCTCTTCGTATATTCCATAATTTAAAAGTCTAATCGCAAACATATTGTTTTCATTAAAATACAAAAACTTACAATATTTAAATAAATATTGTAAATATATCTGTGTAGTAGCATCGTCGGTATCACGAGGTGTTGCGTCTTTTACTTTATGAGCTATACTTTTGGCATATAATACTCTTTTAAAATGCGTACTATCCTTCAGCTTATTAAGATAAGAAATATATAGTTCGTCTCTTTTATCAAATAATTGATAGAAGTCATTAACATTATTTTTAATAGTTGTTTTAATTTTCAAATCATTATTCTCAGCTTCTGTTATTATACCAGATATATAATTTGATATTTCTGTATAAGCTTCATTTATATTTTCTTTTATTTTTGCGACTGGATGAGTTGTGATTAAAGGATTTTTTTTATAATTAGATAGCGAATCCAATATATTAGTTTGTACCTCAGTATTTATATCTTCATCATCCCTTTTTTTAACATTTTTAATAGTATAATAATAATTGCCTGGGACTCCGTCAACTTCGCTACTTTTTATAACATTGCTATTCGGTGTATAATCAGCTTTATCGTAGCTTCCTAAAATACATATTATGGCTAATGGGTCGTATGGGATATAATTTCTATATTTGCCTCCTTCTAATGTTTGAATGCTTTCGCATACATTATCATTATTTACAACATATTTATTATTGCATTTTTTATAGCACTGAAATACTCCTCGTGTTTTATTACTTTCGTCTATTTTTCTTCGCCCATTGTTGTTTCCCAAATAATAATATGGTATTGTGAACCAATCGTGCCATCTATCCGTTAAATTATTACATTGCGATTGTTTTTTTTCCAATAAATAATATATAGGTTTAGTTTCATTATAAACAATCTTTTTTTGCACCGTATTCTTTTTTTCAATTTCTATTTTGTCTATATCAGCAATAGCATCGTACCCAGATCCACCATCACTATCATCAACCTTAATATTATCTATTTCCCAATACTCATTCACATTTGGACTCACGCCATCTTTGTTTTTAACCATAAATGCAGTTGCTTTTGCAGGTTTTCCTTCAGGTGATGCCGGCTGTCTAATAATTATATTAGGGGGTTCGTCGCTATAATATCTTCCTTTATTACTACTAAGGATAATACTCGTAATAGCCCCATTCTCGCCCACTGTTATAGGCGCAGATTTATTCAATTCAGCATCTAATGTTTTTATAGCAAATAAATCACTTGATTTATCAACCTTTTTAACATCCATAATATATTTATTTTTGTATAAAAGCTCCAAATCCTTGCTCTCGCCATTAACATTGTCTACACATTTACTCATTTTTTAAAATGCCTTTTATGTTAATATTATATTATAATATTTTTATAATCGCTCGTATCTTCCTTTTTGGCTTCTCCGCAATCTTTAATTTTAACAGTGCAATCATCATATACATAATTATTATTTGTCCCGCATTTTGGAGCATATATATATTCTTGATTTTTTGCACCTGCTTTGACAAAATTATAATCGTGTGATATCCCATAATATTCTGATATCTTAGTATTGACGCCTTTCTTAGGCCTTTTAATATTATATACATATGTCTCTATACTTTTAATTTCTTCAGTATCTGTAGTACCGGGTGTGTCTATATTTGAAGTCCCTTTAATATCATTTATATAGTTATAATCAAATGTATATATATTATCATATAACCCAGCACTATTATCTGAATCTTGTTTAGGTCTGTCGTCTATTATTGGCGTAGTGTCTGATAGGCTATTCATAAAATCACTTGAACTATTGACATAGTTGCTAAATTTTGAATAGGCTTTCGATAATTTATCAAAGAAAGAGTATATATTTTGTGGTAGTCTTTGTAATACTGAAATAATATCAGTATTATTATTTGACCCTCCGCTTCCCTGCATATTTTTTGAAAAAAAGCTGAAATTATTGGGTCCGAGCAAGCTTCCTGTTCCTACACCCCCCGAATTTTCTGTAGGTTCATCGTCTTCGCCAAAAAACACAAGTATTATGAAAGCTATAAATCCTACTAATATCACTAATCCGGCAAAAGGTTTTGTCCACATCATCATAATCTTCCATATATTAGCTATCGCAGATGTTATAGTCGTAAATAGACCACCTGATAAACCCGAAGAGTTATCAACTACCAATTTTACATAGTTAAATGTCAGGTCGTTATCTGCGATTTTTTTATCATTATCCATTTTGTCATTGTCCTGTTGTTTTAGAAAATCTCGCTCCTCTGCAAGTTTTATATCTTCTACAGCATCGTGTACAATATCTAAATAATCTTTTGATAATGTTAAAGTCTTATCTAACAAGAAATCTTTGTTAATATTCAAATAATCCCTTATTTCTTTTAGTACTTCATATTGAGGTTTTTTTACATCGTATTTATATATATAGTTGATAGCATATAACATAATGACATTAAGCAATATTCTTGAATTTTTTTGATTACACAATTCAGATGGCGCAAAAATCCTCATATATATTTCTGTAAATTTTATTGCTGCGTAATAGATATTATCTATAACTTTCGCAACAGCATTACCAGTACCAGTACCAGTACCAGTACCAGTTCCAGTACCAGTACCAGTTCCAGTACCATCCCCGATAGCTTCACTCATACCTTTGCCATTTACAAAATTATTACCAATTACATTTTTATCAGCATTCATTAAAGAACCTACGGCACCAGCAGGATTAGCTAAGCCGGTTAAGCCTGTTAAGCTGGCTACAGCATTGAGAGGACTGGCTCCAGTAGCAAGACCTGCAAGACCAGAAGCTGATTTAACTAAATCCCCAGGATTGACCCCGACTCCAGCTTGAGTCAATTTAGCTAAAGCAGTAGGATCCATTTAATAAATAAGCTTTAATAATTATCTATATAATTATTTTGAAGGTTTAATATGCAAAAATAAATAAATATATATTAATTAAATGTATATTTATTTATTGATATTCTTGCTATTAATATATACCTCGTTTTATTATATATTTATTGATGAAATATCTATATATCAAGTGTCTATAAATAATTTTGATTTTGAACTGTTATATAAAAAACAGCCCATTGTAATCTCTGATACTATTAGCGATATCAATTATATTCTCGCGAATTGGTTCAATTATAATATTATATATAATCTAAATAATAATTATATATGGCAAAAAAATAAATATAAATATCTGTTGGTCCAATCTATATCCGACAATCCTGTAGAGATACATCTGTGCAATCCTTCTTCAAAAATTACAAACGGCATCCCAGATACAGATAGTAATATTACATCTATCCTATTAAATAATAAGTCTATCATAATCCCCTTTAACTGGAATTATTATATTTCGGGAAATGCAAATATGTACGGTATTCACGATTATATCACGATTTGCACTGCGGTATTATAATATAGCAATATTAAACAAATGATGTCATCGGTGGGGTTCGAACCCACGAGTGCTTAAGCACATCAGATCTTAAGTCTGACCCCTTAGACCGCTCGGGCACGATGACATAAAATGCCATAAAGGCTATATTATATGAAAAAATGATTTGATTGTATTATTTTGATTTATATATATATAATATCAAATCCTTATATCTTTTTATTTGTCTGCTCCCAGCCTTGAAACATATAAAGTTTTGATATTATAAGCTATTCATAGCCTCTCTCTCCTCTATGGAAGACATCGGAGACATCGGAGACATCTATTATTTGATTCACGCCACAAATAATCCTGATTGCATTTCGTGGAATGAATTGAAAGCGGGCGATTTCAATACAGACGACCAATTTCCTGGAGTTTATATGTCAGTAATCACAGAAAACAATATAGAAAGCGAGAGCATATATCCTGGAAAATACTTGATGATATTTTCAAAAATACTACTCGGGCAAAAAAATTATCATATAAATGCCAGGGATTACAATGGCATAATCTCGGAAAAAAACACATATTATCCCTGGAACTTGCGCGAGTTTTTGGACTGCAAAGATAACTGCTCTATGAACGAGATTATTTTTCACGATAACATAGATATCAAATATTGCCTTAGCATCATTACAGTGAATGGCTCAGACTACAAAAGCCTGCTCCCAAAAATATCATTAGATTCTCCAGGACTAAAACCTGATATATCAACGCTACCATTCTACTGTTATCCATTTGAATCTATGTACACTGGGATAAATCCATTGCCTCCAAGTTCAAAAGAATGGTATATTATGATGTCTAAGCTTGCCGATATAACGACTGATGATGGCGATGACATCAGGGATTGTATCCGTGAAAAAATAAGGGAAAAAGCCGAATATTTATATATTAACCGCGATAAGCAAAAAATAAAGTATATTAAAGAGTATCCGAAAGAGTCTCGGAAAGAGTCTCGGAAAGAGTCTCGGAAAGAGTCTCGGGTATAAAAATTGATAACCTATAAAAAAATAAAAATATAATATATGGACGATATTATTGACAACTTTGGATATATAAGTATATCAGAAAATAATGAATTGCTAACCTATATACGCACATTAGATATAGATTATAATCTTAAAAAATATTTATATGATTTAATTAAAAATGATAATCATACAGATTATTTAACTATATACAATATATGTATGGAGAATGACATTGAACTCCCGCCATTCTAAATACCTCGCCATACCTCGCATACCTCCTTAACAGTTTTATCAGCCTTACCAATCTATTTCTTAGCCTTTTTTTTAACTACTTTGGCATCTACAATTCCCAATCTGTCGTTTTCATATTCCTTCAAAATATTATTGCGGTGCTCCTCCCATTCTTTTTCAAGTTCATTCAAATCATTCAGCCACAAATCTTCAATATTCGTATTTTTCAGATTTCTCAGCCTTTCATCCAACTCATTATATTCCCGCTCCAATATAACCTTTCTATCATATGTCAGCTGTGAAATAGGCATCTTTAACAGATAATTATAATGCTTATAATTAATGTCAGCATCTCCCGCGACTTCTCCTGCTTCATCGGCATCATCGGCGGCACCTCCGGCTTCTGCTGCTCCTCCGGCCTCTCCCAATTCTTTTGAAGGTTCATCGCTTCCTGTATTGATTGGTGGGTAATTTAATTCAATCAATCTCGCGGTAATCTCCTTCAATTTTTTATTCATAATTTTAATATTTCCAGCAATTACATCCAGGATAAACCTCATTTTATTGCTTAGCACTTTAGCCTCTTTTTCAAGATTTTTAATTTGGTAATTTTTTCTCTCAAAATATTTCAATATTCTTGTCTCAGACCATTCTTTGATAATTTCAACGGCACTTTCGTATTTTTGAATAGCCCCATCTTTATTGAAGAGATGGATATTGTTAATACTGAGATTCTTACTGGATTGCAGTTTAAACAAGGTATCAAAGTTGCCCTCCATAGTAGCCTTAACACTCGCGTTGAAATGCAAGATAAACTTGACATTCTTTGATGTATAGTGATTCTCTATGTATTTCAAGTTATTTAATCCATTCGTAATCATATTTTCAAGAAATTCCTTATAATCTTCCGTCCAAGTTCCGATAGGCAACTCAGTTATCTCTACGGTAGAATCATCGACCCATCTATAAACACCCTTGCTAATATATGAGTTTTTCTCGGCTTTAACAATAGTTCCTTTAAATCCCAAGTAATACGGGGTAATATCGCTGATTTCCAAGATATTGATTGTATCATTAATAGTTTCAAGGTCTTCCTCGGTTTTTGCAACAGCCCCCGACATTTTAATAACATTGCAAATAATCTTACATATATTAATCAATTCGCTCGGGTCAAATTGCGGAATATTTGTAGAATATCCGGTTCCAATACCAATACCACCATTCACCAGAATCATAGGAATGATAGGGATATAATATTCAGGCTCTATTTGTTGCCCATCATCGTCCTGATAATTCAAGATAGCATTATCCTCTTCCTTAAATATCATTCGGGTTAGCTTAGATAATAGCGTGAAAATATATCTCGCAGATGAGGCATCCTGGCCACCCTGACAACGGCTCCCAAATTGTCCGTTAGGACTCAATAGATTGATATTGTTAGTTCCGACATATATTTGCGCCATACCCACGATAGCCTGTTGAAGCGAGTTTTCACCGTGGTGATATGCCGAAACTTCGCTGACATATCCAGATAATTGCGCTACCTTTATTTCATTCGTGTATAACCTTCTTTTAAAGCAGGCATAAATAATCTTTCGCGTGCTTTCCTTGAGACCGTCGCAGATATGATTGATAGACCTCTGCAAATCCCGATTAGAGAAATGAATCAAATCTTTATCCACGAAGGATTTGTAATCCACATTTAACTTGGAATAATCCAATACATCATCCTTATTATAGCCTTGTAGCCATAGCTTTCTGTCATCGGCTCTTTTCTTATTAAATGCCAAATCTATGACTTCGTCAGCATTTTCATCATACACATATGTTACCTTCTTCATATTCTTAAAATACTCCTTAGCCTCTTGATCGTTCGAAGTACCGAGTCCCTTGTAATATTTGATTTTCCACGAACCCTTCTTGGCTACATCGGTTTCGCTCCATCTTTCGTAATCCGACATATTATAAAACTCAATTACTTCTTTCTTGCTATTCGTGGCTTTAATAATAGGCGTAAGCATAGAAGTTATAAACCCGGGGATTTCATACAATTCGTGCCACATACTTTGAAATATATTGAATATGAGACCTTTGATATGGCTCCCGTCGTGATCCTGGTCGGTCATAATCATAATAGAGCCGTATCTGAGCTGGCTGATATCAGTATATTTCTTGTTCTGCTCCAACCCCAAGATTTTTTTAATAGCAGTTATTTCATTATTATCCGATATTTTTTGCAGAGTCGCATCCTTTACATTTAGAATCTTACCGCGCAAAGGAAATACACCGTATTTGTCTCTGCCAATAACACTGAGCCCGGCAACAGCCAATGTTTTAGCCGAATCTCCCTCCGTAAAAATTATCGTGCATTCGGCGCTATTTTTCGTACCCGCAAAATTAGCGTCATCAAGCTTAGGGACGATAATACGCGATATTTTCTTTCCGTCAGTTTTAACAAGCTTCTTCTTATCATAAAACTCGGTTATACTAAGAGCCTTGTCAATAATTCCGGACTTGAATAATTTTTCATAGAACTTGTCGCTCGGTTCGCACTTTGAACCAAACTTAGCTACAGGTGTCGTAAGTGTCTCTTTGCTCTGCGAATCAAAACTCGGATTTACAATCAGAGCCTTTACAAAGATTATAAGATTATCTTTGATATGCTGTGTTTTTACTACCTTCTTCTTTTTCGCCAATGTCATATCGACGAGATTCTTAGTAATCATATTCGTGATATATTCAATATGTTTCCCTCCCTTAATCGTATTAATTCCATTGACGAAGGAGAGGTATTCGAATGACCCTGATTTTGAAATAGACGCGGCGATTTCCCAGCGTTCGCCACAAGATTCATAGACGAGTGGTTGCTCCTTCTTATCCAAAAATAGCTCGCAATATTTCTCAAAATCCTTAATCAATATCTTTTCGCCATTGAAATATACAGAGACATCTTTGTTAGTCGTAGCACAGGCATCAATTACCCGACGATGAAACAATTTATAAATATCCTCTGTAATATTTTTAATCCCGAACCTTTCATAATCAGGCCTAAAGGTGATTTGGGTATAGGGAGCTTTCGAAGAGGCTTTGACTGTGGGCTTATCGCGCTCTGTCATATTATTCTTGAAAGTCTGAGTATATATTTTGTTAGTATAGTGATCTACGGTTTCTATGATAAATTCCTTTGAAAATATGTTAGCCAGCTTACTTCCATAGCCATTCTTGCCACCCCATATCTTCTCCTCGCCTTTATCATAGTTGGTTGATGTCAGAAGCTCGCCGAAAATTAATTCGGGAACCCATAAATCGCCGTAAGTACTATGTTTTTTGATATCAATACCATTGCCATCATTATGAACTGAGATGACGCCTGTATTCTTGTCAATAGATACTTTGATATTCTTGACATGCTTGATATTTTCTTTTCCCTTAGCTTCCTCTGCCTTCAACCGCATAGAATGATCGATAGCATTTACGATGACTTCATCAAAAATCTTCAAAAGTCCCGGAATATATGTCAGTTCATCGGTATCCATTTTGTTTGTAGCAGAATCAAAGACATAGCTGTTGATTTTTTGTGATTCAATAGAGCCAATATAAGTATCAGGAAGAGCAAGAATATGCTCCAACAATTCATACTTTTTATATTTCTCTTCAACCGTCTTGTCGGTCTTGAGAGGCTTTTCAGGCTTGGCTTCTACTTCTTTCAAAGTTTTGGGAGGCATTCTAATATATAAGCTATTAATATATTTATATAATCAATTTTTTATATTTGCGACTAAAAAATAAAAAATAAATTAACTTATTTTATATAGATAATGGCTATATTAGATATAACTAATAACGAAGAGTATAAAAATATATTGAGAGGCAATAAAGTATTAGTTATATATTCCGCATCATTCTGTAAGCCTTGTAAGGAGATATATCCGTATATGCTTGAATTATCTGAAACTTACAAAGATATAATTTTTATAAAGGTTGATATTCAAAAATGCGAAGATATAGAAGATATCAACAGTATCCTCTCTATTCCTCATTTCAGGTTTATTAATAATACCCGAGAAATATGCTCGTTCACCGGTGCCAACAGATGCCTCATCATAGAATCCATAGAAAAACTAAGATTATCTGACAGCCTATAATGGGGGAACCCTATGGGGGGAACCCTCCCTATGGGGGAACCCGCCCCCAACGCGGGTTATAAATAGAGCCTCTCAATAGCCCTTCGATAGCCTCTCAATAGCCTCTCGATATTTATATAAAAATACTTAGATTAATAGAGCAGTTATAGAGACACTGGAATATTATTATTTTTTTCATTTTTAAATTTGAGTA
>Ga0209770_10000090_pt1 | contig 52713 bp, 52 predicted proteins | sample LauGreSu1BDMLBDD_2_FD_187572 | JGI IMG/M metagenome (GOLD analysis project Ga0209770, IMG submission 187572) | Freshwater lake microbial communities from Lake Michigan, USA - Su13.BD.MLB.DD (SPAdes) (version 2) | ecosystem: Environmental > Aquatic > Freshwater > Lake | place: Lake Michigan, USA... | reverse complement strand
AGAATAGTTAATCTCTGACCACTGCTGAGAACACATGTCTTGTTCTACAGTATCGGACATACTAACTAACTTTCTCCTGAACTGACCTGCTGTAAGACCAAGGTACTTGTGCATACCAACAAACCATGGACCTTTACGAGGAAACCATTTTGCTAACAAGTTAGCATTATCGTTCTCTTCTAACTGATGAGATAACCAATTAAGACTATCTTCAGAAGGCTCATCTATGTTGAACACGTCCTTCCAGTACCCTAGTTCAGGAGTACGGATAATACATTCTTCATAGACTTCATTAAGGTCTGTGTTACTTGCTGTTCTTAAGAACTTCATAATCACGGTAAACGCTCTACGTCTACCCGCACCCCCGCGACAATCACGGGACCATAGAAGTATCTGAACTGCAAGTTTAGGGTTCTCTATATAAGCACCTACAAACATAGCAATGATATCCATATCATCTAGTTTGTCTGAAGCACCTATTAAGAAGAACATATCTACACACTTATTTGATGAGGTGCTGTGTGTAATAGCACCATTCTCTGTGACTGAGTCATTAGAGAACATAGATTGTACGAACTTGTTCATTGGATGAATAGATTTTTATTTGACGGTTATTTGATTACCCTTTGGAAACAGTTATAATAGTCCTTCCACACCTCTTATGTGGCATCTTTACAGGCATAGTTTGCAACCTAAGGACTTTACTACTATTATAACTATTAACCATTAGGAACTGATTATACGAGAAGTGACAGCAACTTAGTGCTCTGTTAAGAGGGTTCATTGGTCTGTTCACTGAACTAATCAGGTTTTATCCCTCTGCACTCAGTTGTAGTAGTAGAACTAGTATTTCAGGCCTTTTACGCATTCTAAGATGACACTAAGTTTTTATTTGCCATAAAGAAACTACTATTACAACTGCTCACCCTTGGGAAGTGAGTTGTGGTGCATTAATAAAGAGCAGTTTGTCTACATGCTCAGGTATACGCAGAATATCACTGCCTTTCTATTGTCAAGTTAAAAATTTTGAGAGCAAGAGGACACGGATAAACCCGGTGTCTTTGCACGTGCGACAGAATAGATAAGACTACCAAGTATCTCACTTGTGTCCCCTTGCATCTCGTTAGCATATTATAGTTTTGTATAATGTGCTGTTCTATTCTTTAACGTGCGGGTACTGCTATGCTTACAGACTACTATTACTATTCATCCATTTTAGTTAGATAAGTGCTGTTAGTAATCTTCAACATAACAATGTCTTTAAACAACTTCACAAACTTCCGGGTCATCATCAGAGGGCCCGTATAGTTCTATACCAAATATAATAACCCGGTAAAGACAGTATAAACGGTCTAACGGTAAATCATATAGGTAATCAAAAGTTTCCGGAGTAATACTTTTGCCATTACAGGCTACCTGAGTTTTATTAATCCGGGTAATAATATCAATCTTAATCTCTTTAATACTATTCATGGTAGATAAGGTAATAAGGTTATACGTGATACAAGTAACAAAAGAAAGAAATGTGTAACAGGTAAGCAAGTATGCAACTAACTGGTTATTAGTAATATATTGCGCACGGTTAACATTTTGCTGATTTTTAGGTAACAGGAGAGGGTATAGAAGATGCTACAGGTCGTCTGTAACATCCTCTAACTCCCTGATAATCAACCAGTTATGACCCAAATGGGTTCACATTTTCTGGTTGTTTTACCTCCTGGTTTGTACTACGACCAAGACCTAACTTGCTGATCATCAGTTTAGCAATCTCCCCTGCAAGATACGGGTTTGCCTCTGCTGCAGCACGTGCTTTGTCCCAGTCTGACGTATCTACGGCTATCTTATCATTGATGGTAATCATCAAATCAATAGTATCTCCGTGGAACTCTAACGTGTGGAACAATGGTTTACCGTCATCATCTAATGATAGTCTACCTTCTGCTTCTCTGATGTCCGTATAACGCTTAATGTCTGATTCTGAACCAGTTACGTTATACATAAATACCTTAACACGGTTACCGTTTTTATCAATCTTCGGGTAACATTTTGAATACTTTGCTTTTAGCATAGTTTTAATAATTATTAGTTAAACTTGATTTACTGGTTACACTTACGTGTGCAACGCATAAGAAAAAAATGTGATGTAGAATAAAGAAAGTATGTTGTTTTAGGTAAAGAACAGGTAAACAGAGGAATAGTATACTGGTGACCGGACACACGGAGGAGGAACAGCATAACAGGATAAGTGATAGTAAAACAACACCTAACAGTTTGTATTTCAATGACTTAACAAGAAGTATGTTGTTTAAGGTAATAAACAGAATCAAGGTACAGAACGTTAGTTCTGTTATAAAAAGATATCACCGATAGGTGATGCCTTTTTTTATGTATCTTAAAAATGCATTTTTCCTTATTTTACTGGTATTCCACCGGTGGACAAAACGCATTTTAATAAAGAAAAAACACCCTGTTACAGGTGTCTTTTCATTAGGTTACATGCAGTTATCACATGCAGTTATCATCCACAGTACATGCATACGGTGAACCGTGCTTTCCGTCAAGGTGTAACCAGTCCTTTAATCCCATAGACTCATTACGGTAAGATGAGCGGTCACTCTCATAAGTAATGATGTCTGTAAAAGGGTCGTGACTTAAAGCCTTACATATAACAGGTTCACGGGTCTCTGTACCATCAGGATGCTTGGTAGTATTAAACCTACCAATAATTTCCTTGGGATAAGAAGGTGCTACATATATACCATTTAAGATATCTGTGGCAACTTTCGCGTTACCTGTTGCGTTTAACACGTCCATTAAATCCGTTAATGAACACTCAATTGTGATTGTTTTAATCATTGTTTTACAGTTTTTAAGATTATTATTAAAAGAAAAGACACCCTTTACGGGCATCTTTTCAGACAGACGGGTTCAGATTATTCTTCTGACTCCATCTTAAAGGGTTCATGGTCCTGCTTCTTAACAGGTGGCTGTTTTGCATTCAACATCTGCGTAACCATAGCATTGATGTCTTCGGTAGACATGCTTGGATTACTTGCACGTAACGCATTAAACAACTTAACACGTTTGTTGGTAGCACGCCATTTGCCATCAGCAGACAGCACCATTTCACCGCCAATGGCCACGATGAATTTGGTTATATAAACCACGTCACCGGTCTCCTTGTCAAAAGGGTCACGGCCTTCAGACTGTACCCATTCGGCATACGCGTCTAATGTGGCGGAATCACCGTTAACAGCATACTTAAATCTGTCTTCACGGGTTCCTGTTGCGTCATCAACTACTACTGGAAAGGTGTCAATGAATGTAAGGGTAAGGGCATTATTTGCCATAGTACAGAGTTGCTGTGACTTACTACGATACCACAACGTGTGATATGTGTGTCAACAACAAGAGAAAAAAATGTTTACAGAATCAAGTAAAGAAGTATGTTGTTTAGGTCTGGATTTTTCGGAGGAGGAGGAGTAGCACTATGATGATAGTAAACCCTTCCCCGACAGAATCTCGTGTCTCTCAACAGTACCACATAGTATGTTGTTTTAGGTTGTGTATAGAATCACGTGTATCTCAACAGAATCTAGGTAATATAACGACAGTTATATTACTTGGATACGCGTCACCGATAGGTGACAGCCGTATCTTGTATCCTTGTATTTAAAAAAACAAAACACGGTCCCTTGGTAGGTAGGTGTTCTGTTGGATGGTGCGCTATCACCTGCCCATCAAAAGAAAAAAATGTATATAGAATCTCGTGTGTTAAAAAGAAACAAGGGCATCTCTGCCCCTGAATCTTCTCTACCTACCACGGGTTAATACTTTTCATCTAGTTCTTGACAAACAGGTATTGCTCCTATTAATGCCATGATGCTCATAAAGGCAACATAGAACGGGAATGTAACCACGTCGTAATACGAACATGGAAATATTATGGTAATAAGTATAGCAGGTAATACATATATGATTCCTGCTGTGACCATATAGGCCATCATTAAGATTAATGTTTTCATAAGTTATAGTATATTAGACCTATAATAATTACGATAACACTGACAGTTAGCAGGACTCCCCCTACCATACCGTCTTTAAATTCCTTGTTTTCCATGGTATTTATATTAAAAGAAAAAACTGTACCCGAAGGCACAGTCTTTTCAGCACGGTTTAGAACGGCAAGTCGTCGTCTGAACTATATGGAATCTCGTGCCATGCATGCACGGTCTCTTCCCATTTAGCACGGTGTGCATTCTCCAAGTCCTGCAACTTCTGTTTCGCACTGTAGATTTCCGTCTGTTCAACGGCCTTCTGGAAGGTCACGAACTCGTCGTAGTCAAACGTTGCCAACGTGAACGTCACGTGAAGTATACCCTTTTTGTCTTTAAGGTTGTCCTGACTCACGATATGGTTCGGTAGACGACCTGCAAGATAGTTTGCAAAGAAGTTACCGTTATTTATCGTGAACCGCACCTTATACGTGCACAGGTTACGTGCTCCTTTAGGTGTGAAACGTGCACCAAATGGGATATTGGTACGTCCTGACTGAGGGGCTGGGGCAAATATGTATGCCATGGTAGTAGGTGTATGTACTGTGTATACCTGTTCATCACAACGTGAACAGCCGTATATATACATACAACTGAAAAAAATGTTGTGTCTGTGTCTCTTGCTTGTTCAACAGAATCACATAGTCTGTTGTCTAGGTATCGGGTAGGCAGGGCCACGTGTGTTGGTCAGCATGAAACTTTTTTGCTTGCAAAAAATTTCTGCTGGTGGGTCTGCAGGTGTGGTACGTGTGTAGGATTTGTGTGGGGGGTACCACCCTGCTGGCTGGTGGCCGGGGGGTTGGTTAATAGGGATCCCTCCCTCTGCCTATCTTATAGTATTTTCCAGGCCGTGATACCTCTACAGTATAATATACATGCTGGGGATAGTGTAACATACTGCACTATCCGGGGGTAACTTGTCATAAAAGTACCAAAATACCATTATAATGTGCGGTATAATACCCATTGGTATAAATTATTGTGTACCCGTTGAGGTATGATTATGTATAGTATATTAGACATTATACCCTAAAAGGTGTGTTAATGGCTAATATATTAGACATGTATTCTATGTTATTTATACTTGTTTAGTATCCCGTACTTTTGTATCTTATATAGGTATATACAAACTTTAATAAATATTTATGGCAACAATTCTTTTACAAAATGTCGGGGCGTCTACTTTGACGTTTACCCAAAAACTACAGCTGGCTGCTAGTGGTTCTACCTATCCTGCAGGTACAGTATTTGACTGTACGTCTTATACTAACCAGAATATAACACAAACTATTGCTTTTACCAGGGCTAATAATACGTTTATATTTGGAAATGGTTTATTTACTTATACACCGGCTTCCGGACACATGTTCGAGATTTCCGCACAAGGTATTACTATTCTAGGTACTAATAGAAATGCTAGAGATGTAGCATCTCCGGCTGGTACTACTTCATTTAGTATGGGAGGTAGTGCAGGTATGGGATATCATATTAATTATAAAGTAACTGCTGTACCTGCTGGTAGTGTTAAAGGAGATTGTTTGGTTGTTAGGAACTGTTCATTTAAAGGTGTTCAGTCTATTTATACCCAAGTAAACGGAAACGTTCAGTATACTACTCAAGGTGGTGGAGGATTTCTTATAACTGAATCTAACCCTGGTTTTTCCGGACAAAACGTTAATAATATTATTATTGATAACATACTTATTAGTGGTGCTAAGCAACACGGTATTTTTATATATGGTGCCGTTGCTTGTAAAATTACTAATACAAGAGTTAGAGATGCTGCAGGTCACGGTTTCTATATAGATGGTGAAGGAACATCAACATCATTTGATACTTGTTATGCTTCCGGAAACTACTTAGCAGGTTTCTGTCTTAAAGATGCTGCTTATTCTTCTTTGTTAAACTGTGCTTCAGATAGTAATGGTTTAGGATACTGGTTAAGAAATACTACAACTACTAGTTTGATATCTTGCGGTGCTGAAGCAAACGTACCTAGATCTAACATTCCAAATAACTTAGGTATTGTTCTTGCAGGAAGTACTTTAAGTCCTGCTGTTACTATAAATGATATTGGTTCAGATAACGTTAACTATATCAAAGGAACTAGTTACTTTATGTCAGGTGGTTCTTATTTGACACTTACTTCTCCTATTTCTAAAGATCCTGGAGGTAATGCAGCAGCAACTACATATCCTAATAAGAGAACTGCTCACTTTGGTTTCTACGGTACTACTAATAATGTAACTATTACTTCTCCAAGAAGATCTGGAACTGCTCCTGTAAAATATTCATATCGTATAGAAGAAATAGTTGGAGTAGGTAGTCCTGATAAAATTACTATTGGTGAAACAGATCTTACATATGATCCACTTAATCCAGCAGAAACTCCTGATACAACTTTGCTTCCTGTAGCAAACATACTTGATCAAGGTAAAGGAAACTTATTTATCGCAGGTGGACAAGATCAATCAGCAACCGGTAAATTAACAACAGTATCTGATCCATATTATCATGAGATTAATAACCTATCTGCTACAAGTAAACTTACTATTCCTACATATCCTTCACATCCTGAAGCTGATACAGATACTACTGTATACTTTAATAGTGATAATAAGAAGTTGTATATGTGGCAAGATGGTACATGGTATGATACATGTTGTGCATCTCCAACACCTGCACCAAATTGTTACTTTCCTGGTGGATTTTCAGAATCTACAAGTAACGGAGCATATGCACTTGCAGGAATGAATCAACAAAGAGGTAGTTGGGGTAATGCTAGAATAGGTAATAAACAATTTTCACCTCTTTTATATGCTCCTAATATTACATCTATATGGAACACTACTATAGGTCTTCAATCATATGATTTGGTAACTAATACTGTTATAAGTTATCCAAATACTATTAATATGAGATGTGCTAACTCACTAGTTGTTGGTTACAGTCCTGATAACGAAATAGGTTTATATTTTGCAGGAATTATACCAATACCTGGTAGTGGTGGTGCACAAGTTCCTTCATTTAGTATAACAGATACTCCTTATAGATCTGTTGTAGGATTTTATAATTTTGTTACCGGGGTATGTACTACAGGTATTGATACTATTATTGAGGATTATAACACACAGAGTGATGAAAATCTTGCTATATATAGAATGATGAAATTTGATGGAGATGATAGTTTATATTTCTTAGCTCCTGATGATGGTATTATTCAAATTAGCACGGAAGATTGGAGTACTTTAGGTATAACTCCTTTTATTGGAGAAACTGTCTCATCTACAGGAATGGGTCCTTTAGGTCTACTTAATGGTATTGGTTATGATGGTACAGTATCTACTTACTGGACTGAAGCTGGTGTTGGTAAAGTAGCAATAATACCTCGTAATACTACATATGACAACGGAGTTGAAGGACAAGTAGTTGTTGTAAATATAGATAATGGTGATATATCTTATTTAAGTTCATCTCTTAGTCCAAATAATAACTGGAATGCTACAAATCTTATCTGTAAAGATCCAGAAACAGATAACCTTTTAGTTGTAAATGGTACATCAAGAAGTATTGCAGAAATTGATAATAGTACTTTAAGTATAATCAATGAATGGACTGTAGGTACAGCTAACGACATAATAGGATATCCAACATTTTATACAAGTAATGGTAAAAGGTATGCTATGTTTTATAAATTCACAATTGAGTCTATAAATGAAGGTGGTAACTGGACAACAACAATTGTTACATATAACCTTACAGATGAGATTTTAGAAGGTAGTGTTCAGGTTCCCGGTGTTAATGGTTCAGTAAATGCTAATAGCCTATCTATAGATAACTGGCAAAATGGTTTTTCATTTTTTGCACAACCTTTGATGGATATTCCTACTTATTCTGCAGAATCAACTAAAGTATATTTTCCATATTTTGCTTCTTTTACAACACTATATGAGGTTTGTAAACCTTATTATTCAGCAGGATAATATACTATTAAATAAGATAATCTTAAATAGCCGTTGTGAAAGCAGCGGCTATTTTGTATCTTTGTAATATGAGAAATAAACTTGCAGGTAAGTCTACAGGAAAATCTAAATCAGCAAAATACTTTGCTGCTAATCCAGAAGCACGTGCAAAGAAGAATGAGTATAATAAAAAATATCATTCTTCAGAAGAACGTATAAAATACAGGTCTAAGTTAAACTCAGCAAATAGAGAGAAGGGAACATATGGGAATCATGATGGAAAAGACATGTCCCATACAAAAGATGGTAGATTAGTATCTGAATCTAAGTCTACTAACAGGGCAAGAAACGGTAAAGGTAATAATAAAAGAGTTAAATAATGAATAATCTTACCAGTCCTTTTATTAATGAACAAGGTGTAGTAGGAGTATCAACACCTACTGTTTTAGCAACAGGTAAAAATGCATCTTATACCTCCAGTAGTTCTGTAAGTTCTTTAAGATTCTCTAATCCTGCTGCATATACTATTACTCTTAAAAAGTATGATGCATCTCAGAACACCCTATTAGAAGTATATGAATATCAGTTAAGTGCCGGTGACACATTAATAGATACTAATACTTATCAGTTAGCATATAATGATAGATTAGAAGTTCAGTCATCTGTTGCCGGAACTAATTATTTTGTAATGGGAGTAAAATGATTCAGGTAATATCTTCAACAGGGGTACAGTATAATACTGGAAGAATTTATATACTAGATAAGTATGGTAAATTAAAATCTCCGGGTGGCGGTGGAGGAGGTACTGTTACTTCTGTAGCTACTACGGGACCTATTACAGGTGGTACAATTACTACATCTGGGACTATAGGTATTACTCAAGCTGACTCTACGACAGATGGTTACTTATCTTCTACAGACTGGAATGACTTTAATAACAAGTATGATGCTCCTACAGGTACCATAGCACAGTATATTAGAGGAGATGGATCATTAGCCACCTTTCCTACTATACCTACTGTAGGATTTGAACAAACCTTTTTATTAATGGGAGCATAATTATGCCAAACGTCTATAAAATATTAGGACAGTCTAGTCCATCAGCAACAACAGAAACAGATCTATATACTGTTCCTGCTGCAACATCTACAGTATGTAGTTCTGTATCTATATGTAATAGAGGAACTACACAAACTACTTTTAGAGTAAGTATATCCCAAGGAGGTGCTGCTACAACAAATAAAGACTATCTTTACTACGATGTTACTTTAGCAGGTAATGATACATTTATTGCTACTATTGGTGTAACTTTGGCAGCAACAGATAAAATAAGAGTTTACTCAGGAAGTAGTAATTTATCATTTCAAGTGTGGGGTACCGAAATAAGTTAATAATATGCAAGGATATTCAGGATATAGTATAATAAGCCCAGCTATTTCATATGCTAACTCTCCAAACATAGATGCGTTTGGTAGACTAAGAGTTAGTACTCCATTTACACTATTTGACTCAAGTCATAGATTTGATGATAATGGACTATGGTCAACAAGTACGGCAACAGGCGGTACTGCTACATTTAATGCTGCCCAAGGTTTAGTTGATTTAGATGTGACAGCAGCATCAGGATCTCAAGTTCTGAGAGAAACTACTAAAGTATTTTCATATCAACCTGGTAAATCACTTCTTGTTTTAAGTACTTTTGTGATGAGTCCTGCTAAAACTAACCTTAGACAAAGAGTTGGATATTATAGTGCAAACAACGGATACTATCTAGAACTTAATAATACTACAGTAAGTTTTGTAGAAAGGAGTTTTGTTACAGGAGCAATAGTAGATACTCCAGTTACTCAAGCAAGTTGGAATGTTGACCCGATGAATGGTTCAGGACCTAGTGGTATTACCCTAGACTTAACAAAAGCACAAATATTATTTATAGATTTAGAATGGTTAGGGGTAGGTACAGTTAGAATGGGATTTGTTGTAGATGGTAATTTCTATGTTTGTCATAGGTTTAATCATGCTAACTTAATTACATCTACTTATATTACTACAGCTTCGTTACCACTTAGATATGAGATAACAAACACTGGTGCTACAAGTGGTGCAAGTACATTAAAACAGATATGCTCTACAGTATTGTCTGAGGGAGGATATCAACTTACAGGTCTACAACAAGCAGTAGGAATACCTGTAACAGCCCCAAGAACATTATCAGGAGCTGGAACATTTCGTCCTATAGTAAGCATACGTCTTAAAACATCTCCTGATAGATTAGATGCTATTGTGATATGTACTGCAATTTCTGTAGTAGCAACTGTTTCAGGTCATTATAATTGGCAAGTTGTAGCATCAGGAACTACAACAGGAGGTACTTGGGTTGGTGCTCCTGGTGATTCTTCTGTAGATTATAACATAACAGGAACATCTCTTACAGGGGGAAGAATACTTGCAAGTGGATTTTTTAGTGCAACAAACCAAGGATCTACTCAAGTTGATATTCTTAAAGAGGCACTATTTAAAACACAACTTGAGAGAAATTCATTTACAACAACTCCTTTTGAACTTACTATTTTAGTTACGTCTGATGTTGGAGGTGGTGGAGGTGCTGTTCTTGCATCAATGGACTGGGAAGAAATAAGTAGATAATTATGGCACAAGGAACAACAAAAGGAGTACCTATAGATATAGATCCTACACTAGCCGCAGACAGTGATTTACTAGTACCATCACAGAAGGCTATTAAAACATATGTTGATACTGCTAATAGTACTAAACAAGATAACATAACACTAACTACGACAGGAACAAGTGGAGCAGCCACATTGGTAGGTAGTACATTGAATGTTCCACAATATTCTTCAATATATGCAAAAAGTTTAAGTACTTTTACATCAACAGGTACTACAGCAACACAAATTCTTACTTCTGTTTTAATACCCGCAAATACTTTTGTTGCAGGAGATGTATTAAGAGTAACAGCAAGATTAAGAAAAACAGGAACAGCCAGTTCAGCAAATTTTGCTTTAGGTATAAACACTACATTATCTCCTTCAGGAGCAGTTACATTTAAAACAAATTCAATAGGAGCAACTATTCCTTCATTTGGAGTTCTTGCTCATGCTGTTATTGTTAATGCAACTACTAATACACAGTTACCGTGGCCTGCAACAAATTATGGAACAAATGATATTATTTCCGTAACAGCGGCTACAGCAGGAGCATGGCAAGAAACTCCCATAAATTGGACAGTACCTCAGTATATTATTTTTCAATCTAGTTTAAACTCAGCAGCTGATTCTTTTTCTTTAATTTTTTATATGATTGAAAAACTATGATTATTGAATTTACTAAAATACCTAATGGTCTAAGATGGGATAATCAAGATAGATTATTTACATATTCTATATTCCTACAAGGGTATGAAATTATAGGTATGGACCTTGCACAAATTGAACTTGATAATCAAATGTATATGATTTGTAATAGTGATTCATCTGTAGATGGTGTTAGATTTGAAAACATAAATGATCAAATAAGTTATATATATTCTTAATGTTTTGTATATTAATATAGTATGGAAATAAATCACTGGGCCCGACTAGTATCGGCCAAACTAGTAAAAAAAGAAATAGAAAATCCTGCATCTGACCTTATTATTATAGGTCATTATGGTGGTTTTAGTACATACAAACAAGATGGTTGGTCTGGGTATGCAATGAAAATCCAGGATCTTATAGATAGTATTATTGTAGTAGGACAACCTGGCCCAACTGGTCCAGAAGGACCTCAAGGTATTCCCGGCCCTCAAGGTATAGAAGGTCCTAGAGGAGGTTCTGGTACACAAGGCATTGATGGTCCCCAGGGACCCCAAGGTCCAGAAGGTCCCCAAGGGCCTGCAGGTCCGCAAGGTATATCTATTAATCCAGAAGGTTTTGTACCAACATACGCTGATTTATTAGATCAATATGGTGGTACTTGTGAACCAACACAACCTGATCCTTTAACAACTATAATGCTTACAGCAACTGGTGTTAATGGTACTATTTATGTATTTGATCCTACTAGTATTGCTGCAGATGGATGCGGATGGGTAAACCTTGGTCAAATTGCAGGAGTTGGTGCTGCAGGTCCGCAAGGTCCTCAAGGAATTCAAGGACCTCAAGGTCAAGCCGGTGCTGATGGTGCAGAAGGTCCTCCTGGTCCTCAAGGCCCTATTGGTCCACAGGGACCTGCCGGAGCAGATGGTCCAACCGGACCTGCTGGAACTAGTATTACAGGAGTATATATAAATCCTACTACAGGTTATCCTACATTTTATTTTTCTACAGGAGATCCCGAAACTCTTAATACCAGTTTATTAGGTCCTACTGGTCCTACTGGCCCACAAGGTGCTCAAGGACCACAAGGTTTAACAGGTCCCGCAGGACCGCAAGGCCCAGCCGGTTCACAGGGTCCACAGGGTCCACAAGGATCACAGGGTGCTGATGGTAATATGTGGTATAACGGACCTTCAGTTCCTCTTCCTAGTCTTGGTAATGATGATGACTATTTTATAATAAACTCTACAGGTGTAGTTTATAAAAAAATAAGTGGTTCTTGGACAATACAGTTTACTATAAGTGGACCACAAGGACCTACAGGACCTGCAGGACCCGCGGGAGGAGCAGGACCAACAGGTCCACAAGGACCGGCAGGTGCACCAGGACAAGCTATTGCTATAGGTTTTAGGGAAATTACACAAGCTTCTCCTGCTGCTGACATGAAAATTCTATTAGGTAATACTGGTTCAGATTTAGGTAAAGTTTTAGAATGTAATACAGGATCTGCACCAATGACTATTTTAATACCTTTATCTACAACAACTCCAGGAACATCATATTTTCCAGTAGGAGGTGAAGTTATTATTAGTCGTACTAATGGAGGTAGTTTACAAATTCAACCCGAATCTGGTGTAACTATTTATAGTGCAGATAGCATGACATATTTAAGATCACAATATAGTATGGCTACTCTTATTAAAAAAACTAATACTCAGTGGTACCTTGTAGGTGATATATCCCCATATTAATATGTTTTTAATTACATCTTCAATGCAATCATCTACCTGGGGCTGGGCATCTACTCAGTTAGGTATGAACTATGATGTCATGGATGCTGAGGGTTATGTTAGCGGTACAATTCTAACTATAACGAGTATGGGTTCTGGAGGTACTATAGTTGTAGGACAGTATGCTTATTTTTTTAAATCTAACATGGCATCAAATGGTACTAGAATTACAGCATTTGGAACAGGTAGTGGAGATACAGGAACATATATATTAAATACCTCTCAAGCAACAGTTGGTAGTGCAGGTTCTCCAATTAAAATAACTATTTTTAGTTTAAAATTAAATAGACCTGACATAGCAAATACAGGTGCTACAACAGGAACTTTAGGTTTTCCTACACTAGCACCAAACGGTCTATTATATATTCCTTATAATATTACAACTACAACATCATCAACTACATTTCTAACAGGATTTGTAGTTATAGAACCAGGTAATGCTAATACTAAAACTCCAAGTGGTATAAATACATCATATACAAGAACTAAAATTTATACTGTTGATAATAATAACTCTGGTAATAGACCTGTTGTACCAGAAAATTTAGCAACTACCAATAGAGATAGAACTTTTACTAAAGGTATATTAGCACCAAATGGTTTAATTTATTTTATTCCTGGAAGATCAAAAACAATGATTGTTTTAAATCCAGGAACAGGAATAGTAGGAGGAGTTCCTGATTGTACATGGTCCTTAGTAGACTTTAGAGTTGCTACATGTACACTTTTTTCAGGACTATCTGGTATAATATCAAATATTACACTAGGTACTCCTGGACATGCCGGAGGAGTTTTAGATAAACTTAATGCTGATATTTATTTAATAAATGCAAATAATAATGAAAGAACTATACGAATAAGACCTAGAAGTTCTGCAACATGGACAAATCCTAACAATGGATCACTTACTACGGATATATTTGAAGCAGGTTATTATGATAGTTCTGTTGCTAGTAGAAGATTAGTTAGACTGCCTCCTCCAGCTAGTCATTTAGGAACATTGTATAACTCTAATAATAATTATATATTAGATGATAATTCAAATACAACTTTATTTAAAGGTGGTGTAATAGATCCCAACCCAAGTTCAAATATTATATACCTTACTCCATCAAGATCTAATCTTATAATGTATATTGATCCTAATAAATGGAGACTAACTACAGAAGTAGATTATGATCTGACTAATGCATTAAATACAGTACTTAATTTTCCAACATGGTCAAATCTAAATGACACATCTTTTGGTAACTTTAAATATTCAGGTTTATCTATAGGTTATGATAAAAGGATATATTATGCTTATAGAGCAAAAACTCAAACTGGTAATGGGCAACTTACTTATTTTCAAACTGTAGCATGGGATATGCAATTAGATACAACATCAAGTCCTTTTGTATCTAGAAAAGTTAAAAATAATATTCCTCCTAACTATCAACAAGTTAGTAATGGTACTGGACAACTTACAGAGGGTTTATGTCCTCCTGCATTATTGCCAAATAAAAAATTCTTATATTTTGGGCAAAGACCTGATGCAAATAATGTTTATTTACTACCTACTTCTGACACTGTACAAACTGTTTCTAGTCCAAATGATACAATTAATAGCACCTCAACAGGTATCTATTTTCGTCCAGGTCAAGGAGGAGATAGTTTTAGTGGGACTACTTCTTTAAGCCCATTTATGGGAGCAAATGGTTTAAATCCTCAATTAATGTTATTAACTAAACCTGAACAGATAGGAAAAGTTATAATATCAAGTAGATCAGCATCTGAAAATGCTATTGAAGTAATGTCTGTAAAAGGGTTTTTCCCAGGAGTAAAAAACTTTGAATATGACCAAGATATAATAGATAGGCAATCAATACCATCTGATTTATCTACTCTTCCTACTCATCCGTATAATTATTACGGAAACTGGACGTAACCATTGTTACATAGCACATTATATTGTATATTATAGTATATATTTGTTTGTAAAAGATGGACGCGGAACAACTAGTATTTACAGCTAAAGATGTCATAAGTATAATCTTATTAGCTGTATCAGTCTTAGGAGCATATTTTGCTTTAAAAAAAGATGTAGAAAAAGCTGTTATGAAAATTAAAGAAATTGATACGCAACTACTACATAAAGAAACTATTATCTATAAACGTATGTCAGAGATTAAAGATGAACAAAAGTCTGATCATGAAAAACTATCCGTTAAGATAGATACCTTGAATCAGCACATGAACACAATTAGCACAAGTCTTGCTGAATTAACGGGTTACATTAAGGCTAAGAAAGAAGAATAAATTTGGAAGGTTTAAACTTTTAGTTTACATTTGTGTAAATTAAATAAGTTTAAACTATGGAAAACCAACAAAATTCCCCTATTTCTGCAGAAGAACTTGCAGATAGAAAAGCAAAACTAACTGCCTATTATGAAGAGCAGATTCCGTTTCTTAAAAAACAACTAGAGTACGAAACTCTTTTAGCAGACTTGCAAGAACAAGAGGCACGTCGTATTTATTCTCAGGTTAAAATTGGTCAAATGATAGCATCTGCTCCGCAAGATGAAGAACCTATGGAAGAAGAACCAGTACCTTCAAAACCAAGATCTCTTAAAAAAGATAAGTAATGGCAACAGTTAATCAGGTACGTAAAACTGTAAGGATGGATCTATGGAACATAGTAAGGTTCCAGATTGCTACGCATTGTGTCCTTAAAGAATTAAACGTGTCAGATTCAGACTTAAACTGCTTAACTTTCTTAGCATTAGGAGGAGAGCAACCTCTAACAGAGTTTTGTGATGCTGCTACCAAGAACAAGATTTTTGGTAGCAGCCAATCTGTTAGAAGTGCTATTACGAAGGCAGAGAGAAAACAATTAGTTACTAAGAACGGTGGATATAATAAGTTGATTAAGATAAATTCTGACCTAAAGATTCAAACACAGGGTAATATTTTATTAGACTATAAATTTGTAAGAGTTGAAACCAACCCATCTTAATAAGTTATTAAAACAATATCTTAATGATATTGAGAATCCAGAACTAGCAGAAGATGTTATAAACTTTTATTGGAACTGGGTTAGAAAAACAATGGTGCAGAAACCACATTATAATTTAAACTTAAAAGGTTTAGGTAGTCTTGTGATAAATGAGAAAAAACTTAATGTTACACTAGCTAAGACTTATGAGTTTATTCAAGCAGTAGATAGAAAAGAGTTTGATAGTTATGCTAGATATAATGATGCAGTTAAGAGATTAGAAGGACTGAAACGTGTTAAAGATCAAATAGTTAAAGAAAAAGATAGAAGAATAAAAATAAGACAGGCTAATTATGCTGACCAAAATCAAAACCATCTGGAAGAATAAATGGTTAATTCTTGAAGGAGTAATAGGTTATTACTTTACTAAGAAAAAACACAAGAAAGTTGCAGACTATAGAAATAAAATCTGTAAGAGATGCCCTCTATATGATATAGTAGGAACTAAATGTTTAGTACCCGGTACTCAACCATGTTGTGGTAGTTGCGGATGTTCTCTAGATTATAAAATATATAGTATGTCATCTGCATGTCCAGAAGGTCATTGGGAAGCTATAATGTCTGAAGAAGATGAAGATAAATTAAATGCATATATAGATGACACTAATATTTAAACCAGATACCCATAGTTATGTAAGCATTGATCCTAATGAAGACATCACATGGACCAGTGTAACCGGTGTTATATCTAAGTTCAAGAAACCTTTTGATGCAGACAGTATTGCGGTCAAATCTTCTAAGAATAAGAAGAGTAAATGGTATGGTATGGCACCAGATGCTATAAAAGAAGCATGGAAGAATGAATCACAGAAGGCAATGAATCTAGGAACATGGTATCATAACCAACGTGAAAAAGATTTATTATCATGTGATACTATTAGTAGGGAAGATATGATTGTGCCTATTATAAAACCTCTTGAAATTGACGGATTTAAACAAGCACCAGAACAGAAACTATCAAACGGTATTTATCCTGAACATCTGGTATATTTAAAATCTGCAGGTATATGTGGTCAGGCAGATAGGGTAGAAGTAGTAAATAATATAGTAAACGTCTATGATTACAAGACTAATAAAGAAATTAAAAAAGAATCTTATACAAACTGGGAAGGAGTTTCTGATAAAATGCTGGGACCTCTTAGTCATCTGGATGATTGTAATCTTAATCATTACAATATTCAATTAAGTTTATATATGTATATGATTATAAAACATAATCCTAAACTAAAACCTGGCAAACTTGTAATTGAACATATACAGTTTAAAGAAGCCGGAAAAGATGCTTATGATAACAGAGTAGTATACTATGATGAGTTTGGAGAACCCCAAGTAGATAAAATTGTAAATTATGAACTACCTTATCTAAAGAATGAAGTTATTAGTATAATTAACCATATAAAAGATAATGGCGGTATATAACGAAAATATAGAATTATTTAAGTGTTATATACGCGTGTCACATCTTACAAAAAATGATGCTGATAAAGATACTTATCATAAAGCATATGCATTTGCTGTACAGTCTATAGCTGGAAAGATACTTACCTTTCATGTTATGACAGACTACGGAATGCTTAGATCACGAGTTCCCATCTCTGATATATTTATGGAGATACCAAAAAATGATATACCTTTTCATTTTAAACAACTCTGGGATTGCTTCTCTGAGAATGTTACAGTAACTACCTATGATTACTTATATGAAAAGAGATGTCAGGTAGTTTTAAAAGATGGTTCTAAGATATGGGCAACATATTTAATGACTGTTGACTGGTACAGAAATCCATATTCAGATGAACCTTCTGATTACAAATGTGGACACATACTTATTGCAGATGACGGATACTTGCTTTGTCAACCTAATAATAGAATATATTGGAGAGATTCTAACTGGATAACTAAACCTTTTCCTATAGAGCCGTCTACATTTAAAGTAGACACACACATAGAATCAGTTGAAGCACAATCAGATAGATGGGTATCAGAAGATTCTAGTAATTATTATTATGAAATAAAAGAAACAACTAATGACAATTAAATTATTCGATATAGAAAATGGTGTAGTAATTCCTACAGAACACTGTTATACGTTATCAACTTTAAAAGATCTAATGGATAAGTATCCGGATGACTATTTAAAAGTATATCAGTACTTATTTTACATGACCTGTCCTAACCCTGATCTTAATCCATTTTTTTACATGATGGAAGAAGACAAAGAAGATGTTATCTTAGCAGAAATTCAAGCAGAGTTTTCGCCAGAAGATGATGGAATACCTTCTGCATTACATTTTTGTAGAAAGTTATATGAAACACCAACATCACGAGCTTATAATGGTATTAAAAAAATGCTAGATAAACTTGCTGATTATATGGATAAAACCCCTATTACACATGGAAGAGATGGAAATATTACAGCATTGGTCTCGGCTGCGTCCAAGTTCCAACAAATCAGAGAAAGTTACAAAGGCGCATATAAAGACTTACAAGAAGAACAAACAAGCCACGTTAGAGGTGGACAAGGACTTGCGTATGACCAGATGTAATTTATCAGATTTCTTTTTGTACTATAACGAGTTTACAAAAGAATGGTTAGCTATACCTAGAGACAAGGTTGCTGAGTTTATGAATAATGCTTCTTTACCTACAGGTCACAAAGATGTTGTATCTTTAATTAAAAAGATAGAAGATGGCAAAGCAAAACATTGAGAAAACTCCCCCTAAAGGAGAGATTAATTTTTCGTTGACTCTTTCTGAAGAGCAGAAACGTGCTAAAGAACTAATTTTACAGAAACCATTTAACTTTTTAATAGGTCAGGCTGGTTCAGGTAAAACATTATTAGCAGTACAGATAGCATTAGATATGCTATTTAAACGTAAGGTAAATAAGATTGTTATTACCAGACCTACAGTTTCTACTGAAGATAATGGTTTCTTACCGGGTTCTGAAAAGGAAAAGATGGAACCTTGGTTAGTACCTATTAAGTCTAATATCCGTAAGGTTTATAATAAACCAGAGATACTTAATAAGTTAGAAGAAACTGAAGCACTAGAGTTAGTATCTCTTACACACTTTAGAGGTAGAACTTTTGAAGACTGTGTATGTATAGTTGATGAGTTTCAAAACCTAACCAAATCACAATTACAAATGTGTGTTGGTCGTCTAGGTAAGAATGCTACTATGATATTTACTGGAGATGCCCAGCAGATAGATTTAAAATTTAAAAATGATTCTGCTATTCATGACATAGCAAAGTTAGATAAATCACAATGGGTAAATAAAATTATCCTACATGATAATCATAGACATGAATCATTAAATGAGATCTTAAGATTGCTGAATGAATACTAGTTTTATAGAAATACCTACTTGGGATAACGGTACCTGGACTACAACATCTTTTGATACAAGAGAAGATTACACTGCTTTTGTATTATCTATGTTTAAAGAACCCGGGCAGTATGAGTTTGATGATGCTAGTTTTTTATTTAATGAACAGGCTAGATTATTTAATAGGAACGGTGTTTACTGTACATCACCTCAAGGAAGTAAAGACTATAGAACATATTGGGATCACGAGAAGAATAAATGTAGATATGGTGCAATCTTTAAAAAAGATACCAAAACTTGGTACCTTCCTAGAGATTATTACATGTGGTTGAACTTCTTACCTATCTTTAACAAGGAGATTCAGAAGTTTGGCTTCGCGGACGTACGTGATGCACAGTATCATATGGCCTTATATGAAGTACTAGCAGAGTTACATTATAAACATAGTTCTATACTTAAGAAACGTCAGATAGCATCATCATATTACCATATGGGTAAGATGATTAATCAGATCTGGTTTGAAGAAGGTATTACTCTAAAGATTGGTGCTAGTCTCAAAGACTATATTAATGATAAAGGTTCTTGGAAGTTCTTGAATGAATATGAAGCATTCTTGAATAAGCATACTGCATGGTACCGCCCTATGAACCCAGGTAAAGTATTATTATGGCAACAGAAGATTGAAATTGTACAAGGTTCCCAGAAACGTAAAACAGAAGTAGGTCTTAAAGGAGTACTTCAGGGTATGTCATTTGAAAAGGATCCTACAAACGGAGTCGGTGGTCCATGTAAGTACTTCTTCCACGAGGAGGCCGGTATTGCTCCTAAGATGGATACTACTTTTGAGTACATCCGTCCTGCTATGAGATCAGGTTTTGTTACTACTGGTATGTTTATAGCAGCAGGTTCTGTCGGAGACTTGGATCAGTGTGAACCTTTAAAGGAAATGACCCTGAGACCGGAACCTAATGACATTTATGCAGTAGAAACTAATCTCATAGACTCAAAAGGTACAATAGGTAAGTCAGGATTGTTTATTCCTGAACAATGGTCTATGCCTCCATTTATTGATGACTATGGTAATTCTAAAGTAGAAGAAGCACTTAAGGCATTAGATGAACAGTTTGAGAAATGGAAGAAAGATCTTAGTCCTGAACAGTATCAGTTGCGTATTTCTCAGCATCCACGGAATATAGAAGAAGCATTTGCATATAGAAAAGTATCTGTGTTTCCTCTAAACTTAGTAGGTGCACAGATGCGAAGGATAGAAGATAAGACTTACCCTACAGAATATTTAGATATATTCAGAGATGAGAAAGGAGACGTTGCTGTAAAGAATACTAATAAGTTACCCATTAATACATTCCCTGTAGATAAAAAGCAAGAAGATAAAACTGGAACCTTGGTATGTTATGAAAGACCGGTAAAAGATCCAGAATTCGGAATGTACTATGCATCTATTGACCCGGTAGGAGAAGGTAAAACTACTACGTCTGACTCATTATGTTCTATCTATGTATATAAAACACCGGTAGAAGTAACTAGAAACAACGGAGAAAAAGTAGAGACATTTATAGAACGTGATAAAATTGTTGCTGCATGGTGTGGCCGATTTGATGATATTAATAAAACTCATGAGAGGTTAGAACTGATAATAGAATGGTATAACGCCTGGACTATTGTAGAAAATAATATTTCTCAGTTTATTAATCACATGATGTATAGAAAGAAGCAGAAATACCTTGTACCCAGATCTCAGATTTTATTTTTAAAGGATATAGGTGCTAATGCTAATGTATTTCAGGAATACGGTTGGAGAAATACCGGTACATTATTTAAGAGTCACATGCTTAGTTATGCTATTGACTTCTTAAAAGAAGAACTTGACCAAGAAGTTAAACCGGATGGAGAAATAATAAAACGAGTATATGGTGTAGAACGTATACCTGACCCAATGTTACTTACTGAAATGGCAGCATATCAGGAAGGATTAAACGTGGATAGACTGGTTTCTTTTGCTGCTCTTGTGGCTTTTGCAAAAGTACAACAGGCAAATAGAGGGTATAAAAAGAGATATGAGGAAACAGGAACTGCTAAAAACTTGGATAACCGCAATAATTTCAGTAAATTAAATATGAACCCTTTCCGTCATATGGGAGGTAGTGGTTCACGTTTTAGTGGAATGAAGATACCGAAACAACCGTTTAGAAATTTAAGATAGTATGCAGATATATAACGCAATGCAGCTCAAGAATGGAGCTAAGACAGAGTACAACAGAATGGGTACTCTTAACCAGCCTATTCAGTTCTTGCCAAAAGCAAAGAAGGATGATGAGTGGGCTGCATGGAACCTTGACTGGTTAGAATGGGAAGGTTTAAAAACTGTACGCAGAAATGCACGCAGATTAATGAAGAACTATAAACTTGCTAAAGGTATTATAGATAAGCATGATTACGTAATTGAAGAAGACAATGAATACGGAGATCTTATTGACGTATTAACAAAAGAAGATTCTTCAGCATTAGAACTAAAGTTCTATCCTATTATCCCTAATGTAATAAATACTTTAGTATCAGAATTTGCTAAAAGAAATACCCGTGTATCATATACCGGGTCTGACGAGTACTCTTATAATGAGATGCTAGAAGCAAAGAAATCTCAGGTTGAAGAGTTATTACTTAAAGATGCAGAGGCTAAACTAGCTGCTCGTCTACAAGAGATGGGTATGGATATTAATTCTGAAGAGTATCAACAACAAACTTCAGAAGAGGCAGTTAAAGGACTACCCCAGATACAAGAGTTCTATTCTAAATCATACAAGAGTATGGTTGAACAATGGGCTGAACATCAGCATAGAGCAGATGTAGAAAGATTCCATATGGATGAACTTGAGGAACGTGCATTCAGAGATATGTTAATTACAGACCGTGAGTTCTGGCATTTCCGTATGATGGATGATGATTATGATGTAGAATTATGGAATCCGGTACTTACATTCTATAATAAGTCTCCAAATTCACGTTATATTTCACAAGCACAATGGGTTGGTAAGTTTGATATGATGACTGTTGCTGATGTTGTTGACCGTTACGGATGGTTGATGACAGAAGAACAGATGTCTGCTTTAGAGTTAATTTACCCTGTAAGATCTGCCGGATACCCTATTCAAGGTTATCAGAATGACGGAAGTTATTATGATTCTACTAAATCACATGAATGGAATACTAACAGACCATCATTAGGATATCGTCAGTATACATCTATGTGGGATAACACCATGTATGGCGGAGATATTGTTAACTGGATCATGTCAGAACAAGAAGACTATTATGATCTAGGTAATAGTAACTTATTACGTGTTACTACAGCATACTGGAAATCTCAACGTAAGGTAGGACATCTTACAAAGATTGACGATAACGGCAATGTTACAGTAGATATTATTGATGAATCATATAAAGTAACAGATAAACCTATTTATGACTTAGATCTTATACGAAATAAGACTAAGGATAACTTAATATTTGGTGAACACATTGACTGGATCTGGATTAATGAGGTATGGGGTGGTGTAAAGATTGGACCTAACAGACCTACTTTCTGGGGAACTAATAACCCCGGAGGTATTAATCCTATTTACTTAGGTATTAATCAGAACAGAATTAAACCTTTAAAGTTCCAGTTTAAGGGTGATGACAGCATGTATGGTTGCAAATTACCGGTTGAAGGATCTATTTTCTCTGACCGTAATACAAGATCTACATCTTTAGTAGACCTGATGAAGCCATTCCAGATAGGTTACAATATTGTAAATAACCAGATTGCAGATATCCTAGTAGATGAATTAGGTACGGTAATCTTGTTAGACCAGAATGCCTTACCAAGACATTCATTAGGAGAAGATTGGGGAAAGAACAACCTAGCAAAGGCATACGTTGCTATGAAGAACTTCCAGATGCTACCTTTAGATACATCTATTACTAATACAGAAAATGCATTAGCATTCCAACATTATCAGAAACTGGATCTAGAACAGACTAACCGTCTTATGTCTCGTATTCAGTTGGCTAACTATTTTAAGTCACAGGCATTTGAAGTTATAGGTATTACACCACAACGTCTAGGGCAACAGATAGGTCAGCAAACAGCTACCGGTATAGAGCAGTCTATTAATGCATCATATGCACAAACAGAGACTTACTTTATACAACACTGTGATTATTTGATGCCCCGAGTACACCAGATGCGTACAGACCTAGCACAGTATTACCAATCAAATAAACCATCTACCAGATTACAGTATATTACCAGTAGTGATGAACGTGTAAACTTCCAAATAAATGGTACTGAGTTATTGCTTAGAGACTTAAATATATTTGTTTCTACTAAAGCAAATCAACGTGCTGTTCTTGAACAACTTAAGCAAATGGCTATTCAGAACAATACTACAGGAGCATCTATCTTTGATCTCGGTAATATACTACGTGCTGAATCAGTTGCTGAAGTATCTCATGTATTGAAGATGTCTGAGACTAAGATGACTCAACAGAAACAAGCAGAGATGCAACAACAACAGCAAATGCAAGAACAAGCACTTCAGGCTAAGGCAGAAGAAGCACGTATGAAGATGGAGTTTGAAGCATCTGAGAATGCTAAAGACCGTCAGGCAAGACTTGCTGAAGCACAAATTAAGGCAGCAGGTTACGGTGCTATGCAGGACATTAATGAAAATCAGCAAAGTGACTTTATGGATACTTTGGACCAGATAAGACAAAGTGATGAGTTCCAACAGACGGCAAATCTTCAACAACAAGAACTTAATCTTAAAGGAAATCAGCACAGAGATAAGATGAATATAGAACAGCAAAAATTACAAACTCAAAAAGACATAGCAGATAAACAGTTACAAATTGCTATTCAGAATAAGAATAAGTATGATATTGCTGCAAAAGAAAAGAAGAAAAATAAAGAAAAATAAGAGAGTTAGTGTTATAGTATAAACTATCAAAATCAGTTAGTTAATCTATAAAGTTTAAACTTATATATTTGTCGTATATTATTAATGTAGCTTTTAAACCAACAGTATGAGCATGAATGAAACAAGTACTACTGATACTACTTCGGTAGAGCAGGTAGAACTAAACCTAGATGAAATTCTAGGAACCCCGGGAGCAGAAAACGTGATGCTTCCTGAAGGATCTGATAAGAAGACTGAAACAAAACAAAATATTTTCAGTCAACCTACAGTAGATCTTTCTTTTATTGACAACGACTCAGATGATGAGTCACCGGAAAAAGTAACAATAGATGAAATCATCAAGGATGCAGATCCTGAAGATGACTTTTCTAACCCGTCTGCTAAAGATGAACCAAAGTCTACAGGTAGACCAAAGTTAGAAAAAAGTGGAATGGTAGAACTGGTAAACAAACTTATTGAGAAAGGCCAGATTATACCATTTGATGATGACAAACCTATTGAGGAATACAGTGTAAAGGACTTTGAAGAACTTCTTGAAGCAAATATGCAAGAGAAGGAACAAAAGATCCGTCAAGAAACACCAATAGAGTTTTTTGAATCTCTTCCTGAAGAACTTCAGTATGCTGCAAAATATGTAGCAGACGGTGGTCAAGACCTTAAAGGATTATTTAGGGCATTGGCACAAGTAGAAGAAGTTAGAAACTTAGATGTTAGAGATCCTAACGGACAAGAGCAAATAGTACGTGAGTACTTAAGAGCAACTAACTTTGGTTCTGATGAAGATATTGAAGAAGAAATTGATGGCTGGAAAGACAGAGGAGACTTAGAGGCAAAGGCTAATAAGTTTAAACCAAAGTTGGACAAGATGCAAGAATCTATGGTGGCTCAGAAAGTTGCGCAACAAGAGCACCTTAAGAGACAACAGAAAGCAGCAGCTGAACATTATATGCAGAATGTATATGATACATTATCAGCTGGTGACTTAAATGGTGTAAAACTTGATAAACGTACACAAGGTTTATTATATGCAGGACTAGTTCAGGCAAACTTTCCTTCAATGTCAGGTAACCCAACTAATATGTTAGGTCACTTGTTAGAGAAGTATCAGTATGTTGAACCACGTCATGATTTAATAGCAGAGGCTTTATGGTTATTGGCTGACCCCGATAGTTATAAAACAAAGATACGCGAACAAGGTAAAACTGCTGCTGTTGAGAAAACAGTACGTCAGTTAAAGACTGAGCAAGCAAAACTACAGAGTGCGGCTCCTGTGATAGAGAAAGAAGAAACATCACAACGTCGCATTCCTAGAACAAATAATTTTTGGAAAAGATAACCCTTATATAAATAAATAAAAAATGGCAACTCCAGTTTTAAACAATGGTATATTTCTACGAGATACCAATTATGCGGCTAGTTCGCACGTAGATTCTTACCACTTGGTTAACATGTTGAAGAATGCAGAACCTATGGACCTAGGCCCCGTTGATTTGTGGGCAATGGTTCAAAAGGTAGAAATGCCTCTTTATCAAATGTCTAGCTTTGGTGGAAAGAACGTAATTAATGTTGACAATGCTCGCGGAGAGTACAAATGGCAAACACCAGTTGTACAAGATCTTCCTTACATTGTTGACCTTGAACCAAGTTTGGTAGATATAGACGGTGGATACTTAGGTATTGACGGTTCTACTTTCCAAATTAAAATTTCACGTCGTGAGTTCGGTCATGGTGATATCATCACTTATGACAAGTACAACGGTATGGAGATGTACATCACTGCTGATGACATTATTCCATTGGGTGATAGCTTCTTGTATACTGTTCAGTTGGTAAACAATGACACAGGTGCATACTTGAATGCTGATTACTTGACTCCTGGTACTAAGATCTTCCGTAAAGGTTCTGCACGTGGAGAGTACGGAGAACGTTTCTCTGACATCCAAATCCAGTCTGGTTTCCGTGAATACTACAACTACGTAGGTGGTGCTGAGGCTCACGTACATTACTCTGTTTCATCTCGTGCAGACTTGATGATCAAAGGTGGTATGAATGCTGACGGTACTGTTCCTGTTGTAGAGATCTGGAGAAACTTTGACAAGACTTCTGATCCTTCTATTACCAACATGGAAACTATGGTTACCAAGATGGGTAAGGATTATGTTAAGCGTGCTATGGGTAATGGTTCATTATCTCGTACTTTCTTGACTGCTATGGAGGCTGCTCACTTGACTAAAGTAGCAACTGACATTGAAACTTACTTGATGTGGGGACAAGGTGGACGTGTCCGTCAGGATGGTCCAGATGATGTACGTTTGTCTGTGGGTCTTTGGAAGCAGTTGGATAACTCTTTCAAACGTGTTTACAACAAATCTGGTTTCACATTGGACTTGTTCCGTTCTGAAATCTATAACTTCTATGCTGGTAAGGTTGACTTCCAAGGACCAGATCCTAAACGTCAACTTATTGTACAAACCGGTATGGGTGGTATGAGAATGGTTAACGAGGCTATTAAACGTGAAGCAATCAACTCAGGTTTGTTGATCCAGGCTGCTGATATCGGTGCAATTACTGGTAAAGGTATGGACTTGAACTTTGGTTTTGCATATACTTCTTATGTTATCCCATTCTTGGCTAACGTTAAGTTTGTGTTGAACCCTGCATTTGATAACTTGCATACTAACGACATTGAAAACCCAATCATTGATGGTTTCCCATTGTCTTCTTACAGCTTCATTATCTTTGATATTACAGATAACACTAATGATAACATTTACTTGTTGAAACTTAGCTGGGATAACCAGTTGAAGTGGTGGTATCAAAACGGTACTATGGATTACATGGGACGTACTCAAGGATTCCAGTCATCTGGTCAGTTCAATGGATACCGCGTATTCATGACACAAACCATGCCTGCTATCTGGGTAAAAGATCCAACCAAAGTATTGAAAATTGTTATGCGTAACCCAATTACTGGAGGTTCTTTCTAATCTTCAGAAAAAAATGTAAAGATGGGGAGGGTGAAAACTCTCCCCTTTTTACTAAATTTGTCAAACTTATAAACCAATAAACCAACAAAAAAATGGATTTTACATTTGTGGATGCCCAAGCGGCTAAAAAAAGAGGACCTGTTACTGTTAAACCTTACTTTGACAGTCGTATATCAAACATGGGTCTTGAGAAATATGGTATGGCTCTTTATGATGGAGTATACCATGAAGAACAATTAGCATGTATAGAAAATAACGGTATTAAACGTTATGTTACAGGTCTTAATGAATTTGCTCCTGAAATCAAACTCATCAAAGATGTTGATGTAAGAGAAGCACGTGTTAAAGAAATCAGAAATATTATTTCAGAATTAGAAAGAGATCTTGCCTCTAATATGGTAGAACCTTCTGATCCTGAGTTCTGGAACAAGATTAAATTACTTAAACCAGATAATCATGAATTTTGGTCAAAGATTACTATGCGTTGTGGTAATGAACCAATATTCTTAGATCCCGTTAAAGATCCATATGATCTTATTAAACTATGTGCTATAGAAGCAGGAGGTTTTAGTATTATCTCAAAAAGTTATGAGGATGCTAAATCACGCGCAAGAGCACCTAAGTTTTATTTAGATAAACTAGAAGATACTGTATCTACCAAAACAGAAGGTAAAAAGATACGTAATAAGGCTATTTCAGAACTACAAAAATTATATGATAAGAATACTAATAAGTTATTCTATGTTGCTAAAGTTGTAGATCCTGCAAGTAGTTTATATAAGAAGAGTACCCCAAATGATATTATTTATGATAACATGGATAAACACATCATGGGAGAAGGTTCAGAACAAAATTCTACACGTGCTGCTAAAGCATTTTTAGATGCATCTGCTATGGACATGGAAACTTTAAAACTAAAAGCAATTGTAAAAGATGCTACGTATTATAAAATTCTTGTAACAAAAGCAGATGGTATGATCTATGAAAAGAGTAGTGGAACTATGATGGGTAGAAATATTGTTGAAGTTGTGGAGTATATGAAAAATCCATTAAACGAAGTAACTTTACTAGATATCACCAAAAAAGTAGAAAAATTCTGGAATAGTTAGTATATTATTAGTATGGCAACAAAGAAAGGTTTATACGCAAATATTCACGCAAAGAGAGCTCGCATTAAAGCGGGTTCTGGTGAAACCATGAGAAAACCTGGAACTAAAGATGCACCTACTAAACAAGACTTTATTAAATCAGCAAAAACAGCTAAAAAGAAATAATATGGCACAATTAAAAATGTCTAAAGAAGACAAAGCTCGTGAAGAACGTTGGAAAGTAGAATCTGCTATGGATACTATCCGTAGATATAACGAACTACAAAAAGATAAAGCCCTTTTAGGTAAAGTTCGTACTGCTACAGAACAACAGTTAATGATGTTAGGTGGTATGGTTAAGAAATCAGCACCTGCTCGTAAACCTAAGAAATAATGGCTAAGAAGTTAGTTAAAAAGCAAGACGGTGGAACCAAAGATAAAGGTAGAAACCGGAACATCTCTGAAGATGGTAACTATAAAACCATAGAGAGATGGAATCATTCTCGTAATAAAGATATGGACTATGCTAAAACTACACGTACTTTAAAAGGAGTTCTTAGAGGTGTACCTAAACCAAATGTAAGAGGAGAACAACCAGAAGTAATTCCTAGTACTCCTCGTTCAGTTATTGCAAAAAAAGGTGGTCAAATTAAAAAAAAGAAATAATGGCTAAGAAAAAAATCATTGAGTACAAGGGTACCAAGGCTGAAGAACGTTACTCTTCTAAGTCTGCCGCTATGAAACACGAAAAGTCAGAAGGTAAGAAAGAAGAGAAACGCGAGAAAATGTTAATGCGTAAAAAGAAGTAATGAAAAAAGTTAACATGGGTAAGTATATCTTACTTATTGGTAATGATGCTACTGAAATCTTTGATTACTATAACGTAGAGGAGATGCACGGTTTGAATAGAAAAGATGCTCAAGCTGAAGAAGTAGATAAATTAACTGGTAATGGTGTATACATATACGGGTTAACTAATTACGATCCTGCGGATGAAAAATTAACTGCTAAAGATCCTTACAAACCTTTTTTGTTTTTAAATATGGGAACATTTAAAAAATATAGTATCACAGAAAAAGCTACAGCTATTATGCATGAGACTATGCATATGAGTATCTTATTAAATAACTGGGATATAAAAAACAAAGAAGAAGAAGTAATTGGTTATGCTGAAGAGGAAGCAAACAAAATAATAGAAAAATTAAAAGGTATTAAAGTAGAAGCACCTAAAAAAAGGTTTTTTTCTAGAAATTAATATAAAACTATAATTATGGCAAAATCTGCTGCATGGACAAGAAAAGCTGGTAAGTCACCATCAGGTGGTCTTAATGAAAAAGGAAGAAAGTCTTATGAAAGACAGAACCCTGGTTCAGACTTAAAGGCACCGCAACCTGAAGGAGGTCCTAGAAAAAGATCATTCTGTGCTAGAATGGAAGGTCACAAAAAGAAGAATACATCTAGTAAAACAGCAAATGATCCTAATAGCAGGATAAATAAGTCATTACGTAAATGGAAATGTTAAACTAATATATTATGGCAAAGAAATGTATGAAATGTGGAGGATCCATGAAGTATAAAAAAGGTGGAGAAACACATCCTGGATTTAAAGCAGTAGCATCTAAGATTGCTGCTAAACAAGGTGTATCTAAAGAAGCAGCATCTGCTATTCTTGCTGCATCAACCCGTAAAGCATCTCCAGCTGCTAAAAAAGCAAACCCTCGTTTAAAAAGAGTTAAAGGATAATGATTAATAATACTACCTTACAATTAAAGATTAAGCAACGTCTGAATAAGTTGGATAGCCAAGACTATGACAATATCCAACCTTGGCAGATGGTTGAGGCATTTAATAAAGCCCAACTACAATGGTGCCGTCGTCAGATTGAAGGTATTAATATTACAAAGGCTGCGGATGAACAGAGTACTACTAAGGTAGATGATCTTCAAGTAATCTTAACTACTAAAGCATTAGACATGTATGCTCATCAATTATTTGAGGATAGTCCTCTTCCGGATGATTACATGGCTTTTAAAAGAGTTGATGCTCATGCAGTAAAAGATTGTTGTGTAGATAGTCGGCATATTAATGTTACCTATCTAGCAGAAGAAGAAAACATATCTATCTTATTAGATGATTATCTAAAAAAACCTAGTTTTGAATGGGGAGAAACCTTTTGTACTCTTATAGGAAATAGATTACGTGTTTATACTGCCGGAGAATTTAAGTTAGACAGTGTAAATTTTATATACTACAGGGTTCCCAGAAAAATAGAAATTGCAGGAACTTTAAATCCTTATACATTACAAACATCTACTACAGATGTAACTTGCGAGTTTAAAGATGATGTAGCAGAAGTCATGATAGACGATGCTGTACAAATACTTGCAGGTGATATGGAATCAGTTTTCCAATATCAAGTAGCACAAGCCTCATCTCAGACTAATACTTAATAAAAAATAAAATCATGGCAGAAGCCCCATCAAGAACATTATTAAAAAGAAATGTTCCAAGTACATCAACAGCTAGTTACGGAACTGGTTCTCTTGATACAATGACCGCAGCATGCGTGTCAGAACTTATGAATGCAGCAACTAGTTTTCATAAATTACATTTAAAAGTAACCGGCACAGGATCATATGCTGCACATAAAGCATTGAATGATTTGTATGATGCATTACCCGGACATGCTGATGATTTGGCAGAAGGTTTTCAAGGTGCTGCAGAGAAACTATTATCTTATACAGATGAAGCACCTAAAGTATTAGGTTCTGTAGAAAATGCATTAGAGTATATTAGAAACCTTACTGAGATGGTATCTGGTTTACAGGCTAAAATGCCATACTCTGAGTTAGTAAATGACTTAGATACTATTAAGTCTACCCTTAACTCTGCTAAGTACAAATTACTTTTCTTGAAATAATTTGGAAGTAATAAAAAAACTTCCTATATTAACTATATATATTTATAAAAACAAAAAACTATGAGTTATTTTAATCATGCCTTTAAAAAGACATTTGTGGGAACAAATGCAAGTGCCTTTACTGACCTAAATGGAAGTAAACTAGGTACAAATGGTAACGTACCAGCTACAGGACAATTTGGTTTTGTTGACAAAAACTGGGATATTGTTGCAACAGACACAGTATGGACTTCTGCTAACGCATGTCCTTTGACTTTGTTTGCTGGTAGTATTCATACTAATGACAAAATCGGACCTTTTGCTGGAGGTTACAAGGAAACTGTAAAGTCTAAAGTAATTAACCCTAAGTATGTATCTGCTTTCTATAAAGTAGAAGGACATGAGCCTCAAGCAGCACAATTTATTGTAGGTCAGGTTGATGGTGGTCAAACAGAAGATGCTTTGTATAATCAATGTGCTAAAACATTCTATTGTGGAAACTCTTATAACTTCCGTATGGATATCAAAGGTTCTCCTGCATTGCGTTTCTTGACCCACAACATGTACTTAACTGTAAGTGCTGATGGTGGATGTTGCGCAGAACCTACTACTCCTGTACCAATTAATCCTCTTGTTATTTATGCACAATGGGCTTATAACATCTTAAATAATCCTATTTTCTCTAAGTTTGTTAATATCCAAATTACTTACTCTATCAATGGAGGAACTACTTGGTTACAACTTGCTCCTGGTACAAATACTGTTACTAATGACACTAGTAATTTAACTACTTTATTAAATTATATTAATGGTGTAACTTCTTATCCTTCTGCAACTGATCCAGAAGATACTAAAGCAGGTTTAATCATTAACGGTGCTTATATAGATACTCGTTTTGGAGACTGTACTTTCTACCCAAATGATTCTATTATCTCTTTCATGGAACCCATTAAGATTTACGGTTCTGAGGTAGATTTAAACGGAGATCCATGTACTTTTTCAGGTTTGTGTATGTATCAATCATGTGCTCCTTTGCAAGTTGCAGGAACCGGAGAAAATGTAGTACGTGATTTGATCATGACTGAAGCATACATGCAACAACCTTTCTATACTGGAACGGATTTGCGTATCCGTGAGATCACCAATGGTATTGATGTATTTGATGCTATTGACCGCACATCTTTGTATGATCGTTACTACATCCAGCATAATGTACCACGTTTCAATAATCCTACTAGTACTTTTGATAATGATCAATATTTATTAGAGATTATTGTTAATAATGGTGCTAATATGACAACTTTTGAAGAATTTATGATTGGAGATGGTGAATCATTAGGTTGGTTAAATGCAGGAGGTAGCCAATGCATAAGTTTGGTAACCTATGATGCACCTACAGAGTGTACTCCATACTTACCTTCAAACGACTAATATTTAAAAACTTATCTGAAAAGGGGAAGGGATAACAAAAATTCCCTTCCCTTTTTTATTTTTACATAATATATTTGTAACTTAGTAATATGGCAAAGCATCAATTATCTTTAGACATTCCGGATACAATAACATCTTGTGTAATGCGTATCATAGATACTAGTACCTATGATGGTAATATTACTCCTGAATGTTTGACATTGGATATAACTCCTCCGGGATTTACAGTAGCATCTACATTAACGGGATATACTCCTGGATTTATTGCTAACATTACAGCATGTGATCTTGGTATACAAACATCTAACTGTGATACTACACGTAGTGGTTTAGCAGACGGTGTATATGTAGTAAAATATAGTATTGCACCGGCAGAGTATGTATATGTAGAGTATAACCACTTACGTATTACAGCAGCATTAAATAAAATACAAAGTTTATTATGTTGTTTAGATGTTGCAGCATGTGAACCACAAGGTCAGGTAAGAGAAGAACTTAGAGAAGTTCAACTATTATCTACTATGTTACAGGCTGCTAAAGCAAAAGTAGAATATTGTCATAATCCAAACCAAGGTATGGCTATGTATAACTATGTAAATAGTAGACTAACCAAACTTATGGGAGGATGTAGTTGTACAGATTGTTAACCCTTAAAAACCAACAAATATGAAATGTAGTAACTGTGGAGCAACAATGAGTTGCGGATGTCAAAAAAGAACAACAGCTGATGGTCGTTCAGGATGTACTAAATGTGTAGGAAGTATGCAAAAAATTAAACCTACAAGTACATCAGCACCATCTAGTTTAGAAAGTAATAAAAAATGAATGAGATAAAAATATTTGCTACAGGTAGAAACGCAGACTTCATATTATATAGTAATGATGAAGGACTTACTTGGACAGATTTACCAAATATTCCATCTTTAACCGGACAGAATGCGTATGTTAGTTCTTCTAGATACGGAGGAGGTAAATTCTTTTTTGTAGGAACCCATGCTACAACTCTTGTAAATGAAATATGGTACTCAACAGATTTTGGAGTAACATTTATACAATCAACTATAAATGATTCATTTTCTAATAATCTTTATGCAACAGCTAATGTTCAAACATTAGATGCTTTAACTGTATTTGTATCATGCATAGAGGGTCTGCATACGTCACAAGACGGAGGTCTTACATTTGATAGAACTATAGTATATGATGATATACCTGAGTTAACAGGTATTGATTTAATTAGAGCAAAAATATATTTTCAAGATATTTCAAATGGTTTATTAGCTGTTACTGCTATAGATAATACTTCTTATTTCTTTAAAACATCTGACGGAGGTTTATCATGGATTGAATTAACAGATATTAGTCCTTCTGTGCCAGATGCTGATTATACCGTAGGAGACTGCTTTTATAAAAACGAAAACAATATCATATTTACTACAGATAGATACATTTTAAGATCTACTAATAATGGTGTTAGTTTTGTATCACAATCTTTTCCAGGGTCTCCTAATGATTCTGGATTTGGCACACAAATAGGAATAACACCCTCTGGTATATTATATACAGGAACAGGTTCTGGAGTATTATATAAAAATACTGATGGAGGAACTACAGGATTTGTACTTGTTTTAGGAGCATCAGGTTTACCTAATCAACAGTTTATAGGTATAACATTTTATAGTGAAACCGATGGTTTTATTGCATCTGGAAATGGTATTATTTATAAAACATCTGATGCAGGTCTAAACTGGTCAGGTTCTTATACAGCAGGAGCACATACTGCAAAATCAATTGTTGCTGTATCTTTTAACTGCGGATGTCCTGAAGGATTTATACCTGATGAAGATCCTGCATACTGTGTACAAGAGGATAATCTTAAAGCATTGTATGCTGATTATTTACCATGTCCATTTAAACTAACAAGATGTTTTACAGGAGAGATTCAATATACTACAGAGGCAGATAGTCCAGGAATCTCTGAATTTGTAGATCAAATAGTAAAACCTTTTATTGGTAAAAACTGTGTACTAGTTGAGGAACATGATACTTTTGAATCGGGTTATGTACAACTTTCCGGACTCTCAGAATATTCATCATGTCTAACATGTAATCCATTATATTATATATACACATGTGAAGACTTAATCAATCCTGTATTCTGTACATCTACAGACCTATCTGGATCTTTAGGAAAGTATGTAAAAATTAATGTAGATGATGTAGAATTTGCAGGTTGTTATAGAATAGGTTTAGTAACTGAAGTTACTTCATTATGTGATGCAGATCCAGATATTACAGTATTAGAAGAATTTAACTCATGTGCTGAATGTGATCCTCAAGTATATAAACTTACAAGTTGTTCTAGTTCTAGTGTAGAACTATATACAATTTTAGATCTTTCTAATTATTTAGATAAGAGTATATCATTAGCAGAATATCCTGGTTTATGTTGGACCATAACATTATCTGATGCAAATCCAGAAGATATAACATTAGTAACTTTATCAGAAGCATATTCAGATTGCGACTGTTGTTTTCAATATCAATGTAATTAATTATGGCAGAAGTAGGAACTAAATATTGCTTAGCAATTGGAGATTGTCCAGCAAGTGAAACATATTATATACCAATATATAATAATCCAACAGTAGGAGGAGGTTGGCCTGCTGTATATGATTTTCTTTTTCCAGGACTTGCTACTACAGATAATCCTGTAGGAACTGCGGTTTACTTATGCAATATTAATGATCCTAACTTTAACTATCAGAATGTAATAGTAAGAAGTATATGTTATACAACTGAAACAGTTAACTGTGTTGAATGTGATAATGATGCTTTTACCGTTATACTAGATCCGGAATCTATTCAGATACTATATGCATCAGAAGATACAAGTATAAGTTGTCCAGAAATTAATAATTTACTGGTAGAAAATTGTGAAAACCCACATGAGACACTTACTCTTGATCTTGAGTTTGGAATTTATTTAGGTACTACACTTAAGTTTGCCGATATGCCGGATAAATGTTGGTTTGCAAAACAGTTAGTATTTGATTTACCTACAGCAATATCACCAACTATATTATCAGTATGTCAAAACTGTTCTGAATGTATACCCCCTATAGAAGTACCATTTGTCAGAACAGAACCTAAACCCGACTTAAACTTTTCAGGAATAACTGTAACCCAACAGAATATAAATGATACAGTAAGGTTTGCTAATAGTTACTATAGTATATTTTTACAATTACAGCACGGCATTACAGGTCCTCAAAATAACATTGATCCTGATAAGTTCTGGATTAAAAAACAGTTGATTAATCTGGAAATGTCTAAAGTTGCAGATAGTTGTACTATACCTGTAGATCCAACTCCAACTGTATGTGATGAACCTGCTCAGTCAGAACCGTTACCAGTATCTGAAAGTGAAACATAAGTTTTGAAAGTAAGTAAAAATGAATTAAATTATATATAAGATGGCAATACCAATTACTCCACAAGATACTCAGAAAAACTGCGCACCAGTTTCAAGTAACTGTGTGATCTGGCAAGGTCCAGATATTCCCTTTTTAAACTTATGTAAAGGAGATAGTATTTCAGATGTTACAGCAAAACTAGCATCAGAAGTATCAATACTTGTTACACAGTTAGATATTAATAATCTTGATCTTTCTTGTTTCCCACCTATTTGTCCTAAACCATTGACTTTCAATGAAGTAGTACAATTTATTTTGGATACGTTATGTGCAGGAAATACTGGAGGAAGTTCTTCTGGAACTTTTGATTGTACGGATGTAAAGGCATGTACTATGCCTATTGCAGAATGTTTTAGATATACAGATACCTTTGGTAATCTTGTTACTGAAATGAGTATACAAGATTATGCAACAGCAATTGCATCTAGAGTATGCAGCATGACACAGAGTATTACTAATATTAATACTACTCTTACTGATCATGAGGCAAGACTTGATGTCTTAGAGGCATGTGTTTTACCATGTTCTCCTCCTCCTATTCCTACAGTAGCAACTAGCTGTTTATATCCAACTTCTACAAATATACCCGTAACCACCTTTGCAAGTAATACAGAAACAGTATTATGTAGTCTTCAAAATAGTACAGGTACACCTTCAGAAATTGCTACATCTGTATCAAAGATTTGTGTAGGAGATACAGCTACACCATTATCAGAACCTTATCCTTTTATGGGATCTATCCCAGGATGGACTAGTTCTGCAAACACAAATACATTAGCAGAATCTTTAAGTAATTTATGGATTGCTTTCTGTGATTTACGTGAAGCACATAAACAACTAGAAATTACAGTTAGTTCTTGTTGCGGTCTTACATGTAATGATGTCATCTTTAGCATGACTGGTGAACTAACCGGACCTAAATTTATTAATATTACACCGATTGGTAATATACCAACTGGATTTACATATTGTGGCACATCAACAGGAGCAACTATTACTGTAACGGATGCTTTTGACGTAAATACAGACGTTATTACAACAACTGAGGATATTATAAATGATACAAATAATTCTACTGTAATACCTATTGATACAGAGGATTTTACTACTATTACACAATATTCCGTAGTGTATATTGTTAATGTTTCAGCATGTCTATCTGCAAATGATGGAACTACTACATGTAATATTAATGAACAGATAACCGTTGTTAATGAATATTTGTGCACAGACATTAATGCTACATTAAGTTCAACTGGAACATCCGGAGAATTAGAAATTCAATTTACTAACTGGGTATTAGGTACTAACTATAATGTATTTTTATACAATGCTTCAAGTGGTGTAAATGTTGCAACTAAAGTATATACTAATCCTTCTACAGGATCTTTAACTTATACATTTACAGGACTTACAAATGGCACTAGTTACTATGCTGTTATTCAAATTCAACAAGGCATATATAGTACAAACTGTACTACTGATGATGCTATTCCAATTTCCACACTACCTTAATAATATAAAACATGGCTTGTTCATCTTGTAAAACATCAAATAAAACATGTAGTTGTAAGGATACTCCTTTTACAACTCCTATGACATACTCATGTCCTCCTAATACGTTATGTCCGGATCCAACTCCGTGCTATGAAACAACACAGGATACTTGTGTTGTACATAGAAATTATACTATTATAAACTTTGGTATAAACACCAGTTCAGCAGAGTACGTTCAGTTTAATCTTACTCCGGGAATGACATTAGAAAACATATATCAATATATGTCTTTAAATGCTTATAATGCATTTTGTACTCCTGTTTTAAAAGTACATCCTAGTTATATTGGTACAACTGCAATAACTATTGCATGGGAAGATACGGGAGCAGATTATTATTCTATTGAAATATCTCCTGATCAAGGGATAACGTGGTCTATTGCAAGTCCGATAACTGTAACTAACTATACTTTTTCTACATTAAATGCTGCAACTGAGTATTATTTTAAGGTAACAACCAACTGCAACTTAGGACAAAGTACTAGTGCAACTATAGCAGTAACGACTTTAGGTTTAACTTGATAGATCACTTTGTTGGTTTAGTGACCCTACAAGAAAGACCCCAGGAGAAATTCTGGGGTTCTTTATTATATTTGCATAAGAAGTATCTTTTAAACCTCAGATAAATTTTGTAAATTGTAATAAGAGTATGCGTAAGTTTTTAGACATAGATAGAAAAAAACCCAGATTCAGACCAAACCGTTACGAACTTATTAATAATGACTTTATTAAAGAGATTAATAATAAGCATCCTAAAACTAAAGGTATGAGTGTTAAACAGCTATCTACTATAGTGAAGAACTTTAATAACTACATTAGAACATATGTGTGTGAGAACAGAGAGGGGGTTGAACTACCTCAAGGTATTGGATATATCTTTTTAGGAGTCTGTAAAAATAGTACTAATACTATTGACATGGTTAGTTCTAATAAGTATAAACAACATATATCTTTTAAGAACTGGAATAGTGACGGTAGATTGGGTAAGATATTTTACAGTAACTCATCTGTAAAGTATAAAATCGTAGATAATAATCTATGGTTATTCAAACCCGCAAGAGAATTTAAAACTGAAAGTTCTAAGGCATTTACAGAAAACTGGAAAACTTTCATTGAGATAGACCCAAAGATTAAACTATCTGCGTACCTAAGAGATTTTGGTTATCAAAGATACATTGATAAACTCAAAAAGGATACAGCAGAAAACTATAATGAATTTAATATATAAAGATAATGACTACAATAGGTGAGGTAATATCACGCATACGTAACCAGATCAAAGCAGTTGATGCTGATTCATTTATTACTGATAGAGTAATCTATAGTAATATCATGAAGTATGCTAAGATGTACATTAAACGACAGGATGCTATTACCAGTCGTGCTAAATTTAATAGTCTATTTACCCGCCTGCCATGTGTAGAACTTATTGAAGTAGATAGAGTAGAAGCATGCTGTGATATCAATTCCGGTGTTACAGTTATGAGAACTAAAGAAAAATTACCCGGTGTACTTGATGGAGCATCAGGACCTCTGTTACGTTTTGTTGGATCAATAGATACATCAGTAGAAGCATTCCGTACAACTCCTCAGTTGTATAATGCATTACAAAAAACATCCGGTGCAAAATATAATAAGAATAAGTACTACTGGTTACTAGATGGATACTTGTATCTACCAAATGTAGTATGGCCTAGTATTGCTGTAGACGGCATATTTGAAGACTCATTAAATATTTTTAAATGTGATTCAGAATGTAAAGCAATTCAGACTCAAGTATTCTCCATACCTTCAGAACTATTTGCAGAAATAGAACAGCAAGTTACTAATGACTTTATGAAGAGTATGCAAATAAATAATGACCCTGTTGCAGGAGATAAACAATCACCATTAAGAGCATAATCATGGACTATAACTATACATTAAAATACAGAACTTTTGAGTCTTTACTAGAAGATGTCAGAAATGACTTAAGAAGTTTATCAACAGACGGGGTTATAGACCCTTCACAGCTTATTAAAATTGCTATGAAGGTAAACTATGATTTGGGATTAAGAGTATACCAAACTAAGGAAGTAGTACTAGAGGTAGAAAAAAATAAAGTCAGATTACCCGAAGACTTTTTTGTAATGAACTATGCTATGCTTTGTGGTCAATGTGTTACACAAGAGACTGTGCCACAAGGAACTAATATTCAAGAAGTTACTCCTAACTATAGACCTTGGGTAGAATCCACTTTATGTGATGGTACAACCTTACCCCCTGAACAAACATGTTTGACTAAGTGCGGAAACAACTACCAACTAATACAAGTAATTGGTACACAAACCCGTACATATAATTTAATGGTACCCATTAGATTTAGAAATGCTCATATGGTAGATGAGAACTGTCCTAATTTAACATATAAAGGAGCAGATGAGGCATGGATCAGAGATGGGTTTATTTGGACCAACTTTGAAACAGGACATCTATATATCAACTATCAAGGTTCAATGGTTAATGATAATGGTGAGTTACTAGTAGTGGATCATCCAATGATTAATGAATACTATGAATATTCAGTTAAGAAACGCATTTTAGAAAACCTATTAATGGATGGTCAGAATGTAGTTAATCAATTACAACTAGTAAGTGGAGAACTAAGAGCAGCAAGAAACAACGCATTAAGTATTGTTAATACTCCGAACTTCTCTGAAATGCAAAAGGTATGGGCAATGAACAGAAAAGCAATGTACTCTAGGTACTATGATATGTTCAAGTCTTTTTATTATCCAGCAACTTTTAAAGTAAATAACGCAGTTTAAAATGGCTAAAAATTCACCTACTCAAAGTATTAGCAGCGAAACAGAATCTTTTAATAAAGGATTACTAAAAGATTATGATGATGCATTCTATCCTGAAGGCACGTGGTCCCATGCTAGAAATGCAATTAATAATACCATTGGTGGAGGGGTAGGTCTTATTGGTAATGAACCTGCAAATATTAAATGTACACAGGCACCATATACTATTATAGGAGCTATTAACTTACAAGGAGATCATTGGATAGTATTCTCTACAGATGATGTAAATTCAGAAATAGGATACTTTCAAGAAGGAGTATGTGAATATAGTACAATAGTTAATGACTCTTGTTTAGCATTTAGCAAGTCTAAAATTATAACAGGTATTTCAAAACAAAACTTTGACTGTTCTTGGCAAGTATATTGGGCAGATGGTAATAACCCAGATAGAACATTAAATGTTGGAGATATCAGATCAGCACCGTTTTCTGCACCATGGCCCGGAGTTCCTTATGTTTGTGAAGAACCTTTAATTAAAGCAACTTGCCAAACATGTGAGTTTGTACAACCCTATCAGTTAGATTGTGAACAGTTACGTTTATCAAGACTAATGAATATTCCTGTGGTATCTGTAGAGAAAGGTGCGGCAGGAGGAACTTTATTAAATGGATCTTATTATGCATTAGTTGCATATTCTATTAATGGTCAAAGAGTTACAGACTATTTTGCACCAAGTAATATACAACCTTTATTTGATTATGATAATGAATCATCTTCATTACTAGTTAGAGTATCTAATTTAGAAACTACAACATTTGAAGAATTTGAATTAGTAATAGTACAAAATATAAATCAGCAGGCAGTTGCTAAAAAGATTGGAAACTATAATACTCAAGGAACTTCTGTAGAAATATTCTTAGATAATATAGCATTAGCATTAGAAAGTGTACCTCTTAGATTCATTCCTATTATTACACCTGTATATGAGAAATCACAGGCTGTATATAAAAATGGAGAATATGCTATAAGAGTTGCTCCTTCTAGTAGACTAGATTTTAACTACCAACCATTAGCAAATCAGATTAATAGTGAATGGGTCATGGTAGAACAGAGGTCTGACTACTATAGACAAGGTGGGTCTGATGCTGGTTATATGCGTGATGAGCAATATGCTTTCTTTATAAGATGGGTGTATAATACAGGAGACAGATCTAGTTCATATCATATACCGGGAAGGGCTGCTGAACTAAACCGTGAAATAGATTCTAATGGTAACTGGATAGCTACCCCAAACTTAAATAGTAATGATAATGTAGAATTAGCTGCTTCTAATTTTGACGGAGGACCTTACGTTGCTCCTAAGATCTGGGAGATGATTAATACTGCATATGTAACATCACCTGCTAGTTTAGTACCTTCTAATGCTGCGCAAGCTGTTCCTGGTAAAGTAATTGGATATGGTAAAATGGGTTACTGGGAATCTACAGAAAAATATCCTAGTAACCAACCAGAAATATGGAATGCAAGTTCGCATGTATGGTCAGCATCCGGTAATTCAAATCATGACTTATGTGGTAAACCTATCCGTCATCATAAGATGCCTGCAGATATATTAAATACTACAGATAGGAATGATGGTACAGCAACTTATTCTAGAATAAGAACGCAGGGAGGTAGAAATAATCCTTCAGCAATACGTGTACTTGGCGTAAGATTTAATAATATCAAACCTCCATTAGATAATGGTGGTAATCTAATACCAGGTATTGTAGGTTATGAAATACTAAGAAGTTCAAGACAAGGTAATAGAACTGTAATAGCAAAGGGTATTATAAACAACATGCGTGCTTATGATGACTCTGATAATAATCAAATACTATATCAAAACTATCCATATAACTCTTTACAGCCAGATCCATCATTAACTACTATTAAATGGAATGATGATTTTGCTTTTGATTCAGAAGATAATAAATGGAACCAACCTCAGTATTTTAATAAAGAATATTCAAGAAGTTATTTTACATTTCATTCTCCTGATACATCTTTTACAAGACCTTTCTTAGCAGCACAAGAGTTACGACTATACGGACAAGTTGGTTCTAATAATAATGTTACTGGTAACTTCCAAGAAGTAGACGGTCATCCTAAAGAAAAACTTCCTACAGATCTTTCTTTTATGATTGCTCTTTGTGTAGGTATGGGATCCGCAGCACTAGCAGTTAGAGGTAAAGAAACCAAAGTTATTAATACATCTAGCATGTTTAATGGTGGTGCTGTTGCAGCAGGTCCTTCAGTAAGTCTGCCATTAATAGCTCAGATTTCAACAGCATTGTCTCAAGTTCAAAACATTACAGAAAATACTATAGGTAATGTAGGAAGTACTGCAGTAGGTTTAGACATGTCAAACCTGTTGTTATCAGGATTACTGATGTTAAATGATGCGGCAAATATGCTTATTGCTGGAGGTCAGGGTTATACTCAAAACTTTAGTTATGAGCAAGGTGAGTTTGGTATGATGCCTCCATTAGTAAAAGCATTTGGCGGTCTTGTAACATATACATACTACATGACACAAGGAACTGATGCAGCACTAGACCTTATCAGATCAACCTTAAAGTATCGTCAGTTTGCTACAAGTTATATATCACATGGAAACTTACACTCTCATAGTGTAGGTAATGCTAGATTAAGTTTAGCAAATACCAGAAGATATTTAAAGGATGCTATTTACTTGTCTGATCAGTTACAAGAATTTGATGAAAAAACTATTAATAATGCATATAGAAACAAGTCAGTTGCATTAAGTTTAAGAAGTACAAATACTGCAAACCCGAGAGCAGAACTTGTAGACCCTAGCATGGCAGATAATAGTTTACAAGTAATAAGTTCAGCAAGAGATAACGGATTATTACCAAACTATAGTGATGTTTCAAATCTATGGTTTGACTATAATGGAAACAGAGGTCATAACTTTGATCAGTTTCAGACAACTGCAATTAGTTATTATGGAGGTTTAAAACAACGTATCCGTAATCAGTATGGACAGTTAAACTCTATCATTCAAGTACCTACAGATAAAGTACATATCATAAATAATAATAATGCTATTTCTGATAAGTCTATTACAATTACAAGTCCTGTCATATATGGAGGAGATGTTTACATTGGTAGATATACTGAGAAAAATACATTCTTCTATTTTTATGATTGGTTAATGAATATGCCGGACGGTACTGAAATGGATTACCGTTTTAAAACAATGGTAAATAATCCAAGGTTCTGGGCAGACTTTACTAAGTTTGATTCAAATACATTTATACAAACTGCTGTAAGTAACCTTATTACATTTGATTTCTTTGATGTATTAGATGGACTACCTTCTAACCAGTTTAACCTAGATAATGATTATTTCTCTAGCACTAACTATGCAAACTTATTTGGGTTAGGTAATGCTGCAAATGATACATTAAACCTAGTACAAAATGCTCTTAATGGAATATCTATCGTAGATGTTATTGGAGGAGTTTCAAATATTGCAAATAATATAGTAGACATATTTCCTACTAACCCGTTGCAAACATTAGCTCAGTTTATAGACAGTGTGAGATTTGATAAGAAAGACTGCTATATGTATTTATTCCAGTCTGGTGTACGTGACTTCTTTGTTGAATCTGAAATAAACGTAGACTTAAGAGACCGTGGACAGTCAGAACAACAGTATCATTATGATCCATACTCTTATACAAACGTAAGAGAGTTATTTAATCCTGAGTATATAAAATCCGGAAACTATTACAAATATGATTTATCATTAAGTAATACTAGAGTATTTAGTAATAACACAAGCTGGGGATCTTTACAGCCTAGATACTATGACCCTTTAAAAGCAGAAACTTGTTATATCTTCCAACCTAACCGTCTTATCTATTCTTTACCACAACAAAAAGAGGCTATTAAAGATTTCTGGTTTGTGTATTTAGTACATAACTATAGAGACTTTGCATCAAGAATAACCGGAGCAAAACCTATAAATAAAAATGGTATAACTATACTATTTGAAAATGATGCACCGTTGATGTTCCAAGGAGTTGATACATTACAAACAGATCTTGGTACAAAAGTAACATTAGGAGATGGTGGTTTATTTTCACAAGCACAGCAGACTCTTACTAATGCAGATCAAGAATACCAACATGGTTCTTGTCAAAATCGTAATGCCATAGTAAATACTCCTGTTGGTGTATACTTTATGAGTCAGGCTCAAGGTAAAGTATTTGCTATTACCGGAAAAGGTTTGGAAGAGATATCTGCTGCAGGTATGCGTTGGTGGTTCAATAGATATTTACCATTTACCATACTAGAAGATTTTCCAGAATTTGATTTTATTGATAATACAGTAATAGGAGTAGGATGTCAAGCAACATATGATAATACCGACCAGTTGTTATACTTCTGTAAAACAGACTATAAATTAAAAACTGAGTATAAAGGTTTAGTTACATATGCTGGAAAAGATAATTTATTCAAATACGGAAATGTTACCATTAAACTAGGAGATCCAGTATACTTTGATAATACTAGTTGGACTGTTAGTTATGACCCCAAAAACCAACTTTGGATATCTTTCCATGATTGGCAACCTGAACTTGTTTTATCTAGTAAGATCCATTTCCTTACTACTAAGACAAAAAATAATCAGGGAACAATCTGGCGTCATAACGACAGTACCCATTTATTCTGTAACTACTACGGGGATGACTATCCTTTTGAAATAGAATACATTGCACAGACAGGACAGATAGTTAATACATTAAAATCTATAGAGTATGACTTAGAATGTTATACTTACGATGTAGACGGTATTGATACATATCACGTATTAGATTTTAACTTTGATAAAGCTGTAGTACATAATACGGAACAAGTATCCGGAGTATTAAATCTTAACCTGCAACCAAGAAGAGATCCAATACTAGAACTTACATATCCTAAGATAAACTCAGATAGCATAGATATCTTATATAGCAAGGTAGAACAGAAATATAGGTTTAACCAGTTTTGGGATATTACTAAAGATCGTGGAGAATACACATATCCAAATGTCCAACAACCAATGTGGGACACAGAACTTAACGGGTTTAGACGTAAACTAAATCCTAATAATCTTAACTATTTAAAGTCACCTTTTGAACGTAAAAAGTTCAGACACTATACATCTCACGTACTTTTGTATAGAAACATATCAGGAAACGTAAAGATGTTGTTTAAATTATCTAATAATAAGAACCAAGTATCTCCACGATAATGAATAAAAAGAAAGTAAGAATTACAAATACCGGTTACTTACCTAATAGTCCGGACAGACACAACCCAATGAATATCATTCCTAGTAACAGAATTACTATGGATAGAGTACCCTTTCCTATAATGGGTATAGATAACTTAGGTAACCATCAGATGATGATGCCAGGTATGAATTATAGATTCCCCGGTCAGTATGTTACGGAGATACCTATGGGTAGTTATAATCCTAGAAAAAGATATAACGACTTAAGACAAAAACAAAATAATCTTGAGCAGCTAAGAGATAATTACCTACGTAAGAATATACAAAACTATGACCCTACAAATTTTGTAAAGTATAATACACCATACGAGGGAACAGGTCTTAGTTTAAATGAATCAAATGAACTTGAAAGATTATCTACTTTAGGTTACCTAACCCCTGAAGAAAAATCTAGATCCTTTGATTTTAAACAAGGAGGTAAGATAACCAAGTATCAAAAAGGTAAACAAGTACCACGTGTTATATCAGATCCTGAAGAATTTAAGATAGCAAACCAAGCTTATCAGGACAGTCTAGATTTATATAATCAGTATTTAACAAGGATTAATGAAGAAAAAGCTTGGGATAAAGCTGTAGGTTCTACTGGTAGAATGACACAATATAATTCTGTAGATGATATAAAAGATAGATTTCCTCCGTATATTTCAGTTGGTGCTCCGAAAAGAGTTAATGATCCTAAGATGCCTTTTACAGGATACTATTTAAAATATCCACAAGAATACACTATAAGTATTTATAAAAAGTATTTACAGAAACAAAAAATCAGTCCTGTTGGATGGGAAGGTTATCCAAACGGAAGTCATTATTATCCTATTCATAAACAACCCCAGCAACCAGTAATACTATCTAAAGAATTACCATTAGAAAGAATAGAATCTAAACCACTAACTAAATTACCAGTAACTGTACCACAGTTAAGATCTATTGATACAAGAATAGGTTTAGGTTTAGGTAAAAGTAGATTTGATTCTCAAAGTATAGGTCAATTAAATTATGGAAATCGTACGGGTCAACAACCAAATTATAACATCGTATGGGACAGTGTAAATAAGAAATGGGTTAGACAAAACATAGAACCGAAAGAAATTGAGTGGTATAATCAGGAAAATAAAATTAAAAAGCAATACGGAGGACTTACTAAATATCAGAAGAAAGGACAAGTACCACGATATATTGATGATAAAGATGAGTTCTTAAAAGCATTTGCTGCATATCAAGATAGTACTATTTTAAATGATGCTTATAACTTTCAAAAGAGTACTTCTGAACCTTACTATAGAGAATGGTTGAATGATGCAGGAGGTCGTTATCCTGGTGGACCAACTCAACTAAAAGCAGACAGAGAGAGAAATATGAAAATAAAATATGGTCAGATTGATAGATCTGCTGCTATAACAAAAGATGGATTTAAAAATAATAATGATTCTCGGTATGATCCTTTAACACAATCTGAAAGACCATTAGTTAATAGGTATACTCAATTAGTAAGAAGTTCAGCAAATCCTAAAAATTTTAGAATAGGTATGCATACTTCTCCCGACTTGTGGCATCGCAATATAATGCCGATAGCAACGTATTATGACGGATCTTATTCTCCAGTATATGCTGCTCCTAAAACAATGCCAATATGGACGGGAGATCCTAATTTTGATCCAAATATTGGACTAGGAATAGTAGATGAAGAAACATTAAACAGGATAGAACCATTACCTCTTAAAAGATTACCAGTAACAGTACCTAGTTTAAAGAACATTGATACTAATATAGGTCTAGGTAAGACTTTTAGAAAATCTCAAAACATTGGTCAACTTAATTATGGTAATAGAACAGGTCAGCAACCAAACTATGAAGCTGTCTGGGATAATGTAAATAAGAAATATGTTATGAGAGCTGTAGAGTCTGAAGAAAAAGATTATTATAATAAAAAAAATAAGATTCAGAAACAGTATGGTGGTATCTATTTAGGTAACTATGAGTTTAAGAATGGTGGGTTAGTAAAGATGCAGGGAGATGACTCACCAAGTCAAGTTAGTCCTAAAGGTAAAGGTTGGAGAGAATATAAAACACCAACCGGACAAAGTTTATATTTAGATCCTAGGTTTAAGAACCAACGTTACTATGTAGATGAAAAAGGTAATGCTATAACACCAGATCAGAACATGTCTTTATTTGATGTGCAAGATAATATATGGGAATCTGGTACATCAATGGCACCTTTAGTAATAGATACTAAAAAAGAAGATTTTGAAAAAGAGTTAGCAGATCAACAAGGGACTCTTAAACCTGCACCTGAAGGTTTTGAAAAATTAAAGAACCAGTTTATCTATGCAATGGATCAACCTTTAGATGCATTAGGTTCATTAATGCAAAGAGGTTATATACCACAAGGTAACCTAAGTGGCAACTATCCTACAGCATCTCCTATGAGTGATGTAATAGGAGCATTTAATCCAGCATCTGTAGTAATGGATGTAGGAAGAGTTGGTAGAGACTTAGGAGAAAAAGAAACATATACTACTTTGGGTGGTGCTGGAGAAGCAGGACTAAACATTGCAGGATTTTTACCATTTGGGTCAATTGCAAAAAAAGTTTCAAAAAACATACCTTCTAAAACATATAACAATCGTACTATAGGTGAATTCTTTAAAGAAAACAAAATTGGTAAGAGTTTAGACGAAATAGAGTTAGAAGGTCTGCAAGATTTAGAACGTCAAAAAGTAAGTATAGATAGAGGTCCAAATGGTTATGAAAAAAGTTTTACAAGAGCAGACCAACAAAAAGCATTTGATGAGGCTACCGAGTTTCAAAAACAATGGACATATAGTAAGCAAGGTTTAGAAGATTATGAAAAAATAAAACCTGAAATACAAAAACTTAATGATGCAAAAGCTATTAAAGATAAAGAATATTATGATAAAGTAGCTGAGTTGGATAAAAGATCTAATGAAATAGAAAAAGAATTAGCTAGTGATACAGAAGGAAAAAATCTTGTAAGATTAACAGATGAAAAAGAAGCATTAGAAAGACAAGAAAATACTCTATGGTTAGCTACTTTTAATGAAAAAGCCGAATTAGATAAAGCCATAGATGATTTAAAAAATAGTATTAATATATATGATCCTGAATTTGAAAGAAAAGCATTAGAGTTAAAGAAAGCAAATAATGATTATGATGTTGATAAACTACCAGTGGTTTTACCAAATGATGAAAGAAACAAGTTAGTATATTTTAATGAGGATGACCCTAGTTTTCAAAACTTGTCAGAACTTGAAAAAATCTATTTAAGAGGAAATATTGATGAAATAGGTGGCGTAAGACTAAATAATAGTACAATTACATTAGGTACTACAGGAAAACCTATTATAACAACCCACATAAAAAAAGAAAAATTACCTTGGAGTTGGTCAAATCCTTTTAAAACAAAAACTAAGAATGTATTAGTTGATCTTAATCAAAATAAGTTAATTACTCCTGAAAGAGTACGGTTTGTTAATGCTCATGAAATAGCTCATGATACACAAAAAATAGGAATATGGAGTGATGCTTTAACAGAATATGATCCTCAGTACGAGTATTATACATCTCATGCAAGAAATCCTATTGCTGCCGATTATAATAAAGCAATGATTCAACCAGATGCTCCTAGGACAACTCAAACATGGGCGTCATCTCCTGAAGAATTACATTCTGAACTATCAGGAGCTAGAGCATTTTTAGCATCAGAACTCATGAAAAGGGAGGGTATGTCTATGCGGCAAGCTATTGATATTATTAAACAAGATAGAGATGATTTTACAGATTACTTAATTGAAGTAGGAAATCTTCATAAACATTTTAAACCAGAAACATCTTTAGAAGAAAAGAGAAGACTTGTCAAAATGTTACCTGCTATAGTACCTGTAATAGGTACAGGATATTTAGGATCTAAACTTTATGATCAGTCTAAAGAACAGCAAACTCCAGGATTAAAAAAAGGAGGAATGCAAGAAGGTGGTGCTAAAGGTAAAGAATACAAAACACCAACAGGTGAAAGTATATATTTAGATCCTAAATTTAAAACATATGCTAGATATATAGATTCAAAAGGTAATATTATTCCTAATACAGAATTGCAAAAGTTTTCTATGATATATAATCCGGAAAATGATATCTGGGAATCTACGCATAGTGAAAGATCTTTACCTGTTATTGAAAGAAGAATGTCATATGAGGATAGACTAAATAGAGCATTAGGAGACCCTATGGGTAAAGCAGCAAGAGTAGCTGAACAAGACTTGCCTCCAGGAGAAGATCCTACTGATAACTTTAGACATCCTTTAGCTGGAATGTATACACAACAAGCAATTGCAAATAAAACAGGTAACATACCAATTGTTTCTCCAGCATTAGGTTGGTTAGGTGCAAATGCTATGGGAGTAGGACATGAGTTAGGTACCATATTTAATGATAATAGACCATTAAAGTATAAAGGAAGAGAAGCATTAGAAGATATATTTAATAATGCATATGGTGCAACAATTGGATTATTACCTATACCTAATAAAAGTAAAGAAGAAATTTTATATAAAACTTCAGCTAAAAACATGATACCTGATGGTATATCAGATCCTGATGGTAGAGACTTTTATTTTAAAAAGAACGGTGGTGCTATAAAGAAAGTAAAGATCAAGAGTCTTCCTAGGAAAAACAAGTAAATTTTAATATCTTATATATAAACAGTATATTAGCGCAATTATGAATAAGCGTACAAACAGAGAGGTATTTCCTCAAGTAGCATCAATGCAACAGTTTTTTAACTATGGACATGCTACACCGCAAGTTCCGTTTACTATGCAGGTAGGAGGAACCTTATCTCAAGGAATGTCAAATATGGCATCACAGACAGGTCGACTTCCTATGATGAATATGGGGTCTAATATTATAGACAGACAATTATCAGATGCTAGAAGAATGGGTTATATGGCAGACGGGGGTATACCTAATACTAATATAGCACCTAACTTCTATATTAATAAGTTAGATAAGTTTATTGGTAAGGTAAAAGGTATGGCTGCCCGGGCTAATGAAAAGAGTCTAATGGAAGATGCTTTGGGCATGGCTCAAGAAAAAGGTATATTCCAAAACGGAGGTTCTAATACTATGTTTACAGGAATGGATTTTAGTAAAGCCAGTAATTTTCTGAATAACTATAATAATCTTTATAAGGCAGCAAATGCTGAAAAATTATACGGACTGGCAAATAGTATGAGAAGTACTGCTATTGCAAACTCTACTCCTTATGCAAAACTAATCCATACGTATGATTTAGAAAACCCGTACATGCAAGAAGATGCTGCTCCTATTAATCTACCAGATCCTAATAGAGCAATGTTTCCTAAAGACTTAGGTATGGCCAAGTATGGTCTTGAAACATATCAGTCAGATATAAAAACAGGAGAAAAACAAGATGAGGTAAAGCCAAAAACTAATGAAGAGTTAATGGCAGAAATAGATGCACAGAATAAAAGAATAGAGGCATTAGAGGCTAAGAAATCTAAATGTGCATCTGGTAAATGTTCTCCTGAAGAAGAAGCTGATATTGCAAAAGAAGAAGAAAATGTAAAAACATCATCATCAGATTTACAAGGACGTTTAGCTGTAATGGATGTTAAAGATAAATACAGATGGAATGCTGCTAGTAGATTTGGTAATTTACTAAGGGGTAGTTCTGATCCGGGTCGTCCAGGACAATTAAGAGAAAGAACTTACCATTATGAGTTTGGTAGAAAAGGAGACATGCCTCCTATGGGAATGGCAAGTGGAACAGGAAGTATGCCTAGTGGTGTTGCATCTATTGCAACTGATAACAGTGATGTCTGGAAGAAATGGCAAGGTGCACCCGGTGTAGGAGAAAGAACACCTTTAGGTCCTCCTTTACAAACAGGAAAACCAACCGTTAATCCAAAAGACCCATATAATATTTATCCAGATTCTTGGGAAAATCAAGTATTAAATGGTCAACCTTCTACAAATGCTTTATCTCCAGTAAAACCTGGATTTACTTCTACAGTAACTAAAAAACCAAATGCTCCAGTTATAGCACCTTCTGAAGGACCAAGTGAAGATGAATGGATAGATAATCCTACACCTATAAATGGTATACCTAACCCTGTAGTTACTCCTACACCAAGTCCTGTAGTTACTGAACAAAAAAGTTCTTATAACATGCCAGGTTTTGACATGAATAGATCTTTTGGTCAAATATCCAACAATGAACAAAACTATTTTAGAACTAATGCTGATATTAATAATCCTGATTGGCGTAGTCAACCTATAGATAATTTTGGAGGAAAATTATATGATACACCTCAAAAAGTTCAAAATTCATGGAATAATATTAAAGATAACCCAGTTAATAATGATAATGATCTTGGTAAAAAAGGATTAACTAAAGATCAAGTTGCTAAAGAATATGATAAAGTGCCAGCATCATTAAAAGATATTGCTATGGATCATTTGTTTAACGCAAGTTCTGATCCTAGAATATTTACATTAGCTGCTGCTGGAGCAATTGATATGAATGAAAGCCTAAAATATAAAAATGATCCTAGGTTACTAGAGGATGCATGGGCTAAGAATATTGATCTCATAAACCAGCAATATAAAGATGATCCTCAAGCATTTACAGAAGCT
>Ga0209770_10000089_pt1 | contig 53213 bp, 53 predicted proteins | sample LauGreSu1BDMLBDD_2_FD_187572 | JGI IMG/M metagenome (GOLD analysis project Ga0209770, IMG submission 187572) | Freshwater lake microbial communities from Lake Michigan, USA - Su13.BD.MLB.DD (SPAdes) (version 2) | ecosystem: Environmental > Aquatic > Freshwater > Lake | place: Lake Michigan, USA... | reverse complement strand
TGATCTGCTCGTCAGTGAATCTCGACTTCTTCATGCCCGATCTCCCCTTGGAAATCGGACTCTACTCACCTTCCTGTGGTACTGAAATCGGGGGTCAGGTCAATCACCAAAGTTCCGGATGCATTGTCTACGGCATGACTCCAGTTGCGCATGGGGTCTTGTTCGACGGAGCGCAGGTACCGAAACCCTTCGCGCTGCAGCAGGCCGTAGTAGGCCGCTTTTTGCTCGTCTTCTGAGTTGTCGCTAACCACGACCTCGATGTCCCCATAAGGCAATAAGGCGAGTGCGGAGTCGATCGACGTTTGCGCCGCCGAGAGGGGGGCGTGCGAGGGAATGCAGATGGATAACGTCGTCATGGCGTGCGCCGCGAAGCATAGCAGGCCCGTTTGGTGCTGGCCGCGCGGCGGGCAACTGGAAGCTTGGAGGGGTGGGATTCCGGCCCGCGGGGGTGCTAGACTTCGCGCCCCCGTTTGGGGTCAGTCGACAGCGCGCCCGTAGCTCAGTTGGATAGAGCGCATGGCTACGAACCATGAGGTCGGGAGTTCGAATCTCTCCGGGCGCGCCACTTCCCCCTGCGAGCGGGGGTTGATTTCAAAGTGATATCACTTTAATGTTCCTGTGCCCATTGGGGTTACGACCCTTTTTTACAGGAGCACAGCCATGAATACCGGTCTTCGTCCCGCCAGCAAGGAAGTGGAAGTCAGCGTGCAGAGCGGCTGGCTGCTGCTGTTGCCCGTGCTGTTGTCTTACCCACTGGGCGTAGGCCTACTCATCGCCGCCGCCAACGGTGACGTCAGCGGGGCCTCAGGCTTCCTCGGCGGCGCACTGCTAGTCCTCGCCGTGATTGGTTCGGTCGGCTTTTTCACGCTCCAACCTAACGAGTCCCGGGTGCTGGTGCTGTTTGGCGATTACAAGGGCACGGTGCGCAAGGAGGGGTTTCATTGGGGTAATCCGTTTTACTCCGGTGGCGTCAGCAAGGCCTCCATCTCTACCGCGGGTGAGCACATCACCGTCCAAGCTAAGCGCAATCCGCGCATGAAGGTGTCGCTGCGTGCGCGCAATCTCAACGGCGAGCGCCTGAAGGTGAACGACAAGAACGGTAACCCGATCGAGATCGCTGCGGTGGTCGTGTGGCGGGTGCAGGACACCGCACAGGCCATGTTCGATGTGGATGATTACGAGGATTACGTTAGCGTTCAGGCGGAGTCCGCCGTTCGCCACCTCGGCAGTCAGTACGCCTATGACCACGGCGAGGCGCATGAGGTCACGCTGCGCAGCGGCACCGAAGAGGTCACGGCCGCGCTGCAGGCCGAGTTGCAGGAGCGTTTGTCTCGCGCCGGCGTGGTGGTCGAGGAGGCGCGGCTAACGCACCTCGCCTATTCGCCCGAGATCGCGCAGACCATGCTGCGCCGCCAACAGGCCGATGCCGTGCTCGCCGCCCGACAAAAGATCGTGCAGGGCGCGGTGGGCATGGTCGAGATGGCGCTCGCCGAGCTCGCCAAGCGCGGCGTCGTCGAACTCGACCCCGAGCGCAAGGCTGCGATGGTCAGCAATCTGATGGTGGTGCTCTGCGGTGAGTCCGACGCCAAGCCCGTGATCAATACCGGGACGTTGTACGGCTGATCCCGTGACGGCTCGCAAGTCGTTTCTGCTGCGGATGGATCCGAACCTCTACGAGCAGCTGGAGCGCTGGGCCGCGGACGAGTTTCGCAGCGTCAACGGCCAGGTCGAGTTCATCCTGCGTGACGCGCTGCGCAGACGGGGTCGCGCGCAGGGTGACGTTGGAGCTGCGACGCCTGATGCTGGGATCGGCGAGGACAACGATGCACCCTGACACCCCGTGGCGCGGACTCGGTGGCTGGTTCGCGGTGGGCGTGCTGCTCGCCGCGTACACGGTATCGTTCCTCGATCGGCAGTTGCTCACCTTGCTGGTTCAGCCCATCAAGGCGGATCTTGGCTTGAGCGATACGCAGATCGGCATCCTGCAAGGTCCGGCGTTCGCGCTGTTTTACGCCACCATGGGCTTGCCACTCGGCTGGCTTGCCGATCGGGTCAATCGCGTGCATCTGATGTCTGTGGCGATTGCGTTCTGGTCGTTGATGACTTTTCTTTGTGGTTTCGCGACCGACTATACGCACCTGCTGCTCGCGCGCTTCGGCGTCGGGTTTGGCGAGGCAGCCCTCGTGCCGGCGGCGGTGTCCTTGCTCGCAGAGCTCTTCAAACCGGAGCGGCGGGCCTTGCCCGTAAGCGTGTTCACTTGCGGCCTTGCGGTCGGGTCGGGGCTTGCGCTCATGTTGGGCGGAAGCTTCATCGCCTTTGCGGAGCAAGGGGCCGCGGAGCTGCCGCTTGTCGGTGAGTTTTTGGCTGCGCAGTCTCCGTGGCAGGTGGTGTTCATACTGGCCGGCCTCACAGGGCTGCCGGTCGCTTTGGTGATGTTGTGCCTCGCCGAACCGCGCACCAACGTGGTGGTCACGAGCGGGCCGCCGCTTTCTGCCGTGTGGCAACACCTGCGCGGCCAGCGTGACTACTTTCAGCCGCTGCTCTTCTCGATGGCGGCGCTATTCGTGGTGACGACGTCGTTGTCGGCCTGGCTGCCGTCGGTGCTCATTCGAGACTTCGGCTGGACTGCGATCGCCACGGGGGGGGCGCTCGGCCCGGTCATCCTGTTCGGCGCGCTGATCGGCAACCTCGCCGGTGGTACCGCTGCAACCTGGCTTGCGGCACGTGGCCGCACCGAGGCGACTTTGCTCACCATGTTCATCGGCGCGAGCGTCATGGTGCCCGCAGCGATCCTCACCTCTGCCGCGGCCTCACCCGAATGGCTGCTGGGTATTGCCGCGGTGTTGTATCTCGCGATGGCGGCGACCTTCGGCGTGGCCTCGCTCGCCTTCGTCGAGGTCACGCCGGCGCAGTTGCGGGGCCAGATCGTGGCGATTTATCTGCTCTTTGCCAATCTGCTGGGGCTGATGCTGGGTCCCACCGCGGTCGGCGTGTTCACCGACAGCGGGATACCGCTGCTCGCGCCCGTGGGTCACGCTCTGGCGCTCGTCATGGTGCTCGCCGGACTGCCCGGCTTGTGGTGGCTCTGGCGCGCTCTGCAACGGCGCGCTGCGGTGACGGTCGGTGTCGCGATGCTCGGTGTCGTCATGGTGTTGGGTGGGTGGACCGCGCCCGTGGCATCGGCAGCCGGTGAGGCATCGCCAAGCGCGCGCGCCACCCTCGAGATCCGTGAGCCATGGCTGCGTTCATCGCCGCCCGGTGTGCCGGTGGGTGCCGGCTACCTGACGATCATCAATCGCGGCACCGCGGCGGATGAGCTCCTCGGAGCCGCCACACCGCGCGCATCGATGGTGCAAGTACACGAGACGCGCATGGAGCAGGGCGTGATGCGCATGCGCGAGCTGGAGCGTTTGGCGATCGCCGCCGGCGCGCAGATCGCACTCGCTCCCGGTGGCGCGCACCTGATGCTGATGGGACTGAATGAGCCCTTGCGGGTCGGGGAAAAGGTGCCCATCACGCTGCGCTTTGCGCGCGGCGGCGAGAAAACAGTGATCTTTGAGGTGCGTGAACCGCGTTAGCCGAGCGTATGGAAGACGCTTTGCACGTCGTCTTCCTGCTCGAGCTTGTCCACGAGGGCCAGGACCTCGGCGGCTTGCGCTTCGCCGAGTTCGGTCGGCGCCATCGGGATGTATTCGTGCTCTGCCGACAACGGCGCGATCTTGCGGGCCTCGAGCGCTTCCTGCAATTTGCCGAAGTCCTCGAAGGCACAGCGCGCCACGAGCTGAGCTTCGCCTTTTTCGCCGGTGCTCTCGCCCATTTCGTCGAGCCCGTGATCGATAAGGTAGAGCTCGAGATCGTCCTGATCGATGCCGGCAGGATCGAGGCGGAACACCCCCATCTTGCGGAACATGAAACTGACGCTGCCGTTCGTGCCGAGGTTGCCGCCGTTCTTGGTGATGATGTTGCGCACCGTCGCCACGGTTCGGGTCGGGTTGTCGGTGGCGGTTTCGATCAGCAGAGCAATACCGTGCGGTGCGTAGCCCTCGTAGATCACCGTCTCGTAGTTAGTGGCATCGCGGCCGCTCGCCCGCTTGATGGCAGCCTCGACCTTGTCCTTTGGCATGTTAACGGCGCGCGCATTCTGCAGGATGCGCCGCAGCGCCGGATTGCCCTGCGGATCCGGACCGCCGGACTTGACGGCCATGTTGATGTCCTTGGCGATGCGCGCGAACTGCTTGGCCATGCGGTTCCAGCGCGCGAACATGGCATGTTTGCGAACTTCGAATATGCGACCCATCCGCCATGTTAACCGGCAGGGCCGCTCGGGCGCTATGATCGGCTCCATGGATACACTCGGACAACTGTACAAACCCGCGCACGACGAAGCTGCCCGCCAGCGCTTTGTCGGCGTGCTGAAAGGCTATGCCAACGGCTCGCTCGAGCAGCAGCTCGATGCGCGCTACGAGTCGGTGCTGCGCCCCGCCTTCGCTGCGACCCGCGGTCAGGCTGCCCCGAGCAACCGCGACGAGGCACGCCCGCTGTTCGAGTCGGACCCGCTCTATCAGCTCTGGGGTTCGATGGTGTACGCCTCGCAGGGTCTCATGTGGCAGACCGTCGGCACGACGTGTCGGCGCATCGGGCCTTCCTTCGAGGCGCGCGCCGCCAGCCTGCGCAGTGCTCCGCGCGGCTCGCTGACTCTGAATCCAGCGCTCGAAGTGCCGCAGCCGATCGCGCAGGTACAGATCCATCGTCAGCCTGGCGGCTACTTCCACGAGTCGCACTCGCAGGATCTGCACGCGGCGCTGATCTACTTTGGCACGTTGGAACTCTACCGCGCGGCCAAGGGCCTGACCGCCAACGCGCCGGTCGGCGAACCCGGCATCGGTCGCTTTATCGCGCAGGTCATTAAGCGCCGCTACCCGAACCTTAAGCCCCGACGCATCCTTGATCTCGGCTGCGGGCCGGGAACGGAGACCGTGGCGTATCAGGAGGCCTTCCCTGATGCGGAGGTTCACGGACTCGACTTGTCGGCACCGTTCGTGCGTTTCGGGCACGCCTGGGCCGAGGAACGGGGGCTCGCCATGCATTTCCGCCAAGCCGATGCGCAGGCAAGCGGCTATCCGGACGGGCACTTCGATCTGATCGTCTCGCACATCCTGTTTCACGAGACCTGGCACGACGTGGCGCCGCGCATCTTCGCCGAGGCTCGGCGCATCCTCGCACCAGGCGGTGTGTTCCTGAATGCGGATGTGCCGTACCAACCCTCGCGGATGCCGATCCCGAAACAAGTCACCAACGACTGGCAAGTGCGCAACAACGGCGAGCCGTTCTGGACCGGGTTCGCCGACACTGACGTACCCGCGTTGCTGCGTGGTGCGGGGTTTGCGCCCGAGCAGATCGTTGCAGAGTACGAGCCGCTGGGTGCTGGGCACTACTATTTCTTTGGTGCGGGCCTCGCGGCCGCGGTGTCATCATGAGCGATGCACCGATCATGGCGCCGACGGCCGGTCCCGATCAGCCGCTGGCTGCGGCCAACATCTCGCAGCTGGTCGCCGTTGCGCTGCGTCTTGCCATGGAAGTGAGCACGCTGCGCGAACGTCTGCGGACGCAGCAGTTGTTGCTCGAGCAAGCCGGCGTGCTTGCGCCGGGCGCTGTCGATCGTTTCGTGCCGCAGGGGGAGGAGCTGCAGGCGAGGCTCGCTGCAGATCGCGAACTGATCGAGGCCTTGGCGAGCGACTTGCGGACTTAGGCGACCTGCGGACTTAAGTGTCGGTCATCGACGCGAGATCGCCAGTCGGTCCGCGATTGATGACGATCGCCTGGGTGCGCAAGTAGCGCGCGATGCCGGACGGCCCCATGCGTGAGCGACCGAGCCCCGAGAATCGAAAACCTTCCCACTCGAAGTCCGAGATCATGCTCGATAGCGAGGCGTCATTGATGCTGACGAACCCGGCTTCGAGTCGCTCGGCGATGGCGAGTGCCTGCTGTTCGCTGCCTGCAATCACATTGGCACTGAGTCCGTAATCGCTGTCGTTGGCGAGTGACACGGCCTCCTCGAGAGTGTCGTAGCCCATCATCGCAATCACAGGACCGAAGGTCTCCTCGCGCATCACACGCATGTCGTGATTTACGCCAGTGAGCAGCGTCGGTTCGCACCAGAGCCCACCGCGTTCGATGATGTGCCCGCCATGCTCGAGTGTGGCGCCGCGCGTGAGGGCGTCGGCGATGTGCTCGCGCACGATGTCCGCTTGCCGCGCCATGATGAAGGGGCCGATATGTCCCGCCGGATCATCGCAGGTGAGAGTGATGCCGCGGATGCTTTCTCGCAAACGCGAGAGCACCTCCGGGAGCACCCGGTGATCCACATACACTCGCTCGAGGGACTGACAGGCCTGTCCCGTGGCGAGCAGGCACGCGCGGAGGATCACCCGGGCGGCACGATCGAGATCCGCATCGTGCGTGACGATCAGCGGATCCTTGCCGCCGAGTTCAAGGAATGCCGGAATAAAGCGGCGGGCCGCGTGTTCGGCGACGAGCCGCCCCGTGCGTACGCTGCCGGTGCAGACGACTGCGTCCACGTGCTCGATGAGTTCGGCGCCCGTGCTGCCGGGTCCGAGCACGATGCGGGTGACGGCCGCGATCGCGGGCACCTGGTTGAAGATCTGCTGCAGCGGACGCGTGTACCGCGGCGTCACTTCGCTCGGCTTCAAGATCACGGCAGCGCCTGCGAGAAGTGCGGGCAGCGTGTCAATCATCGACAGGATCAGCGGGAAATTCCACGGCGCGATCACGCCGACGAGCGGGTAGGCCGTGTGATGTTGGCGACCGACGATGCCGGGGATCGACGACGGTCGCCACTCGGTACTGCGAAACACCTCGCGCGCGTGATGCAGCCCAAGGTGGATCATGCCCTGCACGGCACCGGTCTCGATATGTGCAATACGCTCGCGTCCCGTGTCGTGCGCGAGTGCGGCCTGCAGAGCGGCTGAGTGCGCGGCAAAGGCTCGGCCAAGCTCCGCGAGTGCGGCACTGCGACCCTCGATACCCAAGGCTTGCCAGTCGCGCTGCGCGCGCCGCAGCTCGGCGGCCGCTGAGACGATTTCGGCGCGGGGTGTGACATGCAGGGTGTCGTCGATGGCTCCCGTGCGCGGATTGCGGACAGGCAAGGTGCTGGCATGCGTCGCTGACATGATTGACTCCGTGGTGCGCATGGTTAGGTGCTCGCCCTGCAGTCTACCGTCACCGCCGACCTTGCTCGCAGGGGGGGCTGCGGGTGTAGTCTGCGACCATGGAATTCCAACTCAAGCAGCGCGGACGCGCCTCACTGCACTTTCTCTCCGATCTTGCGGTCTCGACCTCACGGTTCAAGTCGCGCATCGATGCCGACATCAAGGCTGCAGGACTCGATGAGTCCACGATGGCGGACGATCTCGACGATCGCTTGCGCCAGGTCGATGCCGCGCTCGCCGAATCTCCGGCCGCCGCAGCGCTTGCGGCACTCACCGAATATAGCGGCGTCAATCACGGTCGAGTGGCTGCAGCCGCCTTCGATGAGGTACGCAGCGAACTCGAACCGCGGCTCAAGGCCCTCATGCAAGGGCCGACAACCATCGAGCCAATCCCGGGCGAGCGGCGTCCCGCCTATGCCGACGCCGCGTGGATCCATCGGACCACCGGTGGCTGGGATGGACATGAGTACCAAGGTTTCATACACGGCGAGTTGATCCATCGCGAATACGTCGCGCGCAACTATCCGGGGGATATCTTTGCCCAGCGCAGGCAGATCCTCTCGGTGTTGCCGCGACGCGATTACCAGCGAATCTTCGAGGTCGGCACGAGCAGCGGTCACTACACGCTGCAAATCGCCGCCGAGTTACCGCAGGCAGAGATTTGGGGCTGCGATCCGTCGCTGCGCATGCTCGAGCAGGCGCAGCGCGTGGCGAACGAGCGGGGCTTGCGGTGGCGCCTGTTCCACGGCTCGGCGGACCGGACCGGTCTTGATGCGGACAGCGTCGATCTCGTCACGTCCTACATCGTGCTGCACGAGATTCCGCGCGAGGCCATCCACGCGCAGCTGCGCGAGGCGTATCGCTTGTTGCGGCCGGGTGGCGACATCCTCTTTTCGGACGTCACGCGTTACGCAGCGCTCAACAAGGCGGGCGTGCGCTGGGCCGAATACAACGCGGTGCACGGCGGCGAACCGTTCTGGCGTGAAAGCGCGAGCCTTGATCTGGCTACGGCTGCGCGCGATGCCGGCTTCACTCAGGTTCGATCGGAAGGATTCGGTGGTGGCATTTATCCTTGGTTCGTTTACGGACACAAACCGGCATGAGTGTGGAGCTGACCCCGTACGACTCGGCAGTGCGCGCCGATCGCGCCACGCAACTTGCGCTCACGCTGGCGCGAGAATTGTGGGTGGTGAAGGATCGGCTACTCGTTCTGGAAGCCGTGCTCGCGAGTGAAGGTTTTGCCGGGCTGAGCGCCCGCATCGATGCCTTTCAGCCTGATGAGGCCACGCGCGCCGCGATCGATGCCGAGCGCAAGCGCTTTATCGCGGAGGTGACGGCGGCGCTGGATTTGCCGCCGGACCGGCAGGTCTGACCGGCCTTGCCGCACCGGGGGCCGGTGCGTTCGTGGTTCGCTTAGCGGGATTGTCGAAGTTGTCTGTCTTGCGCATGGCCTCTTCGGCCTGCTTCGTCATCACAACGATGCTGATGCGCCGGTTCATCGGGTTTCGCGGGTTCTTATCATCGATCAGCACGTAGGATGACATGCCGATGATGCGTGCAAACTTCTCGTCCGGCAGCCCCGCCGTCTTGAAGGTGCGCCGGGCCGTATTAGCGCGATCGGCCGACAGTTCCCAATTGGTGTAGTTCTGTCCGCCGCCGGCGAACGGCGTCTCGTCGGTGTGGCCTGAGATCGTGATGCGGTTCGGCACGGTAGCGAGATATTTGCCGACCTCGAGCAGCAACTCCCGGGCGTAGGGCTTCAGTTGCGTACCGCTCAGGTCGAACATCGGTCGGTTCTGCGCATCGACGATCTGGATGCGTAGGCCCTCGGGCGTGATGTCGAGTAGCAACTGATCTTTGTACTCTTCCAGAGTCGTGCTCTTTTCGATGGCCTCACGCAGTTCGTCGCGCAGGGTCTCGAGTTTGGCCTTGTCGCTGACCTCGGCGTTTTTCTCCACCTCGGGCATGCCGGCACCTGACCCGGCAATTGGTGCCGGCGCCGAGGCGGTCAGGCCACCGCGCAACTCGATGGGGCTCGTGCTCGCTCCGCCGGGTCCCGCGCCGCCCGGCGCCGACACGGACGAGAGCCCCCGCTCCATGCTGGGATTCTTGAAGTACTCGAAGATGGCGGACTTTTGCTGATCGTTGACCGACGCGACGAGCCACATCACAAGGAAAAAGGCCATGAGCGCCGTGACGAAGTCGGCGTACGCCACTTTCCACGCGCCGCCATGGTGGCCGCCCGCAATGACCTTCTTGCGCCGGATGATGACCGGACGTGCTTCCTCGGCTGCAGGTTGTCCCTTCTCGGCCATTGCTGGCGTCCGCGCCTCAGGCCTTAGGCGGCTTGTTCTTCAGCGAGCCTTCGAGATCGGAGAAGGTCGGCCGAACATCGCTGTAGAGCAGCTTGCGCGCGAACTCGATGGCCACCGGTGGCGGATAGCCGCGCACGCTGGCAACGAGGGCCATCTTGACGACCTCGAAGGCCTTGCCTTCCTCTTCGGCACGCGCCTTCATGGCTGCCGAAATGGGACCCACGAAGCCGTAGGCCACGAGAATGCCGAGGAAGGTACCGACGAGTGCTGCACCGACCTTCTCGCCGAGCTCGGCAGCGCTCGAGTCGGCGACCGCCGCCATGGTGTTCACGATGCCGAGCACTGCCGCAACGATACCGAAACCGGGCAGCGCATCAGCGACCTGCTGTACGGCGTGTGCGGGCTCGTGGGCTTCCTTGTGGTGGGTTTCGAGTTCGTAATCAAGCAGCGTTTCGAGTTCGTTCGGGTCGAGATTGCCGCCCACCATGAGGCGCAGGCAGTCGACGACGAACTCCGTCATGTGATGATCATCGAGGATGCGCGGATACTTCGAGAACAGCGGACTCTTGGCGGGCTCTGAGATGTCGTTCTCGATCGCGAGCAGGCCCTCCTTGCGCGACTTGACGAGCAAATCGAAAATCAGTTTCAGCAGTTCGACGTAGGTCTCGCGGTTGTAGCGCGGTGGCTTGATCAGGCCGATGGCATCGCCAAAGGCTGCCTTGATCACCTTCAGTGAGTTACTGGTGACGAAAGCACCAATTGCGGCGCCGATGATCACCACGATTTCGGACGGGTGCCACAGCAACAGCAGGTTGCCGCCCGCCATGAGAAAGCCGACGACAACCGAGACCACGACGATGACTGAGCCAAACAACGCGAGCATAGGCAGACGGAACTCGAGGTGCTACGTGGACGGAGGAGGCGAGTTTAACCCGAATTAGGGGGGAGCAAAGCCGTTACCGAGCGGGCTCCGTGCGGCCACGTTGTTCCGCCGTGCGTCAGCGGTCACACTAGCGCTGGGTCTTTGGTCGCCCGTCGAGGTTGCCTCATGTTACTTCCCGTTTCCTATTTGATGGCTCTGCCCGTCCTGTTCGCGCTGGCTTTCGTAGGCTGGTCGATCTCCGTGCCGCGCCGCAACGTCGATGTCGTCGACACCCTGTGGTCTTTGATGTTCCTGTTGGCAGTGATTTTGTACGCAGGATTCCCGCCGGAAACGGTTCGGGGGCGGCTGCTGTTCGTGCTCGTCGCCATCTGGGCCATTCGGCTGTCCGTCTACATCACAGCCCGCAACTGGGGTCACGAAGAGGATCGGCGTTATCAAGCCATTCGGGCCCGCAATGAGCCCGGGTTTGCCTTCAGCAGCCTCTACCGGGTGTTCCTTTTCCAAGCTGTACTGGCGTGGGTCATTTCCTTGCCCCTTTATGGTGCAGTCGGAAGTGACGCGCCGCTCGGGCCACTCGATTATCTTGGTATCACCCTCTGGCTAGTCGGCTTCGTCTTCGAGGCGGGCGGCGACTGGCAATTGGCCCGCTTCAAGCGCGATCCGGCCAACGCGGGTAAGGTCATGGACCGCGGGTTCTGGCGTTACACGCGGCACCCCAACTATTTCGGCGATTTTGCGATCTGGTGGGGCTTCTACCTGATCGCACTGTCCGCAGGGGCGTGGTGGAGCATCGTTGGTCCGCTGATCATGAGCGTACTGTTGCTGCGTGTGTCGGGTGTGGCGTTGCTGGAAAAGGACATTGGGCAGCGTCGCCCGGCCTACGCCGAGTACATCCGTCGCACCAACGCATTTTTCCCGGGGCCACCGCGGGACTGAAAGCGTCAGCCCGCGCTCAGAGCCTCAGCCCGTACCCAGGGCGTCAGCCGGCGCTCTGGGCCTCGGACTCTCGAGAGGCCCGCTTGCGCTCGTGCTCTTTCAAGAAGCGCTTGCGCAGGCGGATCGACTGCGGTGTAACCTCGACGAGTTCATCCTCGTTGATGAACTCCACTGCGTACTCGAGCGTCAGCGGGATCGGCGGCACCAGCAGCAAGGCATCGTCCTTGCCTGCGGCGCGTACGTTGCTCAGTTTCTTTTCCTTGATCGGATTGACGACGAGATCATTGTCCCGGCTGTGGATGCCAATGATCATGCCCTCGTACACCTTTGAGCCGTGCTCGACGAACAATCGACCGCGCTCCTGCAGCGTGAAGAGGGAGTACGCCACGGCCTCGCCGTTTTCGTTGGAGATCAGCACCCCATTGTGACGCTCGGGGATCTCGCCCTTGACGATGTCGTAGCCATCGAAGATGTGACTCATCAGCCCGGTGCCGCGGGTCATGGTGAGAAACTCGCCCTGAAAACCGATCAGGCCGCGTGCCGGGATACGGTATTCGAGTCGAACTCGGCCGAGACCGCGCCCCGTGGGGTCACCCTCGACCACCATGTCGAGCAACTCACCACGTCGCGTGCCGAGCTCGGACATCACGCCGCCCTGCAGGCCCTCGTCGATGTCGATGGTCAGTGCCTCGAAGGGCTCCTGCACCACGCCATCAATAATGCGCCGTAGTACCTGCGGCTTGCCGACCGCGAGTTCGTAGCCCTCGCGACGCATGTTTTCTACCAGGATGGTCAGGTGCAATTCGCCGCGTCCGGATACCCGAAACACGTCCGCGTCGGCGGTTTCTTCGACGCGTAGCGCCACGTTGCTCTGCAACTCGCGCATCAGGCGATCGCGGATCTGCCGGCTGGTGACAAACTTGCCCTCCCGACCGGCGAGCGGCGAGGTGTTGACCTGAAAGGTCATCGACAGCGTGGGTTCGTCGATCTTGATCGGCGCCAACCCTTCAGCCTGTTCGGGATCGCAGAGGGTCAGACCGATGTTGACCTCGTCGATGCCAGTGACTGCGACGATGTCGCCGGCCGAAGCCTCCTCGACGGGAAAGCGCTCCAGGCCGCGAAAGCTCAGGATCTGCGCGATCTTGCCCGTACCCTTGTCCTCATCGCCCCAGCGCAGCGCCACGTTGCGACCGCTCTTGAGCGTGCCGCGACGGATGCGACCGATGCCGATTCGACCGACGTACGGGTTGTAGTCGAGTTGCGAGATCTGCAACTGCAGTGGCGCGTCGATTTCGGTGGGCGGCGGCGGGACGTGCTTCAGCACGGCGTTGTAGAGCGCCGTCATGTCGGTGGCCGGCTGCGTGAGGTCAGGAGTCGCCCAGCCCTGCAGCGCCGAGGCGTAGATGATCGGAAAGTCGAGCTGCTCGTCCGTAGCGCCGAGCTTGTCGAAGAGTTCGAAGGTGCGGTCGATGACCCAGTTCGGGCGCGAGCCCGGACGGTCGACCTTGTTGACCACCACGATTGCCTTGTGACCGAGTGCGAGCGCCTTGCGCGTCACGAAGCGCGTTTGCGGCATCGGGCCCTCGACGGCATCGACCAGCAGCAGCACGCCATCGACCATCGACAGCACGCGCTCGACTTCGCCACCGAAGTCGGCATGGCCCGGCGTATCCACGATATTGATGCGCGTGCCGTTGTATTCGATGGCGCAATTCTTGGCGAGGATGGTGATGCCGCGCTCGCGCTCGAGGTCATTGGAGTCCATCACCCGTTCGCCGATGCGCTCGTGCGCGGCGAAGGTGCCCGACTGCTTGAGCAGGCAGTCGACGAGGGTCGTCTTGCCATGATCGACGTGGGCGATGATGGCGATGTTGCGGATCGGGCGGGCGGTGGACATTGGAAGCCTGAACGGGCCAAAAAGGCCGCGCAGTGTACAGCGCCGCAGTCGCGGTTGCGACCGTCACGCCGCTTGTGAGTAAATCCACGGGTTGCGGACCCTCCGGTCCATAGGAGTGCATCATGAAGAATCGTTTCCTTTGTGGCGTCTTGGCGTTCGTTCTCGTCGGCGTGTCCTTGCCCGTCAGCGCGCAGGATGCGCGGGTTGCAGGCCAAGTGAAGCTGCGGCAGTCGGCGTACACCGTGCTCGGTGCGCAGATGGGCATCATGGCGGGCATGGTGCAGGGTCGGGCGCCCTACGATGCCAAGGCTTTCCAGGTCGCCGCCGACCGTGCGGCATTCATGGCCACCGTCGTACCGGATGTCTTTCCGGCGGGCTCCATGAACCCGAGCAGCAAGGCCAAGGCGGAGTTGTGGAACAACGCGGCCGAGTTCCAGAAACTCATGAAGGACATGCAGACCCGTACGGCGGCTCTGGTGACGGCTGCCAAGAGCGGCAACCTCGAGACCATCAAGCCCGCTTTCGGTGCCACGGGCGCAAGCTGCAAGGCCTGTCACGACAAGTACAAGGCTGACTGAGGCGTACAGGCGCATGCTGGCAGGGTCCATCGAGCGCCCGGTCGGGCGCTTGCATTACGAGGTGTCGGGGCGTAACCACGCCCCGACGCTCGTTTTGCTGCACCCGCTCGGTGCCAGCCTGGGCGTCTGGGACCCCCAGATGCCGCAGTTCGAACAGTTCTTTCGCGTGCTGCGCTTCGATACCCGCGGCCATGGCAAGTCCACGCTAGCGGGGAGTGGCGAGATCGAGTTCACGATCGGTGATCTTGCTGCCGATGTCATCGAGATACTCGATGCGCTGCACATTGAGCGGGCGCATTGGTGCGGCATGTCGCTCGGCGGCGTCGTCGCGTTGCAGGCAGCGATCAACTTCCCCGCTCGGGTGCAACGGTTGGTGCTCGCGAACACCGCCGCGCATTTCCCGACCCGCTCGATGTGGGATGAGCGACGCGCTGTCGCTTTGGGCCAGGGTCTTGCTCCACTGATCGAAGCGGTACCACAACGCTGGTTCACCGCAGCGTTCAGGGCCGTGCAGCCCGAGCGTGTGGAGAGCATTCTCGAACTCATGCGTCGCGCCCAGCCTGCGGGCTACGCAGCCGCCTGCACTGCGTTGCGCGATACCGATCTGCGCGGCTCCTTGACGAGTGTCCGTGCTCCCACGCTTGTGATCGCGGGTGCGCAGGATGCCGCCACTCCTCTCGAGCGTGCGGAGGAGCTCTGCGAGAGCATCTCGGGTGCCGACCTGCTCGTGCTGGATGCGGCACACCTGTCGAACGTCGAGCAGGCCGAGGACTTTTCGCGCGCGGTCATCGACTTTCTGCGTGACTGAGCCGCGAGCAACCGATTCGCTGGTTGCGGACTACGTGCCGTTTTGGATTGCGGGCGCCATCCGCGGACGGGTGCGCAGCGATCTTGTGTCTCTGATACGCGAGTTCCCCGAGGTCGAATCAGCCGAGGTGGGTCTGCGTCTGCGTGACGCGGGCGTCAGTCGCCCGGTGCGCAGCCGACGGCTGCAGGCGTTGGCCGAGCGGCTCCGCGCGCGCGGCTGGATCGCCGACTGGCGCAACGAACTGTGCGCCGTGCTCGATGAAAACGGGATAGAACTTGCGCGCTGCGAACGCGGCTTGTTTCGCACCCTCGGACTGCAGAACCGAGCCGTGCACATCAACGGTTATCGCAGCGACGGGCGTCTGTGGATCGCGCGGCGCAGCCCGAAAAAACGCGCTGACCCCGGCATGCTCGATAATCTGGCGGCGGGTGGGGTCGGTGCGGGCGAATCGCTGCGGCGAACCGCCATGCGCGAGTTATGGGAAGAGGCGGGTGTCCCCGTGGCGCTGGCGCGCAAGGTGGATTTCCCTGGCATGGTCATCCGCAGCCTGCGCGAAACGCGCTACGGCGTGCACGATGAACTGGTGATCGTCGCCGACATCCTGTTGCCCGAGCATTTTGAGCCGAGTGGCCGCGACGGCGAAGTGCAGGAATTCATGTGCCTGCCGGTCGAGGCGGTGCAGGCCGCGCTCGAGCGGGGCGAGTTCACGGTGGAGGCGGCGCTGGCGACCCGTGAGTGGTTGCAGCGGCACCGCCGCTGAGCCCGCTTTGGGCGAGCACTTGCAGCGCCTCGTCGGTCACCCGGTGCGGAATCCACCCCCGCAGATCGAGTGCCCCGAGCGAGCGGTAGAAGCGCAGCGCCGGTTCATTCCAATCGAGCACTGCCCACTCGAGACGCGTGAGTCGTTCACGCACGCAGCGCTCAGCCAGTTGCACGAGTAGCGCCTTGCCGATGCCGCGACCGCGGTACTCGGGTCTGACGAACAGGTCCTCAAGGTAGATGCCGTGGCGACCACGAAAGGTCGAGAAATTGTAGAACCACAAGGCGAAGCCCGCCGGCCTGCGTTGCGTACCGTCGTCCCACTCGGCAATGTCGCAGAAGACGCGCGGCACCGCGGCGAAGAGCGCTGCCTGCAACGCCTCTTCGGAGGCATCCACGGCATGCAGCAACTTTTCATAGTCGGCGAGCTCGCGGATCAAGGCGAGGATCAGGGGCACGTCGGTGGCTTGCGCCGGTCGCAGGGTCAGCATGAGCGGAAGAGTATACTGCCGGCCCGGCAGGATGCCGCAGCATCCGCTGGATAACACTGGTTTTCTAGGGAGTCAGTCATGCAGCTGCAGGGAAAAACCGTCGTCGTCACCGGCGGAGGTCGGGGTATCGGTCGTGAAATCGCCAAGGGTTTTGCCGCGAGGGGTGCCCACGTGGCGCTGTTCGATCTGCGCCAGGAGGATCTCGACGAGAGCATGCGTCAGTGCGTGGCCGCCGGCGCGGCGCTAGGCACCCGGGCTGCCGGTTATCTCGTCAACGTCACCCGTGAGGCCGAGGTTATCGCGGCACTCGATGCGGTGGTGGCCGACCTCGGGGGACTCGACGTACTCGTCAACAACGCCGGCATCGTGAAAGACGGACTGCTGATCAAGGCCAAGGATGGTGAGGTCACCGGCAAGATGAGCCTCGATCAATGGCAGGCGGTGATCGACATCAACCTGACCGGAGTGTTTCTGTGCGCGCGCGAAGCCGCCGAGCGCATGATCCGCCGCAAGCAGGGCGGAGTGATCATCAACATTTCCAGCATTTCCCGCTATGGCAATGCAGGGCAATCGAACTACTCCGCGGCCAAGGCCGGCGTCGCCGCGATGGCCGAAGTCTGGGCCAAGGAACTGTCTCGTTACGGTATCCGCACGGGGTCCATCGCTCCGGGCTATACGCGCACCGAGATCCTTGCGTCGATGCGTCCTGAGATGCTTGAAAAACTGACTGCGCAGGTGCCCTTGCGTCGGCTCGGCGAAGTGAGCGAGATCGCCCACGCGGCGATCTTCATCGCCGAGAACGATTTCTTCACTGGGCGCTGCATCGATCTCGACGGCGGCATGAGGATCGGCTGATGCGATCCTCGCCCGCGCGACGAGGACGGCTGCGTGCGGCGATGGCGAGACTGATCGCCATGCTCGTTTTGGGGGCCGGAGTGGTTGCGCTGGATGCCGCGCCCGCTGCGACGCAACCGGTAAGCGCGACGCGCGAACGTGTGGCCGTGCTCGGTACGGGCCGGGTGGGTGCCGCACTCGGACCGCGGCTCGCGGCGCTCGGTCATCCCGTGATCTATGGCTCGCGCGAGCCGCAACGGGCTGATGTGCAGGCACTGGTCGCCCGAAGTGGGTCGGGCGCCTCGGCGGCGCCCATCGCAGAGGCGGTCTCCCGTGCCGACTGGGTGCTGATCGCCTTGCCATGGACGGCCACCGAGTCGACGCTGCGTGCGGTCGATCTGGCCGACAAGCTGGTCATTGACCCGACCAACGCGCTGCGTTTCGTGCCGGCCTCCGGTTATATGGAAATGGTGGTCGAGACCTCGGCGGCCGAGCGTATTCGGGAACTTGCGCCGCGTGCGCGTCTGGTGAAAGCCTTCAACACGATCGGCGCACACGTGATGGCAGATCCGACCGCTGCGGGCGGGCCGGTGACCGTGCCTCTCGCCGGTGACGACGTGGCGGCCAAGCTGCGGGTCGGTGCGCTCGTGCGCGAGCTTGGCTTCGAGGCCCAGGATCTTGGCCCGCTGCGGCACGCGCGGCAGCTCGAAGGCATGGCTCTGCTCTACATGGTGCCCTTGCTCAAGGGGCCGCGATCCGATGTGTTCGAGTACCACCTGCGGCGCGGCACGGCGCCGGTTCGCAGTCAGGGCGTGCGCCCGGCCGAATGAGCCCTTGAGGTGTTCGCCCGCGCGTTTCGATTGGTGTGGTCCACGAGCCGCGCACTGACGCTGGCATTCGTACTGCTGACCGTTGCTGCGGGCGTGCTGCCTGCAGCCATCGCCTATGTGGGTGCGCAAATCGTTGATGCGGTAGTGGCTGCTTCGCGCGCGTGGCCGGCGGCGGCCGGCTTCGACCTCGCGGCGCTGCGCGCGCATCCGGACGCGATCACGGTGCTCGAACTCGTGCTGCGTGAGGGCGTGCTGGTGGCGACCTTGGCCGCCGTGCAGCGCGCACTCAGCTTCTGTCAGTCCCTGCTGCGCGCTCAGCTCGGTCAGCGCGTCAACGTCATGATTCTTGAGAAGGCACTGACGCTGTCGCTCGCGCAGTTCGAGGACGCCGAGTTCTACGACAAGTTGACTCGTGCGCGTCGCGAGGCCTCGAGCCGGCCGCTTGCGCTCGTCATCAAGGCTTTCGGTCTGCTGCAAAACGGCATTTCGCTCGCGAGTTTTGCAGCCTTATTGGTTGCGTTCTCGCCCTGGGCCGTGGCCGTGCTGCTGTTGGCGGGACTGCCTGCCTTCATCGCCGAAACGAAGTTTTCCGGAGACGCCTTCCGTCTCTTCAAGTGGCGCTCGCCCGAGACCCGTATGCAGCTGTACCTCGAGACGGTGTTGGCGCGCGAGGACCACGCCAAGGAGGTCAAACTCTACGGTCTCGGTGCGCGCTTGCTGCAGCGCTATCGTGAAATATTCGAACGACTTTATCGCGAGGATCGTGCGCTGACGCTGCGTCGCGACAGCTGGGGCTTCGCGCTTGGTTTGTTCGGTACTGCGGCGCTCTACGGCGCCTACGCCTGGATTGCGCTCGAGGCGATCGCAGGCCTCATCACGCTCGGGCAGATGACGATGTACCTCATGCTGTTTCGCCAAGGGCAGTCGTCCGTCTCTGCCGGACTCTCGGCGATCGGCGGGATGTACGAGGATCGACTGTACCTCTCGACCTTGTACGACTATCTCGAAACGCCCGCAGAGCCCGTTGCGGGCGGTCACGTCAGCGGACCTGATCCCGCCGACGGCTTGCGCTTCGAGCACGTGGGGTTCTGCTACCCCGGTGCGGATCGGCCGGCGCTCGAGGATGTCAGCCTGCACGTCAAGCGTGGCTCGACGCTTGCGCTCGTCGGTGAGAATGGTTCGGGCAAGACGACGCTGATCAAGTTGCTCGCACGGCTGTACCAGCCGACCTCGGGTCGCATCCTGCTCGATGGCCGCGATTTGCGCGAATGGGACGAGCAGCATCTGCGTGCGCGGATCGGCGTGATCTTCCAAGACTTCGCGCGTTATCAGTGGCTGGTGGGCGAGAACATCGGTGCAGGGGATGAACCCTCATTCGAGGACGAGGCGCGCTGGCGTGAGGCGGCACAAAAGGGGCGCGCCGAAGCGTTCATTGCCACGCTACCCGGCGGTTATCGCACGCAGCTCGGCAAGTGGTTCAAGGAAGGGCGCGAGTTGTCGGGCGGTCAGTGGCAGAAGATCGCCCTGTCGCGGGCGTTCATGCGTACGAGTGCCGACATTCTGGTACTCGATGAGCCCACGGCAGCCATGGATGCGCAGGCCGAGGCCGAAATCTTTGCCCACTTCCGCGAACTCGCCCGGGACAAGATCGCCATCCTGATCTCACATCGCTTCTCCACCGTGCGTATGGCGGATCACATTGCAGTGATTTCCGAGGGACGTATCACCGAACAGGGCGACCATGCGAGCCTGATGGCGCAGGACGGCGTGTATGCGCGGCTCTTCTCCCTGCAGGCGCAGGGCTATCGCTGAGCGGTGGCGAGCGTCAGCAGTTGGAGCGGTGATCGCGGGCCATCACCCAGCGCCTGGCCATAGCCCCAGCAGGCGGCAAAGAAACGCAGCGCGTTGCCTTCAGCCGAACTCTGGTCCTCAGCCGAGTCGCCCACCATCCAAGTGTCGGCTGCTCGAAGCGCTTCTCGCTGCAACACGTCGTGGACCAGCGACTTTTTGTTGGGTGCCGGTGGTTGCAGTGCATCGAGTGCGTAGACCCCCCGAAACCAGTGCTCCCAGCGCAGGTGCGCGAGGATACGGCGCGTCGGTGCGATGCGCTTGTTGGTGACGATGTACAGGTGGATGCCGGCTTCGTGCAGCCCTTCGAGCAGTGCAGGGACGCCGTCGTAGGCCACCGTGTGCCGATATCCTGCAAGATCGTATTGCTCACGAAACGCCGCTGCAAAGCGCTGGCGCGTGGGCTCGTCGTCCGTGCCGAGCAGTGTGCCGACCGTGGTGAGCAGCGGCGGGCCGATCAGCGAGGGCGTGAGCGGCACGGCCGCCTTGAGTCCCGTGTGCTGCAGTGCGACAGCGAAGGAGGCGAGGATGCTCGGCGCCGAGTCGATGAGCGTGCCATCGAAATCGAAGAGTATCGCTGCGGGGCTCATGCGCTCGAGGGCTGTCCATCGGTGAACTGCAGCGCTGCGAGCCTCGCGTATAGCGGATTGGAGGCGACGAGTTCGTCATGGCTGCCGCTCGCGATGATCTTGCCGTGGTCCATGACGATGATGCGGTTGGCCTTGAGCACTGTGGCGAGTCGATGCGCGATGATCAGCGTCGTGCGGGTCTTCATCAATTCTTCCAGTGCGCGCTGCACCACGCGCTCGCTCTCGGCATCGAGTGCGCTCGTCGCCTCATCGAGCAGCAACAGAGGCGGATTTTTGAGAATGGCGCGGGCGATCGCGATTCGCTGACGCTGGCCGCCGGAGAGTCGTGTGCCGCGCTCGCCGAGGAAGGTGTCGTAACCCTGCGGCAGGCGACGGATGAATTCATCGGCGGCCGCGGCAACGGCAGCGGCCTCGACTTCGGCGTCCGTCGCGTCCGGTCGGCCGTACCGGATGTTTTCGCGGGCGCTCGTGCCAAAGAGCATCGTGTCCTGTGGCACGAGACCGATGCGTCGCCGGACCTCCTGAGGGTCAGCCTGTGCGATATCCACACCATCGAGACGGATCAGGCCCGCTTGCGGGTCGTAGAAGCGCAGCAAGAGTTGGAACACTGTGCTTTTGCCGGCACCCGAGGGGCCGACGAAGGCGACGGTTTCGCCGGGCTCGATCTGCAGCGAGAAGTCATCGAGTGCCGCGGTTTCGGGTCGAGACGGATAATGGAAGCGTACGCGATCGATGCTGACGCGACCCGCTGCCTTGCCCGCGGTGACCAGGGGCAGTGCGACCGGTTTTTCGGGTGCCACGATCGCTGGTGTTGCGCTCTGCAGTTCCACCAGACGTTCCATGGCCCCTGCGGCTCGCTGTACCTCGCTCCACATTTCGCTGAGCGAGGCCGCCGCTACACCCGCATAGACGGCGAGCAGCAGGAACTGGCCGAGCTCACCGCCCGTCATGGTGCCCGCCAGCACCTGATGGGCGCCGAACCACAGCACGAGCGTGATCGCGCCGAATACGAGCACGGTGGAGAGCGCCGTGAGCCAGGCGCGTGCCCGCGTGCGGATGACGGCGACATCGAACGCTGTTTCGACCGATCGGTCGTAGCGACCGGCATTGAGTTTTTCGAGGGTGAACGCCTGCACCGTCTGGATGGCGTTGAGCGTCTCGCCCGCCAGGCCGCTCGTGTCTGCGACCGTGTCCTGCGAGCGACGCGACAGACTGCGCAGTCGTCGTCCGAGCGCGATCACCGGCACGATGACAACAGGCATCGCGACGACGATCAGCGACAGCAACTTCAGGTTGGTGATCGCAAGCAGTACCAGGGAACCGACGAGATTGATCGACGAGCGCAGCGCGATCGAGAGACCGACGCCCGAGATCGATTGCACCAGCGTGGTGTCGGTCGTCAGGCGCGAGAGCACTTCGCCGGTCCGCGTCACCTCGAAGAACTGCGGATCCATGCGGATCACGTTGCGGTAGACCGCCGAACGCAGGTCAGCCACCACGCGCTCGCCGAGCCACGTGACAAGGTAGAAACGCAGCGCCGCGAAGCCACCGAACAGCACGGCGGCGCCGAGGAACAGCACGAAGTAGATGTTGATGGTGTCGGCATTGCCCACCGCCATGCCGCGATCGATGAGGCCTTTCAGCGCAACTGGCAACGCGAGCATTGCGCCCGAGGCCAGCAGCAAGGCGACCATGGCTGCGGCGAGCACGCCGCGATACGGACGCAGATAGGGCCAGAGGGCGGCGAGCGGCCGGATCGATTTGGCCTTGGGACGGTCGGCGAGGGCAGGATCGGACACGCGGCGATTCTACTCCGCTCGCGCCACCGACGCGCGTTGCGGTTCGAGCACGAGCTTGCCCACCGTGCGGCCCGATTGGATCGCTGCAAGCGCCGCATGGGCGTCTTCGAAGGCATAGCGGCCACCAATGTGGGGTGGGCGCGGAATCAGCGCGAGCGTGCCGCGCATCGCGTCGGGCAGGCGCGAAGCCTCATGCCACAACCAGATCAGGTTGAACGCCAGCAGGCCACGGTTTTGCGAAATCATCGCCAGAGGATCGAGTCGGGGACGGCGCAGATAGCGCCACGCGAGGCGAAACGGATTCGGGCGCCGACCCGTGCTCATGAAGTCCGCCGCGCCGAAGAGCACGTGCCGACCCTCGGCGGCGAGACGTGTGAAACTCGGCTGGAAATCCGCCCCGTACACCGCATCGAATACAAGATCGAAACCGCCCGCGCCGAGTGAGGCGAGGGCGGCATCGAGGTCGTCAGCGAAGCGAGGACTGCGGACGATGACGGTCTCGGCGGTGAGCCCGTATTGGCCGATGAGCCACTCGCGCTTGGCCGCCGAGCCTACGACCGCCACCGCACGTGCGCCGAGTGTCTGCAACGCCTGCAGCGCATTGAGACCGACTCCACCGGCCGCCGATTGCACGAGCACCACGGCGCCACGCCGCGCGTTGCCCAGTGAGGTCAGCCCGTACCAGGCGGTCAGCGCCTGCACCGGATAGGCCGCCGCTTGCGCATCGGTCCAGTCCTCCGGGGTGGGCCAGAGGGTTTCCTCGTGGACGTTGAGTGCTGTGGCATACCCGCCGAACCGCGTGAGCACGATCACGCGATCACCGGGTCGCCAACGAACGACGCCTGAGCCCACGCACCGCACTCGGCCCGCGCATTCGAGACCCGGTGTGAATCGACCCGTGGGGGTCGCCGAATACAAGCCGAGACAGGCAAACACGTCAGCGAAGTTCACGCCGACGGCAGTGACTTCCACCTGCACCTCCCTTTCCGCCGGGGGTGCGAGCGGTTCGCTGTTCAAGGTGAGGCGGGCGAGCGACCCGGCGCGCGGGATGCTCCAAACCTGGCGGGTGGTCTCGAGGGACTCAGCGGTCGGCGTGTCCGGCATGTTGCCGAGCATACTGCGAGGGCAGCACCCCCGTGTATCGGCGGAACATGCGAGCGAAATACGAGCCGTCGTGAAAGCCGACGGCAAAGGCGATCTCCGTGACGGGCATATCGCCTGCCATCAGACGCTCGCAGGCGCGCAAGATTCGGTAACGCAGCAGGTATTCACGAAAGGTGATACCAAACACCGCGTGAAAACTGCGACTGAACTGGAAGCGGCTGAGACCGCAGTAGGCCGCAATGTCGTTGGCGGGAAACTTCTCGTGGTAGTGCTGGTCAACAAATTCGGGCGCGCGCAGCACGCTCCTGTGCAAGGCCGACATTCCGGCCGCCGCAGCGCTGATGAGCTCTAGGCTCGGCAGCCCTAAAGACTGGGGCACAGTGCCCATCGATTCGCCTTGCACAGTCATCGGCCGCCTCGCGATGAATCATCTTACTGACAGAACGAATTTAATGGTAGGCAGTTTCGCTAGGTGGTTTGATTAAACTTCGGTAACGTCGACGCAACAAAATTGCCTGTCTTATTAGGGCGGCACGCCGGCTAGACGGCGTAATCAGCTAAACTTCATCGCACATGAAGCAGGAATTTCACGAAGAACCGACCAGTTTTGATGCTGCGTTCACCGATGCCGTGGACCTTGGCAACAAACTGGCCGAGCGCGACAAGGACGCGGATCTTTGGGATATCGCCGACGGGTTGCTGGCCGGTGCGATCCAGTATTGGCTGTACTCGCGTCAGCCCTGCAAGGATCCCCGTTGCACCGAGTGCATGCCGGTCAGTACGGCGGAGGGGCGGATGGCAGAAATGCAGCGCTTGATCCGCGAGTTGTCGCATGAGAGCGAGTACTACCACAGCCCGAACGACTCGAACGTCGGACGGGCCTGATTACGGCGAGGGCGCGATTTAGCGCGCCACGTCCTCCAAGGCGGCTTCGAGGATCGCCAAGCCCTCGGCAAGGATGCCGTCGGGAATGGTCAGCGGCGTGAGGAAACGGATCACGTTGCCGTAGATGCCACAAGACAGAAGCACAAGCCCTCGTCTACCCGCTGCCTGCACGAGCGCCTTCGCGAGGTCCGCATCCGGCGCATCGGCACGACGATCTTTGACGAGCTCCATGGCCACCATGGCGCCCAGGCCGCGGACGTCGCCGATGCAGGGCCAGCGTGTCTGCAGATCACTCAGCCGCGCGAGCAGGGTGCTGCCGAGACGTTCGGCGCGTGCGCACAGTTTCTCGGTTTCGATGACATCGAGCACGGCCAAACCGGCGGCACAGCCAAGCGGTGAGCCTGCGTAGGTGCCGCCCAAGCCGCCCGCCAGCGGTGCGTCCATGATCGGCGCCTTGCCGATGACCGCCGATAGCGGCACTCCGCCCGCGAGACTCTTGGCAACCGTCATCAAGTCGGGCTCGACACCCGAGTGTTCGATGGCAAACATCCGACCCGTCCGCGCGAAGCCGGTCTGGATCTCATCGATGATCAGCACGATGCCGTGCTGGTCGCACAGTGCACGCAGCGCGCGAAGGAATTCGGGCGGGGCGACGTAGAAGCCGCCTTCGCCTTGCACCGGCTCGACGATGATGGCCGCGACCCGCGCAGGGTCCACGTCTGCCTTGAACAGATGTTCGAGTGCCGCGAGAGAGTGCGCCGTGCTCACGCCGTGATAGGCCATCGGGAAGGGCGCGTGAAACACCTCCGGCAACAGCGGACCAAAGCCAGCCTTGTAGGGCTGAACCTTGCCGGTGAGGCTCATGCAGGCGAGCGTACGGCCGTGAAACCCGCCGCCGAAGGCGATCACCGCTGAACGACGGGTGTGGTAACGCGCGATCTTGATAGCGTTTTCCACGGCTTCTGCACCGGTGGTGAGGAACAGCGTCTTGTGGGGTCCTGCCGCAGGCATGAGCGAGTTCAACCGCTCGGCAAGGGCGACGTAGCTCTCGTACGGTGTGACCTGGAAGCAGGCGTGCGACAAGCGCGATAACTGCGCGCCGACCGCCGCCTGGATCTTGGGATGCAGGTGGCCGGTATTGAGCACGGCGATGCCGCTTGCAAAGTCGATCAGCCGCCGACCCTCGACGTCCCACAACTCCGCGTTGCTCGCTCGGTCGGCGTACACCTGCAGCATGTTGCCCACGCCGCGGGGCACGGCCGCTGCGCGCCGACGCGCGAGGTCCTCGTTGGTCGGCATCGCGCTGCCGGTCAGCCCTTGGCGAGTTCGGCGGCGCGGTGAATGGCGGCGCGAATACGCTGGTAGGTGCCGCAGCGACAGATGTTGCCCGCCATCGCCGCGTCGATATCGGCGTCGGTCGGTTTCGGTGTCTTGGCGAGCAGCGCTGCAGCCGACATGATTTGGCCGGACTGGCAGTAGCCGCACTGCGGCACGTCGATTTCCATCCACGCCTGTTGCACCGGGTGGCTACGATCTTTAGAGAGCCCCTCGATGGTGGTGATTTTTTGGTCGCCGATGGCGCTGACCGGCGTGACGCAGGAGCGAATGGGCTCGCCGTCCAGATGCACGGTACAGGCGCCGCAGAGCGCCATGCCGCAACCGTATTTGGTGCCGGTCAGACCCACGGTATCTCGCAGCACCCACAGCAGCGGCGTTTGCGGGTCTACATCGACCTCGATGGAGCGCCCATTGACGTTCAAAGTGATCATCAGTCCATCCTCCGGCGGCGGGGGTCGCCGCTGATGCTAGAATTTACCCGGTTTCGAGGTGGGTTGACGAGGAGTTGTCGTGACGGAGTGCATCAAGACCGAAGTGGTCATCATCGGCGCCGGTCCCTGTGGGCTGTTCCAGGTGTTCGAACTGGGCTTGCTCGGGATACGTGCCCACCTCCTCGACTCGTTGAAGAGCCCCGGCGGTCAGTGCACCGAGCTCTATCCGGACAAGCCCATCTACGACATCCCCGCGTTGCCCGTCTGCGGCGCGCAGGAGCTCGTCGATCGACTGATGCAGCAGATCAAACCCTTCGAGCCGCAGTTCCATCTTGGCGAAGAGGTCATGCAGGTCACCCCACGAGACGATCGGCGCTTCGATGTCGTGACCGCACAGGGCACGACGTTCGACGCCGGTGCCATCGTCATCGCAGCGGGCGTCGGTTCATTCCAGCCTCGGCGGCTCGGCGCGGCGGGGGGTGAGCCGTTCGAGGGCAGCCAGATCCACTATCGCGTCAAGAACGCCGATGCCTATCGCAACTCGTCGCTGGTGATTTTCGGCGGCGGCGACTCGGCGTTCGATTGGGCCCTTGAGTTTGCCCCGACCTCGCCCTCGTTGACGCTGGTGCACCGGCGCAATGAGTTCCGCGCGGCTCCCGCCTCAGTGGCGCGGATGCGTGAGCTCGAGACGACTGGCAAGTTGCGCTTCATCGAAGGTCTGGCCGAGTCGGTGATTACCGAGGGCGAGCGACTCGTGGGTGTGCGCGTCAAGGCGAGCGACGGGACGATGCACGATGTGCCGGCCGAGCACTTGTTCGCGTTCTTCGGACTGCATCCGAAGCTGGGTCCCGTGGCCGAGTGGGGTCTCGAGCTCGAGCGCAAGGCGCTGAAGGTGGACACTGAAAAGTTCCAGACCAGCGTCCCCGGGATCTTCGCGGTAGGTGACATCAACACCTACCCGGGCAAAAAGAAGCTGATCCTGTCGGGGTTCCACGAGGCGGCGCTGGCTGCGTTCGGCATCCAGAGTTGGCTGTATCCCGAGAAGAAACAGTTCCTGCAGTACACGACGACGAGCCCCGTGATGCAGAAACGGCTTGGGGTGGGCTGAGCGTGGATCGTCGGCTCGCCGACCTGCTGCAGCAGTTCGAGCTCGAGCGCCTAGAGGTCAACCTGTTCCGTGGCGAGAGCCGAGACATCGGCAGTCCGCAGGTGTTCGGCGGACAGGTACTCGGGCAGGCGCTGCTCGCTGCCTATTCGACCATCGACGATCTGCGCGTCCATTCGCTACACGCCTATTTCCTGCGGCGCGGTGATTTCAACCTGCCCATCGTGTATCAGGTCGATCGCAGCCGCGACGGACATTCGTTCTCTTCGCGACGGGTGATCGCGATCCAAAACGGCGCACAGATTTTCACTTTCTCGGCTTCGTTTCAGCGGCCCGAGCAGGGACTCGAGCACCAGATCAGTATGCCCGCTGTGCCGCCGCCCGAGACACTGCCCGATTGGAGTCGCCCCGCGCCCGATGTGGCGGCACGCCTGCCGGAGAAACTGCGTCGATTTCTGTTTCGTGAGCGTCCGGTCGAGATGCGTCCGGTCGAGCCCATCGACTTCCTCAGTCCAAAGCCGCGGCCTCCCGTGGAGCACATCTGGTTCAAGGTCTGCGATCGCTTGCCGGACGATCATCGATTGCATGCCTGCCTGCTAGCCTACATGTCGGATTTCAATCTGCTGAACACGGCTACGCAACCGCATGCAGGAAAGTTTCCGGTGGACGAGTTGACGATGGCGAGCATCGACCATGCGATGTGGTTCCATCGCGAAGTCCGCGCCGACGAATGGCTGCTGTATTCCATCGACAGTCCGAGTGCCTCGGGTGCGCGCGGGTTCGCGCGCGGCTCGGTGTTCAATCGCGATGGGGCTCTGGTGGCGAGCACAGCGCAGGAAGGGCTGATTCGCGTAAGTGCGCCACGACGCAAGGCACAGTAAAGCGCAACGGGGGAGAGCAAAGCATGAGTGGGTTGATGAGTGGAGAGTCTCGGCAGGGAATCGCGCGTACGTCGAAGGTCGCGTGGCTGGCGGCCGCACTGGTGGCCGTCACACTGCCGACGGCGGTTGCACAGGTCGCAGCCGGCGCATCGGCCTCGGCGGTGACCGAGTCGCCGGCATACAAGCGCGGCCGGCTGCTTTACATCCAGTGCCGGGCTTGTCACGACTTGAAACCCACCCCGGTGGAGAAAGTGGGTCCCAATCTCGCGGGTCTCTTCGGTCGGCCGGCGGCTGCGGCTGCGGATTTCGAGTATTCCCCTGCGCTGACTAATTCGAAGATCACCTGGGATCGCAAGACACTCGATACCTGGCTAGAGAAGCCGGGCACGATGGTGCCGGGCAATATCATGGCTTTCGCGGGCATCGCCAACCCTGCCGATCGCGTAGCGCTTATTACCTACATTGAGGTCGAGTCGGCCATCCGCTGATTGTTCAGCGTTCGATGAACCGCTCGAGTTGTTCGAGCAGCAGCGGGTTGAACCTTGCCGGGTCTTCCATCATCAGGAAGTGCCCGCTTCGCGACATCACCACGAGTTCGAAACGCGGCACATTGCGGCGAATGCGCTCGGCGTCCGTCGGTGCGAGGTCGGCATTGATCGCAATGATCGGCACGGGTAACTCGGCCATGGCTGTGGCGCCATCCCAGTCGTTCAAGCCCTGCACCGCGGCGATGCCGACGCGAGCATCGCCCGCTGCCATGTCCGCGGCAATGCGTTCACGCAGTGCGGGATCGGCGTCGGGGCGGAAGAATGTGCGGCTCACGAAGAGGCGCGTGGCGCCCGCAAAATCGCGCTCGAAGAAAGCGATTCGGGCTGCCGTCTCGGCGGCAGGTGGACGCGGCAGCCCGATGGTAGAGAAGGTATCGACGCCGATGACGGCACGGACCCGGGAACCGAGTTGACGCGCAGCCTCGACGGCCACGGGACCGCCCATCGAGTGTCCGACCAGCACGAGCGGTGAGTGCGCATCGACCGCCTCGACGACGCGTCGCACGTCCTCGCCAAAAGCGCGCATCGACCAGTCATTGCGATCGGCGCTTGACCCGCCGTGTCCCGCCAGATCCAGCGTCACCACTCGATAGCGGCTCCGCAGCGACGGCAACTGCGCCTCCCAGTAACTCGAATCACACGACCAGCCGTGGATGAGCACTACCATCGGTCGATTCGTGGCGGCGGTGGCCGGTTCGTGGATGGTGTACCGCAGCGCTGGGCCGCCGGCGTCGAGTACGCGGGCGTCGGGCTTGGGGATGGTGCTCTCCGCGGCGAGCGGCACACTGAGCAGCAATAAGAGCCCTGTGACGAGTTTGCGCATGAGCCTACTCCCGCCCATCAGTGCTGTACGAGGACCCAGTGATAACCGTCCGGGGCAAAGAAACTGAGACTCAAACGTCCGAACTCGTCGGGCAAAACGTCAGTCAGTGCGCTGACCCGGGCGGACTCGAGCCGTCGATGCATGGCTTCAAGATCATTCGCGCGCCAGCAGTAGCCGCTGTAGCCGAGGCAGCCCAGGCGAGAGTGCTCGAGCAGACGATCGATGCGGGCGTTGCCCGCGAAGCGCACGCATTTGAGTTTGCCGGAGCGACGCTCGTGCAGGCCTGGTCCCGTGCGTGGGTCGTCGAAATCCACCATGTGGAACCCCTCACCGGGTTCAAGACCAAAGATCAGCCGCGAGCCTGTCGCATTGTCATAGGGTGTGTGCTCGTCGAGTGTTCGTCGCAGGCCGAGAATCTCGTCGTAGAAATCGAGCACGTGCGCATCGTCGTTGGCGATCATCAGTCCCACGTGGGTGTGCTGGCTCGTGGCAAGCAGGCTGGTCGGGTCGATCTGGCCGTAAGCGGGGCTCTCGTAGCCGAAGCGTTCGAAGAACACCTGCCTGTAGTACGGCTGGAGCAACACCATTTCTCGAACACCCACGATGGGATCGCGGAAAGGTTGGGCGATGCGTTGACCACTCACCTCGCCGATGACAGCGAGCAGCGGGTGGATGAGCGAGAGCGGCATGCCGGCTTCGCGGGCGCGCTCGGCATGGTTGACGATATTGAATACGCTGCGCGTGACACGCACGCCCCAGCGAGAACCTACCGCACGAAGATTGGGGCCGAGGCCCAGCCCGACGTTCAGCGGCGTCTCCCACTGCATGAGGCGGACGAGACCGTGATCCGCTTGCTGATGCCCAAGGCGCATCGACTGCAGTGCCGAGCGCACGCCGTACCGCGCGAAGGCCTCAGTTGTAGTGAGCCTGCCGCGTTCGAGCGGGTAGCAGCCATAGGCGGTCAGATCGGCCGCCGCGACCTCGAGGTCGGGTACGCCGACGCAGACTTCATGCAGGCCGCCGAAACAGCCCTCTGGTGCAGAACTCATGGTGACGATGATGGCACAGCCGCGCTACCGATCAGAAGCTGCTCTTCGTTTCGATCACGAGCTGCATGTTGCTGATCGATCGATCGCCATTCAGCGGGAACGCGAGATCGACGTGCAGCACATTGCCGAGTGCGGTGCGACTGTTACCGAGTCGCAGACCGATACCGACGTCGGTCAACACGCCACGCGGTTGACTCCCGTAGGGGTTGTTGCCAAGTGCGCCCCCCGCATCCGCGAAGATGGCTCCGCCCACGTTGACGAGACGAAACGGATACCAGTCAGTGAAAAAGCGCTGCTCCAGAGTCAGCAGCCAGCGACCCTCGCCCGCCTGGTAGCGCAGCGGGTAGCCGCGCAGCCCGTTGTCGCCGCCGAGCAGGATCTGGCGATCTGGATCCAGCTTGTGGCCCTGTTCGAGGCTGAGCGAGGCGAACCACAGTCGCCGCTGCGATTGCCGATGGTAGTAGCGTGCGGAACCTGCGATGACCGTGTCGACGAAGTCGCTGCCGTCATGGCGACCGCTGGCGTGGGCGCTGAGTAGCAGCGTCGACTTGCCGTCGAGTTCGATGCCTCGAGAGGCCGCGGTATCGAACAACAGGGCATTCTCGCTGGAGCCGAGGGACTCGGCGGCATAGCCGATGCGAGCCGACACTTGCCAGCCGTACTGGAAGTCTTCAGTGCGCTCGATTTGGTCGCGGTTTCGGGTTTCACGGAACTGGTCCTGCAACCATTCCATCGATACCCAGGGGTAGACGAGCTTTCGGTCCGCCGGGACCCGCGATGCTGGGCGCTTGTCGCCGACCGAGTCGAATTGCCGCTCATCCTGCGTAATGCCGAGGCGATAGCGGAGAACTTCGCCCTCGATCAGTCCTTTGGACCATCCGCCGTACGCCGTCGCAAACTTCGCTCGAGTGGCGTACTGCCCGACGACCTGTCCGAGGTCGTAGCGTGAATCGATACGGGTGTCATCGGCGAAGCTGAGGCCGCCCGCGCGACGGGTGTCGAGCGCATAGAAACCATGGTCGAGATCAACGAACCGTCGCTTGCCGTCGCTGTTGTTGGCGAACTCGGTATCGATCGACCACCACGTATTGCCAAGCTGCCGATCGCGGTAGACGATTTGATCGGTACTTCGATCGACGCCGTCGCGTCGCGACAGGCCGAGTTGCGCACCGGTGCCTAGGACATTCAGATCCTCAATCTCGAAACCGGAAGAGTTCTCTCCCCCCTTGCGGCTGAAGGAGATACCCGGATTCAAGGTCCAGACGTCGCGGGTGGTGACTTCGAGGTCAACTTTGCCGTTCTGCACGGCAATCGGCGTGATCCACGCCTCACGCAGGTAGCGAGTCTTGCGCAGTAGTCGTTCCGTCTCGCGTAACAGTCGGGGGTCGTAGGTCTGTCCGCTCTCGAACAACAATTGCCGTTCGATGGTTTTGGTTCGCGTGTTGATATGCAGCGTGTTGGCCCCGCGAAAGAGCCAGGTGTTTTCCTCGGGGATGGCGGTATCGAAGATATCGAGAGGGGTAATGCTGATCGCGCCGATGACGCTGCCCGAGTTTTGCAGGATCACATCGGGTGGCAGGTTGTCGGGACGCTTCGGACCCTCCGCGGTAATCCGTGCCCCAAGCCCCGGCGCTGCAGGGCGCGAATCCATAGCCGAATCGTCGCCCTCAGCGGCGATGGTGGCGATCGGTGCCGGTGGCTCCGTCGCCGCATGCGTTAGCGGGGTATGCCGCAGTAGGGCGACGACGAATAACGCCGATGCAAGAAGCGGGCGAACAATCGGTGACTCAATCAAGAGCCAGCAACTCCAGTTCGTGTCCATCCGGATCTGCGATCAAGGCGATCCGTCGGCCGCCGGGACGCAGGGCACGGGGCGTTTGATGCACCGGCACACCGAGGTCAGAGAGGTTCGCCACGAACGTATCGATATCGTGAACGCCGATGCCGAGGTGCCCGTTCGTGCTGACCGCGCCAACGGGCAGGGCGGGCTCGTGCCACAGCTCGAGCTGCATGCCTCGCCCGTCGTCCTCTGCCGCCGCGAGAAAGACCAGCGTCCGCGGGATCTCCGGAAAGGCGATGCGCCGTTGCTCGCGTAACCCGAAGTGTCTTGAGTAGAAGGCGAGCGATCGTTCCAGATCTTTCACCCGCAACATGGCGTGTAGCAGACGCGGTGCGTCAGAGGACATTGAGCACCTTACCGGGGTTGAGGATGCCGTTGGGATCGAGCGTCTTCTTGATCGCGCGCATGAGCCCGAGTTCCACCTCCGACGAGTAGCGTTCGAGCTCGGCGAGCTTCGCTTGGCCGATGCCATGCTCAGCGCTGAAACTGCCTCCCTCGTCCCGGACAAGATCGTGGATGACTCGGCGGATCTCCTCGCGTCGTGCGACGAGCGCACCTGAGGACAGGCCGCGACGTTCACTGAGATTGAAGTGCAGGTTGCCATCGCCGACGTGACCGTAGCAGACGAGAAACCCCTCCGGAACGTGGGTCTCGAGCCAGGCGGAGGCGCGGCTTACGAAGATCGGCAGTCGATCGATCGGCAGTGCGACATCGTGTTTGAGACTCGCCCCTTCCTGGCGCTGACTGTGCGGGATGTTTTCGCGCAGATGCCAGAAGTCGCGCCGGTCGCGCTCGCTCTGGGCGAGCACCGCATCGGTGACGAGTTCGTTCTCCACGGACGCGGACAGCGCCTGCTCGAGTCGTTCCGTCAACGCCTCGCCCGGACGCGCGCTTGTCAGTTCGCAGAGCACGAACCAGGGCGAGCCGCCCGGCAATGGCGCGCGGGCCCCCGGAACATGTCGCGTCACCAGTTCGAGCGCGACGGCGGGGATTAACTCGAATGAGCTCACCTGATCGCCGCTGGCCTGGCGAAGGTGTGCGAGTAATCGTACGGCCCGTTCGGGGTCGGGGACGGCGACGAAGGCCGTTGCACTGGCCCGGGGTGCCGGAAAGAGTTTGAGGCTCGCTGCCGTGATGACACCGAGCGTGCCTTCGGCGCCAATGAAAAGCTGGCGCAGATCGTAGCCCGTATTGTCCTTGCGCAGTGCCGTCAGTGAGGAGAGCACACGGCCATCGGCTAACACCACCTCGAGTCCGAGCGTAAGCTCACGCATCATGCCGTAACGCAGCACGTTGACGCCGCCCGCATTGGTCGAGAGGTTGCCGCCGATCTGACAGCTGCCCTCGGCGCCGAGCGACAACGGAAAAAAACGCTCGACCGCTGCCGCCGCACGCTGCACGTCGGCGAGGATGCAGCCGGCTTCGACGACCATCGAATAATTCGCCGGGTCGATGCTGCGTATGGCGTTGAGTCGACGCAGCGACAGAACGACTTGTGTGCCCGACGCGTCAGGCGTCGCCGCACCGCAGTAGCCGGTATTGCCGCCCTGCGGCACGACCGCGACGCGCAGCGCGTTGCAGAACTTGAGCAGCCGGGTCACATCCTCGGTGCTGCGGGGCAGGGCGATGCACAGCGCGCGGCCACGGTACGAGCGCAGTTGATCGACGTTGGCCGCCTCGAGTGCGGAAGGCTCGGTGCTGATGCAGTCCGCCCCAAGCAGCGTCGTCAGATGCTGCAACGGCATTTGGGCGCCGCCCTGCATCATGCGCGGGGGAGAGACGGCAGGCGGCAGTCGGGTTTGGTGAGCAGCAATTGCACATCGCCCAATTGCCGCTCTGCGAAGCCGCCCTCGCAGTAGCACAGGTAGTACTCCCACATGCGCACGAAACTGTCGGGGTAGCCGAGTGCCTTGACCCGCGGCAACTGAGCGAAGAAATTCACTCGCCACTCGCGTAGCGTGCGCGCGTAGTGTGGTCCGATGTCCTCGAGGTGAAAGATTTTCAGGTCAGTGGCCCGGGTCAGCGAGCGGGCAATGCACTCGACGCTCGGAATGAAACTGCCGGGAAATATGAACCGCTGGATGAAATCGACGGACTTGCGGGCCTGTTCGTAGAACTGATCCTGGATGGTGATGGCCTGCAGCAGCATGGCACCGTGGGGCTCGAGCAGGTTCGAACACTTGCGTAGATACGTGTCGAGGTAGTCGGCACCCACGGCTTCGATCATCTCGATCGACATCGCCTTGTCGAAGCGGCCCTTGAGGTCCCGATAGTCCTCGAGCAGCAGCGTGATGCGATCGCCGAGCCCAAGCTCTGCGATCTTCTCGCGCGTGTAGGCATGTTGCTCGCTCGAGATCGTCGTGGTCGTCACGTGGCAGCCGTAGTTCTTCGCTGCATGGATGGCGAGGCCTCCCCAACCGGTGCCGATCTCCACCACCCGATCGCCGGGCTTAAGGTCGAGCTTGCGGCATACGGCGTCGAACTTGGCGAGCGAGGCGCCTTTGAGCGTGTCGATGCCGTCGGCGAAGATGCCGCAGGAGTACGCCATGGTCGGATCGAGCATCAGCGAATACAGCTGGTTGCCGAGATCGTAGTGCGCCGAAATGTTGCGCGCGCTGCCTTGGCGACTGTTGCGATTGAAAAAGTGGAACGCCTTGAGCAGCGGGCGCGACAGCAGCGACCACTGACTGTCGACGTCGTTCATCATGTGTCGATTGGCGACGAACAATCGCACGAGGCCTGTGAGGTCGTCGCAGCGCCACAGTCCACGCATGTAGGCTTCGCCCGCACCGACCGTGCCACCGAAGGCCGTATCGGCGTAGAGCTGCGGATGATCGACCTGCAGCGTCACCGTCACATCGAGTCGTGGCGTGCGACGACCGAAACGATGCCGCTGGCCGTTCCACTCCTCGATCACGAGCTCCCCGTCGCGCATCGTCGCCAGGCGCGCGAGCAGCAGGCGGCGGCCGAGCTCGGGAAGCAGGCCGGGGTTATCGACCGGCGCGAGGCGCCCTTCGGCGCGCGGCGGGTCGATTGGAATGATGGAATCGCGACGGCTGTTCATGGGGGATGGGCAAAGAAGGGTGTACGTTTGAGAAGCAGGCGCAGCGCCTGCCAGTAGATCATGGCGCTGACCTTGACGGTGACCAGCGGAAACCCAAGCAGCGCCCGCGTGAGAGAACCGTGGGTGATCGGTTCGCGACGCAGGGTCAGGGTGGCATCAAACTGTGAGGCGCCGTCCCGCCAGTTTTCCATGTGGACCTGGAGCGTTTCGGCGGGCGAGGAAAATCGCCAGTCGTAGCGCATGTCCATGGGCAGGAACGGCGAAACGTGGAAGGCCTTGTCGAACTGCCAGCGCATCACCTGCTGCCCCACGCGCTCGGCATCGGCCACGCGCAGCACGTAGGCGTGCCGTTCGTCCCAAGGGGTGTTGGTGATCTCCGCAACGATGCTCTCCAGCCGCTCGCCCGCGGCATCGAAGACATAGTAAAAGCTGACCGGGTTGAAGTTGTAACCGAAGTAGCGGATGTGGGTCAGCAGGCGGATAGAGCCCGTGGGTCGGGTGCCCGTGATCTCTGCCACCCGATCGCGGACCGCGGTATCGAGTGGCACTGACGGATCGCCGAGAAAATCTGCACGCCGGAACCAAGCGAGGGCAGGGCGACGGGCCGACCACAGCCAGAACCGATCGAATAGCTGAGGCAGCTCGGCGAGGTCGACGTACACAAAAAACAGCCGGTAACGGAACGCATTACGACGCGGTCCGAAGCGGCGATGACGGATGAGTCCGGTGTAGAGGCAGCTGGCGGTCATGAACCGCCGGATTCTCGCAGACTCCGCTGCGCGGGCTCCAGCACCGGCGCGGCCGGTGGGACGCCCCCGGTCAGACGCGCCAGATCCTGTAAGGCCCACAGGCCGCTGACCACACCATCTTCGTGGAAGCCATAGCGCCAGTAGGCGCCGCAGTACACGCTGCGCCGATGGCCGCTGATCAGGCCGCGTTGGGCCTGCGCGGCTACGGCTTGCGGCGTGTAGACCGGATGATGATAGGTGTAGCGCCCTAAAACTTTGGCAGGATCAATGTCGGCGCTGCGGTTCAGGGTGACGAGAAAGCGCACGGGCGCCTCGAGACTCTGCAGCACGTTCATGTCGTAGGTCAGCGCGACCCGCTCCGTATCCGGGTCGAGCAGATGGTAGTTCCAGGCGGCCCGCGCGAGGCGGGTTCGCGGCAGCACGCGTGCGTCGGAGTGCAGTACGGCATCGTTGGCCTGGTACGGGAACGCCCCCAGGATCTGTCGCTCCGCTTCACTCGCATCGGCGAGCATGCCGAGTGCCTGGTCGCTGTGACAGGCAAACACCACGTGATCGAATCGATCCACATGGCCATCACCGCTCACGACGCTTACGCCATCAGCCTCCCGCCGAACTTCCCGCACCGGTTGGCGCAGGCGCAGGCTGCCTTTGAACTGCGACTGCCATCGGCGCACGTATTCACGCGAGCCGCCCGAGACGGTGCGCCACGTTGGCCGGTCATCGACGTTGAGGAAGCCGTGACGATCGAAGAAATCGACGAAGAATCGAGCCGGAAACTCCAGCATGCCGCGCCCCGTCGCCGACCAGATCGCCCGGCCCATCGGAATGATGTAGCGCTCGATGAAGACGTTCGAGTAGCGCTCGCGCTGCAGATACTCGCCGAGCGTGAGCGCCTGCAGCGCAGCGGCCTCGCCTGGATCGCTGGGAGTGCGCAGCAGTTGGCGGGCTCGCGTATTGAACCGAAGGATATCGGCGATCATGCCGAGGAAACGCGGGTTGAAGACGTTGCGCCGCTGCGCGAAAAGCGAATTGATCGAAGTGCCGTTGTACTCGAGGCCACTGCGCTCGCAGCGCAGCGAGAAACTCATGTTCGACCATTGCCAGGTGGCGCCAAGCTCGCCGAGCAGGGCGATGAAATTCGGGTAAGTCCAGTCGTTGAATACGATAAAGCCGGTATCGACGGCGTAACGTTGCCCCGCCCATTCGACATCAACGGTGGCGGTATGTCCGCCCGCATAGTCGTTGGCCTCGTAGAGCACCACATCGAGTTCGCGCTGCGCATGCCAGGCGACCGTGAGGCCCGCAACGCCGCTGCCGACGATGGCAATGCGGCTCATGTCAGTGACTGCGGACGATTCGCCGGGCGGAGTGGTCGCGCACCGAGGTCGGGACCGGCTTCAGGTCCCAGATGATGCCGAGCCACGACATGACCTTGAGGATGTAATAGGTGATGTCGATTTCCCACCAGTAGAACCCTTGTCGAGTAGAGCTCGGGAAATGGTGGTGGTTGTTGTGCCAACCCTCGCCTAGCGTCACGAGTGCGAGCAGCCAGTTGTTGCGACTGGTATCACCGGTCTTGTAGCGCTGGCGACCGAACACATGCGAGAGCGAGTTGATGGTGTAGGTGCCGTGATAGCACGCCACGGTCGAAATGAAAAAACCCCAGATCAGCATTTGCCCCGCGCTCGTGCCGAGATCTGGTGCGAAACGATCGAGGATTGCGCCGAGCCCGAACATGCCGACGGCGAACAGCACCGGCACAACGATATCGAATCGATCGAGCCACTGTAGTTCGGGGAATTGCAGTAGGTCGCGTACGCGACGCAGGTCCGGGCGGAAGCCGCGTGCCGTCAGGAACCACCCCATGTGTGAGCGTACGAAGCCGTGCTGCGCGGGTGAATGCACGTCTTCGGGTTTGTCGGAGTAGGCGTGGTGGTGCCGATGATGCGCGGCCCACCAGACTGGACCGCGTTGCACGGCGGTTGCGCCGATCACGCCAAAGATAAACTGGCCGACGCGCGAGGTCTTGAAGGAGCGATGCGAGAAATACCGGTGGTAAAACCCGGTGATGGCGAACATGCGCACGAAGTAGGCAAGCACCGCGACGAGCACGGCCACGGGACTCCAGCCGACCCAGATGACCGCGAGACAGGCCAAGTGCATGCCGATGAAGGGCAGTATCCGTGCCCACTCAACTTTTTCTGGGATCTCGGGTAACGCCGAGCCGTCAGCCGGGGCGACCAGCGGTCCGGTGTCGAACCAGTTCACGAAGCCTCGCCACCAGCGTCGCAGCAATGATTCGTCGGAGCTCTGGAGAGATTGCTGCATCGTCGGTGTGGCTGCTGGAGGGTAGAGTGTCGCGGCGCGATGGCTTAGCCCACCGCGCCGCGCGTCTTCTAGGAAGCGACGAGTGTCGTCGGCTTAGCTGAGGCCATGCTGGCGCTTGAGGGCATCGATGCGCTCATCGAGCGGCGGATGGCTCATGAACAACCGCTTAAGGCCGGTCGGCGTGCCGGCGCTGATGCCGAACGCCGCCATCTGCTCAGGCAGACCCTCGGGCTGATGCGCACGTTTGAGCGCTTCGAGCGCGCCCACCATCGCCGCAGGGCTCGCCAGCAGCGCGCCGGCCGCATCGGCACGGAACTCACGCTTGCGCGAGAACCAGGAGACGATGATGCTCGCCAGGATGCCAAGCAGCAGCTCGGCGACCAGCACGACGCCGAAGTAGGCGATGCCGCCGCCGTTCTCGTTCTTGAAGATCACCTTGTCGACGAAGTTGCCGATGATGCGCGCGAGGAAAATCACGAACGTATTGACCACGCCCTGGATCAGCGTGAGCGTCACCATGTCGCCATTGGCGACGTGGCCGATCTCGTGACCGAGCACGGCTTCGACTTCTTCCTTGCGCATGCGCTGCAGCAGGCCCGTGCTTACTGCAACCAGCGCCTTGTTCTTGTTGGCGCCCGTGGCAAAGGCGTTCGGTTCAGGCGAATCGAAGATGCCGACCTCGGGCATGCCGATGCCAGCTTCCTGCGCCTGCACACGCACGGTATCGACGATCCAGCGCTCCACGTTGTCGCGCGGCTGGTCGATGATGCGCACGCCCATCATGCGTTTCGCGCTCCACTTCGAGATCAGCAGCGAAATGATCGCGCCGCCGAAACCGAATACTGCGGCGAACACCAGCAGCCCGTAGGCACTGCCGCCCTGCGCGGCGATGTACTGGTCGATGCCGAGGATGCGCATGACGATCGACAGCACGAACACCACGGCGAGGTTGGTGACGAGGAAGAGCAGAATACGTTTCATGGCGGGTCGTAGACTCCTGTTGGGTGACGGGCCAGCCGAGCCCGGCTGATGATTGGACTCATTCCAGCTGGGTCAGTTCGGCGGTGGATACAAATTTATCCGGGTCTCATCCATACCGCCAGAGGTGGGGTCGGATCTTTCAAATTCAATGCCTTAGAGCTCCCCCAGGGGGTCAGCCTATGGCGACTCCCAGCAAGCGCCCGACGAACCATGAGAGCAGGCCCGCCCCGCCGCCGATCAGTACCATCCGGGCGGCGCCGCTCCAGGCACCCCGGCCGGTGAACAGGCTGATGGCAAGGCCCACGACCGCGAGGGCGAGCAGCGTGATCCCCACCGTCCAACTGATCGTGACCGTGGCCGACCACTGCAGCGATGGGCCAGCGAGAAACGGCAACAGCGGCAGGATGGCCCCGCCCGAGAAGGCAAGAAACGAGGCGCTGGCGGCGCCCAGAGGGGAGCCGAGGTCGTCCGGGTTGAGCCCAAGTTCCTCGCGCGCCAGCACGTCCAGGGCCTGTTCGGGACGGGTGACGAGCGCGCGGGTCATCTCGCGCGCCCTGTCGAGATCCATGCCGCGGGCAGCGTAAATCAAGGCCAATTCCTCAGCCTCTTCCTCGGGGTATTCGTCGAGCTCTTCTTTTTCGAGCGCGATCTGATACTCGTACATGTCACGCTGCGAGCGCACCGACACGTACTCTCCGGCCGCCATCGATAGCGCACCAGCCAGCAAACCTGCGACCCCGGTCATCAACACCATGCGCGGTTCTGCGCCGGCGCCGGCTACGCCCATGACCAGGGCTGCGTTGGACACCAGCCCGTCATTGACACCGAAGACGCCCGCTCGCAGGTTGCCGCCGGAGACGCCGCGATGTCGCTGGCCCACCTCGCTGACCGAGGTGGGCATGAGGTGGCCCGGGGCCGCGGGCGCCGTGTAGGCCGAGACACCCCGCAATTTCATGGCGGCGAGCAGCGCGCGCGAGTTGCGTGGTCCGAACCGTGCCACGAGGGAGGCGACGATGCGGGCGCGCAAGGCTGGCGAGAAGCGGTAATCGCGGTCGGGCTGCAGCGCCTGCCACTTCAGGGCCTGCTCCTCGGCGGCGGCGCCCAGTTGGCTGAACATGCGGCGCTTGACCGGATCAGCCTCACAGGCGGCGACCTTGGAGTACAGCCAGGCCGATTCCTTCTCGTGGTACCAACTGTCGAGCGAGTCGCTCACGGACGCGGATTAGCGTTCACGGCCGTCATCGCCGTCTTCGTCTTCCCAGTCATCCTCTTCTTCGTCTTCGTCGTCCCAGTCGTCGTCGTCGTCTTCGTCGTCGAGCTCCTCGTCCTCCTCGTCTTCGTCCTCATCTTCGTCTTCTGACCAGCCCTCGGGCTCGGCGATGAGTTCGAGGTCGAGCTCGTGCCACTCCTCGATGTCGAGTTCGTCGATTTCGCCATCGAGATATTCGATCTCGATGAGTTCGGCATCTTCGTCGACCGACAGGACGCGAAAAGTCTCCTCGTCGTCGACGTTTTCGTACCATTGGCCCTTGACGGGTTCATTGTCTCTGCTCACGGCGCTCACCTCGATGCGGCGTTGGTCGAATCCGCAGCGGATTTTACTGCGACTCTGATCTATAGTGCCAACGAAGTGGACAGCGGCTGATGCCCGGCAAGACTCCCAATACTCCGACCCCCAACCCCCTGCAGCGTGCGCGTCGCGTCGTCATCAAGGTGGGTTCGGCACTGCTCGTCGACGCGGCGAGCGGGCGGTTGAACCGTGCCTGGCTCGAGACGCTCGTGGCCGACGTCGTGCGCCTGCACCGACAGGGCAAGGAAGTGGTGCTGGTGTCCTCGGGTGCAATCGCCCTTGGCCGACGCCATCTAGGCCTACCGAAGGGCCCGTTGCGGCTCGAGGAGAGCCAAGCCGCCGCCGCGGTGGGACAGATTCGACTCGCACACGCCTATAAGGAGTTGCTCGAGCAGTGGGACCTGCAGGTTGCGCAGGTGCTGCTGACGCTCGAGGACAGCGAGCAGCGCCAGCGCTACCTCAACGCGCGCGCGACCCTGAGTGCCTTGCTCGCGCGGGGTGCCGTGCCCGTGATCAACGAGAACGATACGGTGGCGACGGCCGAGATCCGCTACGGCGACAACGATCGACTCGCCGCGCGCGTCGCGCAGATGATCAGCGCCGATTGCGTGATCCTGCTCTCCGATATCGACGGCCTCTATACGGCTGATCCGCACCGCGACCCGAACGCCGAGTTCATCCCTCTGGTGCGCGAGATCACGCCAGAGATCGAGGCCATGGGTGGCGAGTCCGCCTCCGACATGGGCCGCGGTGGCATGACGACGAAGATCATCGCGGCGCGCATCGCGGTGGCTGCGGGTTGCCATTTCTGCATCGCGGCAGGCGCCCCGCGTCATCCGGTACGACGCATCGAACAAGGCGGACGCAGCACTTGGTTTCGACCGTCGGCTTCGCCCGTGGCGGCGCGCAAGCAATGGATTGCGGGCACGCTGAAGCCCGCCGGCGTGCTGCGGGTCGACGATGGGGCGGCGCGTGCCTTGAGTGCCGGCAAGAGTCTGCTGCCGGCCGGCGTCACGGCGGTGCAGGGCCGCTTCGAACGCGGCGATACCGTGAGCGTGCAGAGCGCCGACGGGCGTGAACTGGCACGCGGCATCGTCGCCTACTCCGACAGCGATGCGCTGCGCATCATCGGTCGACGCAGCGAGGAGATTCCCGCCTTGCTGGGTTTCGCGGGGCGTGACGAACTCATCCATCGCGATGATTTGGTGCTGTCATGAGCCCAGCCGCGAGCGCAATCGCCGACAACGAACTCCAAGGGCTCATGCGCCGCTTCGGTGAGCAGGCAGTGGCTGCGCAGGCGACACTGGCGCGCAGCACGAGCGCCTCGCGGGATGCGGCACTGCGTGAGGCGGCTTGCGCGGTGCGTCGGCAGACAGCCGACATTCTCGCAGCCAATGCCGAGGATATGGCCGACGGGGAACAAAAGGGCTTGTCGGCCGCGATGCTCGATCGGCTGCGTCTCGATGGCGCGCGGCTCGAAGCCATCGCGCGGGGCCTCGAGCAGATCGCCGATTTACCCGATCCGCTCGGCCGGGTGCTAGCCGAGTGGCGTCGTCCGAACGGCTTGCTGATCCGGCGCGTGGCCGTGCCGCTCGGTGTGATCGGCATCATCTACGAGAGTCGACCGAATGTGACGGCCGATGCGGGGGCGCTCTGTCTGAAATCGGGCAACGCCGTCATCCTGCGCGGCGGTTCGGAGAGCCTGCGCTCGAGTGCGGCGATCCATGCCGCACTCGTTGAAGGCTTGCGTGCGGCGAACTTGCCCGAGGGGGCGATCCAGCTCGTGCCTGTGGCCGATCGCGGGGCCGTCGGTTTGATGCTCTCCGGCATGACCGAGTTCATCGATGTACTCGTCCCGCGCGGTGGCAAGGGCCTCGTCGCCCGCGTGCAGCAGGAGGCTCGGGTGCCGGTGATCGGTCACCTCGATGGCAATTGCCACGTCTACGTCGATCGTGCAGCGGACTTGTCGATGGCGATGGCCATCGTGCTGAACTCCAAGCTGCGGCGCACCGGCGTCTGCGGCGCTGCCGAGACGCTGCTCGTCGATCGCGAGGCGCCGGCGGGTCATCTTGCGGCCCTGGTCCACGCGCTGCTCGATGCCGGCTGCGAAGTACGCGGCGATGACAGCGTACAGGCCGTCGATGCGCGCGTACGGGCCGCGTGCGAGGCCGACTGGGGCACCGAATTCCTCGACGCTATCATCGCGGTGCGCGTCGTGGCCGGAGTGGAGCAGGCCATCGCGCATATCGCCCGTTATGGTTCAGGTCACACCGAGTCCATCGTCACGCAGGATGCGGCGACGGCGCGGCTATTTCTCGAGCGTGTCGACAGTGCCATCGTGTTGCACAACGCCTCGACACAGTTCGCCGATGGCGGCGAGTTCGGCATGGGTGCAGAGATCGGCATTTCCACGGATCGCTTCCACGCGCGCGGCCCCGTCGGCGTCGAGCAACTGACGAGTTACAAATACGTACTCGAGGGTTCGGGGCAGATCAGGCCCTAGGCCGAAGCCGAGGGATTGCTGAGCCCGGTCAGCGGGACACCGGTTCGCGGCGCAGGCGCTCGGCGCCACCACGCAGCGAGTAGGCCTGCTGCAGGCCTCTCTCTCGCAACGCCCGTGTGGTGTTCAGGCTGCGTCCACCACGGGCGCACACCAGCAGATACTGTCCCTCTGCGGGCAGGTTGCGACCTTCGAGCAACTCCTGCATCGGGATGTGACTGACGCGCCCGTTCGGCAGTGGCGCGCTTTCGAACTCGTGTGGCTCGCGAATGTCGATCACGTGGAAACCCGCGGCGAGCGCACTGTCGAGCGTTTCGAAGTCGACCTCAAGCGCTGAACTCGAGCGGGCCGCTGCGAGGCCCGCCACCGAACGGGTGCAGGCACCGATGCACTCTGCAGCCCTTCGCGCTTTGACGCGGGTCGTGGTCAGATCGAGAAGATTGACGATCAGCAGTTCATCGCCGAGTCGGGCGGGCAGATCGAGCAGGACCTTGAGCACCTCGAGCGCCTGCAGGCTGCCGAGCACACCGGGCACCGGTCCGAGTACGCCGGCCTCGGCGCAATTGGCGACCACACCCTCCTGCGTCGCCTGAGGCCAGAGGCAGCGCAGACAGGCCGAGCCACGCCTGGGATCGATGAGCTGCAACTGACCTTCGAATTGATGCACGCTCGCGAGCACCAGCGGTATGCCTAGACTGTGAGCGATGTCGTTGAGCAGGAACTTGCTCGAGAAATTGTCGGTGCAGTCGACGATCACGTCGCAGCCGGCGAGCAGTTGAGTGGCGTTCATTGCATCGAGTCGCAGCGTTTCCGCGCGCACCTTCACCTCGGGGTTCAGGGCGACAACGCGGGATGCTGCCAGCGTCGCTTTGGGGTTGCCGCAGTCGGCGAGTGAATACCAAGTCTGACGGTGCAGGTTGGACGCTTCGAGTCGATCGCCGTCGATGACGACGATCTCGCCGACGCCGGCGCCCGCTAGGTATTGCAGCACCGGCACGCCGAGACCACCCGCACCGATGACGCCTACGGTGCTGGCGCGCAGTCGTGCCTGCCCGGCTTCACCGACCTCGCGCAGCCGCATCTGTCGCGAATAGTCAGGTTGCGGCGCTGAGGCGTGCGTGTGGTGCGTGTGGTGCGTGTGATCGTGGCCGTGATCGTGGTGATGATCGTGGTGATGATCGGGTCCATGCTCATGCTCATGCGCAGGCGCGGCGGCGCAACGCTCGCAGTTGACCCATCCCGTCTCCCCTGTGACGTAATGCTCCTTCTTCCAGATTGGCACGCGGTGCTTGACCTCGTCGATGATGTAGCGACACGCGCGGAACGCCTCGTCGCGGTGACGGGCGCTGACGCCCACCCACACGGCGATGTCACCGAGCGCGAGTGCACCCACGCGATGCACGCAGCGGGCATTGTCGACGCCGAACTTGGCGCAGGCCTCGGCGATGATCCGTTCACCCTCGCGCACGGCGAGTTCGGCGAAGGCTTCGTATTCGAGGCCCGTGACTTCACGGCCTTCGTTGTGGTTTCTGACCCAACCCTCGAAGGCGGCGTAGCCGCCGCAACGGGAATCCGCGAGGCTCGCCTGCAGGGCAGGCACACTCAATGGCTCAGTGCTGAAACTGAAGCGGGACAGACCCACACTCAGCCTCCTGCAACGGGCGGAATGAAGACGACGGTGTCGCCTTCGGAAAGTGGTTGCGTCCAGTCGCCGAACTCGGCGTTGATCGCGACCTTGAGCATTTCCTTCGGCAAGGTGAACGGATGGCGCGACGCGAGCTCCGCGTACAACTGCGCGGGCGTGCGTGCCGTGCTGCGTACGGATTCGATGCTGCAGCCTGCCTGCTCGCGCAGCAGGGCGAAATACTGCACCGTCACGGTACGTGGGGCGTTCAGGGTATCCGGCGACAGCGTTTCCATGGCTTGCCAATATTCCTGTGCCGAGTTGATGTTGTCGAGCGCCGTCGGTGAGAGCGGCTCGATCAGCATCGCCTCGTGGGTGATGAGGAACTTTCGCGGGCAACGTCCGCCCTGCGCCACAAAATGCGGCAGGGCCTCGGCCGCAGCCGGTTCGTACACCGCGCAGAGCGGCTCGGGGAGCCCGTCGTGGCTCGAGCGGAAGGCGCTCGCCACGCGCGCGCGGTCACGGTGGTCCAGCAGATGCACGAGACTGGCGCGATCGAGGAACGGCAGATCACAGGCCAGTACCAGCCAGGCGGCCTGCGGATGCTGCTGCTGCGCGGCGAGGATGCCATTGATCGGTCCGCCGGGTCCCTGCGCATCGACGATTTGCGGGTAGCCCTTGCGCAGCGGCTCTTCAATCTGGTCGGCGCGTACCGACACGTAACATCGATCCACCAAACTCTCGAGCAATCCGAACGTCGTCGCCAGTTGCGAGCGTCCGTGATAGGCGAGTGCCGCCTTGTCGCGATGCATACGCGAACTGCGCCCGCCCGCGAGCACAAGTCCGCAGAGCTCGGGCTCGCTCATGCGCTGTGTCCGAAATCACGCTTGCCGCCGCGTTTGGCGAGCAGACGCACGCGTTCGATGACGATGTTGTGGGATAGCGCCTTGCACATGTCGTAAATCGTCAGGGCCGCGACCGAGGCCCCGGTCAGCGCTTCCATCTCCACTCCGGTGCGATGGGTCGTGCGCACGGAGCAGCGGATGACGATCGTTCCCGAAGCCTGTTGCACGATGTCGACTTCGCAGTGATCGATCGGCAGCGGATGACAGAACGGGATGAGTTCATGGGTGCGCTTGACGGCCTGCACGGCTGCGATTACCGCAGTGTCGAACACGGGGCCCTTTTTCGTCCTGTGACCGCTCGCGCGAAGCGCGTCTGCGACAGCGCGCGGCAGACGCACCCGAGCTTCGGCTGTCGCCTCGCGACGCGAGGTCGGTTTGTCGCCGACATCGACCATGGTGGGTCGATGCTGTGCATCGAGGTGCGTTAGTTTCGGTGTGCGGCGGCGTGTAGGCATCTCAACCCCCGACGTGGAACATCTCGACTTTTTGCGTGGCGTGCGGGCGCTGCTCGGCGCGCAGCTCGCTGTAGCGGTCGGTCCTCGCTCGCCACACTCCACCGAGTAGCTCCTGCAACTCGGCATCGCTTGCGCCGCTGCGCAGCGCGGCGCGCAGGTCAGTGCCTCGCGTAGCGAACAGGCAGGTGTACAGCGTGCCGTCCGATGACAACCGTGCACGTGAGCAATCGCCGCAAAATGGCTGCGTGACCGAGGAGATGAAGCCGATCTCGCCCTGACCGTCGAGATAGCGGTAACGCTCTGCCACTTCGCCTACGTAGTTGCGATCCACAGGTTCGATGGGCCACCGCTCGTGGATGCGGCGGGCGAGCTCCGCCGAGGACATCACGAGCTCCGGGCGCCAGTCGTTGCGATTACCGACATCCATGTACTCGATGAAGCGCACGATTACGCCGCTGCCGCGAAAGTGCTCGAGCAGTGAGAGCAGGGTGTGATCATTCACGCCGCGCTGCACGACGACGTTGATCTTAATGGGGGCAAGTCCGGCTCGTTGTGCCGCCTCGATGCCGGCGAGCACGTCGTCGACACCGCCGAAGCCACCGCTCATGCGGGAGAAGACCTCAGCATCGAGGCTGTCGAGACTTACGGTGATGCGCGCGAGCCCGGCCGCCTTGAGTTCCGTCGCGTACTTGCCGAGCAACACGCCATTGGTGGTCAGTGCCACATCATCGATGCCGCGCAGCGTACTCAGATCGCCGATCAAATCGACGAGATTCGGTCGCAGCAAGGGCTCGCCTCCGGTGATGCGCAGCTTGCGCACGCCGAGGCCCGCTGCGAGTCGTGCCACTCGAACGATTTCCTCGAACGAGAGACGCTCGGCGGATTTGAGAAAGCGGTAGCCGTCGTGGAACGTGTGCTGCGGCATGCAGTACGGGCAGCGAAAGTTGCAGCGATCCATCACCGAAATGCGCAAATCCCGCATCGGCCGACCCAGCGTGTCGGTCGTGGTCGCATTCGTGCGCAGCGGCAGCAGCGTGTGTTCGCGTAGGGTCATGGTGGGAGCGCGCCTTACCAGCGGTGCAGTCGCGTGACGAACCCTTTCGGGTGGGTGTTGGGTCCTGGCGGCAGTTCGACAACGCCATCGGTGCCGACGAGCGCCGCGAAGTCGCCGGAGCCATTGGTCGGGCAGGGGTGCGCCCAACTACGGCCCCACTCGTCGATCTCAAGTCGCACCGGCACGAAGGTGGTCAGGTTGACCTTCACCTCGATGGGCGCAGCGATGGCGATTTTCTCCACCGCGCGCTGCGTCTCGCCCATCGCGGCGTATACGGCAGGAATCACGTAGCGCGCGAGGCAAACGAGGGTCGAGACCGGATTGCCGGGCAAGGCGAACACGGCGGTACCGGTCGGGCCGATGCCGAACCACATCGGTTTGCCGGGGCGTTGGGCGATCTTGTGGAACACTTCGCGAACGCCCAGCTTGGCGAGTGCGGCCGGCACCAGATCCAATTGGCCCATGGACACGCCGCCCGACAGAATCAGCACGTCGTGGGTGTCGAGATAAATGCGTAGCCGACGCTGCAACACCTCCATCTCGTCGGGGAGGTGATCGTCCGCAATACGCTGGAAGCCGCGTTTGCGCAGTGCCGTCACGATGCCGTAGGCGTTAGAGCGCCTGACCTGATGATCGGCAATAGGTTCGCCCGGCTCGATGAGTTCGTTGCCGGTGGAGACCACGATGATGGTGGGTTGCGCGCTCACGCGGATGCGCGGCATGCCGGCCCCCGCAGCCACGGCGATCTCGGGTGCCCCGAGGCGCATTCCGGCCTGCAGCAGCAGCGTCCCCTGCGTGGTATCGCTGCCACGACGGTGAATGTTTTGTCCGCGGACGACCTTCAGGCCTTCAATCAGCGTCACCTGACCTTCGTCGCGCTGAAGCTGCTCGACTGGAACGATGGCGTCACAGCCCTGCGGGAGTACGGCGCCGGTCATTATTTCGATGGCGTGCTCGGCGCTCCGCAAGGTCAGCGGCGGATCGCCCGCTGCCTGCATGGCCTGAACGGCGAACGAGCGGCGCCCGCGAGACGTGGCGTCGCTGTCGAGGGCGATACCATCCATGGCCACCCGGTCGTACGGTGGCTGGTCGCGCTCGGCGTAGACGTTCTCGCGCAGCACCGCACCCGTGCACTGCACCAGCGGCAGGGACTCAATGGGCAGGCACGTGAGCTGTTCACCGATCAGTCGATCGGCTTCACTGGGCGAGATCATGCCGGAAAGTGTATCCCGGCCGACCGGAGAGGTAACCCGCCCTGCGGCGGGTTGCCGTTATTTCTTCGCGTTCTTTTCGCGCCAGACGCGGATCTGCGCGTTGAGCTTGTCAGCCCAGCCCTGCGAATCATCGACTGCCGCGTTTTGCTTCTGGGCGAGAATCTTCATCCGCTCACTCTTCTGCTCTTCGGTCAGCGTCGGATTGGCGGCCAAAGCCTCGTTGTTTTCGGTCTCGAGGCAGCCCTGATAGGCGGTGATCGCCGCATCGAACGCCTTGACGGCCTTTTGGCTGGCCAGCATCTGCTCCAGCGTGGCGCTGTTGCCATCCGGGACGTTGTCCGGTGCCTTCGGATACGAGCAGGCCGCGTAACTCGGCACGGCAACGAATGCGGCAACAAGAGCCAGGGAAAGCACGGTCTTCATGTCGAGAGCCCCTCGTGAAATGATGCGGCGACCATTCGCCGGCTCGTCGTATCTTAAGTGGCCGCCGCTTCCGGTGCTAGACTGCCGCCCACGCGCCCGTAGCTCAGTTGGATAGAGCATCAGGCTTCGAACCTGAGGGTCGGGAGTTCGAATCTCTCCGGGCGCGCCACCTCGATGGCCGTCCGATCGGGTATCGTCGCCACATGAATCGATGGCACAGGGCTGTTTGGCTGGTGGCATGGGTGCTGGCGGCGTTGCCGTCCTCGCACGCTGCCGAACGGGTATTGCACCGCGTCGGCACGGATGACCCCTCCACCATTGATCCGCACAAGGCTTCCTTTCCCGGGGAGCAGTTGATCATCGTCGATCTGTTCATGAGCCTGACGACCGTCGGCATGAACGGGCGACCGATGCCGGGGGCCGCCGAGTCCTGGACGGTGAGCCCGGATGGGCGCGTCTACACCTTCACGCTGCGGGCCAATTCCCGCTGGTCGGACGGCAAACCGATGACGGCCGAAGATTGGGTGTGGTCCTTCCGGCGCATGCTGGATCCGAAGACAGCTTACCCGCTGGCCTCTCGGTTATTCCCGATCCGCAATGCCCGCGAAGTGGCGATGGGCCGTCAACCGGCGAGCGCCTTGGGCGTCCGCGCGGTCGATGCCCGCACTCTGCGCATGGAACTCGAGAACCCGACGCCGTACCTCACGGATGTGATGATGACGGCGGCGATGCCGGTGCCGCGACACGTGATCGAGAAACACGGCGCCGCCTGGTTGCGGCCGGAGAACTTCGTCAGCAACGGGCCGTTTGTGCTCGATGAGTGGCGACCGAACGGCCATGTGCGACTGCGACGTAATCCGCACTTCTGGGGAGCAGATCGCGTCAAGCTCGATGCGGTGTATCACTATCCGCTCGGCAACCCAGCTACCGTGCTGCGCCGCTTCGAGGCGGGCGAGCTTGATCTGCTCATGGTCGTCCCACCGGAACGACTCGAGGAAATGCGTAAGGCCGGCAACAAGTCGGTGCGTATCGCGCGCGGCATCGCCAATGAGGTCATCGTGTTCAACACGCGCAGCGGGCCGACGGCCGATGTGCGCGTGCGCCGCGCCTTGTCCATGCTCATCGAGCGCGAGGTCCTTGCGCGTAATGTCATCGGATTCCCCGGCGTCGAGGCCTACTCGCTGGTGGCGCCCGGCGTACTCAATTACGGCGAGGCGGCTAAACCCGACTTCGCAGCCTGGAGCGCGGAGCGCCGTCTGACCGAGGCGCGCCGTTTGCTGGCGGCCGCTGGGTACGGTGCGGCGAAACCACTGCGCTTGCGGCTCGGGTTCCCGAGCACCGAACTCAATCGCAAGGTGGCGGTGGCCGTGGCCGCCATGTGGGGCCGAGCGGCTGTGCGTGCGGAGTTGCAACAGAAGGAATCCAAGGCGCTCGTCACCGAGGTGGGTTCGGGCAACTTCGATGCGGTGCGGGCGATCTGGGTCGCCTCGGCCAGCGATCCGTACTCGTACCTGGAGCGGCTGTTGTCGACGGGTACGGCGCTCGGCATGAATACCTCCGGCTACGTCAATGCTCGGTTCGACTCGAAGCTCGAGCAGGCGGCACGGGAGACGGATGTCGCGCGGCGCGCAGCGATCCTGCGCGAGGCAGAGGCGATTGCACTCGCCGAGCAGCCTGTGGCGCCGGTGTACTACATTGTCGGTCGGCGGCTCGTCGCGCCGCGGGTGCGCGGTTTCAGCGACAATCCGCGCGGCTTGTATCCAAGTTGGTTGCTGAGCGTGCAATGACACAAGACGTCTACGTACCGACGCGCGAGGAGCGCGTCCGACAGGACTTCGTGCTGGGCCTGAAGTTGCTGGCGAACGGTGCCGTGCAGCGGCGAGTTCGCGCGGAGTATCGCGAACGCGTGCTGCCGCAGCTCACGCAGGAGCAGGGGGCGGCGCCGACCGAGCGGCGGCAGGTCGCTCCGGCGCTGCTGCGCACGGAGGCGTATCGCACCTGGGCGGTGCTCACCCATCACTCGCAGTCGATGATGTGGGATGCCGTCGAGCGAACCACGCAGCGCGTGCTGTCCTCCGCTGAGCGTCGTTACGCGGCGCTTCGAGCGCAGCCCGAGCAGCGTCGTGGCAGCCTGCAGCTCGATTCGACGCTGGCTGTACCACCGCCGATTGGCAACACCGAAATACACCGGCAACCCGGGGGGTACACCGGCCGCGCCGAGATCGAGGACGTCTCGCCGGGCTTGCGTTACATCGGCGCCTCGCTCATTTACGGTGCCGGTAAGGGACAGGAGCATGCGACGGGTGATGCGCGTGCCAACCTGCTGCTGTACGAGTTGCGTCGTCGCTATCCAGGCTTTGCGCCCCGTCGCATTCTCGATCTGGGTTGCGGCATCGGTGTGCACTCGCAAGCGATTGCGCTGGCGTTTCCCGAGGCTGAGTACCACGGCGCCGACGTCGCGGCAGGCCTGCTGCGCTTTGCACATCTGATCGCCGAGGAGCGGGGCATCGCGCTGCACTTGCATCAGCGCGATGCGGCGCGAACGGGTTTTGAGGACGGCAGTTTCGATCTCGTGCTCTCCAACATCTTTTTTCATGAAACCAACTCCGCCGGCTTGCCGCAGATCTTGCGTGAGTGCCGGCGTGTGCTGCGCCCGGGAGGCGTGATGTTGCACATCGATGTCGCCACGCAGACGAGTCGACACGGGCTTGACGATCAATTGATGAACGATTGGCAGGTGCGCTGGAACGGAGAACCCTTCTGGAGTGGCTTCGCCGAGCGTGACATGTTCGAGGAAATCGTCGCCGCAGGATTCGCGCCTGATCGCAGCTTCGCCGAACACCTGAATCGGCCGGGCGGTGCCAGCTACGTGTTTGGTGCCGTCGCCTGATGTCCGAGGCGTATCCGCGGCTGTTTTCGCCGCTCGAACTTGCCGGCGTGCGATTACGCAATCGCATCGTCCACGCGTCGATGTCCACGCGTTACGTGGCGGGCGGTGCGGTCACCGATCGGCTGATCAGCTACTTCGCCAATCGTGCGCGAGGCGGTGCTGCGATGCTCGTCACCGAGCCGCTGAACCTCTTGCCGCGACAGCGCAACCCGCAGAAAGTCAGCGTGCTGGATCCCGCCAACGCACCGCGCTTGCAGCGCTGGGCCGCGGCTGTTCGTGCGCATGACTCGCATCTGATCGCGCAGATCCAGGATCCGGGTCGCGGACGGCACCAACCGGGTCGCAGTCACGAGGCCATCGGTGCCTCACCCCTGCCCGACGATCTCAGTTGGACCGTGCCCTATGCACTCTCCACCGAAGAGGTTGCGGCGCTGTCGGTCGATTTCGCGCGGGCGGCGCGCATCCTGCAGGATGCGGGGTTCTCCGGCGTGGAGATTTCCGCAGGTCACGGTCACCTGTTTCACCAATTTCTGGCCGCTCGTTCCAACGTGCGTGAGGATTGCTACGGGGGTGATCTGGCTGCCCGAGCGCGGCTGTTGCTCGAGTTGCTGGCGGAACTGCGACGTGTCTGCGGCAAAGAATTCATCATCGGTGTGAAGTTGCCGGCCGAGGACGGTATGCCGGAGGGCATCGATCTCGACACCGCGGCGCAGATCACCGCACGGGTGCATGCATCGGGCGCTGCCGATTACCTCACCTGGTGCTGGGGCGCGCATTCATCGACACTCGACTGGCACCTGCCCGATCTGCACGGGCCGCGCGAGCCGTATGTCGCGAAGATTGCGGCACTCGCCCAGCACGCACCGGGGACGGTCATCGGCGCACTCGGACTCATCACCGACCCCAACCAAGGAGAGCGGCTGCTGCGCGAGGGTGCCGCGGATCTGATCATGCTCGGTCGGCCGCTGGTCACCGATGCTGCGTGGGGCGTGAAAGCCGTAAGCGGCAGAGAGGCCGACATCCGCTACTGCGTGTCCTGCAATACCTGTTGGGGTGCGATCGTCGGTGGCAGCACGCTTGCCTGCGACAACAATCCGCGCGTCGGCAGCGACAATGAGGTCGACTGGCAACCCGAGCGTACGACGACACCCAAGAAAATCGCCATCGTCGGCGCGGGGCCCGCCGGCATGGAAGCGGCATGGATTGCGGCGGCGCGGGGTCACGAAGTGACGGTATTCGGTGCTTCGACCGACGTCGGCGGCAAGACGCGTCTGCATGCGGCCCTGCCGGGCGGTGAAAGTTTGTCGAGTGTCTACGACTATCAGCGCCTGCGCGCCGACAAGGTCGGCGTGCGTTTCGTGCTCGGCGCTCGCGCGCGAGCGGCCGATGTGCTCGCGGTGTCGCCCGATGCCGTGGTGCTTGCGAGTGGCTCGACGCCGGCTTGGCCGGCGTGGCTACCCGATGAGTATCGCGATGCCGAGTGGTTTCCGGACGTGCGAACCGTAGCGGCTCGCTTGCTCGGGCGGCGCACCCGAGAGGAGGGGGTCGCGGTGCTCGTCGATGAGGACCACACCGCCTTCACCTACGCCACCGCCGAATTGCTGGCACGCTGTTTCTCCTCTGTCGTGTTGGTGTCGCCTCGCGAAGGGGTCGCT